>Ga0247774_1001291_pt1 | contig 12687 bp, 12 predicted proteins | sample UWRJL001104B6_FD_179933 | JGI IMG/M metagenome (GOLD analysis project Ga0247774, IMG submission 179933) | Plant litter microbial communities from Arlington Agricultural Research Station in Wisconsin, United States - UWRJ-L001-104B-6 | ecosystem: Environmental > Terrestrial > Plant litter >... | reverse complement strand
GTCGCACCGGGACTCGCGAACGCCACGGTCGCCGACATCCGGGTCGGTTTCCGCCCGGCGAGCCTGGACGGGCGTCCGCTCCTGGGGCCGCTCGGCGACGCCCCAGGCCTCGTCGTCGCGACCGGATTCGGCCCGACGGGCCTGACGATGGGACCGTACGCCGGCCTCGTCGCGGCCCACCTCGCTCTCGGCCGTGCGCCGGAGATCGACCTGAGCCCCTACGACCCGTCCCGACGGGTCGAGGCCACGGCCGATGACGAGATCAGCCGCTGAGCAGGGCGAACAGGCCGGCGCAGGTCAGTGCGACCATCGCGGCGGCGATGGGGAGCTGGCCCCTGGCGGCGCGTCCTGGGGGCGCGTCGCGCAGGGCGAGGTCGTGCGCGGCGACGGTGGCGGCGACATGGCCGAGCACGATGGCGTTGACCTGGACGAGCGCGGTCAGCCACGGAGGTATCAGGGCGTAGTCGACGCGGTGTCCGGCCGAGCCGAGCAGGTTCAGGCCGGTGCCGTACGGGTCGCTGGCGAGGATGACCGTCGTCTGGCCTTCCAGAAGGAAGAAGGAGAAGTAGTGCGCGACGGCGTAGCCGAGGGCGATGGGCAGTAGCGTCGCGGCGAACCGTGCCGATGGCACGGTGGGGCGTTCCCCGGTCAGGGCGGCGTTCGCCCGCGTCGCGGCCAGGTAGAGCAGGGTGACGCCGCCGATGGCGGCGGCGAGCCCGGCGGTGCCCGCGACCAGGCCGCGGGGGTCGACGTTGTCGCGCCAGTAGGTCGTGCGGGTGACGCCGTCGAAGCCGGTCGAGCCGATGAGCACGCAGGCCACGGCGACCAGGCCGGGTTCGGCGACGCCGCGCGTCAGGCCGGTCAGCGGGGTGCGCAGGACCAGGACGCCGTCCTCGCGGCGGCCGACGACGCACATCCGGGCCAGCAGTGTGGAGTAGACCTCGAAGCCGTCGCCGTGATCGAACCACGAGGTCCCGTAGACCGTCGCGAAGGTGAGGTTGGCCAGGGCGTAGCCGAGGATGAGGGCACCGACGAGCCGGGGGTCGGAGCGATCCGGCGCGACGAGTTCGAGCCACCCGAAACCGGCCAGCCAGACCGCCGCCGGCCAGCGGCCGAGACGACGGGGGTACGGGCGGCGTCCGTGCCTCGGCAGACGGAGAAGGCCGCACACGACCGCGTGCAGGGCGCGCAGGGGATTGACCCGTCGCCAGACCGGTCCGAGGAGCACGCTCACCGGGACCAGTCCGACCCAGAAGGTGACGAACAGTGCCCAGGGCGCGACGTTGCCCTGGTCGGCCGGCGGCCCCGTCAGGGCGATGACGACGACCAGCGTGGTGGCGGTCAGCGCCACGGCGCGGCCCACCAGGGTCGGTGCGCGGGCGTCCAGCACCCGGGCGAGCCGGGCGGGGAGCGGCCGGCCGTCGTCGGGGAACAGGCGCGGGCGCCGCCACGCGACCGTGAGAACGATGAACGAGGCGGCGATCGCGACACCGCCGCCGGCGATGGCGGTGAGGCCGTCCATCGGCAGGTCGGTCCGCCCGCCCAGCCCATGGGCGAGGACCTGGCCGGAGACGGACACGGGCACGGGCACGGTCAGTCCACTCGCAGCTCGAAGGCACGGGTCCCGGACCGGTGCAGCTCGGCCTCGAACACCCCCGGCTGGTCCGCGGTGAATCGCAGCTCGCCCGGGACGCCGGGCCGCAGCGTGAGCTCGCGGTCATAGCCGTGCAGGTGGAACTCCTCGTCCGTGTCGCTGGTGACGACGATCCGTACGAGGCGGCCTCGGCGCACGGTGACGCGAGGGCTCGGCGTCCGTACCGTCCCGCCGCTGACGTTCACCGTGACGGTCACCGGCGCGGCGGAAACCGGCGTACGGCCCGTGTCCGGACGCGCGGCGCCCACGCCACAGCCGGCGGTGGCGAGGATCACCATGCTCGTCATCACCGCGCCGGCCAGGCGATTCGTCCGGCTCATGCGCACTCCCTCCTGACAGACCAGTCGAGACCGTGACATTATCGAATGTCACGGTAGAAGATGGCACAGATTGCTGACCGGCACCAGTTTCTGGAGGAGTGCACGTGTGGCACCAGTTCGTCCATCCGGGCCATCAGGCGGTCGTGCGATTCGCCGCCGCGCAGGCCAAACCGGCCGGGGGAGCCGCGCTCGGGCAGGTGGTGATCGCGACCGGCGCCGCGGCCGTGCTGACCGCGGGACTGCTCGTCCTCGGCGCCGGGCACCGCAGCGGCCGGATCGGCCTGCTGGCCCGGCTCGCCGCCCGGTCCGAACGCGGACTCGGCGGCGGCATGCCGGGCTGGGCCGCCCTGCCCTCGCTGGTGTCGTTGATCTCGCTGGTCACCGCGCTGCTGGGCATGTACTGGGACATCTCACTGCACATCTCGCGTGGCCGTGACGTGGGTCCGCTCGCCAACATCGCCCACTATCCGATCCTCATCGGCCTGTTCGGCATCTTCACCGCCGGCGTCCTCGCCGTCGTGCTGCCCAAGGGGGAGCGGCCCGGGGCGGCGGCGGTCCGCATCACCCGTGACTGGTACGCCCCGGCCGGGGGAGTGCTGCTCGCCGGGTCCGGTTTCTACGCGCTGCTCGGCTTCCCGCTCGACGACGTCTGGCACCGGATCTTCGGACAGGACGTCACGCTCTGGGGACCGACGCACCTGATGCTGATCGGCGGCGCCGGGCTGTCGCTGGTCGCCCTCATGGTCCTCGAACGCGAGGGACGCGCGGCCCGGAGCGATGACTCCGGGCCGGCCGTACGTCCCTGGGTCCGCGACGTCCGGCGCGCCGCCATCACCGGCGGGCTCCTCATCGGGCTCTCGGTGTTCCAGGCCGAGTACGACTTCGGCGTGCCGCAGTTCCGGCTGGTGCACCAGCCGTTCATGATCGCGCTCGCGGCCGGATGCGCGCTCGTGGCGGCGCGGCTGTGGATCGGCCGCGGCGGTGCGCTGTTGTCGGTCGTCTTCTACATGCTCGTACGTGGTGGCGTCTCGCTGGTCGTCGCCGGGGTCATCGGTCAGCTGTGGGCCGTCGTCCCGCTCTACTTCGCCGAGGCGCTGTGCGTGGAACTGGCCGCACCGGCACTGGCCCGCCGGCCCCTGTGGTTCGGCCTGGTGAGCGGCGTCTCGATCGGTACGGCCGGGTTCGCCGCGGAGTACGGCTGGAGCCACGTCGTCATGCGGCTGCCCTGGACCAGCGACATCCTGCCCGAGGGCGTCATCATGGCGGTGACGGGCGGAGTGGCCGGCGGCCTCCTGGGCGCGCTGCTGTTCCTCGGCGTCCAGGGACGCCTGCCCCGGCCCGCGGTCGCCCGCCCGATCTTCGCGGTCGCCCTCGTCATGATCGCCGCGGGCGTCACGAACGGCCTGCTCATCACCGTGCCACGCGACGTACGCGTGTCCGTCGCGCTCACCGACGTCGGCGGGGACGCCGGGCACCGCAGCGCGGGCGCCCGCGTCACCGTCTCACCCGCCGACGCCGTCGCGACGCCGTCGTGGGTGACGATCACCGCGTGGCAGGGCGAGGGCCTGCACGTCGACCGGCTCGTCGCCCTGGGCGGCGGCGTGTACCGGACCACCGGCCGGATGCCGCTGTCGGGCCAGTGGAAGACCCTGGTCCGTCTGCACGACGGCCGATCCATCGGCGCGGTGCCCATCTACCTGCCCGACGACCCCGGGATCGGCGCCCGGCGGCTGCCCGCACCGCAGCGGTTCACCCGTCCCGTACAGGACGAGCGCCGGGTGCTGCAGCGTGAGCTCAAGCAGGGTGTTCCCGGCCGGCTCTGGACCGCCGCCTCGGCGGTCGTGCTGTGCTGCACGCTGGCACTGGTCCTCGCGCTCGCCTGGGGTGTCGCCCGGGTCTCCCACCGGCTGCCGGTCGCCGGGGAGACGCGGTCGTGAGCACGGCACCGCTCGCGTCCCACTCGGCCGTGACCGCGATTCCGTTCTTCCTGCCGACGATCGTCGTGATCGCCGTCATCGTCGTCGTGGTCTGGCGCGACCGGCGCCGTCACCCCGCCGAGGACGAGGAGTCTACGGAGGAGCCGGGTTCGTGAGGAGGTTCAGCCCGCCGTGTCCGGCGCGCCTTCCGAGGCCGGGCGGGTGTCGCGGGCGACGGTCGCGGCCAGCTGGTCGCCGAGCGCGGTCCGTACCTCCGCCTCCATGCATCGGGCGAGGAGCCCTTCGACCGCGAGTTGCGCGAGCGGGCGCAACCGCTGGACGAACACGGCCGCCTCGGCGATCTCCTCGTCGCCGACGAGTTCTTCGGCACGGAGGTTGCCGTGCTCCCGGGCCAGGTCGACGAAGCGCCGCGCGATCACGGCGCAGTCCTCGCGGATCCGGCCGGCGATCTGGAAGACCGCCGGCAGCGGTATCCCCGCCGCCACCAGCTCCGCCCCGACGTGCAGCAGCCGCGGGCTGGGCACCGTGAACCGGCCGCCGTTCTCGGCCTCCAGGAACCCGTGCTCCTCGGCCATCCGCAGCAGCGAGGCGAGGTCGTCGGTCTCCGGATCGATGCCGAAGATCCGCACGAGCTCGGCGGTGTCGATGCGGCCGGGTATCTCATCCGACCACGGATCGGTGAGCACCTTCTCCAGCCCGAGCAGATCGCTGAGATTCCGGCCCCGCTCCCACGCCGAGATCAGCTCGGCGATGGTGCCCAGCGTGTAGCCGCGGCCCAGAAGCTGGCCGATCAGCCGCAGCCTGGCCAGGTGGGAGTCGTCATAGAGCCCGACGCGCCCCTGGAGCCGAGGCGGCGGGAGCAGCCCGCGATCCTGATACGCCCGTACGTTCCGCACCGTCGAACCGGCGGCCTGGGCGAGCTCATCGATTCTGAAAACGGACATGCCACCGCATCTGTCGCCGGGATCAGCCTTACGTCACGGATGCTACCGGCGCCTCCCGCGACCGTGTCCGCCGGAACGGTCTCACCGGGGAACGACGGCGTCGGGACGCCGGGCGGAGCGGAACCGCTGCTGGTACGCCCGTGGCGACACGCCGAGCCGGCCGACGAAGGAGCGCCGCAATGACTCGGAGCTGCCATAGCCGGCCCGTTCGGCGGCCTCGCGGACACCGAGGCCGCCCTCGAGCGCCGCCTTGGCGCTGTCGAACCGCACCGCGTCGACGTACCTCGCCGGTGTCGTGCCCAGTTCGTTCTGGAACAGCCGGGTCAGCTGCCGGGGGCTGACCGCCGCCCGCGCGGCCATCGTCGCTATCGAGTGGTCCGCGGCGGGGTCGGCCGCGATGGCGTCGAACACCGCCCGCAGCAGCGGCGTCCGCGGCCGTGGTCCCCGCAACGTCGGTGAGAACTGGGACTGCCCGCCCGGACGCTGCAGGAAGACGACGAGTGACTGGGCCACCTGCCGGGCCAGCCGCTCGTCGTGATCGTCCTCCAGCAGCGCGAGTGCCAGGTCGATGCCGGCGGTGACGCCGGCGGAGGTGAACAGGTCGCCGTCCCGTACGAAGATCGCGTCCGGCTCGACGGTGACGGCGGAGTAGGCGTCGGCGAGCAGCCGGGTGTGCTGCCAGTGGGTCGTCGCCCGGTGGCCGTCCAGCAACCCGGCCGCGGCGAGGATGAACGCGCCCGTGCAGATCGAGCAGACCCGCCGGGAACGGGCGGCGAGCGCGCGGACCGCCTCCCGCAGAGCGGGGTCGATCGGGCGGGTCGGCAGCAGATCGCCGCCGGCCACCAGCAGAGTGTCGAACCCGAGGCCGTCGGTGGCGCTGTCGAGGTCGGCGGTGATCCGCATGCCGGTCGAGGACATGACGGCGCCTCCGCCGACGGCGCAGACCGACAGCCGGTAGTCCGCCCCGAGCCGGTTGCTCTCGGCGAACACCTCGCTGGGGCCGGCGACGTCGAGCATCTTCACCCCGTCGAAGACCACGACCCCGACCCGGTGCGGCCCACGGCGCTGAGCGGTGGCCAAGGCGTCTCCTTCCGTGTCCGTTTCCGTGTCCGTTTCCGTGCGAAGCCTGGCCGCCGGTGCGGTGCGGCGAACGTCCGGCCTGACCAGGCTATGGGTAAGCCCGCAACGACCGACGACACCACGGAGACGGCAGATGACCGAGACGATCGCCGGGGTCACGATCCCGGACACCGAGCTGGCGCGGGAGGCGACCGAGTTCGTCCGCGAGGCCACGACACCCGTGCTGTTCCACCACTCGCGGCGCGTGTTCCTCTTCGGCAGCCTCAACGGCCGGCACCGAGACCTCCACCCCGACCCGGAGCTGCTCTATGTCGGCGCGATGTTCCATGATCTGGGCCTCACCGAGCGCCACCGCCGCACCGACCAGCGGTTCGAGATCGACGGCGCCGACCTCGCCCGGGACCTCCTGCTGCGGCACGGCCGCACCGAGGCCGAGGCCCGCGCCGTCTGGCTGAGCGTCGCCCTGCACACCACACCCGGTGTCCCGGAGCACCTGGAGCCGGAGATCGCCCTGGTCAGCGCGGGCGTCGAGACCGACGTGCTCGGCTTGGACCTGGGCGAGATCACGCCCGAGGACATCGCCGCCGTCACCGCCGCGCACGAACGGCCGGACTTCAAGGAGCGCATCCTGCGGGCCTTCACCGACGGCATGAAGGACCGCCCGGACACGACCTTCGGCACGATGAACGACGATGTCCTGGCCCACTTCGTCCCCGGCTTCACCCGCCAGGACTTCGTCGAGATCATCCGCGGCTCCTCATGGCCTGAGTAGCCGCTCTCGGTCAGCGGGACGGCGGGGCCGCGCGAGCGTTCCGGCGGGTTAACGTCGCCCCGGAGGTGAGCACGGCGACATGACGCACGACACCATCGCGGACCTGCTGCTCGACCGGCTCGGCGACACCCGGCCCGGGCTGCTCACCCGTCAGCGGGACTGGACGTGGGACGCGGTCGTACGCGAGAGCGCGGCGCGCGCCTCGCTGGCGGCGGCGCTGCGGAGGGACGGGCCGTTCCACGTCGGGGTCCTGCTCGACAACGTGCCGGAGTACGTCTTCTGGCTCGGCGCGGCGGCGCTCTGCGGCGCCACCGTCGTCGGCGTCAACTCCACCCGGCGCGGCGCACCGCTGGAGCAGGAGGTGCGCCACACCGACCTCCAGCTGATGGTCACCGACCGGGCGGGGCAGGGGCTGCTGGACGGGCTGGACATCGGCGTCCCGCGCGACCGGTTCCTGCTCGTGGACGACGACGCGTACGCCGCGCGGGTCGCCGGGCTCACGCGTGAGCCCGTACGGGACCCGTCGGTCACCGCCGCCACCCAGATGCTGCTGCTGTTCACCTCCGGGACCACCGGCGCCTCCAAGGCGGCCCGCTGCTCGCAGGGCCGGCTCGCCGACCGCGCCCAGGTCATGAGCGCGACGTACGGCGTCACCCGCGACGACGTCTGCTACTGCCCGATGCCGCTGTTCCACGGCAACGCGCTGATGGCGCTGTGGGCGCCGGCGCTGGTCGCCGGGGCGACCGTCGCCCTCACCCCGCGGTTCTCCGCCACCGGGTTCCTGCCCGACGTCCGGCACTTCGGCGCGACCTTCTTCAGCTACGTCGGCAAGGCCATCGCCTACGTCCTGGCGACGCCGGAGCGGCCCGACGACGGCGACAACCCGCTCACCCACGCGTTCGGCACGGAGGCGTCCCCGGAGGACCAGGTCGCGTTCCGGCGCCGGTTCGGCTGCCGGCTCATGGAGGGCTATGGCTCCAGCGAGAGCGCCGGCATGATCCGGCGGCCGCCGGACACCCCGCCGGCCGCGCTCGGGCGTCCCGCCCGCGACGCCGTGCGGATCGTCGACCCGCGGACGCGGGAGACCTGCGCACGTGCGGTCCTGGACGCCCACGGCCGGGTGACCAACGCCGAGGAGGCCGTGGGCGAGATCGTCGACGTCGAGGGCGCGGCCCGGTTCGAGGGCTACTACAACAACCCCGCGGCCGACGCCGAGCGGGTCCGGCACGGCTGGTACTGGACCGGCGACCTCGGCTACGTCGACGCGGCCGGGTTCCTGTACTTCGCCGGCCGCTCGGGCGACTGGATCCGGGTGGATTCGGAGAACATCTCCGCGCTGCCGACCCAGACGGTGCTGCGCCGTCATCCGAAGGTCATCGACGCCGTGGCCTTCGGCGTGCCCGACCCCCGGTCGGGTGACCAGGTGATGGCGGCCGTCGAGGTCCCGGACGGCGTCGGCTTCGACGACCTGGACCTGGCGGCCTTCCTGGCCGGCCAGGACGACCTCGGCACCAAGGGCGTGCCGCGCTACATACGGGTCTCCCACGCGTTGCCGACCACCGGCTCGGGCAAGCTCGGCCGCAGGCAGGTGCAGGTCGAGGGCTGGCGTACCACGGACCCGGTGTACCGCTGGGCCGGCCGGGGCGCGCCCGCGTACACGGTGATGACCGCGGATGACAAGGCGGCGCTGCGCGAGGAGTTCGTCGCGAACGGCCGCCACCGTTTCCTTCCCTGAGAGGCGCCCATGAACCCGCGTGAACCGGCGAGCGCCTGGCGCGCCCGCGACCTGGGTACCCGCACGGTCCGCTACGACGACCGCGACGCGATCCTCTACGCGCTCGCCGTCGGCGCGGCGGCGACCGACCTGGACCTGGTGTTCGAGGATCGCCTGCGGGTGCTGCCCACGTTCGCGCTCACCCGGGCGCAGTGGGCGCCGGAGGTCCTCGGCGACGCGGGCGCCTTCGACGTCGCCACCGCGATCCACGGGGCGCAGCGGCTGCGGGTACGCGCGCCGCTGCCGAAGGAGGGCGAGCTGGAGCTGACCGCACGCGTCGGGGAGGTCTGGGACAAGGGGTCCGCCGCGATCTTCGAGGTCGTGGTCGAGTGTGCGTACTTCGCGGCCACCTGGTGGCTGTTCACCCCTGGCCGCGGCGGCTTCGGCGGCGAGCGTGGGCCGTCGGCGCAGAGGCGGCCGGAGGGCCCGCCCGACCTCGCGTTCACCGTGGACACCTCACCCGGCCAGGCCGCGCTGTACCGGTTGCTCGGCGACCGCCACCCCCTGCACATCGACCCGGAGGCCGCCAGGACCGCCGGGATGCCCCGGCCGATCCTGCACGGCCTGTGCACCCTGGCCACCATCGCGCTGCCGCTGGCCCGGCGGATGGGCGCGCACCCCGCCGGCCTCGTGGCACTGGACGGGCGGTTCACCGCGCCGGTGTTCCCCGGCGACCGGCTCCAGGTGACCGGCTGGCAGGCCGGAGACGAGGGAGACGAGGGAGCCACGGTGCTGTTCGAGGCCGCCGTCGACGGCACGACGGTGGTCGCGGGCGGCCGGGCTCAGTTCCGCGTGACGACGTAGCGCGCCGGGACCTCGCCGCCGCCGTGGACGGCCAGGTCCGCGCCGGTCACGTACGAGGCCAGGTCACCGGCCAGGTAGAGGCAGGCGTTGGCCACGTCCTGGGGGTCGGCCATCCGTCCCATGGGGACCAGGGCGCCGAGCGCCGCGCCGTCGCCGTAGCGCTCGGCGGCGGCCTCCGTCAGCACCGGGCCGGTGGTGACGTGGTTGACCCGCACCTTGGGAGACCACTCCAGCGCCAGGGCCCTGGTCAACGCCAGCAGGCCCGCCTTGGCGGCGGTGTAGGCGGCGGTGCCCGGCTGCGGGTCGGCGCCCGAGACGCTGCCGATGTTGATGATCGTGCCGCCGCCGGGCCGATCCTGCATGATCTTGTTCGCGGGCTGCGCGACGTAGAACGGGGCGAGCAGGTTGAGCTGCACGACCCGCTCGACGAACCGGGGGGAGACCGTCGCCGCGTCGGCGTCCGGCGAGCCGCCGGCGTTGTTGACCAGGACGTCGAGTCCGCCCATCAGGTCGGCCGCCCGCTCCACCATCGCCGCCGCGGCGTCCGCGTCGCGGATGTCGGCGGCCAGGAAGCGCGGGGTCCGGTCGCCGGGCGGCGTGCCGGGGTCGTGCCGCCCGCACACCACCACGTCGGCGCCCGCGTCCAGGAAGGACCGCGCGATGACCGCCCCGATGCCCCTCGTCCCGCCGGTGACCAGGACCGTACGACCGCCGAAGTCCACCACGGTGTTCACAGCGCGTCGACGACCCGGGCCCGGTGAGCGGCCGGAGAGCCCCAGGCGCCATGCAGCGCCCGTGCCTTACGGATCCACAGCGACGGGTCGTACTCGTCGGTGTAGCCGATCGCGCCGTGCACCTGCAGGGCGACCCGGGCCGCGGCGTAGGACGCGGCCGACGCGGCGACCTTGGCGGCGGACACGTCACGGGAGAAGTCCGGCGTCCGGTACGCCAGCGCCGCGCCGTACAGGAGCGGCCGGGTGAACTCCAGCTCCACCAGGACGCCCGCGAGCTGGTGCTTGACCGCCTGGAACTCCCCGATCGGGTGCCCGAACTGGTGCCGCGTCCTCGCGTACGCCACCGAGACGTCCAGCAGCGCGCGGCCCAGCCCGAACTGCTGCGCCGCGCACAGCAACGCGCCGAGGTCGTACGCCGCCGCCGACGCCTCGCGCGCGGCGTCGGCCAGCGGCTCGCCCGGCACGACCGGCGACATCCGGCGCGCCGGGTCGAGCGAGGCCGTACCGCCGTCCACCGCCGCCTCCCGCACCGAGTCGCCGGCCGCGAGCACCAGGTCGGCGACGTCCCCGTCCAGCGCGTACGGCACGGCGGGCGGCAGCGTGAGCGACACGAGCGCCTCCCCTCCGGCGATGCGGGGGAGCCAGGTTCCGGCGAGCGGAACGTCACCGAGACGGCCGAGCAGTTCCGCGGCGGCGAGCGTCTCCACGTACGGGCCGGGCACGGCGTGCCGCCCGAGCTGTTCCGCCGCGCAGACCAGCTCGACCGGCAGCGGCCCGGCCCCGCCGTGGGCCTCGGGTACGGCCAGCGCGAACACTCCGGCTTCGGCGAGCGCCGACCACACCGCCCGGCCGGGCTTGGTGTCCCCGGCCGCCCAGGCCCGTACGGCCCGCGCGGTGCCGGCGTCGGTCAGCAGCGTATGAAGGGTCTCGGCGAACAGCCGCTGCTCGGCGTCCAGGACGAACCTCACCGTGCTCCCCTCGGCAGGCCGAGCAGCCGCTCGGCGATCACGTTGCGCTGGATCTCGTTCGTGCCCGCGTAGATCGTTCCGGCCAGGGAGAAGACATAGCCCTCCAGCCACGGCGACTCCAGCTCGCCGTCCGGGCCGAGCAGGTCGAGCGCCGTCTCGTGCAGGGCCACGTCGAACTCGGACCAGAACACCTTGGTGAGGCTGGCCTCCACGCCGATGTCGTCCTCGCGCGAGATCGTCTCGAAGCCCTTGAGCCGGTAGGCCTGGGACCGGATCCAGGCGTCCGCCAGCCGGTCGCGCATGGCCGTGTCGGACGCGTCGCCCCGCTCCCGCCACAGCTCGACCAGCCGGTCGACCGTCGCCATGAACCGGCCCGGCGGACGCAGGGTCAGCCCCCGCTCGTTGCCCGCGGTGCTCATCGCGGCCTTCCAGCCCTCGCCCGCGGTGCCGATGACGTCGTGGTCGGGCACGAACACGTCGTCCAGGAAGAGCTCGGCGAACGCGGGCTTGCCGTCGAGCCGCCCGATCGGCCGTACGGTCAGGCCCTCGGCGTCCAGCGGGAACATCACGTACGTCAGGCCCCGGTGCCGGCCGGGCTCGGGGTCGGAGCGGAACAGCCCGAACGCCCGGTCGGCGAAGGGCGCACGCGAGCTCCACGTCTTCTGCCCGGCCAGCAGCCAGCCACCGTCGGTCCGGGTGGCGGTCGAGCGCAGCCCGGCCAGGTCGCTGCCCGCGCCCGGCTCCGACCACGCCTGGGCCCAGATCACCTCACCGGCCGCGATGGGCGGCAGGATCCGCGCCAGCTGTTCCGGGGTGCCGTGCCGGAACAGGGTGGTGGCCAGCAGGTCGGTGCCGTTCTGGTTGACCCGCCCGGGCGCGCCGGCCGCGTAGTACTCCTCCTCGAAGACCAGCCACTGCAGCGGGGTCACGCCGCGGCCGCCGTACTCCTCGGGCCACGACACCGCCGCGAGCCGGTCCCGGCCCAGGGTGCGCTCCCATTCCCGGTGTGCCGCGAAGCCCGCTTCCGTCTCCAGTGACGGCAGCGGCTCGGCGGGCACGTGAGCGTGCAGCCACGCGCGCGTCTCGGCGCGGAACTCCGCCTCGGCCGGGCCGAAATCAAGGTCCATGACGCCTTCTTTCTAACAACTGTTTGGTAGAGTAACCGACGTGACCGAACAGCAGAAGGGGGCCCCGGCACACGTTCCCGCGCACGGACTGCTCCGCGATGACGTCGTGGTGGTCACCGCGGCGGCCGGAGCGGGCATCGGCGGCGCCACCGCCCGCCGCTGCCTGGAGGAGGGGGCCCGCGTCCTCATCAGCGACACGCACGAGCGCAGGCTGGACGCGTCGCGGGAGACGCTGGCCGCCGAGTTCGGCGCGGAACGGGTCGCCGCCCGGCCCTGCGACGTGACGTCCGAGGAGCAGGTACGTGCGCTGTACGACGCGGCGCTGGACCGGTTCGGCCGCGTCGACGTGGCGGTCAACAACGCGGGCCTGGGCGGCACCGCCGACCTCGTGGACATGGCCGACGAGCAGTGGGACCGCGTCCTGGACGTCACGCTGACCGGCACGATGCGGTGCACGCGCGCCGCCCTGCGCGTCCTGCGCCGGCAGGGTGACGGCGGGGCGATCGTCAACAACGCCTCGGTGATCGGGTGGCGGGCCCAGCGCGGCCAGGCGCACTACGCCGCGGCCAAGGC
>Ga0247774_1001290_pt1 | contig 12688 bp, 11 predicted proteins | sample UWRJL001104B6_FD_179933 | JGI IMG/M metagenome (GOLD analysis project Ga0247774, IMG submission 179933) | Plant litter microbial communities from Arlington Agricultural Research Station in Wisconsin, United States - UWRJ-L001-104B-6 | ecosystem: Environmental > Terrestrial > Plant litter >... | reverse complement strand
GACTTCAGTGGTGACATTGGAGGGAGCGAACGTGACAACCATACCGGGCTTGAGGATACCAGTCTCGATACGGCCAACGGGCACCGTGCCGATACCGCCAATCTTGTAGACGTCCTGAAGGGGGAGACGGAGAGGCTTCTCGGTGGGACGCTTGGGGGGGTCGATCGAGTCGATGGCCTCGAGAAGAGTCTTGCCGGTAACCTTGCCAGCCTTGGCCTCCTTCTCCCAACCCTTGAACCACGGGGCGTTGGGCGAAACCTCGAGCATGTTGTCGCCGTTGAAGCCGGAGATGGGGACGAACGCGACAGTCTTGGGGTTGTAGCCGACCTTCTTGATGAAGTTGGACGTCTCCTTGACGATTTCCTGGAAACGGGCCTCGGACCACTTGGTGGTGTCCATCTTGTTGATGGCGACGATGAGCTGCTTGACGCCAAGCGTGTAGGCGAGAAGAGCGTGCTCACGCGTCTGACCATCCTTGGAGATACCAGCCTCGAACTCACCAGTACCGGCAGCAATGATGAGGATAGCGCAGTCGGCCTGGGAGGTACCAGTGATCATGTTCTTGATGAAGTCACGATGACCGGGGGCGTCTGTGTCAATTAGTCTCTGCGCGAAGCCGAAAAGCCCTAGGGTGAAGCCAACATACCAATGACGGTGACATAGTACTTAGGGGTCTCGAACTTCCAGAGGGCAATGTCGATAGTGATACCTCGCTCACGCTCGGCCTTGAGCTTGTCAAGAACCCAGGCTACGCAACGTTAGTAATCGCATTTCCAGGTTAAGGACGCTTCCAATGGAGCAGACGGCGCCAAATACTCACCATACTTGAAGGATCCCTTGCCGAGTTCAGCGGCTTCCTGCATCGAGTGTTAGCAATCCCAATCCCGATGGCCAGCTGATTCTTGGCGCCTCAGGCCGCAATGGCCAGTTGTGGTGGGGTAACCCCCCCACAAACTGGCGAGTGCGGGGCGATAAGAAATCGCGGCCACTCCATCAAAAATCCACAAAATCGTCAAGACATACCTTCTCGAACTTCTCGCTGCACAGAGAGTTAGCAAAATTTCTGTAGCATTGAAGGGGTGCTTCGAAGGGAAACTAACATAGTTCTCTTGTCGATACCTCCGCACTTGTCTGAAGCCAGTATGTTAGTTTCTGAAGGACGGTATGGGTTCTCTCTGTCGGGTTCGTCATGTTCGTCGAGGGTTTACGTACAGATCAGGTGGCCGGTCTGCAGGCGAAGTGGTTAGCAGCAGTCAGGAAAGACGAAGATCGGGGAGAGGCTTACCGTGGTCGACTTTCCAGAGTCGACGTGGCTGTTATTTGATGTCAGTAACCAGGACGGCATCATTGATGGCGCGGATAGATAACACATACCCCTAGATGGCGATTAGCATGGCAGTCTCTCAGGGCCAAATTATCAAGCGAAAGGCACTCACGATAACGACGACGCTTCAGGTCCCTGCGGTTAGCATCCAAGTCACATCATCATGAGGATTGGGTTAAAACAAACTTGACTGCAGAGCACTGTGGTTAGTATATATAGATCACATCCTCAAGGGGAAAATGGGGGAAGGAGAGGTAAAACGGACTATGGGTCTTATCGTCCTTGCTATTTAGTTGGAAACAGGTTAGCTTGTGTCTGTATCCTAGGGGAGGGTGGTCATGATGCGGAGGGTATTGGAACTTACCCCATTTTGGCGGCTGACAAGCGTTCGCGGAGAGGTTTCTGAAGCTGCTGCGGTCTGGTGATGAAGAAAAAGAAATCTGAGACGAAGAGATTGTTAATTGCCGAAGATCTAACTGACGATGGATGGAAATGATTCCTTACGTGCGATGCGTGAGTCCAGCACTTTGCGAAGAGAAGGGAACGATGAGGGAGGAAGAAAAAATTCAGGCGGGGCAAAATCAGAGGCGGGGTTATTTGAACTTGTGTCTCGAGGGCGACCATCCGGCTTGTTTAGGTGCTTAGGGTTCCGCGCACGGGCCAATCAGAATTCGTCGGGCAAACGGTCGCAAACTGCGACAGAAGGCAACATGGCCTTCCGGCCGAGTGCCCGTTGTGACTCACGTCGAGGTCGGGAATCCTCAGGAAAGCAGACTTTTAGCATGTTTCCTCTACGAATTACGATTGTCACTGAATGGGCGGGTCCGTCAAAAATTCGACACCAATTCACATTCCTGAATATCTCGGTATGACTGATTTCTGGGTTGCGTGACTTGCAGCGGAGGACTCCATATCTATAAAAAATTTGAATTCCATATCGGGAAAGAGGGGCTTATGCCGGGCAAATTTTCTTGGCGCCGGGCTTCACCGCCTTCTGCCTTGCCTCTCATCGACATCCCGCATATAGCCAAATGTTTCATTAGCTGGGCAACAAGGTGCGTGGTAGGAAAGGGACTGAGAGTGAATGGTACGAATTAAGCATGGTGATAGGGACAAATGATAAGAGTAAATAAGAAATGTGTAAAAAGTGGGCAAAGCGAGGACGTGAGAAACATATGTGTGTAGCACGAGGGATAAAATGGCAGAAAAATAAAATAAAAATGTACAAAAATATGGGGGAAAATGGGGGAAAAAACGAAGAAATGATATTTACCTTGTCAGCCTAATGTATTTGCAGACCATCCAGAGATAAGCTCCTGTCCTGAGAAACGGTTCTTTTCGTCTTGGCTCTCTGATATAACAGAATCAATGCTACCTGAGCCTAGTAGTTTCGGTAATCCCTCCTCGGGATCTCTTTCGAAAAGACGACCGTGAACCTTGAACCGGTGTCTGTCAGCACGCCCTGAGGCTTGAACCGGTTGAAAGGTCAAGGTAACTAGATATCGAAGATTCTCTTGAATAACACTGGCGTGCTCGACAGAAGCGACTAGAAGACCCTGTTGACGGAACAGTACTGACATTCATACCCATAGTCTACGTTCCTAAGAATGATAAAGTTATGCAGTCTTATGCCGAGTCTTACTACATCTTCAAAAGGGAGGCCATAAGAGTGACTAGAAGCAGCTAGCTCTCGCCCTTGGGACACACCAAAGATACACTATTTAGTCATTACTTCATTCCGCCACTTGAAGAAACACAAGTGTAGATACCGGCAATATCGGTATCTGACCTTCATGCATGTTGGCCCTGATTCCGATGCACACAACGCCGTTCCCGTGAATGAAAGATCCGAGAACGTCCTTCCGTGCCATCGATGCTGGCTATCTGGATGGCGGCCGTAGAGACCCCAATACCACGGATTGATGGACCTTCCTCCAAAGATGATGATCGAGAGAAGATGAAGGCTAATGTCTCAGTAGTAGGTTTCTATGTCGCGATCCAAACTTCTCTAAACTTCCTATTTCTCGCTCCAATGTTCGAGACGAAACTAGGTCTAAACCTTCGACCTCGAGAGTGCTACATAATTGGAAAGACCATGTGAGGCTTGATTGCCTAGTCAGACTCGGTATGAGCAATCATTAATTAATAGACACTAACATAAACACTTTCCGTTAGGGTCAGCTTGACTGTGATTCGTTGAAATACAAAGGCAATCATTAACCCAGCATGCTCCTTTCCCGTTGTTGTAAATTGTATCGGTCAATATTCCTTTGAAAGCGGTGGTTTTCAATAATTGAAGTCTCTACAGTAACGCTTACAGTCCACGTGTTTGACTTCGCGTTCAAACGAAGAGAAGGAAGCCTCGTAGCGTTTTCTTTATATTGCCTCCCTACGAGCTCGGTCCACTTTCTATTGCTAACGTTTAGCGCCTTCAATTGGCCATTTATTTAACATATATTAGATGTACTGTCAAACTAAATAGTGTAAGCCTATCTTCAACCATGTCCCATAATCGTCTACGAGCATCACATTCGAAAGACCCGTTCGCACGCCGACCAATTTCCCTTTCATAATCTAGACGGAAGCACCACCGCCACTACCCACCACCGTCTCGATCAAAACCCTCCTCTTCGCAATCCTCTGCATCGTCTCGTACCCCTCCCCTTCGTGATCACCAAACTTAACCAGCGCCGGCGCCACCGTAAACGCAACCCTATACTTCTCCCCAGTCTTGAACTGCATCCCCGGAAGAGCCGATTCCATCGTGTTCCCCGACCACCCGAACCCGTACATAGATGTCCTGCAAAAGTCCCGCTGGTCGTGGGCCGTAAAATGCATGTCTCGGAAGTTGTACATGTAGATGCAATACTCGGCCCGGCATGCCACGAGCCTCCTGTCGAGCTCGACGGCGGCCGCGACCAGCTCCCACATCGGCGACGTTTCGCCGCCGTCTCGGCTTCCGGTTTCTTGGTCTGGAGGACTGGGCAGGCTCAGATCGTCTTCAATCTTGGCTGCGATGGCGCCGATGCGCTTTGTGTCGGTGCCGGTGGCGGCGTGCATGAGGGATGCGGTCGTGGCGCGCCACTCGTGAAAGGCTTTTTTCGCGAGGGTTCCGGATTCTACAGATTCTGCAATTACGGAGGTTCGAATCTTACGATCAACACCGTGCGCGGAGAAGAGTGGATGAGAGGGAGAGGAGATTACCTCTTAGCTTATACCGCAAGTATCCCAACCGTTCACCAAGACTTTCGGATGTCCACAGCTGGCCACTCTGACCAAAGACGTGGCGGAGGAGCTGGTTCCAAACATAGGCCTGAAGAACCAAGGGCCTGGTGCTTTCCTGCTTGAAGAAGCGCAGCGAGTTTTGGCTTAGCCGGCGGAGGAGACTTGCATAGTGTCTCTGGCAAGAGGGTGTGAGGGTGGCTGATGAGAAGCACCTTGTGGCGACCCATTGCTCGACTCTGTACTGCAAGCCAGCCCAATGGCTCTTGAGCTCCCCGTCGTCAATCACCTCGAATGCTGTCAACCTCGCTCTCATCAACTCGTCGGTAAGCCGGTGGAGTCTCTTGTCCTTGTTAATTCCTTCGTCCGCGAAAGCTTTGAGGTTTTGGAGGAGAAGATTGGCGTATGACTCCATATCTGCGAGTTTGGTGTCTTTGATATCTCTATTATGTTCTCGTGTCGGTAAATCCTCCATATCGGCTGTTCCAGCTACAGATGTAGAAACCTCTTCTTCTCTGCTCTCTATTTCGAGTCCCCTGGCTTTCGAGCCCTCCTCACATAGTACCTTCAAGCGGGATTCGAGTGACAAGCCATTGTCAACTTGTATTCCGTTTTCAGGATAACCCGTTGCTTTTTTCAGAGCTTCATCCTTGCCCCTTATGTGAGAACCGGTGTCAGGAACGCCACTAGGCCCCCTTTCCTCTACCATCGTCTCGGCCGTCCACAAGGCACCAACTCCCTCATGGTCCAACTCGTTTAGCATCATCCGGGTGTGATGCAGCTGAATTGCCTCCCGAACATCTTTCTTAGCCGCCGCGTTGAGCTTACGCATACGCTTTCGAAAAACCTGAGCCAGTCCCTCTAGTTCGCGGAGATAGTCTGCACATGCCTCGATCTCGGCATGCTGTTCATCATTCAAACTGGGTAGCCGGGGCATGGAGAGTTCTGTGAGCATGATTTCGTGTGACGTCCCTGCGATTCAGCGCCTGGGAACCTGGGTAGAGAAACTGTGAGGCAAAATATTAGAGGAGGATGAGGGAGGTGAGGAAGTGACAATGGATATATTAGAAATGGCACTCGAGAGAGCAGCTTGATAGTCTGGAGAGGCAAATAGGTTCAGCAAGACGTGGCCTTTGGCTCCGACCAGCTGAATACCCGCCACAGAGAGACTCCTTCCGAGAACACCGCAAGGCTCTGTTGCAAATCTGTCGATGCGGGGAGTGAAATGCTGGGGCTTTATCGCTGCTATCCCCCTAATTGAATATGGAGATGTTATTAGATAACAGGTCTTGACCAAAGATGGCTCGTTTGTAGCAATGCGGTGCTATTGGTGGATTGGAAGAGTGCGGGGTGGGATAGGCGTTTCGCAAGGCTGCGAACTGCATGTCGGCCACCTCGTTTCCGGGATGGTCTCGGGCTGGCCATGCCCGCTGGCCTCGTAATCCGGAAAGTCGCCGCTGCTGCCTAGAGCGAACAAATCCGAAGGAGTATCTGTAGAGAGCTGTAGAATATTCCTCCCCAAATTCCGATTCAATTGACAAATCCTGGTCGTTCTGTCTCGTATTTAGAAAGACTGCGTACGGGTGATTGCGAGGCGTCTATCATTCCACCAACCTCTCAAGCTAAGCAACACCTCGAGCTGTATTCCTTCTTTGCGTTGATTTTGATTTAAATCGCTCCCAGATTCTCGAAGCTGGAGTTCCACGAACTTAGCTTTCACCTAGAGCTGTTCCCCAGGAAGCACACACACAGTCAAGATGAAGATCGAACCCATGGCTGGAAACGTAGGCAGCGGTCCGAATTTCTTGGTATTCGGCATCGATCTTGGAACAACGTAGGTCGACCCACTGGCCCATTCTGTTCTTTCTTACTCCTTCTCCATGCGCTGCTGGTTAGCCTAACTCGTCCTCTCGTTCTCTCAGCTATTCCGGCGTCGCCTGGGCCTGGTCCAAGCAACCGACTAATATCAACATCATCTCCAAATGGGACACTCAGCTCTACGGCAACTCGACCAGCCAAAAAGTCCCAACTGCAATCCACTACTCCAGCAATCCATCGACTTCCTCCTCCCCTCAATCTGCCATTTCCTGGGGCTACGACATTCCTCTCAACGCCACCCCCGTTCTCGAATGGTTCAAGCTTTTACTCCTCGACGATGCCGACCTCGACGAAAGCCCGCACCTCCGCGACTCGGAACAGATCCGAAAAGCCCGTCAGCTTCTTGCCGCGACCGGAAAGAGCGTCGAGGACGTCATCGCTGATTATCTGCAGCAGCTGTGGGGGCACGCGCTTGCGAGCGTGGTCCGGCAGGTCGGCGCAGAGGTCGTGGAGCAGATTCCGTTCAGGGTGGTGTTGACGGTACCGGCCATTTGGAAAGCGCACGCGTGCAAGAAGATGAACGATGCGGCTCGCAAGGCGGGCATTGTGAGCGAGAGGGACTGTGGGCCTACGACTTTGAAGATCATGACTGAGCCGGAGTGTGCGGCGAGGGCGACGTTTGGGGATTTAGAGGAGAGACCGGATGTGAGGGTAAGCCCAAGTTTGTGTATTGTCGGCAAAATTGTTGGAATGGGGGCATGAAAACAAAATCGCGAGGACAAAGAGTTGCTGACTACTAACATAGCTTGGTGATACTATCACGGTCGTTGATTGCGGTGGAGGTACTGCGGTATGCCTCCTCCATCATCGCTTTCTCTCGCAATACAATAAGTTAGGAGCGGACGTTGACAAATTTCCCGATAGGACCTAATAAGCTACGCCGTTAATGAGGTCGAGCCTCTGAAGGTTAGCGAATGCGTCGAGGGACAAGGTAAGAGTCGCCAAATCCCATTCCCATACCACCCTTGCGTCCCTTGCTCAGATCCTTGTTGCAGGCGGACTTTGCGGCGCCATATTCCTGGACCAAGATTTCGAGAAAATGCTCAAGAAAACCATCGGAGACAAGGCTTGGGACCTTGCAAGCGCCGAAGACATCAAGACCATGCTGAACAACTCGTGGGAGTACGGAATCAAGCTGCAGTTTGACGGCAGGGAGAAGGCTTGGCCCGTCACCCCGCCATATTCGATGATGAAGTCCCTTAAAAGGGGCCAAATCATGCTGGAACAGTATGACATGGTCCTCTTATTCCCGGTCTAATTGTATTCGTACGTAGCTAACGTCCTCGTAGCCGCCAAATTGTGGAGGTTTTCGACAATGTCATTTCTCAGATTCAGAAGCTAGTTCGGAAACAAGTCAACAAGGTAAAGGAAAAGACTGGCACGCTGCCTAAGGTAATCCAACCTTCTAAACTCGCTGTCGACGGTAGTCTACGGATGGCTCCCGCGTCGTGTTGCTAACCACCCCATTCTTGTACATCTAGTACATCATCCTGGTCGGCGGCTTTGGAAGGTGCAAGTACCTCTACGAGAAGCTCGTAAAGAAGTTTAACTACGTAAAGGGTAGTAAGGGACCGACAATCTTGCAAGCTGACGGCTTTGCCCCGTAAGTTTCTGCATCATCACCGATAAGCCGGTTTTTCTGACATACCTTGGCGCCTTATCAGATGGACGGCGATCTGCCGCGGGGCCGTAGGCAGCTGCATCTCAGATTCCGTCACAGTCATATCTCGCATCTCCCGCGCCAGCTACGGAATCTCCCTAAACGTCAGGTTCAAAGACAAGGTGCATGAAGAGCGTGACAGGTTCTACTGCCAGAAGCGATGCTACAATAAGGCCCGTTGCCAGATGCTGTGGCATCTCCGCAGGGTTTGTTTCCTTCCTTCTTTGTTTCATTTCTTGAACCAACCATGTCGTCGGATCTTCTTCAGACCACGTCCGCCCTAGCTCTTCCTCTTCACTTCCCACCTTACTTCCGCCGATAAGTAGCTAAAGTAAAACCACCAAAGGGTGACAACACGTACGAAAAGCAACCCGTCGAGTGGAGCGTCAGCTTCTCCTTCTTCGAGGACGAAGGCTGGACCGGCCCCTACTGGGACACATACCAAAATATCTATGTGCATGACGAGCCCACCAATAGGTCGCCACCGCCTCGAAAGGAACCCTCAGTCCGAAGGCTGTGCAGGATCCGCTTTCGGTGCCCCGAAGCCTTTGAAAATCTCAAAGCCACCGTCAACAAGGATGGCAAGGTGGTGCGGGCGTTCACATACAAGGTGTGCATGACGAGCTACGGGTCGTCGGTCGAGTTTGAGGTGAAGCACCAAGGGAGGACGTTGGGGGAGCACAAGATGGAGGTGCTGTTTGAGTCGGGCGGTGCAGATCGGCCGATGGCGACGCCGGTGGCGGGTGAGAGCTCGGCGAATCTTGGTCGGGGGGAGGGGACGTTGGAGCATGCTCTCTCGACACCTTCGTTGTTGTTGGTGGAGAGGCTGAGGCGGCGGAAGCCTACTTAGTAGTGGGCTGTAAACGAACTATGCGAGAGGCATTTTACCGAGATATTTTGTGGGTTGACCTACGCGTTGGGTAGGGATGTTGGCTGCTAAGTCTTTGATTCGAAATTTTGGGTCTGACGCTTTCGAGCTTTATGGAGAGTCTTCGTCGGAGCGTGCTGAACTAGCGGAATTCATGCGAGTATTCCTGCTCCATCCTATCCCTATCCGCCATAGCTGGCGAATAATAAGGTTAACCAGAGGTTAGAGAGCGCTGATGTCGGTCGGGAAGGATCGTTTACTGGGTTAGGGCTGGTCGTTGCTGGATGAAGAGGGAAAGGCTGAATGGGAAGAAGGGTTATCGCCCGGATGAAGAATATATGAGAAATTTTCTGCTTACAGGGGGAGGAGATCACGAATATTTATTGTGATTTGCATCGATCATCTAGAGGAGCGGAATAGGTTGCCACGGGCTGTTAACTCGCGTAAGAGAGATCAAAGGTCACGGTATATTTGGGGGAGTTCTATGTTATGAAGAACCGCTCTACAGATTATAAAGCGGGCACTACCCTACTTTGTTGTGGTATGTTTGAAAAATAAATGCGAAGAGAGGCAACTTTCAGGACGGTGAGATGGAGAATGTTTGGAAACTTGAGAGAGAGAAATGGTATCTCGATCCATTTGCCTGTCTTTCTACGGATGGACAACGAAAGCACTAGAATTTCTCTACCCCAAGAGATCATTAGGTGCTGGATCCGTTTTTATCACTGTCATGGTGATACGTGCTTCTCGTAAATGAAACCGCGGATAAGCTCGCTCTCAACAAGAACGGAACATCCAGTCTCTGCGAATCTATCCTGAGCCACGGAGGGTAGCGGAAGGCCGCTCTCGTATTCGTCCTCCTCCGCAACCTCCACATACTCGGTAACAAGATGCACCGCACCGTTTCCCTCGAAGCAGGTGCGCAGCCTGTGAACTGGTATGCCCGTCTTCTCGGCCAGGAACTGCAGACAGGCGCCTTCCTTCGGGGGGATGCTCGAGATATCTAATTAGCAACGATTCTCAAAAAAGTGCACAAAAATGATCGGCCTCGTTCATTCCCCCAATACCAATACTAATACCAACTCTAAGCGAGTCCTATGACGAGCACGAGTGTATGAAAAGCAGGTTTTGAATCACTTAGCAACCAAAATAAGAATCAACGCATCCCCTCTGAAGTTTGAGCAAGAAAGCGAAAAAAAAAGGTTGGATGCACTAACCCGGAATCGAACCGGGGGCTGGTCGAGTTTTTCGTATGGCAACGACCAAGTTTACCACTAACCCATTAGTGCCTTGGAAGCTGATGTGGTATTTTTACTTATAAAGTTTTGACCCCGGCCGCCGTAAGCATGTATGTTGGTGGCAAGTCGTTTGTCCCAGATACCCAAGTTTTGGGTACAGACTTTTGGTCGATCCTTCGAACATGGCTGCATTGTGCTGCGCCTCAGTGCTCCGCTTTTAGAGGGGAAATGCATGGGAGATAACACTTCAGGTTTCAGCCCATGTACTTTACATCCGTTGGTAGGTAGCATGCAAAATCAAGAAACCCAGTTGCCAGGATTCAGGCTTCTTAACCAGTAGGGGCCCGAGTGGCGGAGCTCATTCACATCAGATAGCTGCCGGGATGGGCCGTTAGGGACCTAACCTTATGGGGACCGCGTTCCGGGCACACTATCATCCTAGGTCCGGGCCTACAGAGGCAGTGGCAGGAGCCGCTGGCCGGGATCTCGGCTTCGGGTTACTTTACATCCGAAAATTGAACGGATCAAGCTGACATTCGGGCCGACAGGCCATCCTAGATCCCGCATCTGGGTGGATGCCAGGCACAGCCTCCGGGTTTGCTGTTTGCTAGTTTTACCAAGATCCGGGACGGAGGGCCCCCACTCTGCCAGTTGAGCTGCCAGTGGACACGACGCAGCTCTAGTTACGAAGTAGTCTCAACCGGCAAGGAACCGTGACATTCGATAGCCACACGAATCTTGGTGCGACCGGAAACCCGATCGAGTCGCTGGAGCATATGTCCCTTGAAGGAAGGAGAACCGGCGATTCGGCGTCGACGTCCCATATCGCGGTACTGTACTGTACCTCCTCCGGTCACGTCGATTACACGTGGAAAGTCAGAGTTGCGTCGCCACCGAAGATGCAGCCGTGGGGACCGTGTTCCCGCACGCTGATGGTCCTTGATCCGGGCCGCCGGAGTAGCGGAGTTGGCAAGAGCCGTCGGTCGGGATCCCGGCTACGGGTTGCTAACATCCGAAAATAGAGGGTCGCCGGGATTACAAAAGTTAGTGTGATACATGATAGGGGCCCAAAACAGGTGCTGCCCCACCTTTCTCTTCGATTTTTTTCTATTTCTTTCGGAAGTCCTTTATTTAGTATTTTTTATAGGAATATATATATTAAGAAACAGGTACGCTTTGTAAGTCTGGAAGTGGTGCACTAGAAGCAGCATTATGATGTTCGCCTCGAGAGATCTTTGTATTGAAGACCTAGTTTATGTTCAATTTATCAGTGGTGAACTGGTGCCACAGTGCGCTGCAAAATGCCCAATTAGTGGTGTCGACCACTAGAATAGTGGTGACACCACTGAAACATTTTGGTAACCCCACTGTATTTGTTTGTTGTGTAGGAACTGTCTTCCTACATATTAGCCTACAGGTGGTTTGCCGACCGTGGCTGGCCAGCCAGGATGACTACCCCGCGAAAAAATAAAAATTTGTCCAAGTTTGTATGGGGAAAAAACTAAATCGACTCACGACCATACCACCAATGGAAATCGTGCACAGGAAAAATCGTGCGCCTCATACGGATTAGATCGACAGCCGCATACAGCTGTAAACAGCTATAATAGACTCTACGTTATACCATAGTCTTTTATGGTAGAGACAGCCATACTAGCGTTCACGTACATGAACCCTAACCCTAAACTTAAGGTGAAATTTCAACAGATTTTAATAAACTGGCTGTATAGATTATGAACTTAAATACGTTTTTATCCGTGAGATCTCGGGCGAGATATTAATATTATTACCTAATTATGTAAGATACGCTTCCTTAGTACCAGGACAGGTTCGCGCAAAATTGTGCTATAGAATGCAGAACTTTCGACGCGTTAGCCTTAATAGCAACTCAACAAGAGCCGGCAACGGCTACAGGTATCTTCTGCGCTAAATGACGCGACCACACTATCGCTCGGGGAAGGTTATAAGATGGATCTGCCGCGATCCGTCCGCTGCTGGGATGACAGCTGTCAACCCAGTCAGCCCTCTTAAATTGTATTTTAACTGCGTGTTTTGCTGTCGTGGGTGCTACTTGTAACGGGAGGTGCCACGAGGCGATAACGAAGGTGGTCAATGATGCCTGACGTAGTCTGGCGCTAGGGTTGGGGTTAAGTGCGGGGTTGGTGATAATGTTTCGTACTGAGATCAGTCTGAGACGAAGGTAGGTATTAATTGAGGTAAAGACTGAAGCCTGTTATCTTCCAAAATTATGGGGGAAGATGACCCTTCTTAAAGACATTATTCCCATCCATTCTGCCATCAGGAATATCCTTCGCGTCGGGTTCTTGAAACTACCCGGCTGACTAATCAATATATAGCCCGTAACCAATCTATTGCCGTTATGGCTTCTCGTAGTAGCATCGTCGACCGGTCTCCAAACCCTAACCCTTTTGTCCTGTTACAACTATCCCCCCTTTTTATGTCGTTGTCCTCAACGACGTTGCGCCTTCGGTAGTCGT
>Ga0247774_1001289_pt1 | contig 12691 bp, 13 predicted proteins | sample UWRJL001104B6_FD_179933 | JGI IMG/M metagenome (GOLD analysis project Ga0247774, IMG submission 179933) | Plant litter microbial communities from Arlington Agricultural Research Station in Wisconsin, United States - UWRJ-L001-104B-6 | ecosystem: Environmental > Terrestrial > Plant litter >... | reverse complement strand
CAAGCGGAAAAAGAATCAGACACCATGCGAGGCGTCTCGCAGATTACTATCCCGTCAATATCAACAAGTAAAATGTCTTCAGCAATTGGCAGTAATCATCAGCCCGACTAATTCCTTAGTTTCTATAAGCTAGTAGGTGCTGGACAGGACTTTCTCGTTCCAGCGCCAGGGCACAGCTGTCCTTGAGCAAGAATTGAGCATCTGGCTGCGAGGCACACCGACCGACCGAAGTGCCAAAATATGGGGACCGCTCTCATGAAGCATAAGAATCCCCATCTTGCGAAGCCGCAATACCTCCCAACTAGTGAGCCAACCGTAAAAGCCAACGGGACATAGGCCTCCAACAAAGATTGCCTCTTGGCTCTCGAAGACATCACGAAACCATTGAAGGGCCCAATAACAGTGGTTCATGTGGTAGGCCGCCTAGTGTCTAGCAAACCCGACGCATCAACTCCGGGTTCGGATCTGACGTGGCCAGCCCTTTCGGCCTCCGAAACCCACCACATGGTCCTGTCCATAAGTCTCTCAGTCCTGTAAAACTCCCATCAAGGGAAGCTTTCGCCCGTATTGCGTAGTCGGACTGCTGAGCCATTTCGCCGTCAACAGGTCACAAGGGTCCTTCGTAGTCAGGATATGAGGGGGGAAATATCAAGAGGGAAGAAAATAAGGGGCGTGGAAGTTAATGGCTTTAGTAATCCGTATTGCCCAATGGTTCGGAAGTGCTAGCATCGGAGCGGCTCGTTCTCAATTGCTTGCTTAGCATCTCCGCGGTTTCTGAGAATGTGGTTTCTTTTCTTTTGGCGCTTGACCATGCCAGGCATTGTTGTTCCTGCCCTTGCATTGGGGCTCCCGCCCAACCGGCGCTTGCCAAGAACATTTCCTTGGGGCGTCCCAAGCGGCTTTCAGTCTGCTGAATTGGACCGATCGAGGTCGGCCGTGTGGGGGACCTTTTTCGGGGAACACGTCATTGGGATGGGGTTCTGTTATTTTCCTTCTTCTTCACTTACAAGAACGGAAAGGAGTATTTATTCATAATGGGTTTGTGACGTAAAAGGAAATGGGTATTCTAACATGAGATTGCATTTTTGTTCCTCATAGGCGTGGCGGTGATTCAAGAGGCTATTTAGAGGTTGGGAGAAGGTCAAACCTGGAAAGCACGGATATAGCTTCGTTCAGAGAGTGCTCGTGCCAGCATCTCTTTGAACATCTTAGGCAGATCTCGTCGGAGGTCGGCCCGCACCGCGCTGAGACTGACGGGGGAAGCACACAACTTTTCCCCCACAGCTTGCCCCGCCAACTTACCGAGCAGCAAGTAGGGAAGCAATTGGTTGAAAAAGGCAATCGCCCCCCACGACTCAAAGTCCATGAGCAAAGGGTACGAACAACAGAGAATCCTTTTCAGCCTTCAGGGACCCCGTGCAATCACAACGGATATAACTCTCTTGGCTGGGCACCAGACCTTCCTCGAGCCTTGAGGATGACATCGAGGTGGGGTAACCGCTGGAAGAATTTGAGCAGAGTGTATCCGCAGGCCGGGCTGAACAGGGACCCATCAATTTACGTTATGGGCATTAGGAATTGGAGCCAGGACTGGCTGGGTATCTGGGAGTGGTCATCCCACGCTACCCCTGACCGATTTCGTTACGGCCTACACAAATGCAGCAGTCTCTCAACGTTAGGAGGTTGACATCCCGAACCATCGGCAGCAGATCCAGATGTGTCCCGTGCCCAGTGGAATCGGGACGAATCACGGTATTGTCATCGATGTTGAGGACGATTTTCTTTTCCCCCCCCCACGGCGGAAACCAAGCGGTGCGGCATCGTGCTCGAGGAATGCGTAATGAGAATCTCTGGATTGGCTGCTCGGGACTGAAAGGTCTCGGCGTTGGAGGAGACAGCTGCTGTGTAACGTTGAAACGGCCGGTGTAATTCTTTGCAATTTTCATGCTGGTGTTTGTGGGCTGCTCTTTGGAATGCAACGGAGCATCGTGCTCGGGGGGTTTTCGAGCGAGCTGGATTGGATTCAGATGGCTTTGGGCGACAATTTCGAAGCCAGTTGGGATGCAGCCAGTCGAAGAATGTCCGACAGGGCAGTGTGCCAAGGTATGCAAAGGCATGCATTCATGGTTTCGTACAGCTTCGTAATGTCAAGCAAATCTATAGTGGGGTTGTGGCAGGTCCTGGGAGAAGAATGTGGGGAACGTAGAACAAACTCGCGGCTGGGAACCGAGTTCGCAGGCCACCTTGCTGGCACACCTGAACGGATCGGTCCTGACCGGTCCCCGTGGGAAATACCTGCTGGTGCAAATCTTGGCGATACTTTGGACAACCTGACAAGCTGCGGTGTCGACTCTTGCTCGCCTGCTGAAAAGCCTCTTCTTCGGTCTCGAAACCCTTCATTGGCTCTTCCTAGCATCGAATTGCAATTGTGTGTCTTCAGCATGTCCTTCTGTATAAGGAAACGGTATCCGAACGAGATGCTGGATTCTCTGTGTAAGACAGTGACAGCAGAATATCAAATTGATTCATTGTCCCCCACAGAAGGCAAAGCCAGCAAGCAAGCTAAGCCCTGACTCGGCAAAGTTGAACCATTACGTTAGAGTTATCCGGTTCGCATTCCGAGAATGGCATGTCATGAAGTTTCCCCAATTTTTAAACCCACATTTGATTGAGCACTGTCGCTGCCGAGGTCGGACAGTGACGGTCAGTTCGTCGCAGTAGCGTAGTGGCTACCTTGAAGCTACCTGCCTGTGTCTGCCGGGCGAAGAGTCCAGACCACTCTGCCGCCGAGTCCAGACTTCGTGCCAGACAGGTACCGTAAACTTCGCAGAGGGAACAGTAGAAGCAAGATCAAAGTTAGTGACGCAGGCAGGCAAGGTGTAGGTGTGAACGTGAAGAAAATGAACACGCTACCGGAAAGATCCTAATCCCGTAGTGCATTATGTATTTCAATCTCCATCGCGTTGAAATGGACTTGCTGATAAGATGAGGGACTAGCCAGTCGTCTGAGTGGTCAGGATTCGCTTTCAAAACTTCCTAGAACGTCTTTATGTCTTGACCGGTCCCGCTCTCCATGAAGTACAATGTCATCCTCGATGCAATTCACACCCAGCAAACGTCCCGAATTGTGTAATTTGAGGAGCGAGCCTTGATCGAGTGTCAGCACGCATAGGAATACGGCATCATGAGCGGTTAAACGAGTACGTAATGATTGAATTCACAGTCGGGGAGGCGGGATCATGGCACGCCACTGCACATGACAGTGTTTTAATTCGAGCCACACCGGTCCTGCATCTGCAATAGTGACAATGAACCAACAGTGCATTAAGTGAGTGGCATCAGAGAACTTTTGGCCGTGGAAGATCAGCATGTAACAACGATACATTGGGTTTGCGCCGAAATTCGACAATTCTTCCTTGTAGAGGGCATCGGCGGCACTGCGCACTTCGAGCCTTGGGCGGAGTCGGCATCGAAGTCGGCGTCGAAGTCGGCGAGGGGTTTTTTTTTCAGATCCTGGCAGTTGTGATGGCAAACTCGAAAATTTCTGATGGTCATGAGTGACGCCGTCATGGCTTCCATTTTTGGCTCGCGATTTTACTGGAAGTCGCCTGTTGGTCAGGCTAGAAGCAGTGGCAGCCGCCTTGGAGGTCTCTGCCAAGTTCAACCTGAGCCGGAGAAAACCGTAAATCTGCCGCGAGCCCGTGACTCCACGAAACTCAAAAGCTTGATGTTGTTGCCAGTGTGGCAGCGTGCCGGCCAGTCTAGCCGCTGCGAGCAGGGTCCAGCGCCAAATTTTTGGATCTGGTAACGTAAAGGAAACCCAAGAAGGGTCCTGCTTGAACCCTCTGCCTCAGGGGACGGGTCTTCTCCTGCTGAACGTGACTTTCTCTTATAAACCGTATGCCTTGTGTGATTCTTGCCCTTCTTTATTTCTCCCCAAGTCTTTCAATGAATTTTTTGCTCTCGTTTGCGCGAAATTCCACGTTTCCCGACGACAAATTTGGCGCGGCCCTTGTCGGCTTGAAGAATAACGACATTGCGCTTTAGTGGTCCCAGTACCCCCAGGTGGATTTTGCGGTGTTGAATAGTTCCGGCGGCAGCTCGTCTCAAGTCCAACTACCAAACAGTCCGCATTTGAGCATCAAATGACGCTGATAAGCCTCTCTTATCTCATCCTCGCATCCATTGTCACTTGATACCCGCTCACGGTCGGAGGCTACCTCGCTGGCGCCATTCCGGCGTATTGCCAACAATTGCCATTTCTTCGGATTCTTTCCTGCGGCCGGCATATCTACACATTGGCATCTGGGGGCTCCATTGCTGTCGACACCCCTCCAGGCTCCAGTCAGTCCTAAAATCCCGTGCTAAATCGGTTGCGCCCCCAGAATCCGAAAAACCCACGCCGCGCGACCACGGTCTATCCCCGCCTCGTCACAGCCGAGCGGGCGCAACAGCACTGAATCTCCACTGAGGAGCCACTCCAAACGCCACCCGTTATCAAAACGGCCCACGCACTCGAGGCTCCAGATCGCCTTGCTCGGCTGGTGGCAGTCCGTGGACATCTCGGCCCTGGTACCCGAGCGCGGGCAGAGGTGTGGCATGGGAATTTTGGAAGCAGCTCGGCACTTGGTCTAGAAGTTGCACGAATACGGTTGGCCAGCACCGACCTAAGCCAAGTTGATCGACGCAGGACATCCTGATCAGTACGTTGTCACGGGAATCAGCCGGTTGGCTCGCGAGCTCACGGTCAAATACCTAGGCGTGTGTGTGAAATACCGTTCTCTGCAAAAAGACTGACTGCCGAGGGATTAGATAACGACGTTGTATACTCTCCAGCCGCGTTGGAAGCATTTGGCCATAACATCTCGTCATCTTTTACAGCTCATTGTCATAGCCTGGTTGCTTAGCGTCTACACCACGAGATCGTGTCGGGTTTAGCAGGCGCGCCCGTTTCATCATCTTTGCTGGGCATCTTTAGGGCTTTGAAGCGCCCGCGTGGGCTGCAGAAATTTGCAGGCAACTGGCCGTGGGGCAGCCGTGTCCCTCGCCTCTGATACCACGCTGCTGAATTGCATGCGTTGGAGAATTTGCGGGGTCGGTTGACTTTTTGGTTCTAGAATTCTCCTGCGGGACATCTGATAGCGTCACTTACACGGCCGCTTCGGGCAACTGTCCCCTGTTCGCCTGGACTGCCTTGGCAGATCTCTCCATCCCAGGCGCAGGCCAACTTATCAGCGCCTGTCCAGGGCCCTTCTCGATTTGGACGATTGCCATAGGCTCGGAATACGGCGTGCAGCCAGCACCCACTTCAATATCCGGAACCACTATCGGTACAACGCACCCCATACTGGCCGTTTCGTTCTTGCCGCGCGCCGGGTTAAGGGTAATTTTCGAATTATTATATCACCTCGCGTCTCACCTACCCCGGAATCATGTCCAACCCGACTGCCGTCGCCAGGACGGCCCCTATTCCTATTGCTCCTAAACCTGCCACCTCTCGCTCATCAGTATCGCTTTCATCTTCGGCCAGTAAAAGTCGACAACGGCGACGTCAAGACAGCTTCAACCGGCTCGACTCGGGGAACGGAAGCCTCCCTGCCTCCGGCCTTGCTCGATCCAGCTCGTTCGGCGGACTGGCACCTCCCTGCGAGGCGTGTCGACGCGTTCGGATGAAGTGCATAGTGATGCTTGACGACGACGATGGGTGCGTCTCATGTCAAGCTAACGGGGTTGACTGCTCCTTAGTGGCAAGCCCCCCAGCTCGGAAGCGGAAGCTCAATGGTGATTCTGCGGAAGATGCTTCGGGGAAAGGAAGGTATGTGCAGGAGCGTCTTTTCGCTATCTGTTTGTCTGTCTATGCCTCCGTCACATAAGCGGCCGCATTTTCCCTACATCTGTCCCGACATCGGTGCTTGTTAAACCCTCTACAGCGAGGTACATTATCTCTCCAACCACAAAATCATGACTTCCTTGCATTTCTTGACTGTTGTCACCCGCCTTCTATCTCCTTCCTCTCTCCTGCAGCGTGTGGAGTGCCTTGCCACGTTCTTTCTCTGACAGGTTCTCTTGGCCATGCAGCTCTCCGGGGAGGTTGTCACACAAGAGGAGGCAGGCTGAGAACTCGAGCCCATCGCCCACGACTGGTGGGGATTTCTTGGCCGATCTGGCCAACATAGGGGGCCCGGCGCGGCTGAAGCGAACTTTGGGGCTTCAAAATGATCGGTATAGCCAGTACATCGGTCCCACCACCGACTTCGAGCCGTCCTTGATCAAGCTCTCTCCTTTCAACCCCGACGACGAATCTCTGCTCTCAAGAGGAACGCTTCGAAAGGTCAGCGAGAACGATACTTTTCTGCTACTACCCGATGCTGCCACACCTGGCCACGACCATCAAGTCCAGGACGCCGACGCGATCGAAGGAATCGTTGCGCCGCATGGGCGGAAGCTCATCGACCTGTATTTTAGTATCGTGCACCCAGCATTTCCCATTATCCAGAAGACGGTCTTCCTCGAGAAGTACGAAAGGACCCACCGCGAGTTCACGCCGGCACTGCTGGCAGCAGTCTACATACTGGCCATCAACTGGTGGCACCATTCCGAGGAGCTCTCGTCGCAACCTAAGCCCGACGTGAAGGCACTGGAAAGAATCATCCGTTCCACCCTCTCCGATGCCATGTTCCGACCGAAGCTCTCGACGATACAAGCCGGACTCTTGTTGTCCCAAAGACCTGAAGGGGACCAGTGGGCGCCAACAGCCCAACTCGTGGCTGTCTCGCAGGAGCTGGGCCTTCACCTCGACTGCGCGGCATGGAAGATACCGCCTTGGGAAAGGGGGCTGAGGAAGCGGCTCGCCTGGGCATTGTACATGCAAGACAAATGGGGAGCCCTAGTTCACGGAAGACCATCCCACATTTTTTCGTCTAACTGGGCTGTCCAGGAGATCACCGAACACGATTTCCAGGATGTGGAATGGGATGAAAAGGACCGCGATGAGGAGATGGACATCCAGAAGGGGCGCTTGGTGTTTGTGCGCATGGTGCGGCTGTCGCAGATTTTGGCAGAGATTCTCGACACTTTCTACACTCTCAATGCGATGCAGACGGTGGGCGCGGCTGGTTCCAAGGGGACCGAGATGGTGCTGGCACTGGCTAAGCCCATCCAGCTCAAGCTAAAGGAGTGGTATTCCAGCATGGAGCCTATGATCCGGATGGATTCATCACCGTCGACCATTGCGGCCGTATCGAACCGACTCACGAGCATCGGGTCCCTGCACCTTGCCTACTTTGCCACCGAGATAACGCTTCATCGACGGATCCTCCGAGCACTCGCATCGGCCCCGGCTGGCGTTATCGAGCCGTATCTCTTGAACATCTGCCGTGGCGCATCCAAGGCGAGGTTGATTTCGGCAATGGACTTTGTCAACCGCTTGACGCCATCTCATCTCAGGGCATTTTGGTACTTTGCATCCAAGACCAACTTCGCCTTGATTGGCACCTTTGGTTCGCTTTTGTGGGCCACGAGCGACAGCAAGGAGGAAGCAGAGTGGTATCGCCGTCGCCTCGGCGAGTACCGGTGGACGCTCAGCGTCAGCTCGAAGCCCGGCGAAGGCAAGGGGCTGACTGAGTTTGCCATGACCATGTTGGACATTAGCACCGGCTTGCTGAAGAAGCTACCCGAGAAGCCAGCAATGAGTCGGAATGGGAGCGTAACCGACATTGTGGGGGTGGGAGGTCTTGGATCCATGTCGGCTTCGACGTCTGGGCCGAGTTCGCACGTGAATGGACTCGGCATTAGTGATGTGCCAGAATTAGACGAGGAGGAGGACAGCAGGGCAGCCACACCTAGCGTAGGCAGCGACAGCGATGATGACGATGACGACATGTACGAGCCATAGGGATGGAGCCTAGGGTATTTTGTGTCCGGCCGCGGTCGAGAGGGACTTACCATTTGTTTCGTAGAAAGCTTGGACCTGGTATGTGAGAAGGTTGGAACTTGGAAAATAGATCATCCTAGCCATGTGTGGTTTCTATGTACAGTCAAGGCCGAAACCGGCGTCATCCCTCTTGGGGTCAAAATTTAGGATTGTACTCCAACCTTTTTTTTTTAACAAGGCAGGGTACCCAACAAGCGACAGAATATTGTACCCTACAGTGTAGGGTTAGGGTTATATTCAAGAACAACTTGAATGTGCAACATCGGGTGCCTACAGTAGGGGCCGAAATCAGTGTCACCCTTTTTGGTGTCAAAATTTTATGACACGGACCAGCCTTCTGTGGCGTATGTGGCGCACAGTGTCTGCACGGGAAGACATGGACTGTAGCCGTTCCGAAACTGGCTCATGGTGGGCTGCCAATGCGTTCAAAACGAGTCTGGTGACTTCTCGATTGTGGCTTAGACGGATCAGATCGTTAAGTAGCCCGGGCGCTGGGGGTTGGGGAGCTGGGCGTGAAGAAGAACCTTCGTTCCGAGAGGCAAAGCGAGGCGCCGCCATGCTTGTGGTGGGGCACTGCCGGTCGGATATCGTGAAGATTTTTCTCCGTTCAGAATCATGCCACAATACCCGCTTTCCGATCCTCATAGCTGGTATATATACTTGTATTATTGAAGCTCACGCCCCTATTTTTACTTTTCAACGTGTAGCGCGAGCATACTATACCAGCGCGCCTGTCCGAAATATGCCGCCCCAGCGAACGTTGCTCCTCAAGAATCTGCCCGAAAATATCTCGAAACGAGATATAAAAACTTTTTTTGCAAATAGGATCCCCACAAAGCAGGATGAAGGCATTATAGAAAACGTGGGGCACATTTACAAGCCTGCGAACTCGCATACAAGGAGGGCGGTGGTTACATTTACATCGCACAAAACCGCCAAAGAGGCTCTTAAGCTGAACAATGGCCAAATCACCGCTGAAGCTGCTGATCCTCAAGATGCGTCGGGCAGGTCACTTGTCCAAATTGATGTGGAGTTCCATGGATTGACCGTCTTATACGAACCGCCCTTATGTGAATCGCCAAATATCGAGTTAGTTGTTACGTTTCTTCAAACCCTCCCGCTCCTGCCAAGCTGATTACTTTCGTTGTTAGTATTGTATTAGTACATGGGCTCACTGGGCACGCATGGAATACGTTCGCACGAGAAGAGAGGCTTCCAAGCGGTCGTAGTATCAACCCATGTTGGATACGAGATGAGCTGCCAGACCAACTGCGATGCAGAGGCGTCCAGACCAGGTTACTTACATATGGATATAATGCCAATGTGTGGAGAGACAGCGTTGAGGGAGACATAACAGAGCCTGTCACCACCTTTCACGAGTTGCTGAGGTCTGAGCGTGAAAGCGTAAGTTGCAAGGGATGAATTCGGTATCGATGAGACTAAAATTACGCAGGATCCGGGACGACCCTTGATCTTCATTGCCCATAGCCTGGGTGGCTTAGTATCTAAGCAGGTAAGTGAAAACATATCAAGGGCTCACGAACAGAGTTCTAACAGCATGGAGGTAATTGTCGAGATTAACAAGTCGACGCCAGCGGGACGGCCAAGCACTTTTATAAGGGGATGCATCTTCTTTGGTGTTCCTCACGGGGGCTCCAAGGTTGCTGATTGGGCTCGAATTCTCGCTGGATTCAGCAGTCTTGGCCTACTACAGACTGGGAAGATCAAGGATCTCGAGCAGAAATCCAGCATCCTCAATAGTATCTCGGATGACTTTAGCCAAGTTCGACGGGTGTGTAACATTCCTGTTAGGAGCTGTTATGAAACCAAGAAAACATATATTCAATTTGTAAGATTTTTGGAAGCTGAGAGCTTCAGGTTTCATAAGACTAACAGTGCTAGGTTGTGGAGAAGCAATCTGCCATTCTCCGTTACGAGAATGCGCCTGGCCCCCTTCCAATCTACAGTAATCATATCGATATGGTCAGAATCAGAACGGATGCAATAGCCGACGCAATTCTGAGCATGGTATTAGATGCAGTTCGATCTATAACTTCCCGGGTTGTGAAGATAAACGTATCTGGTCAGGGGGAGCCCGACGTCGATGTGGGATCTTCGACGAACATTCAAGCTCTTCGGACAAAAGACGCGGTCTCGCAATACCCAGGGTCAATCGGAAGTCACCCTGCTTCGCCATTGCAAGACATCCCGCTCTCTCCCCAAATGCGGTCTCCCGAAGTACGATCTCCGGATGTAGCGTCATCTTCGGTAGTAGATTCACCGTCCAACTCCCATCCACTCCCATCTCGGGCATGCCGGTCCATTGATCATACTCCATCGACGCCAGGAGATGAAGGACATGTCCTTCCGAAATCTGATAGCCTCGAAGCTCTGGTTCCAGACTTCGCTGCAGATATCAATACCTCCAGAGCTTACAAGTCAAGACTGGTATTTTCGGGGGCAACCGGTAACCCCAATTCCAACAGGAGTGGAGCAAGCGGTACGTCCTCGGCTAGCAGATGCTTTTAGTTCTAGAGTTAAGGCAGCTGTATAACTAATGTGTCATTAGAGCCTGTCTTTAAAGGGACGATTTTCCAACAACTAGTAGCTTCCGGTACGTTTTCCCTTACTTTCGAAACCGGTGTACCTCGACGATATGCTAAAAATTTAGAAACATACAAAGTAGATTACGACTCGCGAGGACATTCCCTAAGCCGGATATTTGTTGGCCGAGAAGAGGAGATGAAACGCATCGCAATGCTTCTTCTCCAGGGCTCCATATCCGATAGAAAGGTGTGCGCTGTGCATGGCCTTGGTGGGATAGGGAAAAGCCAGTTAGTAGCGCAATTTGCACATAGATTCCGAAGTACATATACCGCAATATTCTGGATCGACGGAGCCACAAAAGACAGCTATGTTCGGAACCTGGCCAAGATTGCCTACCGGGTGGTACCAGACGCGCCCCCGATCGACGAGACCCAGCCGCAAAAGGTATTTCAGCTCTCAGATGCTGTCAACTCCTGGCTCACGAAGCCCGCCAATAACAGGTGGCTCATTATCGTCGACAACGTCGATCGAGATTCCGGAGGATACCAAAGCACCTCAAGCTACTATTCACTCGATACACTCCTCCCCGGAGCTCCACATGGCTCGATTTTAATCACGACCCGCGACGCGAGTCTGGCCAAGCAGTTCGACTATTTAGAGCTTCGCGCCTTCCAGAGGAATGAGGATGCAACTGCGCTGCTGGCTGCGATGTCGGGCAGGGACCAAGGAGGTAACACAGCCATGCTCAACCATGTGCTTTCAGGGACCAAGAGTTGGTTATGCTGACTGATTTTCTATAGATCTAAGTCGAATAGCGACTCGCTTAGGCGGTCTTCCACTCGCACTCGAACAAGCCGGCTCATTTCTGCGTGAGACATCCTTTAGCGTGGATGAATACCTCAAGGCTTGGGAGACAGAGTGGGTAAGACTTGTGGACGAAATGGGAAGCGACGACGGTTCACGAAGTATTAGGACAACGTGGATCATATCCTTAGAGCACGTGAGGAAGAAAGGGCCAGACGGAGAAAACGCAGCCAAGCTTCTTCAGCTATCCAGCTTTTTCGACAACACGAAGATTCAGCATTCCCTCTTCACAGGGCCGAACACAACGGAATGGGAGCCTTTCTCTATTGACGACTTGCCTTCCTGGTTTCAGGATATAGCAAGGACCCCCTTATCGTTGAATAAAGCCATAAGGATGCTCAGCAAGTACTCGTTGGTCGAGCAAAGCCAGGCTCACAAATATTTCTCGGTTCACCCAGTCGTGCACGAATGGTCATATTACTTCAGCTTAGACATCCATGCAGATCTCTGTCGCACGGCTGCCATTGTGATGGCAGCCGGGGCTGTCTATCATAGCGACCCTTCGGTTATCAAAAACAACTTCGAATTATTATCACATTCTAAACGACTTATTCAGATTCTAGAGAACAAATCTGGAGGGAATCGTGAAAGGAATTTATACGACCCGGCTATGCGAAAGGCTCTATACCTGCTAGGTGTTATTTTCAGACAGCACACCAACAGAAATTGGTTTGCCGCAAGCGCCCAAGACGATCCAGTATATTCTAGTTTGTTGAATCTGATGACTTGATCGTCTCAACACCATTGCCGCCTACAAGCAGCCCATGTCGCGTTTGGGTGCGATGCGAACGCCGAAGTCAGATCTAGGCATGGAAGCGTCACCGAGGAAAGAGGATCTTTGAGATCTGTCGTACGCACCGATAGTGCTTTTAACTACCTCAAAACAGTATATTGACCATCAGCGTTCGCTTTTGGTATTAATGCCCTAGCGGGTAGTGCACTGCGCCCACACTGTCCTCTCCACTTCTAGTAGGGCTGGACAGCTGTTGCCGGAATATGCAGCTGTCAATATATCGTACTTCGGACATGTTTCCTGCACTGAAGGCACTGTACAAGCCACATGCACCACAACAGTTGGTCCGTGCCCGATCGATTTTATTTCAGGAGGGGTGACACTGATTTCGGCCGTGACTGTAGGCAAAATAATTTGGAAACTTTGAATGCAGTTTAAAGAACTTTGGTCGGTGAGGCCGAACGCTCTGGATATCATTGATGCATATCCTTGGTGCTTGTCCTCCAAGATTTGGGTTCTTCGGAGCTTTGCTTGAAGAATTACGAATACGGCTCCGATACGAGGTGCAAGGAGGCGCAAAAGTTTATGAGCGCAGACCAGTGGCCGGGCAGAAC
>Ga0247774_1001288_pt1 | contig 12699 bp, 6 predicted proteins | sample UWRJL001104B6_FD_179933 | JGI IMG/M metagenome (GOLD analysis project Ga0247774, IMG submission 179933) | Plant litter microbial communities from Arlington Agricultural Research Station in Wisconsin, United States - UWRJ-L001-104B-6 | ecosystem: Environmental > Terrestrial > Plant litter >... | reverse complement strand
CCACAATGAACCTATTGCATTCCCAAGCTCTCAATTCCCTCAATTATCTGCGTTAATCTGTGTTAATCTGCCTTACATCTGCGGTTTTTAGAGCAAAGATTCATGCAATAAGTCCAATCACTGCTGGGATTTAAAAGTCTCTGAGGTCAAACGATCTGAAAAATAGATACTGTGATTGCTACATTCCTCGCGGCGGACAACCGCTAACTTACCCACAATGAACCTATTGCATTCCCAAGCTCTCAATTCCCTCAATTATCTGCGTTAATCTGTGTTAATCTGCCTTACATCTGCGGTTTTTAGAGCAAAGATTCATGCAATAAGTCCAATCACTGCTGGAATTTACACCCGTTCGTGGAAAGTCCGTTTAATCACATCTAATTGCTGTTCGCGGGTAAGTTTGATGAAATTAACCGCATAACCGGAGACGCGAATTGTTAGCTGGGGATAGTTTTCTGGATGTTCCATCGCATCTAGTAATGTTTGCCGATCGAGCGCGTTAACATTGATGTGATGGCCGCCATCGTGGAAGTAGCCGTCTAGGAGACCAACTAGGTTGTTAGTCCGATCGCTCTCCGTTCTGCCCAAGGCCTGCGGTAGAATCGAAAAAGTATTCGATATGCCATCTTGACAATCACTGTAAGGCAGTTTTGCTACAGAAGATAAGGATGCGATCGCCCCACAGGAATCTCGGCCGTGCATCGGGTTAGCACCGGGAGCAAAGGGTTCGCCTGCTTTACGTCCGTCGGGAGTGCTACCAGTTTTTTTGCCGTAAACTACGTTAGAGGTAATCGTGAGTACCGATTGAGTCGCTACAGCGCCGCGGTAGGTTTTGTGCTGGCGAATTTCGTTCATGAAGCTTTGCACGAGTTCGATCGCCAGACTGTCTGCGCGATCGTCATTATTGCCGTATTTGGGGAATTCTCCTTCGATCGAGTAATCTACGGCCAAACCTTGCTCGTTGCGAATCACCTTAACTTTAGCGTGTTTAATCGCCGAGAGCGAGTCCGCCACCACGGACAGTCCGGCAATTCCGCAGGCCATGGTCCGGTAAACATCGCGATCGTGCAATGCCATTTCCAGCCGTTCGTAGCAGTATTTGTCGTGCATGTAGTGAATGACATTCAGCGTATTGATATACGTTTTTGCCAACCACGCCATCATTTCTTGGAACCGCGCTCTTACCTCGTCATAATCGAGATATTCGGTAGTAATCGGTGGGAACTGCGGCGCGATTTGGTCGCCGGACTTCTCATCTTTACCGCCGTTAATCGCATAGAGCAAAGTCTTAGCCAAGTTAACTCGCGCGCCGAAAAACTGCATTTGCTTGCCAATTCGCATCGCGGAGACACAACAGGCGATCGCGTAATCATCGCCGTATTGAGGACGCATCAAGTCGTCGTTTTCGTACTGAATCGAACTCGTCTCGCTGGATACCTTCGCACAGAATTGTTTGAAGTTTTCCGGCAAGTTTTCCGACCACAAAACGGTGAGGTTTGGTTCTGGTGCAGTACCGAGGTTTGAGAGGGTGTGCAAGAATCGGAAACTGTTACGAGTTACCAATGTTCTACCGTCATCGCTGGTACCGCCGATCGCCTCTGTTACCCAAGTTGGATCGCCAGAAAACAGAGCGTTATAGTCGGGAGTTCGCAAAAACCGCACCATGCGGAGTTTCATTACAAAATGGTCGATCAGTTCTTGCAGTTCTTGTTCGGAACTGGCGCCGCTTTGCAAATCGCGCTCGAAATAAATGTCTAAAAACGTCGATACGCGCCCGAGAGACATCGCTGCCCCGTTTTGTTCTTTCACTGCTCCCAAGTAGCCAAAATACACCCACTGGACAGCTTCTCGTGCGTTTGCCGCCGGACGGCCAATATCAAAGCCGTAGCTGGCAGCCATTTCTTTTAACTCAAACAATGCCCGAATTTGCTCGGATAACTCTTCGCGCAAACGAATTGTTGCCTCGTCCATCGCCTCTAGTTCGAGCGATTCTTGCTGTGTTTTTTTATCATCAATCAGGCGATCGACACCGTACAAAGCCACGCGCCGGTAGTCACCGATGATGCGCCCGCGTCCGTAGGCATCGGGCAAACCTGTGATGATACCCGAACGTCTCGCCAGACGCATCGAGCGCGTGTAAACATCGAATACACCATCGTTATGAGTTTTGCGATATTTCGTAAATATTTCTTCTGTTTGTCGATCGAGCTGATAGCCGTAAGCTTCTAAACCTGCCTTGACAACGCGAATCCCGCCAAAGGGCATAATCGCGCGTTTCAAAGGTCGATCGGTTTGCAAACCTACTATTTGTTCTAAGTCGCGATCGATATATCCTGCTGCATGAGCCGTGATGGATGTGGGAACTTTTGTATCAACATCCAATACACCTTTTTCGCGCTCTTGCTTCATTAGTTCCAGGACTTGGTGCCAAAGCTGCTGGGTTTTTTCTGTTGGTGCTGCGAGAAATTCTGCATTCCCTTCGTAGGGGGTGTAATTCTTTTGGATGAAGTCTCTGACGTTGACTTCCTTTGTCCAGTTGCCTTCAGTAAAGCCGTGCCATTCTACTAACATAGCTTGCTTTCACCTCAATTTTTTGTTAGCGATCGATCTTTTCTCCTCCGACCGCTATATCTACTATATATTTAAATCTCAATATTTTAAATAGCTTGTTGGCTCTTTGTTACAAAACTTGACTTGCTAATTCGGTGGGAAGAATTAAGATAGATAGTATGCAGAACAACCTCTGTGATTTGTGAGGAAGCTCTGACAAAATGGGATTCCGAACTAACACTTTGACAACGGAAATGTTGTTTAAGTGCGGGTCTGTCGGGAACGCGGAATGAGATTTTTTTGTCAGGAACCGCGAACACCCGAAAAAAATAAATAAAAAGCAGAAAAAGAGCCTAAAAATAGTTCGGATTGGATGCGGTAATTGTTATCGAAAGCAGAGCACTATTAATTGCTGATTAATTGAACTAGGGTTGAGTAACAGTGAATAGCTTGCTTATATTCACTTATGTATGTTACTGTTTTCTGTATGGCATATGTACGCATCAGACTCATCGGTCGAATTTTTGGGCTTGCATCCTCATACATTAAGAAAATACGCAGATGAAGGGAAGATCAAAAGCATCAAAAACGAAGCAAAACAAAGACTTTACGATGATGTCGAGTACGAACAGCGCGGTGCAACTAGAACTACCATTATTTGCTAATGCCGAGTTAGTTCATCCAAGCAGTGAGATGACCTCGCAAGACTTGTTGAATTCATCGATCAGCAATGTCCAGACGCCGAAATCATCCAAGATATCGGCTCAGGACTCAACTTCAAAAGGAAAGGATTGCAAGCCCTACTGGTCAGATTTATGCGGGGCGCTCAGCTCACAATTGTTGTTGCCTGTCGCGACAGATTATGCAGGTTCGGATTTGAAATATTCGAGTTCATGGCAGAGCAAAACGGTGGAAGAATCGTGGTTCTCGACCGAACTGTTCACTGTCGAGAAGCCGAACTCACAACCGATCTTCTTACCATCCTTCACATCTTTAGCTGTAGAATGCACGGGCTTAGGAGCTACAGCAAGAAAATCAAGGAAGATCCGTCTATTCCTAAATCCTGAACAAAAAGCATTAATCAAGCAATGGTTTGGCGTGAGTCGTTTTGTCTATAACACTACTGTCAAATACTTGCAAGAACCCGGGACAAAAGCTAATTGGATGGCAATCAAAACCGGAATACTCAACAGTTTACCAGAATGGGCAAAGTCTGTACCTTTCCAAATCAAATCAATTGCCATCAAAGATGCTTGCTCAGCAGTTAAAGTAGCCAAACAGGGATTCAAGAAAGATGGTCAAATTCGCAAGTGTAGATTCCGGAGTAGAAAAAATACCAAGCAGTCTATTTATGTACCAAAATCCGCTATAAAAAACTGTGGTATTTATCATTCAATTCTAGGCAAGTGTCCGTTAAATGAAGCTTTGCCTCAGACTTTCAGTGATGGCAGGCTAACTCTTGCCTATGGCGAGTATTACCTGATAGTCTCTGAAGAAGTGCAACAAGTTAAGACCGATAAACAAGGTCGGCTAGTTGCCTTAGATCCCGGTGTTCGCACGTTCATGACTTTTTTGAGTGAAAAATCTTTTGGTTGGCTGGGAAATGATTCTAATCTGCACATTCAGAAATTGTGTTTTCGTTTGGACAAATTGGTGTCAAAAATTTCTCAAGCTCCTAGTCAGCAAAAAAGAAGATTCAAGAAAGCAGCCAGTAGGCTTCGTTGCCAAATCAAAAATCTGGTTAAAGAGTTACATCATAAGGTAGCTAAATTCTTGGTTGATAATTTTGATGTGATTCTACTGCCGACGTTTGAGACTTCTCAAATGGTATCCAAGTCACGTCGCAAATTAAGAAATAAAACGGTTAGACAAATGTTAACCCTAAGTCATTATGAGTTTAAAAAATTCCTCAAGTGGAAAGCTTGGGAAAATTCAAAACTTGCGATCGATTGCAACGAAGCATATACATCAAAGACTGTTTCATGGACGGGCGAAATCATTAAGAACTTAGGTGGCGCAAGAACTATTAAATCTCAAGCCACTGGGTTGAAAATGAATCGGGATTTAAACGGTGCTCGTGGGATTTTCCTTCGGGCATTGGTTGATACGCCTTTGTTAAGAGATTCTCTTAATTTATGTATTTGTTAGCATTTGTTAGCAAAAAAGTATCGGTATTATGCAGATAAATTCAAGAAATCAAAGCACTGCGAGCGATCCGGCTCACGATATTTGGAAAGAACAGCGTCATCCGCTCGATCGAATTTTTAGGCCTCGGTCCGTCGCTGTAATCGGCGCAACAGAGAGAGAAGGAAGCGTCGGACGTACTCTCCTGTGGAACTTGATTCGGAATCCGTTTGGCGGAACAGTTTTTCCAGTGAATCCGCAGCGCCGCAGCGTCTTGGGGCTCAAGTCTTATCCTGACATTGCTAGCGTCCCGGAAGTAGTAGATCTGGCGGTGATTGCTACGCCTGCCGCTGGAGTGCCGCAAGTCATCCGCGAATGTATCGCGGCTGGGGTGAAAGGGGCAATTATTGTTTCTGCTGGCTTTAAAGAGATTGGTGCGGCTGGGGAGGCTTTAGAACAGCAAGTTATCGCCCAAGCGCGTCTGGGCGGAATGCGGATTATCGGCCCAAATTGCCTCGGCGTGATGAATCCCGTGCTCGGGCTCAATGCTACTTTTGCAAGTACGATCGCCCGTCCGGGTAATGTCGCCTTCATCAGTCAAAGCGGCGCCCTCTGTACTTCGATCCTAGACTGGAGTTTGGGGGAAAATGTCGGTTTTAGCGCCTTTGTGTCGATCGGCTCCATGCTCGATGTCGGTTGGGGCGATCTGATCGAGTATTTCGGGGACGACCCCCATACCCACAGTATCGTTTTGTACATGGAATCTATGGGCGATGCTCGTTCGTTCCTGTCCGCCGCCCGCCCAGTGGCGATCGACAAACCGATCATCATTCTCAAGGTAGGACGTACCGCCGCCGCCGCCCAAGCCGCCGCTTCCCATACGGGAGCTTTGACCGGCAGCGATGACGTGCTTAACGCTGCTTTCCGCCGCTGTGGCGCCTTGCGGGTACATACGATTTCCGATTTGTTCGACATGGCAGAAATTCTGGCCAAGCAACCGCGACCGCAGGGCAACCGCCTGTCGATCGTCACCAATGCAGGAGGCCCGGGGGCAATCGCCACTGATGCCTTAATTAGCGACGGCGGTGCGCTGGCAGATCTGGCACCGGAGACAGTGCAGCAGCTTGATGAGTTTTTGCCGCCTCAGTGGAGTCATCACAACCCGATCGATATTTTGGGCGATGCTAGTAGCGATCGTTACGCCAAAACTCTAGAAGTGGTCGCTCCCGATCCCAATAGTGACGGATTGCTGGTCATCCTGACGCCACAAGCGATGACAAATCCCACCCAAACCGCAGAAAAACTCAAGTCTTACAGCCAACTCGGAAAGCCCTTATTAGCAAGCTGGATGGGCGGTGTGGAAGTGTCAGCGGGAACGCAAATTCTCAATCAGGCAAATATTCCGACTTTCCCCTATCCCGATACCGCCGTCAGGTTATTCAACTATATGTGGCGGTACACGTACAACCTGCGCGCTATCTACGAAACGCCTTCTCTCCCCGCTGATTGCCAAATCGAGACTTCCGGGTGTGCGACTGCTGCGAAGATTTTGACTGCCGCCCGCCAAAACAATCGCACTTTATTAACCGAGTACGAATCAAAACAGTTGTTGGCAGCTTACGGCATTCCCACCGTAGCGACAAAAATTGCAGCGAGTGCGGTCGAAGCTGTAGAAATTGCCGAGATCCTCGGTTATCCAGTGGTGCTAAAACTCCATTCTGAGACGATTACTCACAAAACCGATGTGGGGGGCGTAAAACTAAATTTAGGCGATGCTAACGCTGTAATTAGTGCCTTTGAGGCGATCGCCCAGCGGGTACGGGCGATCGATCCGGCAGCGTTTCTCGGCGCAACCGTGCAGCCGATGGTGCACTTGGAAGGCTATGAACTAATTTTGGGTAGCAGTATCGACCCACAATTTGGGCCGGTGATGCTGTTTGGTTCCGGCGGACAATTAGTGGAAGTCTTTCAGGATCGATCGCTGGCACTTCCCCCTTTAAATACCACCCTAGCGCGGCGGATGATGGAGCAAACGCGCATCTATAAAGCTTTGCAAGGAGTGCGCGGTCGATCGGCAATTGACATGGTACAACTCGAACAGTTATTAGTTCGTTTCAGTCAACTGATTGTAGAGCAACCTCAAATTTCCGAGATTGATATTAATCCGCTGTTGGTTTCTCCTGAAGGTGCGATCGCTCTTGATGCCCGCGTTGTTCTCAAGACAACAGAAAACCCCATTTTACCCGCGATTCGCCCCTATCCTACGCAATACGTTCAAACATGGTCAACAAAGGGCGATCGTCCCATCACCATCCGTCCGATTCGCCCAGAAGATGAGCCGCTGATGGTGCTGTTCCACCAAGAACTTTCCGAAGAGAGCGTGTATTTGCGCTACGCTCACATGGTAAAGTTAAAGCACCGCATCGCTCACGAACGTTTGACCCGGATTTGTTTTATTGACTACGATCGCGAAATGGTGTTAGTAGCCGATCGTCTTGACCCGGAAACCTCAGAACACCGGATTTTGGGAGTAGGGCGTCTGAGCAAACTCCACGGCACAAACCAAGCCGAATTTGCGCTGATCGTTAGCGATAGCTATCAGCAGCGCGGTTTGGGAACAGAATTATTGAGGCGGATGCTCCAAATTGGTCAGGAAGAGAAATTAGAGGCGATCGTTGGCTACATTGTGACTAGCAACTACAAGATGTACAGCCTCTGTAAAAAACTAGGATTTGAAGTCCAACCAGACCGAGACGAAGGAATGTTGAAAGCTGTTTTTGTTTGCTAATAGCAAGTTGGGTTAAATAATATAGCCTTTCTCAGTAACCTGAGGTACTATCTGGCATAGGGCATAGGGCATTGGGCATTGGGCATTGGCCCGCGCAGGGCATTGGCCCGCGCAGGGCATTGGGCATACCTCACCACGCTTGATAACCGCTATATCAATTCCAGGGAAGCCGGAATGATATCAAATCCGCGCTTCATCGTCCTGATAAAGTCGAATCAAGCTGCCAACAAATAATTCGCGCCCTTTTCAGTTTTTTGACTCACAGTCAACAGTCATTAGTCATTAGTCATTAGTCATCAGTCATCAGTCAACAGTCAACAGTCATCAGTCAACAGTCAACCGTCAACAGTCAACAGTCAACCGTCAACAGTCAACAGTCAACCGTCAACAGTCAACCGTCAACAGTCAACCGTCAACAATCACGGACGGTGCAACCGGAATCGATATAATTCTCATTCATCACAACTAAAGTCCTGACTACAAACTTTATAGGTTTGTAGTCAGGACTTTAGTCCTCAAACTCAGATGCTACTAAGCCGCAGCCAAATTTGCTGCTGCGAAATCCCAGTTAGCCAAATTATCCAAGAAATTAGTAATGTAGTCGGGACGGCGGTTTTGGAAATCCAAATAATAAGCGTGTTCCCACACATCCAAAGTCAGCAATGGAGTTTGGCCGTGTACTACCGGGGTGTCGGCGTTGGCAGTTTTGGTAACTTTCAAAGTACCGTTGTCCACAACTAGCCAAGCCCAGCCGCTACCGAACTGAGTTGTCGCAGCAGTCTTGAATTCTTCTTTGAATTTGTCGAAGCTGCCGAAGTCGGCGTTGATTTTGTCAGCTAAAGCTCCTGTCGGAGTGCCGCCGCCGCCCGGTTTGAGGGAATTCCAGAAAAAATTGTGGTTCCAAACTTGACCTGCATTGTTAAAAATGCCGATTTTAGATGGGTCTTTAGCAGATTCCTTGACAATTTCTTCAAGGGATTTGCTCGCCATTTCAGTTCCTTCAATCAGTTTATTCAGATTGGTGACGTAAGCAGCGTGGTGCTTGTCGTGGTGGAACGAAAACGTCTCAGCCGACATATGAGCTGGTTCTAGGGCGTCAGCGGCGAAGGGTAATGGTGCGAGTTCAAATGCCATTGTGTTCAATCCTCTCTGGATTACTTTTGGTTTTTCGGTTGACTTTCCGGCTTTTGTATGATTAAAGCCGAGATTCGCTAGCTTGAGTTTATCAAGCTGTGGTAAATAATTCTTTACAATTTTCATATTTTATAGCAGTTGCGGCATTTCAGGATTCAGACTTCTATTTTTTAGATATCAAAGCTACTTATTGCAGGCTTCAGATAGCATAAACTATCACTTAATGTCAAGCCACCTGGGAGGCAAATTAAAGTGTGTGTGAAATTGTCAACCGATTGAAAATTTATGAGACTGATAAAGAGATTAAACCTGTAAATTGTCAAAGATTAACCTAAGTTCAATTACGCTGTAAGGAAGTCAAACAAGTTGCAGGAGCTGTCAATGGAAAAGCGTTTAAACAACTCGTCCAGTCACCCCCCTCAATGGTTGAATCTGCCCTTAATCGTCACCGCTCTGGAAACAGTCCAAGACTTAATTGTAATTTCCCTATGTATTGGTTTGTTTTGTTTCATGGTGCTAGAACTGCGAGAAATGTTCTTCTCGCTGCTACCTCCTTTGAATTTCCAGCAAGTCACTGCCGATATTTTATTTCTATTAGTTTTAGTGGAATTATTTCGGTTGCTAATTATTTACTTGCAAGAACAAAGAGTTTCGATCGGCGTAGCTGTGGAAGTTTGTATTGTATCAGTTTTGCGAGAAGTGATAGTGCGGGGAGTGCTGGAGACTTCCTGGGTTCAAATATTATCAACAGGGGCATTTTTGCTGGTTTTGGGAGTGTTGTTAGTAGTCCGAGTTTGGTTGCCGCCAACCTTCGAGGGAATTGACCCGGAACGCCGCCTTGCTAGCAGAAATAGAAATCTATCAGACAATAAATCAGCTTCAGGACCTCTGGAACTCAATCGATTTTAGATTTTAGATTACAGAATACCCAGAGCCCCGACTTCTTAAAGAAGTCGGGGCTCTAAAAGTTTTCTTTGATATAAGTCTTACTTATCAAAAAATCCCTGTCTTTTTTATGTGCAGCCAAACTCCTACACAACCGATATGCTCATTGAATATGCGTTTTCCCTGTTGATGTTTCAATGCTGTCTTGCTTTGTTCCACCAGCAATTAATTCTTCAGTATCGTTGTGCAACTTTTTGCAAAGCCGATCCATGGGAATATCGTTAGCATCATATCCAAAGGGATTTTCAATTTCTAAACCGATCGCCTCAATGCCAAACAACCCAAAAGCCACTACCCCAACAACGGGAATTGTCCACCATTGCAAATCTTTCACCATCTGAAAAGGCAGTGCCAAACAATATAAAAGTAATAGATGTCGTAGGTGAATAGAATAAGCTTTTGGCATCGGCGCAGATAAAATGCGTTCGCAGCGAGACAGACATTCTACTAATTGATCCAGCAAGCGATTGAGGGAGGCAAATTGAATACTATCGATGTGCTTTTGGGTATACTGTTTTGTTAGATATCCCCCAATCCATTGCGTCACTTTCAATGGCATATTAGTGACATATTGCAACTCTAAACATTGTTCAGCAGAAAGCACAGACTTTAATTCCTCGTCCACTCCAGCGTGTCTTAAATGCTGTTTCATTGCCATGAAAAAAGCTGGTACTAAGCGCAAACAAGCGGCTTTTTCCTGACAATCGGCTAAAGTTTGGTCGGGAATTGTCATCCACATTTGTCTGGAAAGATTACGACCCGTAAATATAGTCATACCGGCAATTTGCCAGCCTTCCCAAAATCTTTCGTAGGCTGTATTAGTCCGAAAAACTAATAGTAATCCTAAAACAATTCCCGGGATTAATCCAGTTAAAATTGGTTGGCTCAGACCTGGATATCCATTTGTGTAAAGGATGGTAATGATCAAAGCCATTACCATACTCAAAAGCACTTGGTTTTTGATATCCCGAATGACGGAACTTTTTAAATCTAGAGCTAGCTTAAACCAATTATTCCGGTCAAAATTCATCATACAAATTGCCTCAATTAGAATGGAACCTTATTTACGCCTGATGGTGGAATGGACATTTACCAGAATCAGATTTCTCCTCCCAAGGATCTGGTAGATAGAAATAATTGGGTTTGAGCAAGCGATTTTCAAACTCTAAGGGGTAAACTGGCACGGTTGAACCCGATAGCGGCGGGATCAGCCAACGCCAATCTCCGTAAACATGGCGATCGCACTGTTTCTCTTCATCCACAAACTGCATAAAGGAATCGCTCAGGGTATGGTGATCTAGCATCCGTACCCCATGCAGCTTGTAAGAATGCAGCACAGCTACATTGATTTCTACTAACGCTAAATCCTTCCAAAGGCTGATGTGGTCGCTGCAATCTAAACCCATCTTTTCGGCAACAATTGGCAGCATATTGTAGCGATAAGTGTCGCTGAAATTCCGCCCGCCAATTTCCGCGCCCATATAAAAACCGTTAAATGGTGTGGGGTATTGAATACCTCCCATATCCAACATCATGTTAGAAACAGCAGGGAGCCCAAACCATTTCAGCCCCAATTCTGCAAACCACTGATCGCGAGGGTGGGAAATGGGAACTTCTAAAATAATTTCTGGCGGAATTTCAAACCATTTTGGTTCCCCTTCGCCTATTTGGATAATCAAAGGCAATACATCAAAGCGGGTTTTAGACTCTTTCGACCACCCTAACTCGATCGCCCGATCTGTTAACTCCACATTAGCCGGATCGCCGAGAATGCTGCCATCGGGTTGACGGTAGCCTGCATAACGCAGCATTAAACTGCTCCAAATTCGGATCTGCAAATTTGGATTCAAGATCGTAATTGTCGATCGCAAATTGCCGTTATTAGTAGCAAACTTGATGTGTTCGACTAAGGTTTCAAAAATCTCCTCCTCTGTTTGGAGATGCCTCATATCCCGCAATTGCAAACTACGCCAAAAATTGCGTCCCAGACATCGGTTACTGTTACGCCATGACAGCTTTGTCCCGTAAGCTAGTTCATCATAAGTATGTTCGTAAGTGCCTGTACGCTCAATTGATTCCTTGACTTCTTGCCAACGGGGAAGGAAAACTTCTGCTAAACCTTGTTCGAGATAGCATTGTTTGAGGAAAACTTCTGCTTCTTTGGCGACGGAGTTAATCGGTTGGACGTAAATACTGATCTGTTCGATAGGTGTAATTCCTCCCGCCAGTTGCACCGCCGGACGCTGGGATGTGGGAGTTTGAGCGTTACCGTCCTCATTCAGCTTGGAGGAGAATAATTCTTGGCGAATGGCATGATCCACCCAACCGGCGGTCTGTAAATAGCCTCGCACCGCATCCATAAAGGGTTGGGGCCCGCACATAAAAGCAACGGTTCCTTCGGTGTAGGGATACAAACTTTGCACAATTTCAGGGGTGAGTCTGCCTGTGGAACGAGTTGCCCGAATTGTAAAGCTTAAATTAGGATGAGTTCTTACCAGTTGCTCTAGTTCTGCGTGAAAGACTAAATCTTCAGTATGGGGAGCAGAAAAATCGAGGTGAAATTTGCGGGTATCTCCTCGGTTGGCTAAAGTTCGCATCATCGCGATCGCTGGAGTTATCCCAATGCCCCCAGCAAAAAACACTACAGGATTTTCATCTTCTAAGACAAACTCACCTCTGGGTTGAGAAATGCGTAACAACGCTTCTGAATCAGCGCGATCGCACAACCAACGCGAAAATAAACCCAATTCTTCACGTTTAACTGTTATTTCGTATGATTCTGTTTGGCCAGCGGGCGAACTCAAAGTGTAAGCGCGAGTTACCCAAGAATTATCCACTCGTCCTTGAATCAGGATATGTTGTCCCGGTTTCGAGGCAAGAACTTCTTCGTAAACTGGGCGAAACTGGAAGCGCATCATCCCTCGCCCCAAATCTTCTTTAGCCACGAGTTCGGCAACAGCCAGATTTGCCGAACCTAGCATTTCTTCGACTAAAGGCTGACAGCTACCGCAGATCATTGTTACCTGTGTTTGTTCCACAATTCCCTCTAGGGAATCAACACCTGTATCTATCAGTTCTCGCACTTTGCCACAGGTTGTTTTTGTACAGTTGCAAACGATATCGGTATCCGCCCCAGATGTTGTTACCTCCTCAATTTG
>Ga0247774_1001287_pt1 | contig 12701 bp, 10 predicted proteins | sample UWRJL001104B6_FD_179933 | JGI IMG/M metagenome (GOLD analysis project Ga0247774, IMG submission 179933) | Plant litter microbial communities from Arlington Agricultural Research Station in Wisconsin, United States - UWRJ-L001-104B-6 | ecosystem: Environmental > Terrestrial > Plant litter >... | reverse complement strand
CACCCGCAACATGCAAATACTAACGATACGAGGCTGAGGTGGGCAAAAGACAAGTGACGAAAAGCAGCATCTCTCGGTTTTTAGTGTACCTCCAGTGGCGTAGCTTGCACATCACGAGGATGATCAGCTGTAGAAAAGATAGATGAATCATTTCTAAATCGGTTCTATTTTTGATTCAACTCACAGAAGTATCGTGAAAGCTCACCAAGACTGTAGAGAACCTTCGAGCCGCTGAAATATTCCGGACGAACCAGAGCTGCATTGTGTCAACTGGGGCTGATGGCCACTTGCAGTAGTCGCCACGCGGAGACGGACCAAAAGCTGTTTGAAAGCATTGGGGCAGTAGCGAACATCTTGAAATAGCATGGTTCAGTAACGTGACTTTAATCGGTGCCTAGACGTCGAATAAGCAGCATATTAATTAATTGCCAAAATTCCTCGCTCACAGCTGTGTATCATTCTTACCGACCTGCACTCACGGAGAAATAGCCTTACTAGAAACATATGGTAAGATATTATTTCGGAGCTGAAGCGCAAGCAATTTTTGAGCGCTATGCCATTTTCTTCGTTGTGAAGTAATCCAACACGAGGCTGGGGCTGAAGACGCCGTGTCACGAGAGCGTGTTTTGCCATTTGGCAAAAGGTGTGGGAGAGGATGTATGTGACGAACAGTCTTGACCATAGCATCATGGCCAATCACTGCCTACCTTTTTTGCTAGGTAGCTCTTGTAGCCTCCGTCCTCGAATTTGGTAGGAAAAGTTGCCCAGGTGGTGAGCAAGGCATACCCGAAGAAGGCCGAAAAAAATAGATAAACTCGCCCCAAAGGAAACAATCAACGTTCCCGCGTTTTGGCTCCAACTTGTCGGTAAGTTTCCGAAGCTTATTGCCCGTAATAAGCTGAGCCTCGTGCAAGCTGAAATACATCTAGATACGGCTTAGCGGCATATGCAGGCTTAGAAGCTCTCGCAGCATTTGTAGGAGTACCAGTACCTTCGTAGGGCTGGCGGTAAGTGCCGTAATGTTGCAATGGATCCCGGTCGGCATTTGCCTGCAGGACCTTTTCTGCGGAACTCAACGCCGCGGCCAAGCCGGTTCTCGCTCGGCAAAGCGGAGATTTAATTTTACATTAAAGAGTGGACTGTTTGGATTTGAGATATAGACAGCCAGCCTCGTCGAAATTTGATGTCTCGGCCGATTGTGTCCCTGGAACGGCTTTGCTGAGACCTGGTCAGCTGTCAGTCGCTGCCTTCAGCCAACCATCGCCTTTTGGTGCTATTCTGCGAGGAAGAAATATTCCGCCTTTGCACTAGGCGCGGGGCCCCCACAGCCACATTCCACCGGAATAGTTGCATGAGCGGTGGTTGCACGAGGGGGGATGTCGATATCGGCGGTTGCGCAGCGGGGGACGGAAAGGAAGCGGAGGTGGACGGTTGTAGGATATGCTGGATAACTTGTAGAAAGACGTACTACTTCCGGGGCGGTTAGTGGAAGCGGATGTGCATTATTTTTAGGACCGTCTCAAAGGGCTAGGCAGTGGCTTGAGGGACGGTCATTGGTTTTACCGATATAGATAGTGCGGTTCTTTCTCTGTGCCTGATAGTATGGCCCTAAAGAATTGGGAAGAGTGGTCAGCGTTGGGCTATTGGACGAGAAACGCTTTGGACTGCCTCTGGTTTCCTCGCTTATGACAAAGGTGATGTCTCTGTTGTCGTCGACCTTCTTCACGTTAATACAGGGTCGACATGTTAGTCTAGGTTTATTGAGTTTGCACTCCGTGTAGAAGAAAGACGATCGGTCTTGGAAGGTTAACCCAGTCTCGATACTCAACTAGCACGATGGCCGTGGGATACCGTGTTGGCGGCTACATGAGCTAGGTTATGGCGTAGTTTGTTGAGAAAGTGAAAGTGAGCGATGGGATAATTACTCCCCCTACTGTTGATGATGAGAGGCGCCAAGCCTTGCACCCGTGCCTCCAATCCGACAACGCCTAGCTCCCTCATCATAGGTGAGATATCTTTCAACCCAGTCGCCAATATCAGCCACAGAAGAGAAACAATGCAGACATATGGGCACTTGTGTGGGCAAATACTTTTGCAATATTTTATATTAACAAGACTGGGTTAGCACCACCTACCTACTAAACGCCGTAACAACCTGTGGTTCTACTTTTGAGTTACTCTTATTCGTGGAAATTCTTGTGCCTCCGCCCTCAATAGGTGCTTCCAGATGATCGGGTCATTTGCAGTCACCCCTCTTCGGCGTGGTACCCTCGGACGACTTGGGGGGTCATCCGCGAACTTTCTTGGCGGATCGGGCCTTCTTGGGAGGAGCGGCCTCAGTCTCCGACTCGTGGTCATCCTCCTTCTCATCCTCGGTGGCATCCTCCTTAAGGGTACCCTTGGCCGGGCGACCCCGCTTGGGCCGCGTAGACGTGGTCGTGGTCTTACCACCAGCCTTGGCCTTCGCAGCCTTCTTTGTCTCGATAGGCAGGGCCACCTCCTCGCCCTCACTCTCATCCTCCATCTTGACCTTTCTGGCGGACTTCTTGTTGGCCTTGGAAGACTTTTTGGAGACCTTGACGGGCTTAGCATCCGCAGCCTCGTCGTCCGTCTCAACCATCGCCTCCTTCTTGATCGACTTCTTGATCGACTTCTTAGCTGGCTTAGAAACCTTGGCTTCATCATCAACCTTCCTGGAAGCCTTCTTGGAGGTCTTCTTTGTACGCTTCGCGGGCTTTGCATCCTCAGACTCGTCATCATCGGGCTCAACCTTTTTGCTGGACTTCTTAGACTTCTTGGAGGGCTTGATATCCTCGTCCTCGTCATCACTAGCCTTGCGGGCTCGCTTGCCACCCTTCTTAACAGGAGTAGGGGCAGCATCGGTATCTTCCTTATTGTTGTCCTCGGCTTTCTTCGCCGAAGCACGAGGACGGATGCCGCGGACGCCAGGCTTGTTCCACTCAGGGTCCTTGGAGAGAGTTAGATAAATCTAATAGCCTTTCGAAAGAAAAGATAAAAAAAAGGAAAGGAAAAGGAAGCAAACGTACGCCATTAAAGTCTTCTGCGTCAATATGGCGCTGCTCAATGCAGCGACGAATCTTCTCCTGAATTTCAGGGTGGTCGCTGGATGAGATAAGTCAGCCTGGTTCAAGGATTGGAAAACGATCATGGCAAAAAAGTACATACTTCAGCTCATCATAGCCATCGAACCAGTCGAATTTAAGGTTTTCGTCTCCGTCTTTGTTGCAAACGTCATACACCTTCTGCATCTGGTCGCCCGAGACGCAGCCCCTATTATAATCATGTTAGAAACCGGGTAGGGCCATCAGAGGTATGACGAAAAGCTTACCAATGCTTCCACTTGAAGCTTCCGTGCTCAGAAATCTCGACCCATGAGCCAAAGCGAAGCTCACCCTTGGAGATCTTGTGGCCCTCCTTCTTGCATAGGGTGTCGGTGCATCCGGCACGCCCTGACTTGGCGAGTTCTGTATAGCGAATCATTAGTCGATGAAGTCAAATTTACGACGAGGGCAGGTAAGAGTCGACAGACCGACTCGATACTCAGTAGGCATCTTGACGATACGGCCTGCGTTTGATGCGACTAATAGATCAAATATGTGGCGGACAAACCGTCGAGTTTCTGTTGTCGTACGAACAGTCGGGATTGGTGGAGCCTTTGATAAAATGGGCGCGATATTTAGGACAGATGAATTGCCCTTAGGTAGATATGGTTGTACTATGGTGTGAGTGTTGAGTAAGTTGCGGTAGTGACGTCTCTTTTGGAATCTGCCGGCTCTTGTCTCAATCGCAGACTCGTCGCCGACCGGTCGCCGACAAAACTGCGTTGCTGCTGAAATTTTGAGGGACCAAATGTTGGTAAATACCTAGTTCAGTGCTCTCCAGGCGTAGCGGGTTAAAAGTGCAGCCTGGGCGCGGCGAAGTCGAGTAGGGAAACCACTTTGAGGCCAAATATTTTCTGGAAATATTTCCTGGACGCTCGGGTTGACATTCCTTAACCGGTTCCAGCCAAATCTTTTTGTGTTTGGGATTGCAATCCGAGAATATCTTGCACTCCTGGCAACCAAGAAAAAGCAATGGCCAACTGGACAAGCAATCACTGACAGCAGCCTTTGGCCCGTGCAGTGGGGGACTTTCAGTGGGGAAACAGCATCATGCCCCCGCGAAATCACGGGATCTCGCGTCGTGCTCAATACATCCCAGCGGGGCGAGCAGCTCATCGCTAAGGTCAACATCACACCGTGGCAAGATTTTGGACCGCACCCTCCAAACGCGAGGCAAGGCCACAAAGAAGACCGCCAAAATATTGATGACTTTCCTAATCTTCAGATATCTTCCTATGCTCAAACATCGAGCCTCCGAGAGATGAATCTGGCACAATGGCATCCTCAGCGCGAGTCGCGGTCGATCCAGCCAACCGAGCCCCACCTTCAACCCTCGCCGCCCAGCTAGTCGAAGATATCTCGACATCGACGAGCTCGTCCCGGTTCGGCGATGGTGGCGAGCTGAGTAAGCTGTCTGCCGTAATTGAGCGGGTTACGAACAACCCCAATCTGCTCCAGACCACCGAGCAGCGCATCGAGCACCATCACATGCTGATATACCTGATATCTGAAGCCGTGCTCGACAACTTCCGACCCGACAACCCCCTTGCCGATAGAGAACGGCTACGTGGAAATGTTCTTAGCGCTATAAACTGCCTTAGGGTCACCATTGGTGAGACTCCAGGTGTACTGGCTTGCACTGCCGGCAATGGGGAGTTTCTTCACCGGGGAGGGGAACCTCTTTGGACCTGGGTACTTCCAAAGCTTCTCCGCTTGGTTGGCCACCCTGGATGTTCTGAGGTACAGGAACGGTTGGGAAGTCTTTGCCGCTATATCATACGTGTGGTCTGGGCAGATTTGAGGCTGCGGCCTGCCATGTTAGCGCCTCTGCTACTATACTTGCGGTCCATTGTATCGGGTCGGTTCTCCATCAAGCCCTCTTGATAGACCCTGTAGCTGACACTTGTGTCTGGAGTAGATATCCTCGATGCGCTGCTGGGGTCATCTTCTAGAGTCACCGACAGAAGTCTTTCCGTCAGCCTCGACCTCCCCACCGACAAAACGCTCTCAGCCGTTTGCTCAAAACAGACGCCCTCTCGTCGGCGGGTCACATACAGACTTGAAAGCTCCTCCCACGCACTTGGTCAGGCGAGAACGATATTGTCTGTGCTAGTGAATTGCTTTATAAATGAGCCGCCTGATCTAGCCACGGCTGAGCTGGGACCATGGTTGCTTGACTCGATCCATAGTCTATGCACCACCCAGGATCGGTTGAAAGCCTCCGTTGAGTCGGAGGTTGCGCCCCTTATTACGATGGCCCTGAACTTAGCATTACACAGCAGTCCAGGAACCGGCACGAATGCCTTAATGTACCAAAAAGCCTGCGTTTGCTTGAGCTTTCTCCTGCCACAGCTCGCGGGCCGACCGTCAGAAGTTCTTGGCAGTAACGTACGGTCAGAGCAGGCCAGAGCAACGTTATGCAATGCTATGTTGGCCCTTACTAGAGCTTCAATTGATCACCGGCCTATCAGTCGCCTTGTGTCGGCACAAGTTGTTCCCGGCTGTGAATCCCTTGCTCTTCTAGCCGAGGACTTGGGAAGCCAAACGGATTTTTCGGTGAGTTGAATGTATTTCTGGGTACGAAGGTTGACTAATGTCGGATCAAAGAGATGTCTCATTCTACTCCAGGAGGCGTCTGCTATGTTTGATGTTCCTGATGCATTCGATCCACAGTCTAAGCCCGAGGCCTTCATCAATTCAGAACTACGTCGCCGAGTTGAAGCACTAGATTTGGAGTACCGACAGCCGGAAGAAGCCTCCCAAGCACCTCGCGCGAAAAAACGGAAGTTGCCTTCAAGTTCAGGAACCATGGAGATTTTGTTCGGCCAGGTATCGGAGATTCTAAAGCCGGAAGAGAGCGAGGCCGATGGCCTTAAGGACCTTCTCAAGTAAGAAAACAGCACTCCGACAGCACTGTTTTGGATCACTAATAGGCTCTGAAGCGAGCAATTCCCACAGCTTGATGACCATCAGCAGTGTCATCTGATCGATCTAATCTCGCGAGGACCTTGCGCAGCAGACGGCACCCTTCAAACTGATGTGTCGGACAAAGATGGACCGCCCATGTTCTCTTGCTCGTTCTGTGACTACTTCAAAATCGAGAACCTCCCTCCGAGGTGCCTGAACCTCGAGGCAAAAACGGAGGCCTACGCATCCCTAGAAAACCTAGTCCGTCTCCCAGCCTTTCGCGAGTCAAAACGACCACGGATCATTGCCATGATGGCGCTGAGGCGGTTTGCCAAGCACTCTGTAGACCCCGATTTTCTCGACATGGAGGTCTCCAAGCCGGCATTTTGGTGTTTTCAGTCGCTCTCGAGCTCCATCCGAGAGCTTCGAATCGCTGCCGGGTACGTAGTCGGACGCCCCCTATTCGCTGAAAGATTTCTAACCGCAGACAGACGCACACTCCCTTTATTCCTCCGCAACATTGAAACCGTCGTCTCTAGCTCGCTTCCTCGTGAGAGAGCAAGTGCCATAACATATGTCATCTCGCGCAACGTTGGTAACGTGCTCAAAGAGTTCAAAACATTGTCAGACAAAGCAGCAACCAGCCAACACGAAACTTGCATCATGGCATGGGGCCAACTCGGCCGGTGAGTTTGTCACGGTCAAAGTCTGGAGTATGTTCTGTCTAACTGCCATAGTGCGCTATCTGACCAGGAGTTAAATCTTGTTCTTTCCGAGCTCATTGAATATCTTGGCAGCCAGAATAACATTGTGTCGGCACTAGCCTTCCATGAGGTTGGATAAACCAAAGTGTAGCACGATACGCCGCTCTAAAACGCTGACACCATCGCAGATCACAAAAATTGCTCAAGCTCGACGAGTTACACCCCAAAGACTCTTCTCGCCGTTTTGGAGGTCCCTAGCTCTCAAAGTTGTTAAGGACGTTAAGGAGAGGCCTTATATCACCCACACGATCGCTGACTTGCTTCAAATACCGGCCCATGATCTCCTCAAGCAAGTCCAGTCGCATGCGCTGCCTTGGCTGGTTCTTCAGGGGAAGAAGGATGTCATCCAGAAGATTGCTGAGGCGCGAGGAGAAAATGATCTCCATTCCGTCATCTTGGATCCTGATAACATCGGACCAATCCTAGGGTTCCTGATGATGCAGGCGGTTGACAAAGTAGACGACTTTGCCCTCTCCAAACTCACTGCAATCTCATCCCACTTTGTCGACGAGCCTGTGTCGGAACTTCTGCGCAGCGCCTTGGCAGGGGCTGCGTTGGAAATCTTCAAGATAGCTGCCGAGGGGGATGAAACCCGAAAGCAAATGGCCCGCAATACCTTGACGGAGGTAGCGCGCATCGTTGGCATCCCAGGAGAGTCAAGGCCGAAGAAAGGCAACATGATTGGGAGATTTCTCGAGCCACATGTGCTGGGTCTGTTGACCCAAGTCAATGATGTCATTAGTGCTGTCACGTTCGGCCGTCCTGCTACCCTCGAGCATCGCCTCTATCTGCAAGCCGTGGAGGAAATGATACGTGTTTGCAAAGTCCATGCTCGCATTGCGCGTCCACAGGTACGTTTTTATTCCGCGCTAAGCCAGACTGCACCGGCATCTTCTTACTCCATTCCAGATATCGGCTTGTTTGCTGGCAACAGTGCCTCTCCCCGAACTGCGACAGTGGTCTCTTTCATGCTGGTACACTATGATCATCAGCTTTGACGACGAAGACGTCGATGTCCTGCTTGACACGACATTCTTCCTTATTCTTGAATACTGGGCCGTATCTAATGAAGCGTCGCGGAAGATCATGGAAAGCATGATGCAGCACATCTTTGAAACCCGTACTCATGTCATGGCCAACAGCCACTACAAAGTTCCGCTTCTTAGCAAGGTGCCAGACTTGCAACGGTACGAGGATATGCTCGCGGATCTGCGGAAACCAGTTGATTCCAGCCTCGCATTTGGCCTCTTTGCTGAGCGACTAGGTCACGAACATTCTGGCGTCGTGTTGCTCACCCTATCTGAGCTAATTGCGTACTTGAAGGATCACCAGGAATACTTGCAAACATCTGCCATCAGCGAACACCCGGATCCTGTTGTGTCTCAGCTGCTGCGGGCCGTTCTAGATTGTGCTTCCCGACATCACGGCGTAAATATTGACGTGGCACGGCTTTGTACCGAGGCCATCGGGCTAATTGGCTGTGTTGACCCCAACCGCATCGATGCCGCGCGGGTGCCAAAGAAGGTGGTTCTTGTCGACAATTTCGAAATCGAGGACGACCGTCAGCAATTCGGTTTCTTTGTCCTTGCCGAGGTTCTGGTCAAGTCCTTCTTGGCGGCCACGGACACGGGATGGCAGGGAGTTCTGTCCTTCGCCATGCAAGAACTCCTAGAGCGGTGTGACATCAAGGCGGCTGTACTCCAGGTAGACGGCGGTCGGAGGGGCGGAATCAACACAGATCTCTTCCGGAAGTGGAGAGAGCTCCCAGTCACGGTACAGGAAGTCCTCAGCCCTTTCCTGTCATCCAGGTACGCGCTGAAGCCAATGAGGCAGATGAAAGTGGAGTATCCAGTCTTCCGCCCCGGCATGACTTATGCCGTTTGGCTACGAACTTTCGTTCTTCATCTCTTGCGGAACCCGCAGAACGCAAATGCGGCGCTGGTGTTCGAGCCGCTCTGCCGAGTTATTCGAGCCAAGGACCTCTCCATCGCCGAATTTCTGCTTCCATATGCAGTATTGCACATCATTCTGAGCGACAGCACTCCAAAACAACTACAACAGGACGTGTCAGGCGAGCTTTCCGTAATTCTGGATTACGAGCTGCCAAGCAGCGCAACACCAGCTGAGAAGCACGAAATGAAGCTGTTCTACGAGGTATGCGACAGTCATGTGTGGCCAAGGGCCCTACTAACAGGAGATAGGCACTCTTCCGAACACTCGACTATATCATGAGGTGGATGCAGCAGCGAAGGAACCGGTCGAGATCGGAAGATCATTTGCCGCACAGGGAACGAATTCTCATCGACCGCGCACGGGCAGTTCTTGAAAGGACGCCGGCAAAGCGAGTGGCGGAGCGAGCTGTCAACTGCGAGCAATACCCGCGAGCCTTGTTTAATCTCGAGTATGAGTGGGCAAGAACGCCAGTCGAGCAGACAGACGCAAGGGAATCGTTGGTCAAGATGATGCAAGACGTCTATGCTCATATTGACGAGCCGGACGGCCTAGAAGGCCTGTCGGCCCAACTCAAAGTGGTTGACATTGAACAGCAGATGGTAATTCACCGGACCGCTGGTCGATGGACGGTGGCTCAGACATGGTACGAAATGCGAATAGCGACAGAACCCGATAACGTCGACGTTCAACACGATCTCCTGACATGCCTCAAGCAGTCAGGACAGCACGGTAAGTGGACCTCTATCGCCTCCTTAACCTGCCCGGCTGACAGATCGGACCAGATGTGCTCTTGAATACGGTTGCTGGCATGGAACTGCAGCCGGATCGATGGACAGTAATTATACCATTTGCCGTAGAGGCGGCATGGGCAACCGGGAGATGGGATGCACTGGCCAAATACCTCGACATCTTCAAAAACTCCAGCTCTTCGACCCCTGACTTTGACGTGGCTGTCGGCGAAGTATTCCGGGACCTCAAACAGGCCGATGGAGCCAAAACAGCCGCAGCCATCAAAGGGATTCGGGAGCAGTTGGCGGCATCTTTAGGCGTTTCTGAGACGTCTTCTCTACAAACATGCCACGACATCATGCTGAGATGTCACGTTCTCACCGACCTGGAGATGATCCTATCAGCGCGGGGAGATGATGAGATGGCTGCTGGGAAAACTATGAAGGCTCTCACCCGCCGACTTGGCGTCGTCGGCGCGTACGTCGATGAGAAGCAATACCTCCTCAGTATCCAACGCGCCGCCATGGAGTTACGGAGGTGCAACTTTTCCAATCTAGACATATCTGGGCTTTGGCTTGCCAGCGCGCAGCTGGCAAGGAAGAAAGATGCCACCCATCAGTCCTTCAATGCGGTGCTCCACGCGTCACGACTCGGCGATGAGACGGCAACCCTCCAGAATGCCAAACTGCTGTGGAAGGATGGACATAGCCGAAAGGCAATCCAGATGCTTGAAGGAGCCCTCAAGAGCACCAACTTTGCAGTCCCACCCGGAGAGAGCATGCACTCGACGGCCTCGCGGAGTGGAACGCCAACACCACAGCAACTCCTAGTTGCCAGGACTGAGTTGCTCCTAGCCAAGTGGCTCGACGCCGCCGGCCAAACAAACGTGGCGACGGTACGAGACAAGTACCAAAAAGTACCCAGAACGTGCCCCTCCTGGGAAAAGGGGCACTACTACCTCGGGAAGCACTACAAGACCTGCATCGAGACGGAAATGCTGCTGAAAGAGGATGACCAGTCGGACGCGTACCTAACGGGGGAGCTAGGCAAGCTCATGATCGAAAACTACCTCCGGGCCCTACACCAGGGCACAAAGTATCTGTCACAAACGCTCCCCAGGATTATTACCCAGTGGCTGGAGTTGGCTGCTCAGGTGAACAAGGTCCCGGAGGGCAAGAAGGGCATTGGTAAAAAGCTCTTCGATCGCCGGCTGGACATTCTCAACAAGTTGCATGTTGTCATTGACAAGTGGATCACCCGCATCCCAGCCTACATCTGGTATACCGCGCTTCCTCAGGTTGTGGCCCGTGTCACCCACCCAAACGTGACTGCCTTCGAGAGACTCGCGGCCATTATCCAGAAGGTGGTCGAGGCCCACCCGCGACATGCGCTTTGGCATGTATTCGGCATCATCGCCACCAGGCAAAGTGCTGAGCGACGCGCTAGGGGGCAGAATATCCTCCAACGGCTCAAGAACATGCCCAGAAAGGTTGAAGGCACCAAACTGGTCATGAGAGATTTCATCCGCCGCGGGGAGAAACTCTCAGAACAACTTCTCGCCGCTTGTCATAACGGCGAATTCACCCCCAACCGAACCGTCAAAGGGAGTATCTCGCGGGACTTGCGGTTCAACCACTCCGTCTGCACGCCCTCCTTCCTGGTGGTCCCCACAGAACAGCATCTATCCGCACAACTCCCCGCCCTGACGGACAACTCCCGGAAACACAAGGCCTTTCCCCGCGACGTCGTCACTCTTCAGTCTTTTCTAGACGATGTCCTCGTCCTCGGCTCACTGGCTCGGCCCCGCCGCTTGACGGCTCGGGGCTCCGACGGCAAGAACTACAACCTCCTTGTCAAGCCCAAAGACGACTTGCGGTCCGACCAGCGCCTCATGGAATTTAATGCCATGATAAACCGCGGCCTCAAACGCGATGCGGAGTCAGCTCGCCGCCGTCTGTACGTACGCACCTACGCCGTCACGCCCCTGAACGAAGAGTGTGGCATCATCGAATGGGTGGACGGCCTCAAGACCTTGCGAGACATCATCGGCGACTTACATCGCGCGAGGGGCGTTCAGTACAATTATCCGGCAATCACCAAGTTGCTGGAAGATCTCAAAGCCAACGACTTCAAGAATGTGGATAAGGTTTTCTACGGGGACATATTGGGAGCATACCCCCCTGTTTTGCACCATTGGTTCGTCGATCAATTCCCCGATCCCACGTCATGGTTCCACGCCCGTCTCCAGTACGCAAGGTCTTGTGCCGTCATGTCCATGGTGGGCACACTTTTGGGGCTAGGCGATCGCCATGCCGAGAACGTGCTTCTCGAAGAATACAACGGCGGGGTCTTCCACGTCGACTTCAATTGTCTCTTCGACAAGGGCCAGACGTTCGGGACGCCGGAGCGGGTCCCCTTTCGACTGACCCACAACATGACGACCGCCATGGGGGTTTGCGGCGTCGAGGGCCCGTTTCGGACGTGCTGCGAGCTTACCTTATCCGTCGTGCGGCAGCAGGAAGAGACCCTCATGACGGTGCTGGAGGCGTTTGTGTACGATCCGACGCTGGATCTTCAGAAGGACAAAAAGACGACGAGGAAGAATGATCTGGCGGGGTTGAAGTTCCATCCGCAGAACGTGGTGGATGCGATCAAGAGAAAGATTCGGGGGTATATTGGGGAGGATAATCGCCCGCTCGGGGTGGAGGGACAGGTCGAGGAGTTGATTTCGCAGGCGACGGATGCGAGGAATCTGGCGGCAATGTATGTGGGTTGGTGTTCGTTTTTGTGAGGAGAGGAAGAAAAAGAAGCCAAAGACCGATTGTTGCGGGTATTAGGCGTGTGCTATGATGATGAAGTCGGGTTATGAATAAGGGAGAAGACAGCGTGGCAGAGTTGCGCTTGGTATGACGTATTTGTTGGGCAGTTTAGAGTTGGAGATATAGAGGTAGCTTTGGCAGTATGCATCGTTATTGGTCTCAACAGCATAGCAAAAATGAATACTATTGTATACGTCTTCAAGAGATTCTCTTTCTTTCCAGTAGGTATTTTGTTGGAGAGCCGGTTTCATACCTCAAGGTCCCTACAATGATATCGTGATTATCGTGATATCCTTCCTTTCAGATCAATATCGAGTGCGGGGGTAATCTTCTTCCGCTGTCTTAACATTGTACATTCAGGGGTAGAAGGAGCTTGGAATGGAAAGAAGGTGGAACGTAAAAGGCGA
>Ga0247774_1001286_pt1 | contig 12704 bp, 10 predicted proteins | sample UWRJL001104B6_FD_179933 | JGI IMG/M metagenome (GOLD analysis project Ga0247774, IMG submission 179933) | Plant litter microbial communities from Arlington Agricultural Research Station in Wisconsin, United States - UWRJ-L001-104B-6 | ecosystem: Environmental > Terrestrial > Plant litter >... | reverse complement strand
TAGTGCTGCGGCGCGATCGGCTGGGAGCCCGCGTCCATGAAGTCCAGGGTGACGCCGTTGGCGGTCTCGACCGGGAGGAAGGGGCCGAAGGGCGCACCCACCTTCAAGCCCAGCAGGCCGGCCACGAACTCCGCGGCGGCCGCCTTGTCGCGAGCCGCGACGATCGTGTGGTTCAGCTGGATCGCCATCGTTCGCTCCTCCCGCAGCCGCCACAGAGACAGACTCCCTACGGAGGGTCTACCCAGCCGCGACCCATCCTGATCGAGCAAAATGTCGGAATGCGCATACGGCCCATCGCTCCGGCCCTGCTGGTCGAGGAGATCGCCGACAGGATCGCGGCGGCGGACCCGGAGTCCTGGCCGCGGGTGGCGGTCGACGGCGCGCCGCCCGCCCGGCCCGGAGACCTCGCCGACGCGCTGGCCGGGCCGCTGCGGCTCCGTGGCCGCGAGGTCGTCCGTGTGTCGGCCGGCGACTTCCTGCGGCCCGCGTCCCTGCGCCTCGAACACGGCCGTACGGACCCGGAGGTGTTCTACGACGAGTGGCTGGACTCCGCGGGCCTGCTGCGCGAGGTCCTCGGCCCGCTCAGGCCCGGGGGCTCGGGCCGCGTCCTGCCCGCCCTGTGGGACAGCGCGGCCGACCGCTCCGCCCGTGCCCCCTACGTCACGCTGCCGCCGGGCGGCGTCCTGCTGCTGGACGGCGGGCTCCTGCTCGGCCGCGGGCTCCCGTTCGACCTGACGGTCCACCTGTGGCTCTCCCCGTCCGCCCTGGCGCGCAAGACGCCGCCGGAAGACCGATGGACGCTCCCGGCGTACGCGCGGTACGAAGAGGAGCGGATCGCGGACCTGGTCGTACGCGTCGATCATCCGGACCGGCCCGCCCTCGTCGAGTGACCCACGTACGACGCGCTGTTCCAGGGCCACGGAAATGGGCGATGATGAACACGCCCCGAACTTCCCCGTTCAAGCCCGTGGAGCCGATGTGTCGGAGTCGTTGACCTACGTCGACGCACTGAAAATCCTTGGCGACCGGCAGAGCCGGCTCATCGTCCTCCTCGACGGAGTGATGTCGGCGGGCCTGGCGACCTGGGCAGCGACCGCCTGGACGATGGGAAGCGACCCGTCGGCGCCGATGAACCTCTTCGACCTCAAGGACGAGGTGGTCAGGTTCGGGCACGAGTCCGTACGCCGGGTGTCCGAGCGCCGCAGCGGGCTGTCGCGGTACGACCGGACGCAGCGGCTCGCCGCCGCGCACGCCGTGCTGGTCGTCTCCTCCTACTTCGAGACCATCGACCGGGCGAACCTGCCGCTCACGCCGGAACGGCTCGCCTCCAGCGCCGGCGAGAAGCTCACGCACGGCGGCAGCCCGCCGAAGGGGTACGTCGACCTGATCGACGGGCTGCTCAGCGACCGTTTGCCGTTGCCCGAGCCGCACGTGCCCTACGCACGTACGCGCGAGGCGATCGAAGCGGTCTACGACCTCATGTCGCGGCGTCTGGCGACGCTGATCCGCGCCGCTCCCGCGTGGGAGGCGCTCGCCGTGCGCGAACGCACCCGCGTGCTCGACACGGTCCGCAGGATGCCGCCGCAGGCGCTCGGCACGTACGACGACGCGTTCCGGCGGCTCGCCACGGACAACCGCGAGTTCGAGGTCTGGGCCAGCTTCACCGAGGCGGCCGGGCTGAGCGCGGGGCTGGCCGAGGTGGGCCGGCTGCTGGACGAGATGGCCGGGCAGCGCGCCGGCGACCGGCCGCGCAGCCACCTGATCCGCACGTACCGCGCCGCGCTCGCCGACCCGGTCGTGGCCACCGGCCACGCGCCGGAGTGGGTCGTGCTGCCGACGCTCGGCGACGCGTACGTCAGCCCGCGCTGCAAGGCGGCCGAGGTACACCCGGGCGACGCGCCGTCCGGGCAGGAGTGGTGGGCCGCCCAGGAGACGGTCCCGTACGTGGAGACGTTCCTCGCCGGGTTCCTGACCCTGCCGCGTGCCGTGCAGGCGCCGCTGGTCGTGCTCGGCGAGCCGGGCTCGGGCAAGTCCAAGCTCACCGAGGTTCTCGCCGCGCGCCTCCCGGACCAGGACTTCCTGCCGATCCGGGTCGAGCTGCGCGACGTGGAGGCCGAATCGCTGATCCAGGAGCAGATCGAACAGGCGATCTTCCGTCAGACGGGTGAGCGGGTGTCCTTCCACGACCTGCTCGACGCGGCCTCCGGCGTGCTGCCCGTCGTGATGCTCGACGGCTTCGACGAGCTGCTCCAGGCCGCCGGCGTGAACCGCTACGACTACCTGGAGCAGGTACGCGACTTCCAGCGCCGCCAGCTCGCGCTCGGCCGTCCCGTCGTCGTCATCGTGACGAGCCGTACGGTCGTGGCCGACCGGGTGCGCTATCCGGCGGGCAGCATCGCGCTGCAGCTCCAGCCGTTCAGCGACGACCAGGTACGCCAGTGGCTGGAGGTCTGGAAACGCCACAACGCCGACATCCTCCAGAGCCGCGGGCTGCGCCCGCTCACCGCCGAGGCCGCGCTGTCGCACCGGGAGCTGGCCCGCCAGCCCCTGCTGCTGCTCATGCTCGCGGTCTTCGACGCCACCGACAACGCGCTGCTGACCGGCGACGCCAGTCTCGGGCAGTCCGAGCTGTACGAGGCGCTGCTGATGGACTTCGCGCTCCGGGAGATCCGCAAGACGCCGGGCAACCAGTCGCTGCCGCTGAGCGCCCAGCAGAAGCTCGCCGAGGGTGAGCTGGACCGGCTCGCCGTGGTCGCGCTCGCCATGTTCGCCCGTGGCCGCCAGAGCGTCAGCGACGGCGAGCTCGACCACGACCTGGCACTGCTGCGGCCCGACCCGACGACGGACGAGCCGGACGACGACGCCACCCTCAGCCTGGGCCAGCGGGCCGTCGGCCGGTTCTTCTTCATCCACCGCTCCGAGGCGCACGCGCGCGGCCACCGGACCCGCACGTATGAGTTCCTGCACACGACGTTCGGGGAGTTCCTGGTCGCCTGGCTGACCAACCGGGCGCTGGGCGACCTCGTCGCCGTACAGGACCTCGTACGCGGCCGGTCGACCGCGGCCCGGATGGACGACGGCTTCCTCCACGCGATCCTGTCGTTCGCGTGCGTGGCCGAACGCGTGCCGGTCGTGGACTTCCTGGCCGCGATCTTCCATGGGCTGCCCGACGCGACGCGCGAGAGCTACCGGGAGCTGCTGCGGGAGACCCTCGACGGCGCGTTGTATCCCCATCCGAGCCGGTCCTATCCGGCGTACGAGCCGGCGCGGCATCCGCTCACCCGGCGGCTGGCCGCCTACTCCGCCAACCTCACGGTGCTGCTCGTCCTGCTGTCCGAGGACGGGGTCGGGGTGCGCGCGATGTTCCCCGGCTCGAGCGCCGCCGTCGAACGCTGGATCGAGCACAGCCACCTGTGGAAGGCGCAGCTGACCGCCTCGGAGTGGAACGGCCTGGTCAACACCCTGCGCGTACGCGCGAGCCGAGACAGCGGGAGCGTCGACGTCACGCTGACGCGCGAGGACGGATCGCCGGCCCGGCTGCTCGACGCCTTCGTGATCTCACCGCAGACCTCCCGGCCCGAGCTCACCGACTATGACGTGATCCTGTCCCACGACCCGGAGACGTCGTTCGACCTGAGCGCCCCGGCGGGCACCGAGCTCGGCATCTCGATACGGGAGATGGCGTTCCTGCCCAACTGGCGTATCGGGATGCTGCTGCTCCAGACCGTCCCGTACGTCCGGTCGATGGGCGAGCAGATCCGCTGGCGGCAGGGCGAGGACGGCGCGGTGCTGCCCGCGTACCTGCTCTCGTTGCTGGACTACAGCAAGGACACGCCCCCGTGGGAGCGCGCGCAGCGGTACGCCCCGTGCCTGGAGGCGCTGCCGGCCTTCCCGGCGCTGGAGAAGCAGGTGCTGCTGCGGCTGCGCGACGACGCCCGCATCCTCCCGGTCGCCACGACCGTCGACCTCCTGCGGGAGGCGAGCCGCGTCCCGCCGTCGGAGGCCTACCTCGACGTCGTCAACGACCTGTGGGCCAGGAACTCGGGCAAGACCACTCCCGGTATCGGCGGCCGGGGGATGATCATCGCCCTGGTGCGTTCGCTGCACCAGAAGTGGCCGGAGACCGACCTGGGCCGCCTCGCCATGGGCCTGCGCACGGCCGCGTACGGCAAGCGCCGCCTCCCCGGCTAGGGAGGAGACCGCCATGTCGGGGTGGCGCCGGGTGGATATCGGGGTGCGGAGCGGCCCCGTGACCGCCTACCGTCAGCGGAATGAGGACGCGACCTGAAGATCTCCGCGAGGAGCGGCTGCTCGGGGCGCTGGTCGAGTGGGGAATCGGGGCGGCCGCCCTGGACTACGCGCCGGTCGGTTTCGGGGACCATCACTGGATCGCGGCCGGTGACGGCGGGGAGAAGTGGTTCGTCACCGTCGCCGACCTCAGGCGCAAGAGCGAGCGCGACGCCCATGCCGCCCTGCGGAGCCTGCGTTCGGCCATGGACACCGCGGCCGCCCTGCGGGAAGAGGGGCGGCTGGAGTTCGTGGTGGCGCCGCTGCGGGACGCCGGCGGCGGGACCGTCCGCCGGCTCGACTCCCGTTACGTCCTCAGCGTCTTCCCGTTCGTGGACGGGACTCCCGGAGACTTCGAGCGGCCACAGGCCACCCGCGAACGCGGTGCCGTTCTGGAACTGCTCGCGCGGTTGCACCGGCAGGAGCCGCCGGCACCGGCACCGGTGCTCGACCTGGAGCTGACGATGCGCGGCCTCCTGGAGAGCGCTCTGGACGGCGCGGTCCACTGGGCGGGCGGGCCGTTCGCCGAGCCGGCCGGAGCGCTGTTCGCCGAGCATGCTCCCCTCATCCGGCGGCGGCTGGCGGAGTTCGACCGGCTGGTCGAGGACGTGAGAAGGAGCGGCGGCGCGCCCGTCCTCACCCACGGCGAGCCGCATCCGGGCAACCTCCTGCGATGCGCGGACCGCCACGTGCTGGTCGACTGGGACACGGTCGGTCTCGCGCCGCCCGAACGCGACCTGTGGTCCGTCGCGCAGAGCCCGGAGGACCTGGAGCGGTACGCCGAGGCCGCCGGCCGGACGGTCAGCGCCCCGGCCCTCATGCTCTACCGGCTCCGCTGGGATCTCGAAGAGGCGTCCGGCTACGTCGACTGGTTCCGCGCCCCGCACGAGCGTTCCGCCGACACGGATGAGGCGTGGCAGGACCTCCTGGAGGCCGTCGAGCACCTCGCCGAGGCCGATCAGGGCGATCGCGGTCCAGCGCCTGTCAAACGATGACGTAACCGGAACCGGCTCGTGAGCTGGGGTTCCGGCGCTGCGGGTAGGGCACTGCCATGTCCGCTGGCTACGGCGGCGGGTCGCCGTCGCCGCGGCACTCACCGATGCGGCGCGCGATGGCGCGCGGGTCGCTGTTCCGCCGTCTCGACCGGGTCCTGCTCGGCGCCATCCTCGGCCTCACCTGGCTGGGCACGCTGCTCGTGTGGTCGGCCACCCGCCCGGGCCTGCTGCAGGCCGGGCGCGACCCGGACAGCTATCTGAAGAAGCACCTGCTGACGGTGGCCGTGGGGCTGACGCTCGCCCTCGCGGTGTCGATGCTGGACTACCGGCTGGTCCGGGCGTACGCGCCGATCCTGTACGTCGCGTCCTGTGCCGGGCTGATCGCGGTGCTGACGCCGCTCGGCTCGACGATCAAGGGCCACCACTCCTGGATCGAGGTGGGCGGCGGCTTCCAGCTCCAGCCGGCCGAGTTCGGCAAGGTCGGGCTGGTGATGGTGCTCGCGGTACTGCTCGGTGAGCCGCGTGAGGGCCATACCGAGCCCAGCACGGGCGACCTGCTCGGCGCGCTCACGCTGGCCGGCGTCGTGGTCGGCCTGGTCGTGCTGCAGCCGGACCTGGGCACCACGATGGTGCTCGGCGTCTTGATCCTGTCCATGGTGGCGGTGTCCGGCGTCTCCAAGCGCTGGTTGTTCTCGCTGGTCGGTGCGGGTGTGGCGGTGGCCGTCGCGGGCTGGCGGCTGCACGTGCTCAAGCCGTACCAGGTCGACCGGTTCATCGCCTTCGCCTATCCGGCCGCCGACCCGAAAGGCGTCGGCTACAACGCCGCGCAGGCCCGGATCGCGGTGGGGTCGGGCGGCGCGTTCGGGCGCGGCCTGTTCCGTGGACCGCAGACCGCCGGTCACTTCGTGCCCGAGCAGCACACCGACTTCATCTTCACGGTGGCCGGGGAGGAGCTCGGTTTCGTGGGCTCCGCGCTGATCGTCGCGCTGCTCGGCATCGCGTTGTGGCGGGGCCTGCGGATCGCGGTCAACTGCGAGAACAGCTTCGGTGTCCTGCTGGCCGCGGGCGTCGTCTGCTGGCTGGGCTTCCAGGCGTTCGAGAACATCGGCATGTGCCTGGGCCTGATGCCGATCACCGGCGTGCCGCTGCCCTATCTCTCCTACGGCGGATCGGCGACGCTCGCCAACATGGTCGCCCTGGGCCTGCTGCAGGCCGTCCACGTCCGCCAGCGCACGTTCGGCTGAGCTTCGCGGCCGGCGAGGACATTCGCGCTCTGGTTCCCCCCTTGCGGACATGTGATCTATAGTCGCGACATATCTCGAAGGAGGCCATGATGGTGAGCGTACGAAGCGCGGGCAAAGTCCTGATCGACCGGTTGTTCGTCCGCGGCACCGTCACCGCGACCGACCTGGTCACGCCGCGGATGCGCCGGATCGCCATCGCCGCGCCCGGCCTGGAGTGGACCCCGGGCCAGCACATCCGTGTCTCGGCGGACGGGCTGATCACCCGCCGTACCTACTCGGTGTGGGACTACGACGGCGCGTCGCTGGAGCTCCGCGTGCTCGACCACGGCGAGGGTCCCGGCGCCCGCTGGGCCCGGTCCGTACGCCCTGGGCAGGAGGTCGTCTTCGGCGGACCGGAGGGCAGCCTGGTGACCAGGCCGTCCGCGTACCACCTGTTCGCCGGCGAGGAGACCGCCGCGGTCGCGTTCGGCCCGATGCTGCGCGCGCTCGGCGACGCGCCCGCGTACGGCGTGATCGAGGCGGACACCCCGGCGGACCGGCTCCCGGTCGACCTCGCCTGGATCTTCCGCGACGGGGCGTCCGCCGCCTCCTCGGCCACGCTCGTCCAGGCCGTCCGCGACCTGGACCTGCCGGACGAGCCGGGCACCGCCTATCTCGCCGGCGAGGCTCGCACCATCCAGGCCGTACGGACCCATCTCGTCCGCGACCGCGGCTGGCCCCGCCGCTCGGTGGTCACCAAACCGTTCTGGACTCCCGGAAAGAAGGGTATGGAGTAGTTTCAGGGAGGAACGTGACCAGGAGGTTCGATGTCAGCGGCTGACCGCGTGCGCCGGTCTCCGCCTGCGTGCCTGCTGGTCGCGCTGCTCCTCGCACTCGGGCTCGGCGGTGCCCCACGGGTCGCGGGCACCACCGGTGACGTCCACACGGTCGTGGCGGCCGTGGCCGGGGTCCACGGCCCGCAGGCCGTGCTCGATCTTCACTCCCACCCCCGGCTCGGCGAACACCGCCAGCCCGGCAAGGCCGCAGGGCTGCTGTCCACCCTCGTCATCGCCCTTCTGCTCGGCCACCGGCGGCGGTCGTTCCGGCCCCGTACGACGCCGCCGGCCCTCGGACGGCCGGCGTGCGGCAGCCGCGCGCCACCAGGTCTCTCCACCACGCCGGCATAGGCGGACGGCCCCGGATCGGCCGCCCGTCGATGGCGGCCATGCCCGGATGCCCGTACGCGGACGGCCGCCGTCCGCGCTGAGCCCTGTGGAGACACCGTCATGTCCGTACTCTTCTTCAGCGTCGTGGCCATCGCGGTCTGCGGCGTCGCGCTGCTCGCCTGGATGTTCCACCGGAACGACTCCCGGCTGGGGATGGCCGGGCTGGGCGTGCTGATCGCCGGCAACGTGCTCGCCATGGTGCACGCCGCGTTCAACGCCTGATCCCTGCGGCCCCTCACTCCGAAAGCCGTCGTGACCTGCGGCTTACTCTAGGAGTGAGGGGCCAGCCGCGTTCGCGTTCACCGTCCCCGGCCCCTGGCACGCGCACGACCGATCGGGGGGTTGATCGATGGCATCGCAGGACGACGACAAGCAGCGCCGGCTCGAGAGGTATCGGCTCGATCCCTGCTCCTCGGAGATGACCACGGATCAGGGGATTCCCGTCGGCGAGACCGACAACTCGCTCACGGTGGGTGAGCGCGGGCCGACACTGATGGAGGACTTCCACTTCCGCGAGAAGATCACGCGCTTCGACCACGAACGCATCCCGGAGCGGGTCGTGCACGCGCGGGGTTCGGCGGCGTACGGGCACTTCCAGCTCTACGAGTCGCTCGCCGAGTACACGCGGGCGGACCTGCTCTGTGACACCTCGGCGGTCACACCGACGTTCGTACGCTTCTCGACGGTCGGCGGGTCACGCGGGTCGGCCGACACCGTACGGGACGTGCGCGGCTTCGCCACCAGGTTCTATACCAAGCAGGGCAACTTCGACCTGGTCGGCAACAACATGCCGGTCTTCTTCATCCAGGACGGGATCAAGTTTCCCGACTTCGTCCACGCCGTGAAGCCGGAACCGCACAACGAGATCCCGCAGGCGTCCTCGGCGCACGACACGCTGTGGGACTTCGTGCAGCTCCAGCCCGAGACGACGCACATGATGATGTGGCTGATGTCGGACCGGGCGCTGCCGCGCAGCTTCCGGATGATGCAGGGGTTCGGCGTGCACACGTTCCGGCTCGTCAACGAGGCCGGCGTGGGCACCTTCGTGAAGTTCCACTGGACGCCCATGCTCGGCACGCACTCGCTGGTCTGGGACGAGACGCAGAAGGTGGCCGGCAAGGACCCGGACTTCAACCGCCGCGACCTGTGGGAGGCGATCGAGGCCGGCCGGTGTCCGGAGTGGGAGCTGGGCGTGCAGCTGGTGCCCGAAGGCGAGGAGGACCGGTTCGACTTCGACCTGCTCGACGCGACCAAGATCATCCCGGAGGAGGAGGTCCCCGTACGGCCCATCGGCCGCATGGTGCTGGACCGCAACCCGGACAACTTCTTCGCCGAGGTCGAACAGGTGGCCTTCCACCTGGGCAACGCGGTCCCGGGCATCGACTTCACCGACGACCCACTGCTCCAGGCACGGTTGTTCTCCTACCTCGACACCCAGTTGCTGCGGCTCGGCGGGCCGAACTTCCCGCAGCTGCCGGTGAACCAGCCGATCGCCCAGGTGAACAACCACCAGATGGACGGGCCCCACCAGACGCGGATCCCCACGACCCGCGCGTCGTACCACCCGAACTCCCTCGGCGGCGGTTGCCCGGCCCTGGCCGGCGAGCGCGCGTACACCCACTATCCGGAACACGTCGCCGGCCGCAAGATCCGCAAGCGCAGCGACAGTTTCGCCGACCACTACTCCCAGGCCACGCTGTTCTGGAACAGCATGGCGGACTGGGAGAAGAAGCACATCGTCGCGGCGTTCCGGTTCGAGCTGGGCAAGGTCGAGCACCAGCACGTACGCGAGGGCGTCGTGGAGAACCTCAACCACGTCGACCACACCCTCGCGGTCGCGGTCGCCGAGGGCGTCGGTGTCGAGCCGCCGGAGAAGGCGGTGACGGACAACCACGGCCGCGGCTCGCCGGCCCTGAGCCAGGCCAACACCGCCCACAGTCCCGCCACCCGCAAGATCGCGATTCTGGTCGCCGACGGGGTGAACGCCGACGACGTCGAGGTCACCTGGGACGGGCTGCGCGACCTGGGGGCGCAGCCGGAGATCCTGGCTCCGCGCGACGGCACCGTACGTGCCGCCGACGGGGCGGCCGTGCAGGTCACGCGTTCGCTGCCGACGGTCGACTCGGTGCTGTACGACGCGGTGGTGGTGCCGGGCGGCGCGGAGTCGGTACGTACCCTGTCCCGGGACGGGAAGGCGGTGCACTTCGTCACCGAGGCGTACAAGCACTACAAGGCGATCGGCGCGCTCGGCGAGGGACGAGACCTCCTCTTCACCGCTCGCGTACCGGACGACCGCCTCGATCAGGGTGTGGTGGTCACGGACCAGCCGGACGGCGCGTTCGTCGAACGCTTCGGCGACGCGGTGGCGGCGCACCGGCACTTCGGCCGTGCGACCGAATCCGTTCCGGCCTGACCCATGGGTGGCCCTGGCCCCCACCGGTCCAGGGCCACCCCGCTCGGTCACATCTTCGGCATCAGCAGCGTGTCGATGATGTAGACGGTGGCGTTGGAGGTCTTCACGTTGCCACAGATGACATTGGCGTCGTTGACCTTGTAGGACTCACCGGAGCCGCTCGTGGTGACCATGCCGCCCTGGAGGCTCTTGAAGCTGCCGCCGGACAGCGCGGTCGGCGCGATGTTCTGGCCGATCACGTGGTAGGTCAGGATGCCAGAGAGCATCTTCTTGTCGGCGAGGACCTTCTTCAGGGTCTTCGGCGGCACCTTCTTGAACGCGTCGTTGGACGGCGCGAACACGGTGAGGTTCTGGGCGGAGTTGAGAGTGTCCACCAGACCGGCCTTCTTGACCGCGGTGACGAGCGTGGACAGGGCGGGGTTGTTGGACGCGGCGGTGGCCACGGGGTCCGCGGACATGCCCGAGAAGCTGCCCTTGCCGCTGGCCGGCACGGCCGAGCAGCCGGCGCCGAACGGCTTGTCCGGCATCGCGGCGGGGCCGGTCGTCGCCCCGGCCCCGGCCGGGGCGGAGGATGAGGCGGCCTTGTCGTCGCTCTTGCTGTCGCCACCGCAGGCCGCGCCGCTGAGCAGCAGACCGCCGGCGACCATGCTCGCTGCGAGTACACGGGTATTCACGTGACTTCTCCTTCGTTGATCGATCTCGAACCGAACAGGCCAGGCCGTCAGGTGACCGTGACCACGACCGAGTGCCAGCCCGTCGCCCCATCGGGGACGATCGGCACGCGTTTTTCGGGCTGGAGCGTGCCGGTGCCATCGGTGGCCCGGACCTCCAGCCGGTGTGAGCCCGGCGCGGCGTCCCACTCGAGGACCCACTGCCGCCAGGTGTCCAGGCCGGGTACGGGCGCGAGCTGGGCCCTTCGCCACGGCCCGCCGTCGACCCGTACCTCGACCAGGTCGATCCCCCGGCGCTGCGCCCACGCGGTGCCCGCGACCGCCACGCGCCCCGCCTTGACCCGGGCGAACGATCGCGGCACGTCGATGCGGGACAGCGTCTTGATCGGGGCGTGGTCGGCGTAGTCGCGCCTGGTCCAGTACGCCTTGTCCGTGGCGAACCGGGTGACCTTGAGATCGACCACCCACTTGGTCGCCGAGACGTAGCCGTACAGGCCGGGCACGACCATCCGGGCCGGGAACCCATGGGCGACCGGAAGCGCCTCGCCGTTCATGCCGACGGCCAGCAGAGCGTCACGGCCGTCCATGATCGTTTCGATCGGTGTGCTGACCGTGAAGCCGTCGGAGGAGCGGCTGAGGATCTGGTCCGCGCCGGACCGCACGCCCGCCCTGCGCAGGAGGGCGGCCAATGAGGCGCCGAGCCAGCGTGCGTTGCCCGCGTACCTGCCGCCGACCTGGTTGGAGACGCAGCTGAGCGTGATGTCGCGTTCGAGCATCGGCTGCCTGAGCAGCTCGTCGAAGGACAGCTCGACGGGGCGGCCGACCATGCCGTGGATCCGCAGCGTCCAGTCGTCCGGCGACACCTGCGGGAGGGTCAGGGCGGTGTCGACGCGGTAGAAGTCGGGATTGGGGGTGACGAAGGGCGTCATCCCCGGCACCCGGATCTGCGCGCCGGCCGGCACGGCCTTGGCCGGGGAGGCGGGACGGGGCAGGCGAACCGCCTTACGGGCGGCGCCGACGTTCTTACGGTTCAGCAGCAGCCGGCCGCCGAGTCCGGTGACACCGGCGACCACGGCCGTTCCGGCACCGGCCAGAAGCAGCTCACGCCGTCCGGTGCCGGGCTGAGCAGCGCCGGGCTGGGCAGCGCCGGATTGGGCAGCGCCGGGGTGGCTGGTGCCGGACTGGCCTGGGCCGGACTGGCCTGGGCCGGACTGGCCTGGGCCGGACTGGCCTGGGCCGGACTGGCCTGGGCCGGACTGGCCTGGGCCGGGCTGGGCAGCGCCGGGCTGGGCAGCGCCGGGCTGGGCAGCGCCGGGCTGGGCAGCGCCGGCGGGCCGGGCGTGCGGCTTGGTGATCGCCGGCTGGTTCGCGAGGTCGGCGTGGGCCATGGCCCGTACGAGGACGGTCAAGGCGGCCAGGCCGGCGACGCAGCCCGCGATCGACGGGATCGCCGTGGTCCACCCGCCCTCCGGGCGGGTCACGGCCGCTACCGCGCCCAGGACACCGAACGCGCTAAATACCACCAGACCAGGAATAAAACGCCATCTCGCGACAATTCCGGTCACTATTGCGAGGGCGGCAACGCCCACCCCCAGGCCGACGAGAAGGACGAGCTTGTCATTTGTCCCGAAATGCCGTATGGCAAACTCTTTGAGCCACTCCGGCGTCAGCGTGATCCCCGCCGAACCCACCGCGATCACCGGCGATGCCTGCGCACCTCCGGTCAACGCCGCGAAGAACTCGGCGACACCGAGGGCGACGGCCCCGGCGATAACGCCGACGACACCGCCCACCAGACGACCGATCCACTTCGCATTCACATCCCCTTATTCGGGGACGCGGGCGGCGCGGTTTGGTCTGTTCCGGACTTTCTTTTTTTCTCAGATCTC
>Ga0247774_1001285_pt1 | contig 12705 bp, 13 predicted proteins | sample UWRJL001104B6_FD_179933 | JGI IMG/M metagenome (GOLD analysis project Ga0247774, IMG submission 179933) | Plant litter microbial communities from Arlington Agricultural Research Station in Wisconsin, United States - UWRJ-L001-104B-6 | ecosystem: Environmental > Terrestrial > Plant litter >... | reverse complement strand
AGCCGTAAACGTTTACATTCATGGCGAAATCTAGGAACCTACCAGTGTCAGAATACTCGTCATCGTCGTCAGGGCCCGGCTGGCCCATCTCGAAGTGCTCATCCGTGACTTCCTTGATCTCGACCATTTTGTCTCGGCTTCGTCGCGGCTGTCGAGAGGTTTTGAAGGCGACGTGGACAGAGGTGCTGTAGAAAGCCCGATGGGGAAAATTCTCTGCGAGCTACCTAGTGGTGGACTGGGACGCGATTCGACGTTTTGCCGACGTTTTTGCGACGTTTGTGAACTGCCAAGGGCAATTCAGCCGAGGCCCACCTAGATTCGATGGAATGTCTAACATTTTTTGATTCACTCAAATCTCGTCACGAAGATAGTTCCGACCACGACAATAGCTAGCAGCCCATGGCCGGCGCCAGTTCGGGAACCGATTCGGTTACGGCTTCAGTGCCGATCGATACTGGGTCACGTGGCACGGGAAGAACCTGCTATGGCTGCCGGCCGTGGCTGCGTCGGCCCCTGCGATTGGGTGTATCTCGGGACGAGTCGTTGTGATGGGCTTCTCGTCCGACAAGCTGGCCATCCAGTCTCCAGTTGCATCGCCGAACGTTGACTGGGATCTTCCCGCCTTATGGGAAGCGGTGCTTCAGCGCAACAACCGCCACGAGATGACTAGGAACTATGTGGCAAGCGGTCTGCGACGCTTCCCTGGACAATGGCGGTTTACAGCCCCCAATATCGGAGTGCTCTATAGACGATAGCAACCGATTGCGTCAGAGGCACCGTATCGGGGTACTGGACCATCAATCGTTGCAGACGAAGCTCGTACAGAATACCCGCGACTTGGTGGCCAGTAGCTATCTAGGTAGAGAGATTAGCTAATGCCTTGAAATTGAAACCTTAACCCCAAAAACCAGCGACCCTGATGGTAGCGATGATCGGGGAGCCCATTAGACTTTGGCCAACTTTTGACACACTTCAGACACAGACAAAGCTATGTACCTCGTCTAAGTGCTCGAGTGTGTTAAAAACTGCACCCGCCCGCCTGTTAAAAATGGGCATGCTCGGCGGCGACACAGGACTTCTGCGTGGAAAAGAATTCATGAACTAACGCCTATCCATCTATGCCTCTATTGATAATATCCCAAGTGCCTTTGTCCGCCCGGATATCCACCTCCACATTTGATCCCCCCCAAGTGCCTTTGGCCGCCCAGATATCCACCTCCGTTTTTAATCCCCAAGTGCCCTTGCCCGCCCGAATATCCAACTCCATTCCCAATCTTCCAAGCACCCTATTAGACCATCAACGTCCGGGGCCGACGCCTCAGGTTGTGTGCTGCTGCCCAGGTTTCGATATCGACCTCCGGCTCGCCGTCCTTAAGCGGACGGGCCCAGTTCTCAGCAAGCCATGACAGCGAAGGATAGTCGTAGGCGTCGAGATCGGTGCACACTTTCATCTCCATTCCCCGGAGGTCCCGTTTGATGGCAAATAGCCGGACGGCCTGTTGCAAAAGGTTCCGGTCTTCATACATGTCCCGATCCTCGTCTTTGAGCCACTTCAGGCCCCTGTGTTCCAACACGAGAGAAGAAACGGCCGGCTTCGTACGGAAGCAGTACCACTCATCCCATACGCCCAAGACCGTCGTCACTTGCGGGTCCATTCGAGGACCTGGTCCTGTTTTTGAAGGACGTCCCTTGAACGCGATACCACGCCACACATCTTTCCCGGCTACGAGAATATCGGGCGGCAGGTGATAACTGTGTCTTGGTTAGCCTAAGGTAGCTCGCGCCGATGTAGCTTTACTCTTCAAGCCTACCCTAACTGCGCCGCTGAGCTCATCGCTTGCGCGAGTTGTTGGTTCAACAGCTTCGAAGTTCGCGTCGTCTCGATTTGCTGTCGGCGCTTTAGGATGGCGAGTCGGGCGCCCCCCCAGACCTCGTCAACGACAACTTCAGCAGGCCGAAGTGTTGCTCTCGCGGGCCCCTTTCCGACCGGGGGATCGGCGGCGGTCTTCGACTTCACGAGGCTACAGAGCCTCCCCCTCGTGCCGGTAGATATGCAATTCGAACACGCCTTTATGAAGTGTTGGCGAGGGGCCCCACCTTGACTCGGGAATCGTATGGCGACGCACTCTTGGAAGAAGCCCTCTCCTGGGGTTTTTTCGCTTTTCTGCTTCTTAAGTCGGTCCGAACAAGACTTGCAGGGCTCCGGTTCCTTCTCCCCTCGCGTGTGGACCCAGGCAGCGAAGAGATGAATGTCGTCGGCGGAGAACTTCTTCCACAGGCCCCCATCCCGGAGCTCCAGCTTTCGACGCGGTGTGAGATGCTTGATTGCTTGGAAGATCTGGTGGTAACCAGTGTCCCGGGGGAGGAAGACCTTCATTGCCCCAATGAAGCGGTTCTTCAGTTCCTTGTCGGAAGCGGCCATAAGATCGAACACCGCGCGGCCTTCCTGGATAGGAACCGTCGAGATTACTCGAGCATTCGCACTACTAACGGCCTCGTCATTGTCGTTGTAGAGGATCATTCCCTGCGGCAGCTCGCCTTTCGGGACGTAGTGGCTTCCCTGGGCCCGTGGCTGGGCGATGTATGAGGCCCTGGGGTCGCGGTGAAGCTGCGTTGTCTGTCCGGTCCTGAGCAAAACCTGGTCATGCTGAGCGAACCAAGCCTTCTCCACTTCGAAGATCTCCTCGACCAGCCTGAGATACTCCTCCAAGGCGGCGGCGGCGGCTTCGGGATGACGGCGAAGAGTCTCCGCGTGCACCTGCAAGGCGCGCGTTGCATCCCGAACCTTTCTCAAGTGTTCTAGATCCTTTACTTGAGGCTAGGGCTTTGTTAGCCTCCAGCTTGTCCCTGATTGGGAAGGAACTTCAAAACTCACATATCTGCACTCTCTCTTGGTTTCCTTGCAACCGGTGCATGGTTTGAAGGAGCCAATGGGGTTGGTGCTGGCCTGTTCTTGGAGACGCGTCATGACCGGCCCCGAAAGGCCTTCGCATTTGTTCAGGAGGAGTGAAATATGCTTGGGCCTACTTTTGCATAAGAAGGCGGGAAAACACAAGAGGAGGCATGGTTGGAGACACTTACTCGAACAGGCAGGGAAGGCAGGCGATCTCAGACTGGTGAGGGACATCCGCCCCTTGCAATCCCGTCTCGCGTCCCACCGGCAATGGCTCTTGAGCGTCCTGGCTGTCCGCGTCCATGGGTTCCGAATCATCCGATATCAATATTCGCCGGGTAGATCCTCGAGGTCGCCGAGGCGTTCGTGGCTGCGAGGACCGGCCATCGATATCCAAATCCAAATCCCCGTCAGCGTCCACTTCCACAGCATCCGACGCTGGGATTCGGTGGGTTCGCAAGGGCAGGATATCGGAATCCGAACTCAAGCCATCCCCCTCTCGCCGGTTCATATCTCGACCGCTAGAAAACAGCTTTTGCGCAGGGAGGGAGGCAACTGGACGTGCCGAATCTTCATCCGAGTCCACCTCCACAGGGGTCTCGTCCGCGGGCTTTTTCGTCCGGCGTCGCTGCCGTTTCGGGGCTTGCGGGGGCCTGCCATCCGAATCCGATTCGCCTTGTCGCGGCCGCTTCCCTTTGACGAGCTTCTTTGCTTCACCGCGCGCGGATCCTCGCCTGACGTTCTTGAAGTGGCTCGCCATCGTATCTTCGTCGAATTGCTTCCCCTGGCCGCCTACTCTCGAGCCCCAGTGCGAAGGTGGAGCCAAGAACGCTACGTCCTGGACGTCCACGTTCTGATGAGAAGAGCCTGACATGGCGATCGGCGATTAGAAGGAATGACTTGTTACTTACAGAGACTTTCCACTCGGATGGACAGGATGAAACTTTTATGTTTTGAGATCGAATGAGGTTGATAGAGCGGTTTACAATCGTCGTCTAATTTTGAAGGTTCCAGACGGGGTTTATATAAGAGATGCTGGCGTGATCTCCACATTGTCGCAATCGGCGGTCCCGAAATGCCATCTTGGAAGAGCATCACAAAGAGAATGGCGCTTATGGTGCCGCAGTAGATGTTGCAAGGAGAACGTCAAAGATAGAACTTCCTAAAAGAACCTCACAACATATGGCAAAGAGAATTTCGCAGATAGGACGCGGTGGAGACAATGTAACAAGCTTTGAGAAAAAGAACATCACAAATTGAACGTCATCGTGGGTTACAAAGAGAATGTCACAAACATAAAGTCACAAATGGAATGACATAGAAGCGTCGTCATTGAGAAAACATCATAGGAGGAACATCACCAAAAGGCTATCCTACAAAGACATAATCACAAATACGTATAGTAGGTAACCGTTGAGAACAAAAAAAGGTAAACCCGGCTGGCTTCAGAGTCACCCCACTCGTAAAGAAAACACGGCTGAATACCTATCGAAAGACTTTGAATTATCACACACGCCTTAGGTATCCATTGACTATTCTAAAGCTGCTGGCATTTCCAAATACTCTTCCCTGATACTCAGCTTTAGTTGCTACCCTCCCCAAGACCGACCGGGACACGAATGGTCAAAACCCCATGGAATGTATCCACCCTTCTCGAGTGAACGGCGAGCCTGCCAATGCCAGCCCTGATAAGCAGCGCCTGAGTAACGGTGCCTTCAACATTGAGCAGCTGCCCGGCTAGCCACCGAATCTCCGACTCCATGACCCAGCCGATGAAATTCCCCGTTTCGTTGAAGATCCCGAGTTCGATCCTGTCGACAGGAGCGCAAAACTCTTCTCGAATCTCGGCCGCCATATTGCAATGCGGCCGCTCGCACGTCTTGCCATCGATGTGGTCGTCGTCCTTGTCTAGAAGATGTCAGTGCGCGGCCAAAGGCGCCGGTTCGGACGACTTACAGATGAAGGGAATTCCAACAGCCTGCCCCGTGGGTGGCACTACCCCCGGTGTGTACTTGAACCTCAAGGACGCATCCGCCGACACGACCTCGACCAAGAGCTCGAGCCATTGGTTGGTATATGCTGCCGAGAGAGGGTTCTCCTCGAGGATCTTGACAAGGACCTCGGGGGTAAGGATGGCGACCTCGTCGGCGGCTTGGGGCTCCACGTCGTAGAAGTTGACCCAATCATGGTAGGGCATCAACGCCGTGAGACTCTCCCTGCGCCTTTCCCAGTCGTAATCCGGGTACCGCATGATGAAGGCATCCCATCCACGCTTTGCCTTGTAGCCCCAGCCGTTGATGACGTGGAGGTACCCGCAGAGCGCAACGAATTGTACTTGAGGCATGGAACGCTTCATGACGCGGGAGAATCTGTGATAGGCGTCCACGGTCGCGCGCTTCGGAGCGCCGCCTGCGCCGGAAACGATCAAGTCCATCTGGATGGAAGTGCTTCTTGAGACGTCGAAGTTTGCGAGGAGTGGACAAGTTTCAAGATGTATGGCACAACGAGCGGAACGGGTATCGATGCGAGGATGGATAGGCAAGAAGGGTTATATAGCCAAGCCGAAAGCCTTCCACCATGTTCTGGGATCTGCAGGTGTGGGAGGCTAGAGCCCACCGAAAACTTGGCACAAAGATGGTCGCCTTTGTCCAGAGCTGTCGGGGCGCAAGCTCCTCCTAGGCAGCGTGATGGCCCACGTTGAAGGAGATACAAACGGCTGATGCTGCGACAAACGGCTACCCCCTTCTTCTCAGGAAAGCGAAGGTTCCAGAGTTCGTTGATGCCTACCTTCGGTAAGCACCCTTTGCTGTTTGCGCTACCTGCCGAACGGCTTCCTTGGGTTTCTCTATGCCTAGCAACCGCATGCGAAAGACCTGGGTTTATCGCCACCAACCGTAGATGTCCAGCACAGGGGCCAGCAGATTGCCAGAGCCACCTCACGCCCGACCTAAAGGAAGACGTCCATCGGTTGAGAATTCCACATCCAACGCAAATTCGCGGCTAGAGCGCATCGGCATTGACCGGAGCTTGTGGATGCCTGGTCGGCACTCGTCGGTGTTTGGAGAGGGCTCTTTGTTAAACCTGGCCTGCTCTGTGTTTGTGGTCGTACCCGCGGGTGCCGTGCCAGGTGAAGTGGCAGTCCTTGCCCCGCAAGGCCAAAAATCCTTTACATTCTACAAACGCAATTCCAACCATAGAGATTGATATTTCTAGCCCGGTAGGATGCGGACCGTCGTTGCAAAGACCGGACCACAGAATATGTCTCTCAATTGACTCACTTGGCTGGCTAAAGAAAGGGTTGCTTGCTCATTTATGGTTTACGCAGCCCCGAGAACTGACCGTCCAATCAGTCCATCCCCACTCCCCCCTTCTCCAGAACTAGCTGGCCGCCTGCCACCTGTGTTCCTTGCCACTTCTCTTGCCATCTAGGCTCAGATCCATTGTTTCGTGGTGGAGGGAGTCGTGAAACGGGCATCCTGGCCCTGCCTTGTCCTCGGCAGAACATCTAGCTTCATCCCCGTGTGTTCTGCCCAAAATTTCTCTCCGAATAGGCCGTGTAACGTGCCTCCAACCTTACCTTCTCTTCAGTGTTTGAAGACCTGGGGGCCACTCCGCGCTCCGCTCTGCAAGCTAAAAGGGGACACAGCTTTGGTTCTCAACTCTGAATATAACAGGCGTTTGACGAGGGATTGACGCGGGTCCGTGAGTCCGTTTGCGGAGGGCGAGATTACCTCTGTGGCTAACATCCCACCGAACGTGAGTAGCTTGACAACCTTGACGGGCAAATCTTGAATAGGGTTCGAATTGAGGCGACATGGTACGCTAAAATGCCCATGCCGGTAATCCTGGTGGATATCCTTGATATAATGTTCCCTGAACAGGTACACATCTCGAAAGATTCTCTCACAGCCAGCCGTCACATCCCGCCGTGCTCTCGCTGATACTGGAGGTAAGCTCTAGCCAATCTTCGCATGGTATCTACTTCCTTACGGGAGAAATATCGCAATATCTAAGCATGAGGTAGAATGCCAATATCAAATGAAAGCTCTGTTTCTGGTACGATATGCGTACCATGTGATCCGAAATTGATATGGAGTCGACACGCCAGCTTTAAGAGAGCGTATAACAGCTCGTAGGGGAGCATCGAACAGAAGATGGGTGAAGTATGCGTCTCGACCTCCCGTTGGTAGGGCTCGCGACGGATCCAAGAGCCCCCTGCGCCGAAAAAGGCGCATTAAGCTCAGTCCTGGACCAGGAGAGACGAATGGATACGAGGGCCATCGCCTCAAGCGGGTGGCAGCGGCAGAGATGAAGTGGCGAGAAATGCTCTCCTGCATACACCTCCCACAGCACATGGGAGCCCAAAAGAGTTGATAGCGGAATACCGGAACGCTGCAACTTCCTAGTAAGCCGTGCTTGGTTAAAGCTAGGCCCTCGATTGCAAATGGCGGGCAATTTCCTTCGGGCGAGTGAGAGGCGTATCCGTCGCCGGTCCGTCAGGCCGCCCGGCGGCGGGAGAGGCATCTTTGACATAGCCCCTGCCGGATCGATGATAGGTTATGGTGCCTGACGAGTCGATGTCGTTGACGTATCGCGAGTCCTGACTTTTTTTTTTTGGGTCTTGCTTTGATTAAAGAGGTCTTATGCAACCAAAAGTTACGAAGACCTCTCGCACTCTACAAGTGCTGGAGGGCCTTCTGCCGATGCATGCTAACTAAATGCAAATGTTATCATCAGAGATGGTTGGCCTACCCAAGGGGCATTTGCCCTAATCCGCTCCACAAAGCTTTCGGCCGCGGCATTGCGAAATCATCCTCCAGGGGAAAAAGCTGCAAAACTGCCAAAAAAACCAACCCGAAGACCTCGAGTAAAACCTCCTAAGCATGGATACGAAGGGAGCTCAAATGGAAAGCCCTCGTACAGATGCCCTGGGCATCGTAGGTGACTTCCCGCAAGCCCTTTCTGGCATGAAATCCTAAAATCTCGTACCGGTTCTCCCCGTAACGTGAGTCTTTCCGTCAGCGTAAATCTCCTCCTTTCCTTCGCCTGGCCGGTAGATGGACCGCGCGTTCTTTGCGGGGTGACGAGGGCCCCAGTCTCGTAGACCTCCAAAAGATCGCTTCTCCCATTTGGCTTGCCAAGGGCCGTTACGTCTCTGCGTCAGCTCTGGGGGACAAAACCCTAGGTTCATAGGCGACACTTCGTACAGGTCGCAGAGTCCGTCTTCGTCGCCCAAGTCCTGACCTGGATTTTCCCCCGCAGAGGTCTTGACCCTAAAAAAGAACGAGCGTCCAGCTGTGTCGGTGGAGTGTAGCAGATAACTTAAGTGGGGAGATGCTCAACCTCACTTTCCTGGCAAGAAGTTTTCTAGTGGAGCACCAGAGTTTGATTCCGGTATGTAGGACTACTCCGGTCCTAGGGGTAAATAACCAACTTCGCGACTTTCCATTGTCGAGAGACGAACGCAAGACTAGCGAATTGAGAATAAAGATCTCTGGCCTGATTGCGAAGCTATTCCTGCTATTGGTGGTTGATGTTGCAATGGCTGTCACGCCACGGATTCGAAGTCGCGATGTTAGTTATCTACCCCTAGGACCGTAGTAAGACAAAATTAATCAATCAGTGGTAAGAATGTACGGATACGCACCTGCTAATTGGGTTTGAACTTGAACCGAAGAACTTGGTCTGAAGTGAGGCCTGCCCAGCGGGTGGCAAGCGAAAAAAGATGGGCGACTACTCTGGTTCTAGGGGTAAATAACAGCACAGCGAAAGTTTTCGGTGTATCTAAACAGGTCTTCTTGCATAATAATGTTAGCTTGGTACTTTTACAGCGTGACTGTACAGCTATACCAAGGACCAAAAAAACCCCTTTTATCATACTCGACAACTCAAATATATAGGGAAGGCACGATCTAGAATCTCCTAGAACTTGTTAGCTAGCTCTCCAACTAGCGCTGACCAGGTCTCGAGCTAACATTGACATGCAAATATGCAAGAAGACCTGGAAGCACGAGCTGGCTTTACTCAGCAGGTTTAGCCAATCAAGGGGGCAAGAATTCGGGTCTCTGCTAAGTAGCCCAATCAAAATGTCAGCAACCCACAACTTCTGGCCCAAGCTTCTCAAGAGTAAGGTACTCTATTCGTACCTCTGCTCTGCTATTACTTGCCCCTAGAACCAGAGTAGCACCGGCTAAAACGACTAGGAATGCATGTAATACGCAGCTTAGCCAGCATCCACCATCCACCAAGGCACTGTGGCGGAGTGGTTAACGCGGTAGCCTGCTAAGCTACTTCCCTCGGGAGCAAGAGTTCGAATCTCTTCGGTGTCGCGATTTAACCAGTCTTTTTTGTATTCTTGTGTTGTATTGATGTTGCAATGGTGTTGTTGTGATGTGCGTGGATGGGATGTATGATTTTTTTTTTCAAAGATCGAGCGTTACGACATTCGTTGAGTGGGGTTGATGTTCGTTAAGTGGGGTGGTGGCCGTTGAGTGGGGAATGTGGGGCGTTGGGTTAGGTGGGGGTGTTCGGTCGAGTGAGGTCCTGCGCCAGAGTTGGTCCTAGCCGTAGGATACGTACTGGACTCAAATTCTAGTGAACCACCGGAAGCTTCTTGCCACTAAAGTGAGGTTGCGTTGTCTCCCGACTTGGGTTATCTGCTACACTCCACCGACACAGCTGGACGCTCATTATATTTAGGGTCAAGACTTCCCCGGGGGAAAATGCAAGTCAGGATTCGTGATACATCAGCGACATCGACTCGTCAAGAAGCATAACATATCATCGGTCCGGCAGGGACTATGTCCAAGATATCTCCCCCGCTGAATATCTAAGGCTTTCGGCAAGCAGCGGTCCTGGTTAGATAAGTACTTGGTGATGATAAATGCGAGGTGCGGCTTTGAGACAGGTGAGGCAGGGTGGACAAACCAGACGCAATACGAAGAGTGTAATTCTTACACTAGGAACCCAGATCAAGCAAAGTGTTCAGTGGGAAAGAGAGCACGCGGCGCGGGAAAACACGCCTTCCTGACCTGTGCTGCAACGCCAGGCTCTGTAGTTCGTGTATACCAAGATTTTGGGAGTTCTTCACATCTGCACTTAATTCATCACGATCATATTCACCGTTGCAAATCAGGTTGAGTTCTTTACGTCATTTGTATTACCCCTACTTTGCTGTCAACGTACACATTCTTCCCTCTCATCCGCTCCACTTTCCCTTCTCTCACCTTCTTCCGCACCATGCTTTTGGGGTATGAAAATGAGAAAGAAATTGTAATGGAGAAAAAAAAAAAAGAAAGACAAAGAAAGACAAATACACCATGCTCCCCCATCTTGTAGCTAACCTTGGTATATTTGCATTGTAAAAGCACGACCCTCGGCCAAACCCCAATCCCCATGCATATCGACAAGAAGACGCCTGCTTCTTTCTCGCCATCCAATGTGCCATTTCTTTGGCAGTGTACAGCACACTCTTCGATACTGTTCAGCATATTCACCTAATATTCATGTCCACCCGCCTCGGTATCTCCCCATCCGGCATCATCATGTTAAGTTGTGGCTCGGGAGGCATGCCGTTCATACCCTGCCCTGCGAGCAAACCAGGAACGGGCGGGATGTCACCCTCCTCGCTGCCGCCGCCATCGTATTCTTTCTTTCCGGTGACGCGATGTTGCGCCCTTCGGATACGTCCTGCCTGCTGATTCACCCAACTGTTGACGGTGCGGAACCGGGGCGGACTGTCCTCGCTGTGTTCCGTATAGACTGTATCCCGAGGGCTCGACGCTGCGGAAGAGGGGGCAATGCGGCCCACAAAGTTCTGGCTGGACCGAAGGGGCTGCGTCGCTGCCGGGGGCGGCCGCGGTAGCAAGTTGCCTCGGCCGTCCTGAGCAAACGTTCCCGGCATTATTATGTCGCCGTCACCGAAGCCGGAGGAAAGTGACGAGAGCTCGCTGATGCGGTTAACCTGCCGCCGGGTGGGGTCGTAGGCGTCGCTTGGTTGCCGGGCGAGCTCAGACTGGTTATAGTAAGGGGGTATGGTGCCACCGAGCGTACCGCCTCCGTACTGGGCCACGACAGAGGAGACGGAAGAGTTGGGTTGGTGGCCCACGGTCGGAATTGGCATGTTCGGTGCCATGATCACCGTATTCATGGTGTTGACCGTATTGGATCGCTGTAGCACGCTTGTTGCGTTGGTATTTGACCGCTGCAACATAGTGCTCGTAGGTGATACCGTCAGAGCCTGGCCCGGGCCGGCAGTCATGGCGGCCATGTTGGTGTCGATTTGGGGCATCATCAGTTGCCCATTCATCTGCGACATCATGGGCAAGGTACCAACAACGGTTGGGGATATTGCCGTCATTGCTCCGGCGGACATGGGAATGTTGGTCATAAGAGTTGGCTTCATGGCGTAGTTCGCCATGTAGTAGCCCCCAGTTGACGGGTCCATAGAAATCTGCGACTGGTCCATGGCCGCCTTTTCGTATCCTGGCGGAAATCCGCGAGAATCAGCAATATCTGGCAACCGTTGCCAGTTTTGCACCCACGGTCGATTCTTGACCCATGGGATCTTGCCCAGGGTTTTGCCCAGGAGAGCCCGTCCGCCAAATGAGCCAGACGAATAGACCGACGATGTTTCACTCCCTTTGTACTTTCGTGCACGCCTTCTTTTCAGTGTCCGCCAGACAATCCAGCAGAAGAAGCAGACAGCAATGAAGGAGCCTTGGAGCAAGAATCAGTATGGTAGCGTGAGAGATGTTAGTATGCAAGACGTCACATACCTATTGAGCTGACGGCAATCAAGGCACGCTCTGTCTCATCTGGGTTATCCTTGTTTTTCTTCCTACCCCTGTCCTTTTTCCTGTCCTTGTTCTTGTCCTTCTTGTCATCATTGTTGCCATTTCCGTTGTTGTCATCGTTGACGGCGTCAACGGGGTTTGTCTGAACTGGTTGTAAGGGCTCCGTGATGGAGGTGCTTCCTGCTAATGAAGGATCAATTTGTTGAAGTGCTTCTGGCCCTAAACCGGGAATATCAGCTGCTATGGGATTGAGCTCCTTCCTAGGATCGTCAAGGATGGGCACGGCAGTGGCCTAAAGGAGGTTAGCAAGGTCATCTAGAGAGCCACTACTTCATGTACTTACGACGGCCCCAGCAGTCGGCGAAACCGTGACAGTCTCCGCTTCCGGAGTCACAGTCTCGGGATCGGCGGTGACGACGACAGTCTCGGGAAGTGGCGGCGGCGGCGGCGGCGGCGGTGGTGGTGCTTCTTGCTGTTGCTGCCCTAGGTCCAGGTTCTGAATTTGCTGATCTTCGTTTCCGTTCTGGTTGTCATTATTGGAACCGCCAGGACCGGAGTCATTATTATTCTCGTCATTGCCGCCGCCATTGCCATTTCCTCTCGAGTTGTCGTTGTTATTGTTGTCGCCATTCCCATTCCTGTTTCCATCCGAGTTCCTATCGCCGTTCGATTCACCATTCCTATTCAAGTTGCCGTTCCGGTTCCCTCCCTCGTTGTTGCCCCTCCCATTTGAATTATCACCCCTGTTTTCGCCGCGGTTGCTGTCGCCGTTATTGCCATCGAATCGATTGTTGCCGCCGTTCCCTCTTCCGTTGTCGCCTCCGTTGGAATTCCCGCCATCCCCTGGCCGGTTGTCTCCATTATTTCGGTTGCCTCCATTGTCTCCATTGCCACCTCGCCCGCCGCCACCACCACCACCACCTCCTCCTCCTCCTCTTCCTCCTCCTCTTCCTCCTCCTCCTCCTCCGCGATTCCTATTTCCATCACCGCCACCACCGCCACCACCACCGCGGCCAC
>Ga0247774_1001284_pt1 | contig 12705 bp, 15 predicted proteins | sample UWRJL001104B6_FD_179933 | JGI IMG/M metagenome (GOLD analysis project Ga0247774, IMG submission 179933) | Plant litter microbial communities from Arlington Agricultural Research Station in Wisconsin, United States - UWRJ-L001-104B-6 | ecosystem: Environmental > Terrestrial > Plant litter >... | reverse complement strand
TCAACCATCAAGCTGGGTACAACTTGCACGATGATAAATCGCGCCATCCGTTCTCTAAACCAAGTTAACTTCGTGTTGTCGTTTCTTGGCATTAATGAAGGTAGCATAGATTGCGACCAGTCAAACTGGTATTTCGGGCCCGGTGAATAATCATCTCGATAGAGTTGAACTTCGCCGAATTCAAATATCAGTAAAGGCTGGTTATCACAGAGCAGACTCTCGTACCTAACACGACATTTATCTCCATACTCATCGATTTGTAATTGATATGTGTAGCAGCCGTCATTACCGAGAATTTCTAACTCGAAACGCTGAATTTTTAAGATTTGCCAGCGGGTGAAGTCCGCAGGTTTGAAAATTCCTTCTACCTTACTGTCGCCGCTGACCAATGCTTGGATTTTATGCAACACCTCAAAAACTGTTGATTTACCCGAGCCGTTAGCACCGAGAAATAGATTAATTGCATCAAAGTCAAGTTCAAAGTTTACCAGACAGCGAAAATTGTCAATATATATTCGTTTCAGCATGGGATTATTTCACTCATAATTCCTCTATAGCAATCCTAAATCATTTGTGAATTTCTTACTCCCTCCCCTTACCAAGAGGAGGGTTGGGGTGGGGTAAAAAATTTACGACTCCTGCAAGGATTCCTCTAGATCCTGTCATTATTAACAGGAGCTAAACACAACACTCGGACAACCCAAATTAACCCACCCGTTCGGCCAATTCCAACCAGCGCTCCGTCGCCCGATCGATCTCCTGCGTCAAGTGAGCCAAACGCTCGGATAACTTCTTCATCTCTGCAAACCCGCTCGGAGCATTGTGAGACAAAATCTTCTCAATGTCTTCTTTTTCAGCTTCCATCTGCGGAATTTTACTTTCTAATTGTTCGTATTCCCGCTTCTCATTGAAGGAAACTTTGGTAGATTTTTGAGTTGAACTTGTGGATTTTGAATTGTTAGATTCAACGGTGCGTGTAAGTTTTTCTTTTTCTTTTTGCCCTTTGATTTCCTTGGCTTCTTCGGCTTTCTTGTAGTCTAAATACACCGAGTAATTCCCGGGATACAAGCGCAAATTGCCGCCCGGTTCTAAGGCGAAAACCATGTCGATCGTGCGATCGAGAAAATAGCGATCGTGAGACACCACAATCACGCAGCCGTTAAAATCTTCGAGATAATCCTCCAAAACCGCCAAAGTCTGCACGTCCAGGTCGTTTGTCGGTTCGTCCAAAATCAGCACGTTGGGCGCGCTCATCAGCACTTTCAACAGAAATAACCGGCGCTTTTCCCCGCCAGAAAGTTTGCTAATTGGTGAATACTGTTGGTTGGGTGGAAACAGAAACTTTTCCAACATTTGAGAAGCGGTAATGATTTCCCCATCCGCCGTTTGCACCAATTCCGCCACGCTTTTCAAGTATTCAATAACTCGCTGGTCTTCGTTCGGCGTCAAATCCTCTGAATGCTGGTCAAAATAACCGATATGAATGGTTGTGCCAATTTCGACAGTACCCGAATCCGGCTGAATGCGTCCGGTGATGATATCCATCAGCGTCGATTTTCCCGCACCGTTGCAGCCAATAATTCCTATCCGGTCTTCGGGTGTGAAATTGTAGGTAAAATCTTTAATTAAAGTGCGATCGCCGTAAGCTTTAGAGATATGCAGTAACTCAATCACCTTCTTACCAATCCGGCGGCCGGCTGTGGCAATTTCGACTTTGCCGTTGGCTGTTTTGAACTCCTGGGCTCGCATATCTTTAATGCGGTCGATCCGAGCTTTTTGCTTGGTACTGCGCGCCTTCGGCCCGCGTTTGAGCCATTCCAATTCGCGCCGCAATACACCCGCGTGTTTGCGAACACTGCTGGCGGCGGATTCTTCAGCTAGGGCTTTTTTCTCCAAGTAATAAGCGTAATTGCCAGCATAATTGTAAAGGTCGCCGCGATCGATCTCCAGGATGCGATTGGTAACGCGATCGAGAAAATAGCGATCGTGGGTAATCAGCAGCAAAGCACCGCGATAGCCGTTCAAATAGTTCTGCAACCACTCGACAGACAGCGCATCCAAGTGGTTTGTCGGTTCATCCATCAGCAACACATCGGGATCGGACAACAAAGCCGTTGCTAAGGCAATTCGCTTGCGGTAGCCGCCGGACAAGTCGGCAATTTTCGCATCAAAATCCTCAATCCCCAACTTGGTCAAAATCAATTTCGCCTTGGTTTCCAAATCCCACGCATCCACCTCATCGATGCGTTCAGACACTGCAGACAGACGCGCCATCAACTTGTCGGTATCGCCTTTGCCGTGGGACAATTGAGCGGAAATTTCCTCGTATTCGCGCACTAAAGCCATTTGTTCGCCACTGTCGGCAAATACTTGCTCTAAGACAGTGTGATTTTCGTCTAAATCCGGCTGTTGGGGGAGATAAACAATTTTAGACCCTGGATTGACCCAGCGATCGCCAGAGTCGATCGACTCCATACCCGCAATCATTTTCAGCAGGGTTGATTTCCCGGAACCGTTAGTGCCGATGAGTCCGACTTTATCGCCTTCATCGAGGCTGAAACTGGCATCTGTCAAGAGTTCCTTGATGCCGAAGTCTTTTTTGATCGATCGCAGAGTAAAAATAGTCATCTGTATAGAAAGTCATTTACCTGACTTAGTTTAGCGCTGACCTTCCCACTCCGGCACAAACCTGATTATTGAAGGAATCCCCAAACAAACTTTGTACCACAGGCTACAGACTTTTTATCGGTTCGCCGTAAGCTACTCAATACAGCTCTTTGTTGTCGAGCCTGGCTTGTGCTTGAGCCGGAATGCGCCACTAACCGGGCGATAGAGAAACGGAGATACGCCTCCGCCCTGAGCAATGGCCAGCGGGACTTGACCTACAACAGATTTGGGCATTAAATTTTCGCCCAAAAAATGTTATTCGGTGCCGCGCCTTCAAAAAGCATCTTTACACCACGCGCTCGTAGAGCGCTTCCAATCCTCTCCCCGAACGCCATAACAGTTAAATTATATGCAGTTGACCTGACCGCAATTGGGTAGCATTAATTGTTAGGTAGAGTGATTTGAAGACAAGGCGTCTAATTCCAAACTATTAGGATAATCGGGAGGAAAAAGCTGTGTCGATAAATGTTCTCTCTCTTCCATACCCTGTGACATTTGTGGTTCGGTATCCTGAACGTTGGCCTGAGCTATTTCAACCCTCTGAAACATCAATACCCGATCCCAACTCCTTACATAGTCGCATTCAAAGTAACGAAGACTGTTGGATTATCGTTACCTATTTGTATCTGAAGCAAAAATACCTCAATGTATCAATTTCCGACCGATTTATTCCGGGAGAACTTTGTGTTGTTAGTTCCCTTGATTTGGGAATTAAGGATCGGACTTTTAACTCCTTTGTTGTAGGTTGTCGTAGTGATGGTTTTCAACCTCCTCTTTGCGATATCACGGTTGTGCAAAATAATGTCTGTCTCGATTCAGAAACCGATATATTCATCCCTCACTGGCCCCAACCTGGTCTTATACCGAGGCTTAAGGAACGAGGCAGTACAATTGAAAATATTGTTTTCAAAGGTGACGAAATAAATTTGTATGAATCGTTTCGTTCTCCTGAATTTAAGCGAGAAATAGAAAAACTTGGTGTCACACTCAGAATCAATGGTAAACCGGAAAATGGCTCTGTAATGTGGCATGATTACAGCACCGACGATTTAGTTTTAGCTGTGCGCGATCTCACAGAAAAAGATGCCTTAGTCAAACCAGCTAGTAAACTGGTTAATGCTTGGATAGCGGGAGTACCAGCTTTACTCGGGCCTGAGCCAGCCTTCCGCGAACAGAGACAATCAGACCTAGATTATATCGAAGTGACAACACCTAAAGCAGTATTTGAGGCGGTTAAACTACTTAAGTCACAGCCTGAACTGTATCAAAAAATGGTAGCCAACGCGCACAAGCGCGCTGAAGATTTCACCACAGAAAAAATGATTCAGCGATGGTATGAATTCCTTGCAGGCCCTGTAGCCGATGGGTACAAGCGGTGGAGCAAAAGAACGCAGGTTAGCCGCATCGCAGAGTTTTCTCTCAGGAGCATTCAGCATAAAATAGCTGGTAGAAAAGCGGCTTACGATCGCCACCACGGGTATCGTCCGATCTCGGGTAGACATACCTAATTCTGTTACAGCGTAGCAATTGCCGATCGACTATGCTGTTCTCCTGCGTACTGTACAAAAGCACAACGACAAACAATCATAGCGTAACTGCGGTAATACGCTTAATCAGACTGGCTGTTCGTAAAGTGGATGTTCTAAATTGACTCAAAAAGGGGTTTTGAGAACGATATTGGTGACTTTCATCTAAATCCGGCTGTTGGGGGAGATAGACAATTTTAGCGCCTGGATCGATCCAGCGATCGCCAGAGTCGATCGACTCCATACCGGCAATCATTTTCAGCAGGGTTGATTTCCCGGAACCGTTGGTGCCGATGAGCCCGACTCGATCCTCTTCATCGAGGCTGAAACTGGCATCTGTCAAGAGTTCCTTGATGCCGAAGTCTTTTTCGATCGATCGCAGAGTAAAAATAGTCATCTGTATAGAAAGTCATTTACCTGACGCAAGTTTAACGCAAGTTCGATCGACTCCGGCTGCATGGATATGGTCTATCGTTCCGATGAAACTTCTTTAAGACAAGGGCGAACTCGATTTTTATGAACATATAAATTTTAATAAATGTTAAGAACAAGTAGGGAATACAGAGACTTTTCTCTACATTACTTTTGTGAGATAGTAAAGTAAGAAAAGCTTGACATACCTCAGCAAGGTTCAGTAAATTAATTATATTCTTAAAAATTTTGCATCGTTATGGCAATAACACAGGCAGAGTTTGATGCATTAGTAGGAAAGCTGGAAGACTTCTCGAAAAGCAATCCAAAGAATTACCGCTTCCGAGTTGCCCTCTGGGCCACATTAGGATACGCCTATATCTTTCTGGTACTTGCGGGGCTATTGGCACTAATCGGGCTAGTAGTCCTATTTATGGTTTATAGTAACCGTATCAATAGTTACATTATCAAGTTAGCTATTTTGTTGCTGGTTCCAGCATGGGTGATTGTGCGATCGCTGTGGGTAACTTTCCCACCTCCCCAAGGTTTGAAAGTCAATCGCCGTCAAGTTCCTCACTTATTCGCCCTAGTTGATGAATTGACAACTAAACTTCAAGCTCCCCGATTCCATAATATCCTGTTGAATCAGGAGTTCAACGCAGGAGTCGTTCAAATTCCACGGTTGGGTATCTTTGGTTGGCAGCAAAACTATTTACTTTTGGGACTTCCCTTGATGCAGTCGTTGTCTGTGGAACAACTTAAAGCAGTTCTGGCACACGAGTTAGGGCATCTCTCTGGCAACCATTCCCGCTTTTCAGCATGGATTTATCGAATGCGCAAAACCTGGATGCAGATTTATGAACGATTGCATCAAAGCGATAGGGAGGGGGCAGCAGTTTTGTTTAATCGCTTTCTGGACTGGTATTGGCCTGCTTTTAATGCTTACTCTTTTATCCTGGCGCGGATGAATGAGTACGAAGCCGATCGCTGTGCTGCTCAACTCGCTGGAGCAAAAACTGCGGCTGAGGCTCTCATTAATGTAGAAGTAAAAGCTCGTTTTCTGGAAAGTTCTTTTTGGACAGATATTCAGAAGCAAGTGGAACATCAGATCGATCCACCAGACAATGTTTACTCGTCGATGTTGACCGTGTTGCATAGTCCGATTGCTGAAGAGAAGAACAAGCAGTGGTTAGAGCAGGCTCTTGCACAAAAAACAAATAATGCAGACACCCATCCCTGCCTTACCGATCGACTAAAATCGCTGGGTTATTCCACTGCTAAGGCAAAAAAGCTATGTCAGCCAGCGACGATAGAAATCAGTGCAGCAGAACATCTTCTGGGAACAGCTTTACAACAGTTCGCTACCCAGTTCAATCGGGAGTGGAAAGAAGCAGTATCGACACCTTGGCGACAACGCTATGCCTACCTAAAGAAAACTCAGGACGAACTTGAAGCTTTAGAGCAAAAATCACAAATACAGACACTTACCGAACAAGAAGTATGGGAACGAGCCTATTACACCTTGGAATTGCGAGGTGATGAAGCAGCGCTTCCCTTGTTGCAAGATATGTTAAAAATTTATCCCGATCGTGCAGAAGCAAACTACACTCTTGGGCAAATTTTGTTACAAAAGGCTGAGAATGCAGGTATTGCTTACATTGAAAAAGCCATAGTGAAAAGGATGGATTGGGTCATAGAGGGTTGCGACTTAGTTTACAGTTTCTTGCGGCAACAAGGTCAAACAGAAGAAGCAGAGAGATATCGCGATCGATCTGAGCAACATTATCAGCTTCTGCTAAAAGGTCAACAGGAAAGATCCAGAGTGCTCGATAGCGATACATTTAAACCTCACACTCTAGAAGGATCGGAGGTAAATGAATTGAAGCAGCAGCTAGCTGATTATCCGCAGGTTAAAGAAGCTTATCTGGTAGAGAAAGTGGTCACGTATTTTCCCGAAAAGCGCTTCATTGTTCTAGGAATTGTTCGTAAACGAGGTTGGATTGAAAGTGAAGAGGCGGATCGAAAGTTAATTGACCTGCTCGCTACCAATGTGCAGTTTCCTACTCAAGCCTATATCATCTCTTTCAGTGCCAGCGGTACTGGTAAACTCAAGAAAAAGATTTGTCAGATCGATCGCTCTTTACTTTTTAGATGTTAGTGCTATGAGTAAACGGGCGATCGATCGCAGTTCCAACTGGATTCGCCGCCTTTGAAATTCTCTCTACTGCTCAAACTATCTATGTCAAATAGCCGCGATCGCGCTTCCTTGCTAGACATTGCCAGGGCTGCTCAAAAAGTCCTGCAATATAAAGGTAACATGGACAAAATAGCGTTTCTCAACGATTATAAAACGCCGTCTGCGATATTGACCCAGCGATCGCCAGAGTCGATCGACTCCATACCCGCAATCATTGTCAGCAGGGTTGATTTGCCGGAACCGTTGGTGCCGATGAGTGCGACTTTATCCTCTTCATCCAGGCTGAAGCTGGCATCTGTCAAGAGTTCCTTGATGCCGAAGTCTTTTTTGGGCGATCGCAGAGTAAAAATAGTCATCTGTATAGAAAGTCATTTACCTGACGCAAGTTTAACGCAAGTTCGATCGAGTCCGGCTGCATGGATATGGTCTGTCGTTCCGATGAAACTTCTTCAAGACAAGGGCGAACTTGATTTTTATGAGGATATAAATTTTGATAAATGGGTAAACTTTGACTGAAGTGCGATCGGCAGTGGGGATTGACAAACAAAAACCGTATGGGTAAAATATCTAGGTTAAGATATTAGAACGTATAGTGTAGTCTAATTATATAGTTAGATTAATCAAGGCATATACAATCTTCTCTTCAGCAGATATGGAGGACGATGACACTTAAGATAATTGAAAGAGAAAATGTCAAAGGCATAAAAAAATATTCTTTTAGCTTAGATATTTTACCTAACAAGCCAAGTATTTTAGTAGCTCCAAATGGCTTTGGGAAAAGCTCTTTTGCTGCTGCATTTAATCTATTAAACGCAGACGGATTAGTCGTCAGTGAATACTCAGTTCACAAAAATGAGGCTGCAAACCGACCAAGACTGTTTATAAGATAGCAGAAGCCTGACAACACAATTGTTGACTTGGAAGCCGATCACTCAATCAACACTATAAAAGATCAGTTTGATTGCTTTGTAATTAACAGCCAAATAGGCGCTAAAGGCACCGGAGTGAATTATGGTTCTGAGATGACGATCAATCCAGTGACATTGATTGACATAATTCCAGAAAAAGTAAAATTTAACTATTCTTTGAAGTTTCAACAAAAAAGCTTTGGTTTAAACAACAAAATACTACCTAATATTAAATCATTACTATCTCATTCAAAACTAATCGAAATAATCAATGAAAACCTCACAATTTTAGACAATGCTATGGAATGCCAAATTCAACTTAAGATCGGTGAGTTTGTCAATGAAGTTAATCAGCAATTAGGAACTTCTTCTAAGTTGATTGAATGGATAGAAAAAAATAAAATAGATACTCTAAATAATATAAGCTACATTAATGATTTGGCTCATATTCTATGCGAATTTAAATTTTTTAGCTCAAAAGCAGAATGTTTTTTAGCTGCGATTCAAATAATCAATCTGTACAGAGATGACAAATATAACTTTGAAAAAGCTTGTAAGTATAAAATCTATGAACTAGACAAAGAAAATTACAAGTCTATATTGAAAGATTTTAACTCTAGTTGGAGAGATATTCGCCTTAAGGAGTCAAGAAATCAGCTAATAGTGGAATTTCCAGAATTTCATTATATTTCTAATGGCGAAAGAGATATCCTCACTTTTATAGCGCTTTTACAACAGGCAAAAAGAAGTCTAAAAGCCATAGTAATATCCTCATAATCGATGAAATTTTTGATTATTTGGATGATGCAAATCTGATTGCAGTTCAGTATTATATCACTCAATTTATTGAAGAATATACTAGAAGAGGAAGGAGAATTTATCCTCTTATTTTGACGCATTTAAATCCAGACTATTTTAGAAACTTTACTTTTAGCAAGCAAAGAATTTATTATCTAGAAAAACGGGAATTAAGCGTCAACAAACACTTAGTTAAGCTGTTGAATAACAGAGAAGATCCTTCAATAGAAGATGAGGTTTCAAAGTATCTTTTTCACTTTCATACTTCTTGCATCAATAAAAGGGTGGAATTTAAAGCACTATCTTTGAAATAAACTTGGGGCGAAGGATATAATTTTGATGGTTTCATAGATAGAGAAGTGCTAAAGTATTTAAAGCGAGAAGCTGATTATGATCCTTTGGCAATTTGTTGTGCAATTAGAAAAAAAATTGAAAAATTGATATATGACCAAATTGCGGATGTTAACCATACAACAAGATTTCTAGATATTCATACAACACGAAAGAAATTAGATTTTGCTGAAAGCATTGGAGTGATTGTTCCTGAGGCCTATTATTTGTTAGGCATAATTTACAACGATGGTATGCATTGGAAGAAAAGCCAAGACAATATCTCTCCAATTGCTGCTAAATTGGAGAACTTGACGATTAGATATCTCATTAAAAATGTCTGTGAGCAATCAACTGCTTAAACAAATAGCCCAAATAAAATCGCACTTTGATTTCCTAGCTCATTTTTGTCATTCTTGAGGAATTGTTTGTAGTATTCTTCATCATGCTATCGTAATTGCGGTAGAATAGACTTAATCAGACTGGCGGTTCGTAACGTGGATATTTTAATTGAGTCAACAAAGGGCTTTGAGAAAGATATTGCTAAGTTGAGTGAAGATGAAAGAGCAGCAGTGATAAAAAAAATCAACGATTGCGCTAGCCTCTTTCCAACTAAAAAAGCTGAGGTCTATCGTAAGCTGCGCCGCCTTCGTCTACCGTCAAATCTTAATGGTTACGAATCTTCCCTGTACACACTACGGGTTTCTCGAACACTAAGGGTGATTTGGGCAGTTGACGAAGACCCTATTTTTGGGCAAGTTATTTTTACTCTTTTTCGAGCAGTCAAACACGAAGAGCTCGATAAAGCATATCAGGGTGTAGCAGAGTCTCTATATCAAGATATGCTTCACCACAATCTAGAAGCTGCCCAAATCTCGTAAGCTTATTTATGGCACAGACTATTACGCTCTGCGATGAATATGGCATTATTCACGAAGCCATGAAGATTTTGCCAGATGATGAGCTAAAGATTTGTTTTCTTGAAGCTTTGGCAGAACTTGAAGACAACGAATGTCACAGAACGAGAAAGTTTCCCAAGACGAGACTGCACAAAGTAAAGGGTGTGAAGCAGGCAATTTATCGTGCTGATATCGATAAAGTCTCAGGCTGGCGTATCCACGTTCAATACATTAATGGGCAAATTCATCTCAAGGATATTATTGAGGGGCAAAGGCACGATGATGTAATTGAGGTGATTAAATCTAAGAAGGTACGCTACGAGTAGATATAGCTAGCACTTAGATACTTGATGGCAGTATGGTGATTAGGCAAGTAAAATGGTTGGCTTTGTTGGTAAGTGCCAGCGATCGCCCATCGGTATAACACATCACTGCAACCGACCTTATGCTAAGTTATTTTTGGAATGAGAAGCGATCGGCCGCGCCAGCAGAAAAGGAGGATCTACAAAAATGGGTAAAGGCAGGTTAGAAGCATTCAGCGATGGTGTAATCGCCATTCTCATCACCATTATGGTGCTGGAATTGAAAGTGCCCCATCAAGCTGATTTAGCTGCGCTGCGTCCGCTAGTTCCAGTATTTCTGAGCTATGTACTCAGTTTTATTTATCTTGGTATCTACTGGAACAACCACCATCACTTGTTACAGGCGACTCGGCAGGTCAATGGTAATGTTTTGTGGGCTAATTTGCATCTGCTGTTCTGGTTGTCACTCATTCCCTTTGTCACTGCCTGGACAGGCGAGAACCACTTCGCCGCCTGGCCAGTTGCGCTTTATGGCACAGTGCTGTTGTTGGCTGCGATCGCTTACTTCATTCTTACTCGTGCTCTTATTTCTCACCACGGTAAAGAATCCACTCTGGCAATTGCACTTGGGCGAGACTTGAAGGGTAAAGTATCAGTGGTGATTTATACCGTAGCAATCCTGCTTTCCTTTGTCAACTCATGGTTGGCTTTCATGCTGTATGTTTTAGTTGCGATAATGTGGCTGATCCCCGATCGGCGAATTGAGAAGATTCTGACTTCGTGAAGAATTTTCCACAAAAAGCCATCGCCAGCCAGCTAACACTTCGCTTTAGGAATTAACAAATGACAATTCATCAAAACGGACTTTTTATTGAACCCGGTCAAGGTCGTTCTTACTACTTTGGTCAAGACCTCTATACCTTCAAAGCAGTTGGTGAAGAGACAGGGGAAGCCTATGCGCTTTGTGAGGTAATTGTTGCACCTGGTGGCGGTACGCCGACCCATCGGCACTACCGAGAAAATGAATCATTTTATGTTCAAGACGGAGAGATTGAATTCCAGCTTGACGATCGTACTTTCGTTGCGACTGCTGGAACCTTCCTTCATTCACCCAAAGGCCAGCTTCACCGATTGACGAATACCACCGCTACACCCGCTAAACTGCTGATTTGGGTCACTCCTGCTGGCTTTGAGAAATTTATTGCCGAAGTTGGAAAGGCCGTGAATGGTGAGATTACCCTTGGAGCATCCTTGACCCCTGAAGACCTTGACAAAATTCTTACTACTGCTCCCAAGTACGGTATCGAAATGGTACCTCCACCATCCGAGTAGCGATCGTCGGATATTTTACGGTAAAACAATTGCTGGTAACTTCATAATTGCGATCATTGTTTTCACTAACTAACTGAAATTATGCTTTTTTTGCATATTTTATGACCCGGAAGTCTTGGCTTGCTACCCATCTGCTGGAATATGACAATCCTGCTGAGGGAAAAATAGCAAGCTGGTAGATTCTCTGGCGATCGCAAGAAGTGATATCAAATCCGCGCTTCATCGTCCTGTATTTATCTCTCTGTTCTCGAACTCTGCGTTAAGAGCGTACTCTGCGGTTTAATCATTCCAATGCAACCGGAATTGATATGAGTTTTGTTCTCCCCACGAGCGAGGGGGTAGCTAACCCGGATTTGATATGATGCTTGAATTCGTTGGAAGCAGTCTATTTGCTCGTTACGGATGAAATAAAGCCATCCGATTTGCCACCTATCTGCACCCACAAATATTTTGTACTTCCAAACTCATTCAAGAAAATTATTTTACGGGCTATTCTTTTACTTACTACAACCAAGTTAGACAGACTCTTAAAAAATCTCTAAAAAACTATCCTGCATTACCCTTAAGAAAGGCTAGGATAAGTGATTATCTTATGGTTCACAGTCGCCAATATCTTCAAAAGATTATATTGCAAGCCCTCGAGCGACCTCTGGATGAAATCAGCATATTCTTACCACAATTGAGTATTGAATGTCAAGGCTTGGAGTATTGTTTGCCCGGTTATCTCTACGGTTTGGGAGGAATGATGGAAGCGATCGAGAGTAACAAAAAAACATCAACCGAGAATTAAAATCAATGGAATGTCGTGAATGTAACTCAACTCATGTTCACAAAAATGGACACAAAAAAGGCAAACATAATTATCTTTGTGTTAACTGTGGTAGGCAATTTATAGACTGTTAGGAAGCTCAGAAAGGATACGTAAAAGAAGTTAAACAACAATGCCTATCGATGTATGTTAATGACCTGGGATTTCGAGGGATGGAGAGAGTTACAGGCGTACATAATACAACAATTATGGCTGTTGTTAAACAAGTAGGAGAACTGCTGCCAGATTATTACACTCAGCATGACCATACCCGACCAGAGGAGAATTAGATGAACTACAAACATTTGTTAAGTCAAAAAAAATAAAATTAGGTTGTGGACGGCAGTAAACTACTTTCAAGTAGGTATTTTAGGATGGGTGTTGGGGGAGCATAGCGCTAGCAGGGTAAGCTCATCTAATTTGGTATAAATTGTACTTGACAAAACCAACAAAATATACAGGGTAGCCCGCTCGTCAGTAACGGTTCTATAATGCCTCAAAAGCTAAGTCATCAAGGTAAGGAAAAG
>Ga0247774_1001283_pt1 | contig 12707 bp, 17 predicted proteins | sample UWRJL001104B6_FD_179933 | JGI IMG/M metagenome (GOLD analysis project Ga0247774, IMG submission 179933) | Plant litter microbial communities from Arlington Agricultural Research Station in Wisconsin, United States - UWRJ-L001-104B-6 | ecosystem: Environmental > Terrestrial > Plant litter >... | reverse complement strand
TAGGATAGTTGAGATCCAGACGGAATCCCCTTCCATTTAATCGAGCGAATAAAGTCGGCACCTGGTATCTTGCGGCATTAGCGTACAGGTACGAGGGTACAGATGCGTACAGAGATTCGACGTATGACATGCTATTCATGCTTTCACTGGCTTTGTGAGGTTACGTGGTAAAAGTTGTCTGCTCCGTGGACCCCATATAACTCGCAAGTACTTGGGAGGGGTGAATTAAAAAAAAATCCCCATGTTCAATTCCAGGAACTTCGAGCATCATTCCGAACCACCTTGCATCCGGAAAAGCAGACCACCTCTTAATAGGACACAAGTTCAGCTGGCCGCCGGCATGCTAAACGCGATGCGGCGCTTATCGCTCCAGCCAAAGGCAAGCCTTCACGCTTGGCGCCGCCGAAAATATCAAGATCTACTGGGTGGAATGCCAAAAAAGTAGCTTGAATGGTTGCAGGACGAGATACAGCATGATGAGGAAGTAAAACCTCCACACAGTTCTGTATTTATCTTTCGGGGATGCCGGAGATGGGATGGCAGCAGCGCCTTGCATTTACCAGTTTGCCGGGACCCAAGGCAATGGAACGAAGCACCAGCACCAGGAATAGGCGTCAATAATGTTCGGTATTCGGGCTTTGGGTTGTTCAAGAATAGGGCACCATGTGGCCGCATTTGACATCACCGTTTCCCATTTCGAGAGAGTTCGTGCGACCATGTTCGCTGAACGGTGGACGGGGAACATCTACATGCACGGGCGCATGCCATATGGCAGACGGAAATGAGGGCAGCAGCCAGCAGTTCACCTGCCACTGCAGCAATCCGACGTCGTCTTTGCAGAGCGTCTTGCAGAGCGTCTTGCAGAGCCCCACCCTCGGATTGACTGCAAGGATCCCAATCCCTGTCGGTCCTGGCCCCACTTGGCTTCTCCCCCATCTTCCCATGGCGGACATCCAGCGCTTAAAATTATTTTTAGCTGCGCCACAGCACGCTTCTCCCGCTTTAGGAAGCCTCTCTTGCTCACCACACCTTTTGTCAACCCTCTTTCGTCATTCCCGGCGAGCTCGACAAGCCGAAAAAAGACGACGCACGAAACGTTTGTGCGTGAGACTGACGAGAAAATAGCCGCTTTGGTTCTATTCTAGAACTTTTCTATCCCGGGGTGGCCAGTTGCAAGACGTTTTATGCTTTCCCTGCCATTAAGATGACAATGTCGCGACACATTGGATAGAGAGCTCAGCCCTGAGAGGACCAAATAGACGCGCCAGGGCTCCGAGTTTTCAACTTGTACCCCCGTCCGTGAGTGGCTAGCCAAATTTGATCATGATGTCTCGTGTACTGAAACTTCATTTGTTGATTTATTTGAATCCGGACAGGCCAGTTCGATTATGTCTTGCGACGCGCATGTGGCCCGCTAGCGGGGAGAAAGTAGCGATGTTGGTGCCACATTAGTGGATGGGGGTCCGGCCCAGACTGCAGCCACAGCCCATTGGCGATCGATCCTCGCCGCACGGAGCCTCCAGTTGTTGCCGGCAAGCTAGAATGGATGCATGGTGGTGAAGGCCGATGAAGGGCATGTTGTCATCGTACACTCAGAGGCTTCTCGACATGAAGGTTGACGACCGGGTCGTTGGTGATGTCCTAACCTGCGCATTGGCGCGCTAGTACGTCTTCGCCTGAACTAGCTCAACAAGATCCCAAGTTTCCCCCAGCTCTCCTCGCTTTCCCCGCAATTTCGAGTGGGGGAGCCAATAGAATGATAGGTTGTCTCGGTCCAATTTTGCTGCCTCGTTGAGGGATCACACTGGGACGTGCGGAAGATGGAAGCTACGATGGAACACTGAGCTGCTCCCGGCCGGCATTTGTCAGGCGTCTCTGCTCCCGAGAGCTGGCGATTAGGATCGAAACCTGCCCGCCTCCCGTCTCTGCTGTTATGGGCAGACGACAAAAACCCATTCCTTTGACTTCCAACCTCGTGTTATGCCGGGCAGATTCTTCAGCGCGGCCTCAAATCCCATCCTCCACGACCGTATTTCAGGGATCAGGACGCAGTTGCATTCCGAATGTGACGAGACGCCGAGTTGGCAAACGGCACTAAAACGGTATCTTCAATGCCTCACTTAAGCGCCGTCGAAAGACGATCTCACGACTTTGAATCCAAAGTTGGCAAAGGTTACTAGGCAACAAAAAGGACGAGGCGAAGCTGGCTCGTCTATCTACTAAGCAGTCCAGTATGACGGTATCGTAGGCTGCGGTCGCCGGGCCTGGGAGGCTGAGCGGTCGTGGTGGAGGCCGGATGGCGTCTTGCCGGCCCCCACGACCAGGGTCGTCGGGCTGGTGACGGCTGGCCACAGCACGATGAGTCGGCGGGTAGATAGCGCCGATAAGGCAGGCTGGCAGGTTTAGGCCATCAGTTAGTCTATAGGTGCACAAGCCTCGGCCGGGCCTGGCCTAGTGGCGGGTCGTTTTGTTGCCGTGCAAAAATGACGGAGTTGGCGATTGCCAAAGGCCGAAATGAAGATTGAAGCCGCCATTTAGCTCCACTTGTTGGGTGGCTTTGGCTCTAGCGATCGCATGCTCGTCAATATCTCTGCAACAGAAGCGGTTCTCCATTCACCTTCTCCTCCTTTCAACCATCGAGAAAGGCGAGCACCGCGCCAAATAATTGCTTCTCGCGTGCCAGATTCGATCGTCTCATGCTCCAACAATGTCCGCTTTGCATAAACTCCGCCATGATCTCAACTTACACCGGTGGCAAGCGCTAATCAGGCCTGGTCCGATCCGCCGTGGCGCCCAATCCCCAATAGGAAAATTTCGTCTCCTCCGCTCACCTCGTGGCTCGACATGCAAACCACAGCCTCGTCCACCACCACACGTTTGAGATCGAAAAACCTCGTATTCGATGAGGCCAGAGGAAGCCGTCGCATTCCCGCTTAAACGACTTCAGCAGGTGAAGGAGCCAATCCAAGAGCTTCCCACATTCTCATGCACGGCAGTTCTTCCAGATGGCTTGTCTGAAGTCGAGAAACCCCCAGCTTACTCTGTAGACGCCATTGAGATCCTCACGACCGATAAGCTAATAGCAAGCTACGCTGCGTGTGCCTCTTTGGCTTCCCAGCCAAGGCTTTCTGTCTTGATTGATTGCCCACGTAGCGGGTGGCGGCAGAGGCTTTTACCAACTCTCCTTCGGGCTGCACCGAGACGAGATCCGGGGAAACGAACCGCTCTGATCCTGTTGGAGCTTCAGCTCTACACTCTCTCCTCTGCATCCGCCTCCCTCAGCACTTTCTGGGGAACTCTTCTGCTTCATGTCAAGCCCCGTTGGATCTCGCCGGGCACAACCCGGAGAATGCTGCAAAGGCATTCTGCAAGCCTACGAGTGTATCACGAACCTCGTAATGCTTAACCCGCTTTGCATGCAGCTCGTCGCAGTTCCCCAATCCGACAGGTTCCTTCTGCTGCACACGAACCTCCACAAGACCCAAGCCCCGCCATATCATATCTGAAACAGGGCGCTGCCACTGGGCGGGGTCGAAAATTCTAGTGACCACTTCTGCTTCTGTGCAGCACCAAACACCTCCCCGATCAAAGCACAATCGATAAATATTTTTCTTCTGTCGTACCTTCTTGCCGTGTACGGTTCAGCAACGATTGGGATCTCGCTCTTTAGCAGAGTCGTGAGCAATGAACACTGAACCGCATCGATATTCTTATCGACACTCCCTTCTCTTGCCCGGGACTCGGCCCTCCAAATTCAAATTAATGTACTCAATACCATACCATGGTTTTGGTAGGCCTACTCTCCGCTAAGGCAGCTTTCTTCAAGCCTCGACAATCGATCCCCTGTTAGGCCTATCCATAAACATTAATATACGCTGGTGCAGTGTAGCAAGTATAATCCAGCGGACGATTCCGCCTAGAACCCCCTTGCCAATGGCCAGAACCACGGCGCTCTCCTTGTAGCATAAAAAGTGGCGGCGTCGGTTCTAACAACCGGGTCCTAAGCGCGCGAACATGCTGACCAGGCCGACCGCCCAAAAATCTGCCTTGTGAGCTGCGAAGATCGCTGATCGTCACTGAGAAGCAGCCGCGGCCAGACGCCCGTGAACGTGCCTTAATCTATCCGGAACGTCCCAATACCCGGCTGGCCACCATTACTTCCTCTCTCCCCACGAGGCACCAGAGCCGCACGGATGATCGTCATGAACTGCTGAGTTGGTAACCACAGCCTCTTGGAACGTTGATCGTGATAATCTACAGCCTGCCACGCCCCACATCATTGATAAGTCCCGATACTTTTTCAGTCCTTTTGGGCATACCGAGCTGATTTTCTGGGGGTGTTTGCCTCTTGGACGAAACTTATCGTCGTCCAGATGTTATTCTCTATCAAAAAGTATCTTCACAAGCCCCCGTCACATTTGTGTCTTGAGGGCGGCAGCCAAGCAATGTTTCTCAATCATTCAAACCCACCCTCAACTCCTCTACTTCATGCCCGGCCTGTCGATCCCGTCACCAAGCGCATCCTCAGCCATCATTCAATAAACGACACGCTGTATCACCTTCAGCACCACTCACAAGGCGCCCGAGTCTGCCGGCCCCCAACTTACCTGAACCTCGTATCCACCAGCCGCTGCACGTCACTTCCTTTTTCTCCATGCCACAAAGGCTCCGACCCGTTCATTTTATACACGCAGACAACACGCACGTAACTTTACATTCCCACTCCGCACGAGGCCAGCGCTTCAGATCTCGGCTGCACCCGCCGCGCCATTCATCCCAATAATCGCGCTTCTCCTTTTTTGGGGTGGTTTTCGGCCCCATGAAACTACCGCTGGCGCCACCGCGGTTCTTGGTTCCGGGCTGCAAACCGAATAATACGATAAGCAACATAAGCGGCGCCCCCAACGAGGCTTGAACATGTACACGCCTCCACCATCCAGCATCGTCGTTTCGGTATGAAACACGAGCAGGTGGTGCTCCGCGCGTCTATCCCATATGGGTTTTCCTTTCCTTCCCCTTTGGGAGGTCAGTAACTACACAATAACTCCCCGGGATAGTGCCGACTTTCCCGCGGCAGTGCTTCGGATCCGATTACGAAATGGAAGTGTTCCCAAATTAAGTCCATAATGCACGTACTACTAGTTTCAACCTTACGGTGTGTAAAAACAAAGCTTTTGTTATGCTATACTCGTGCTGCGATATCAACATTCGGTTCAGCCTCAAGCCGGGTTCGTTTGTTCATTTGAATTCCTGTGCATGAAATGCTTGCTGTTGTATGTTGATTACAACACGAGATGCCGGAGAGCTATTTTTGCGGCTTTCCGTTTCATGCGGGGAGAGAAGTTTCGGTGTTGGTCTGGAAAACCCTCATCTCAGACGTGAGGGATGCTCCGGTTCGTAGCAGCCACCATGAATAGGTCAGAAAGAAAATACGTAAAGGACAGGTAGCTCGTTACGCATCGAGAGATACGAGAAAGGGCAACAGGAGATGAGATGTGAGATACGTTAGGGTTGGCACACATGAGGAACGCGGCTAGAGAAACAAACCGCCCAGAATAGAATGCGTTTGGGCAAAGCAAAGGTGTCTCTATTTCGAATGTCTGTCTCCCAACTTAGGACAGCCTCTGTGGCCAGGATACACAGTGCTTTCTGTAGTGAGAGTACTTGCTCTCCGTGGTCAGTCGGTACGATCATGTCATACTCCGCTTTAGGGACAGGCCGCTCGTTCAGGGCAAAGCGGGGAAGTTCGAAGGCATGAGGAAAGTCTGGTTACCATGTTGAGCGCGCAGCAACACAATAATCGAAAGAAAATGCAAAGTTGCGCCTTGTTACGCCATCAACTGATGTTTCAAGGGCCAAGAAACCCCAGACATCCGGTTCACCTTCCCCATCCAGTTCTTTCTCTTTGTCCGTCTGTAGCCTTCCTAGGCTCGTCCATCTCGTGCCATTACAAATCATGTAAAGAAAGTTGCAATCCATTTATACAGGTGTACGGAGGGATATATACTGCTCGAGAAGCGAAGGATGAAGGATAAAGATGCGTACGAGAGGCCGATCGTCGGTGTGTTGCGGAGTCGGCGCCGAGGGGTCAGGTCGGCTTCAGATCTTGGCGGCGGCAGCTGCGGGGGGTGGTTTCGAGGTGTCCTTACCGTCGCTCAGCTCCGAATCGTCATCGCTGGGCGAGCGGCTGTCCATGTCTCCTCTCTGGCTGCGCGTCATCTAAAGGGCTTTGTTAGTTCTCAAGTTCGGCTGTCAGGAGCTTGTGCAAACAAACCCATGACCTGACTCCTCCAATAAGACCAACGGCATAACCGGCAATGAAGTCATTAGAATTCGTGTTGCCACCAATGCCAGGGATTCCGGCCAGCGTAGGAGAGCGGGCAGGGGCAAGGGTCTGTCCGTCGTCTCCCCTGCCGTAGCGGGCCGGGCTCTGGGGTCTACTAGCCGGCCAGAACTGGCGGAGCTCCTTGCCCAGTTCCTGCCCTGTGGTGGTCCAGTTGGTGCGAATGTTATCTCGGAGATCCTGCACCTGGCGCTTGATGTCTATCTCGTTCTTCTTGAGCCAGCTCACGTTGAGTTCTTGGCGCGAGGCGCCGCGCTTGAACTGACGCGCAATGTACTTTTCGTAGTCGCGGACGATCCTGCGACTGCGGTTAGCAGGACGCTACCATGCCGTTCTCGACCGTCCCGGAATGCCACTCACTTGGTAATGATGCCGGTTGTGCTGACACCCTCGGTGCGCTGCGTGACCAGGAACTTACCAGCCTCCTTGATCGGCCGGTAAATGTCATCGCCTTCGTCGGCACCGTATGGGATGTCATCGTGGGCAACGTAGTCAATCTTGCGCTCCTGGAGGAACTCAGGCGTAACGATCCACGGGCAGTTCTCGACAACCTCGTCGACCCATTTGCAGTGCCTGACCGTCTCGGCGCGTTCTTTTCCCGACAGCACCGTCAAGCCCTTGCGCTTATGTGTTTCTTCGTCGCCGGTAACGCCAACCATGAGGTATACATCTGGGAAGGCCTTCTTGGCTTGCTCCAGTTGTCGCATGTGGCTATCATCCATTAGCTACCCTACTCTGCAACTCGTTACCCAGACACCACGTCAACCTACCCCAAGTGGAAGAGATCGAAGACACCGTCCGCGTAGACCCTGACGGCACGGCCGGACGGCGGCGGGTTGGTCTTGTACCCGACCGGATGCGTCAATTGTCCAATGGGCGGCGGCGCCATCGCCTTGTCGGCCTCCCTGTTATTCGAGGTGCTTCTCCGGGGCTTGCGTCCGACCCTCTCGGCAATGTCGACGCTGGCCTCGGTGGTATCGCTCGGCTCGCCGGGGTCCACCGCATGGCTGACGCCGTCGACGCGATCGGAATTGGCCCGCGGCCGCTTGGGCGACTTGCCCGACTCGGGAGCCGTGGTGTCCCCCTCTTCAGCCGAGGCATCACGGGACGAAGGGTGCAGGCTCGGGTCCATCATGTCCACGTCTTCTTCGGCGTTCGTCGTCGGGCGCTTTCGTTTGCCGGGCAGGTTGGCTGTTGTGGATGATGAGGATGACATGACGAGCTAAATTTTCGATCGCGACTGGGGAAACAGCTGATGCGGTATAAAAAAGATTCTCAGCAGGCACTGGACGCAAAGATGCAGCAAGCAAGTGACGTCGGGTGCGCGTGCATCAACAACAGGTGTTGAGATTGGTCACGGCTCGGGACGTGATTTACTTGCAGTTCCTTGATTCGGTCCTGCAAGCCAGCTGAGCTTGAGAGAGGTGGTAGCAGTTGGCACCAGAGATGGGGGTTCTAGATGACACCGCGGGGCCTGACGTGCTCGATGGGCAGATTGACTCGGGGCGACCTTGGATTGGACGTTCTTAGAGGAAAGATTTCGATGGCGTTGGCTACTAGGTACGCAGCATCATGCTAAACCAACTCTGATTGACACGCTATCTCCTAATCGGCCTTGGTGTGCAACCGTGACGCAAGTCTCTCTGCAATACAGGCAAAGGGCAGATGTTTGGCTCGTGAAAACAAAAATGGAACGCGCAAGAGATGGATCAATCGGAGAAAATAGGATGGAGAAGAGGACATCAAAAGGTCTCGCGAAATCGCCTCCTTTTGCAAACTCGGCCAGGAAATTTTTATTTCAATTTAAAGTGGCGTCACTACAAGGGTGTCTTATGTCGTGCGCGACGTGCAGACGTGGCTTGAAAGCACATCGACGAAGGGCACTAGGTATAGGTAGTCGTACCTTCGTACCTCCACGGCAGCAGTGGTTTCGAAATTATTGCGCCAGCACGGGCCATGGTAATGGACGCAACCTCCATGCTGTAATTATCCGCATTTTTCAGTGGGAAAGAAGGCTCAATGAGGAGAGTAGAATCTGCGTATTTGGTTAAATAAATTACACGCTTTGCGCCCCGCGTCACCCCGCCCAACACTTCCGAGTCCTCTTGACCCTGTTCGAAGGGCATAAATAGTAAGCTAAGCTTTGTATTATAGAAGAAAATGGACTATTTCGCACATTTACAAGCCTGTCTGACAGTTAGGCAGCAAGGCATGATGATATCCCGTCAGCCACGACGTTCGTTGGCGGGAAGGCGACGGGGCGGGAGCGGAAGCGCCACATATAATCGGGACGCTTCTGCCAAACCTTCGCCTTCGGATTAACCAGACTTTTCAAAATGCTCGGCAGCTTCTCGACCGACCCGATGCCGACAAGCTTCGGGCCTCGCGTGCTGTTGTGGGTGCCGTCCAAGAAAGCGTGGGGGGGCTGAGGAAATTGGACGAGACACTGGAGCTCAGCAATGGCCGCAAGAGGATGAGGCAATTTGCGCTCCCTGCCTTGAAGTGGCCCATCAAAGACACAACAGTTGATGGCATCATTGCGAACCTGGGACGGCAGAGAGAGGCCATTTCGTTGGCCTTGAACATTGATCAAATGTATGCCGGTGGGACTTGACAATGGAATGCACGCGACCAGAACACTAACGCTTTCGAGTCGGCTCGCCACCGCCTTAGGCGAACAGGGAAAGCTCGAAGAAGCCATTAAAATGTCCCAAGGAACCCTGGCCCTGAGTAAAGTGGTTCACGGAGATGAGCATCCAGAGGCATTGGCAAGGATGAAGGATCTAACCAAGTTGTTCGAGAAGGGCAATCGATACGCCGACGCCGTCGGGATACGGCGGGGAACTCTTGGAGAAGACGAAACGAACGCAAGGCGATTCTGGGGTGGACACGTTGTATTGCATGAACAAACTGGCAAACTGTCAGCACGATATGAAGGATCTCGAGGAGGCCGAGAGCCTCAACCGAGAGCGCTTAGAGCTGCGAATCAAGGCCTTCGGGGAAAGAGACCTTTGGACGGTGTGGACCATGGGGAGAGGTGGGTTGATTTTGATGCAATTGGGTAGGTACCGGGAAGCGGAGGGGCTATTCTGCAGGGCTTTGGAGGTACTTGAGAAGCGCTTTAGTTGGGATCATAGACGCATTGCAAAACTGAAGCGACGGATTGAGATGGTTGTCCAGCAGCTAGACATAGATGAAAGGCATCGGGATGATGTAGACAAAGAAGCTGGAGGGGACAAAGAGGCCGAGAATGGAGAATGAAGAAAGGATGAAAAACGTGCAGAGACTGAAGGGAATAAACGGCGATAGAGGGGATAGACTTGCTGCAAGGTAGAATCTCGACTCGTATTTTTGCACATAAAATGCACGTAATAGTAGCAAGGAATATCTAAGGCAACAGCAATATCATGAAAGTTGGACAGTTAAACACGAGCACATGTCACCACTAGACCAAAAGCTGGCTCATCACACTCTTCCCACCCACCCACACCATTCCATCTCCTTCGTTTACCTCTTTCATATCTTTCTCTGCTGCTTTCCGTGCTCTCTCAACTATGTCTCCCCAAACCAAAGCCTGACCATGCTCATGCCCGTCTCGTCCCGCCAGTTTCCTCCTCCGCAACCTCTTAACTCTGCCCCCACAACCCCCCAAGAGCCTGACACGAAACAGGCCCAACGGACTGCACACAATCCACGCCACCCTCGCAAAGCTGCTCCACCTCCGACCAGCATCTCCCCAACCTCAGGCTCGATCCCCTGGTCCGTGGCAGAGGAACATACCAGCGGCCCTCTCGGCGTCGATTCCCTGGGCAACGGAGGTGGTTTCGGAGATGTCAATGGGGGAGAGGGTGGATGGTCTGCCTTGGGTTCCACGGCCCACAAGGTGGCACGGGGTCGGACTCGGGAAGCAGTGTGAGGATGAAGACGGATGAAGGAATTGGAATTCGTACGAGGAGCAGACATAGTCAACTCGTAGTTGGGATGTCTTGAAATACTTAGTTAGGGCTACAATGAAGGAATAATAATAAGTCTCACATGTTGTCCAAGGTGAGTGCAGACAACTATGTCTGCGACTGCGTAACATAACAGAGGTTGGAGCGCCGTGGGCGAATGAGCATTTGAAACCTAGAGGGCCTAGTTATCCTCAAAACATATAATACTTACGATCTTGATAGTTGCTTGTACTCATGTGAGCTCGGTGTCACCTCGGTTTGTGTTTGGTACTTACAATGGGGGGGCACAAAGGGATTGCGCCATTCCAATCACCTGGAAATTTTCAGGATAGCAAAGAGTCTGTGAGTGTTAAATTTTTAAAAGAAAGAAGTTGGAAGAGGAAGAACGTTGCGAATCCATTTTGCACTCACCGTGCCTAGACTAGCAGAGGCTAGTTTTTTACCTGAAGGATACAACTGGCGAATGCCACTAGAGACCATTAGCCGGACTCGAGGTCTGAATAATCTACCTATTTTTCTCGCGTTAAATATGCTCACTTATCTGTTGCTCACCACCGACGGCATCATCGATTTCTTGATCCTCTTGAGCCTACCTGATTCTTGGATTAAGGCTACTTAGTCACCAGTCCATCAATCGATGTATTGGCCATTTAACTTTACCACAATTAACGCCTTGACGGGTTGAGAAAACAACTAGTGTAGCATCAGCAAATATCAAGTCCATATGTGCACTTACTTGATATTCCACTAAGACGAGAAGAAGTCGGGGGGAGGGATCCTCAATATGTTGTTAAAATCTCATCTTATTGAGGAAAGAGTTGATGCTTCCTTTTGATTCTCTCAAGAGTTAGGTCTGGGTATTTTTCAATTTTCAAGTGCCCACAGAGCCACTGTCAAATGCAATTGTGGCAGAAGGCAGCTTTTCTATCGTCTCGATATTCTCCCTGAATAGGAAACCCTCCCGGTTAGGGTTAAGGCCAAGCCGCAAACGTCATGGTGCGGTCAAGCCTGCGACGCGCTAAACGAGGGGCTGCTACAGCGCTACTCGGTTTTCCGGGCTACCTTCGACGATGAGCAGCCGAGCAACATCGCCTGTACTCGTATCTCATGGATTTGGGTCGTCAATTTCTTGATAAGCAATCGGGAGAGCACACGCAGGCGTCCAATCGCATTAGAAAGACCTTACAAACCGATCCATGCGTCACGCAAGCGAGTAGGAGGACGATTCGGCGTATGGTTAACCCCGCGTTTAAGGCTAGCCAGCCCCAGATCCTGGCCGATGATGATACAGACACGACGACGAGGGTCATGGGTTTGCGATCGCCTCATTTCCCACCTTCTCTCCTTCCGCAAAGCATAATGGACAAGGTACGGAATCAGATATCCGACTTGGCTCCCGAGTGGAAGGTTTGGAGAAGAAAAATCTCGTGGGGTGTAAGCCGCACATCCCCCGCCAGCTGGTCCTAGTGATTGTCTCAAGCATTTTTGTGCAGGGGATCGACGGATCTGCCGATCACTCGGGCCCCAGGTAAGGTACCTGCATATGACCCTGCCCCCCTGGGAAGCCCCTAGAGAAGGCTCTTTGGCTCTGCAAGAATTGCTCGAAAAAGCAATGGTTGAACGCAGTTTCAGAGTTCTCTTCTCTGAACAGCTCAGCCTCAATGGCCGCGCCCGGCCATCATGGCTCTCGCAGATTTCAACCCAGGAGCTTTGGCCCATGTCGGGATTCTTCTCCGGACTGGCCCTAAGAAGCTTTGCGACACATGCGACGGGAAGAAGCGCCAAAGGTTTGGCATCTGCTGGTTGCAGGTCGAAGTTAAAGAGCTCGCCGGATCGTGGGCGTAGATAACATGGCTATCTCGTCAGTGCAGTAAATGCATTCGTGAGACAAAGGTTGGCTATGCCAGTGCGAGTGTTCAGCAACACCATCTACGTGCACCATCATCAGCCTTCTCCGCCTTCTCAACAAGAGATGCCATATCAGACGAGAACTTTTGCAATACGATAGTCTCGTCTTCCTGCCACCCAATATCAAGCCCAACCTTTCAGGCCTCACTTTGACCCAACTTTGACCCAACTCCTGAGCTCGTGCGACACGTGCCGTCTGAAATCAACAAAATATCATTTTTCTCATCCAGCTCGCAGTCCCATAACGAGGCGCAGCCGCCTCACCTTGAATCATCACCCCCGTCGCCATCTCATCCATCGGCCCCTGCTTGTCCATTGGTTCGGCCTGGATCGTTCCTTGTAGTACCCTAGCGCCCGAACTCTTCATACCAGGCCGATCTGAAGCATCTCCCGCCAACCGGGGCCCACTTTGAATCTACCTTGTCCATCTTGAGCTCTCCAGTCACTCGTTGGGCGAGGCTTGCGATGGGTTGAATATACTTACCTCTTCATGAGGTGGGTGG
>Ga0247774_1001282_pt1 | contig 12707 bp, 7 predicted proteins | sample UWRJL001104B6_FD_179933 | JGI IMG/M metagenome (GOLD analysis project Ga0247774, IMG submission 179933) | Plant litter microbial communities from Arlington Agricultural Research Station in Wisconsin, United States - UWRJ-L001-104B-6 | ecosystem: Environmental > Terrestrial > Plant litter >... | reverse complement strand
GAAGTCCCAGGCCAACCTCTCTCTCCGGTGAGCTCCCCGCCTCTGACGTGCTCTGGTCTCCCGCCGCTGTAGCCGGCATGACTTGGTCCTCCGCCATTTCCAGTGCAGGCGTCATCGGCGGCCTCCTCAACGCCATGGAGCTACTCGACCGCTGATCCAGCAGATTCGGCGTCCCACTCCTCGACCCCCTGTGCAAGCTCCCCTGGCTCCGGGCGTGCGCGAGCCGTCTGATCGAGTCCCTCCTTGCCTGCTGCGCGAGCGGCGAGTCCGGCCTTTCCATGGCCGCTTGCTGTGCGTCCCAAGCCGCGAAGTCCTTGGCGGACCAGGACGCGCGGTGGGGACGGGCGGCTCTGGGGAGACTCGAGACGCTATGTCGGGAAGAAACGCTATTGGCGCGGGACCGCCCCGTTAGGGAGCCGACACCCGGTGAGAAGATTCCTGAATTATTGTGCGGCAGTTCTTCCAAATCAGGGACGGCGTCGGAATATTCGTCCTCAATCTTGGACAGGCGCTGCACGTTGCGGACCGAGAAAGTAGGGCGCAGGGGCAACTGTGCTTGCTGCTCTTTCTGTTGCTTCTGCTCCTTGGGATCCGGCTTCGGCGGCGGGGGGAGGTCGGGGGCACGGGCATCCATGCGCTCAAAGTACTTTACACGCCAGTCCTCGAGCCGTTCGGGGAACTCTTCCCGGTTGCGAGACAGGGACATCCATGACGATATGGAGCCGAGTACCACAAGCACCAGAATGGCCACGACTAGGAAGCCTTGGACGATAATGATAATAATGCCCAGCACCGCGTAGACGATGCGGCTCAGGCCAAAATCGGGAAGGAAGCCAATAGACAGGCCCGACGTGGCCACCTTGCCGATGCTGAGGAACCAAACGGCCATGACCATATTGCGCTGTCCCTCGAATGGCTGGAGTTTGACAATAATGATGAAGGCGATTACTTCAACGACGAAGAGTCCAAACACCTGGGCCAGGGGGTTCTTGACGGCCCCGCCGAGGAAGCAGGCTCGGACGAATTGGTATCCCAACCAGTACGCAAAGAACCACCACCTCGTCCGCCGGTAGTGCGCCGAGAGCCACCCAAATCGCTTAATATACGCCTCATCCTCGTGCACTGTCTTCCGCTGTGGATCGTCGTCGACGTACCGAATCCTAAACCAGCCAAGCTGGCCCATGGGTTTCTGCGCCTTCTCCTTATCTCCCAACTTAGATGCGCGGACCGTTGATATGAAAGGGATGACCTTGAAGAGCTTCCCACGCTCGATCCGCAGCGTGTCAGGCCCGGCCTCGTATCGTCCGAACCGCAGCCTAAACCAGCAGGCATAAGCAACGATGCAGCCCATGCCGACCGTCAATATAAGGACTATGGCTGCCGCAAGGGCTTTCGGACCCGACGGACCTCGAAGGTTAAACTGGAACAGCGCGAGGGTCGTCATGGCGAAGAAGGCAATGAAGAGGGTGCGCAGGAGAACCATGGCAATGTACGCTCCGAGATGGGCTCTGAAATGAGTGAAGCGATCCTCCATTCCCTTCCACTTCCTCTTCGCCATGAAATCCGCCGCGAATTTGAAAGCGGCCAGAAACAACGCGAGGAATGCGAGCAAAACAGCAAGCCAAATCAAAGCCAGCGTAAAGGCATCGGCCGCTGGAACGCCTGCGATGGAGAGAGTCCCCGCGAAGCCGTTCCAAGTCCCGGGGGTCGGCAGGCCTGGTGTTGCCGGGTTGCCGCCCCAGGTATAATCGAAGGGATTGCTCGCGTTGTACCCCTCCTGCTGCCTCCTGAAGATTCCCTTCATCGCCCTCCGCCTCAAAGACCTGCCATAAATCTGGTGGGCGAGGCCACCACCGGTCGCAATCGACACCGATCCGGCGCCGCCGACCTGGCTTGCATTCCCGTTGATACCGGAAAACGGTGAAATCGCATCAGCCATCTTTTCCACATAGATCAACCCTGCCGACCAGGCAAAGTTGCTCCACCACGCCGGAAGGACGCTAGGCCACGGCACCGATAGAGCCCCCGAGAAAAAGATGGACTGGTACGTCTCGAAAACGATGAGGACGGCGAAGGCGTGGGCGTAGTGCATCCGCATATGCGGGAGGCTGAATCCGTATATGGCAACGGCGAAGGACGAGATCATGGCTATGAGTGCGAACAAAGCGAGAAATGGTGATATCGCCTTAGGATGCGCAAACGAATTGCCGTTTCTAATCTGGGCCTGGAAGCAACCGATTTGCGTCTTGCTCGAGTTGGAAAATACCTGTAACCGTGCTGTTCCTTCGATGTCGGGGATCCGAAGCGCAATGCTTGGAATCGAGTCTACATTGGCAGGGGCAATGGGAATAATTGCCCACGCCTCAATTAGTTGGTCTGCCTTGATTGGACACATGCTGAGCCTCGCGTTAACTGCATGAACTTCGTCAACTGCAATTGGCTAGCCTTACCTGTAGACCTGTGACAGACATGGATCAAAAGTCATCTGAAATCGATTCTCGCCATCTGTCTCAAGTTAGCCACACCGGAATTCCATTCCCATCAACTCGAATCGCCTTACAAGCATCGACTGATATATGCACTAAAAAAACAATTAGTTGCGCCGCCAAACATCATCAATGACTCTGAAGACTTACACATCACATCCTCTTTCGCCAAATTTGTCGTACCATGCAAGTGAAACAGCACGGTAAAGTTGTCGGCATAAAGCGCCGCATCGAACTTGGTCACATTGAACAAGCTCTCTCCACCAAGGCAATCTCCATAATCGCCAGTGAATAATGTCGGTACTCGATCTGCCCGGAGAAGAACTTCGTTCCCTTCATTGTCTACTCCATCCACGTACTTTACTTCCCTCCCTACTACCGATGCGGCGAAGGCCAGCAGCATAAGCACGAGGAGCAAGGCTCCTCGCCAGCGTATCCGTGCTGCCATTGTCGTTGGTGGAGACAAGACTCCAAGAAGCTCTTTGTTCAAAAACAGCAACCGGTCGTACCTCGGGACAGCATTCGGAGGCCAAAAGACCTATTGGCGCGAGGCGCCTAGAGATGTCGGGCCGTAGCAGCCTTTCTTTGTGTTTGTAACCTTTGTGAAACGTGGGAACTCGGCACTGATTCGTAGGTGTCCGCCGCTTTCCCTGCCATAGAGCACTTCTCTTTCAAGATCCCGGCGCAACGCCCCGCAACAACGCTATCTTCCTTCCTTACTCTTCGCACCAGATCTAGTCGTACGAGTTCGTGTTCTCTTCGCGTCGGCCTGATATTGGGAATCTTCCGTCGGCGGCAGAATGCAACACAACCGCTCGCTTTCCTGCTATGCGCTCTCCTCAATTTTGCAATACTGCTCGGGCCAGCCAACAGTTGAGGCCGAGAGTGCTTAGAGCCAATCCCTCCTCCCCAGCGTCGGACCGGAGAGATTCCAAGCGGCGCGTCGTTCTTTTATTAGGTAGCTTGGGCGGAACTTGGCAGTTGCCCGACCAAGAAGCCCAACACGAATTGAATATCAGCTGGCGGACTGCCTTGGGCGTCAGGACATATCTCGAAAGCAATCCGGCGCAGCTCGAATTCAGAATTGTCGCCGCGAGGGGAGATCCAGTCTATTAGTGTGGGTGATACCGGTCGAGGTGGTAACCGGAGGTTCCGAGCTCGGTATTTTTACCCCGGTACAGGAGCTATCAGATGGGATGGGTACAATAAGCATCCAGGGAATCCAAAGATGTAAGAGTAGAAGTGTAGATAAGGTCAAAACGAATGACTTTGCAAAGCGTACAAACAATGGAGAAGTTTCCACCTCGAACTAAAATTGATAATAGTCTCAGGAAGAGAAGAAACTTAAAACGAGTGAAAAGGGACCTCAAGCGACAACGAAGGACAAAAGAAAATGAAAACAAGGTACGAGAGACAAGTCCGGTTCCAAATGACGACACACCCAAGACCTTCCCCTCTGCTGCGACGACCTGGCGACGGTGGGCCGGGAAGGTCAATGGTGTGGCAGCCAAGAGCTAATGCAAAACGAGCCGCTGTTGTGGCTCACCAGAAAATCCAGTGGGGGTACCTGTCAAGGTCGTATCTCTGGATCTTTCGGCTCTTGCTGGATAATTATGGGCCACGAGTCCGCACCTTAAGTCCGCAGCCAATGGGCCATGCAAACACTACAGCGTTTTTACCGGGGACATGCTGCTCAAATTGAGGCAATCACTGTCGATTGGCCTATGGTGGCCGGGTGGCGACCACGCGGGAGGTTAATTTATTATGTCGTGACATTTTGGAGAGCGCGTGGGAGGCCGGGACGATGGTAAGCTGAGAATTTCATGTTTTGCAACGTGCCGCCAACACGATTCCAAAGAGTTCTAGTTCCAGGTTGGGCATGAATTTACGAACTGGTCCTGTTTAAAGGCTCCAGTGCTGCAAGCTGCTGGCAGCATGATAGTTCCGTATCGTCTTGCTCAATGGGCCAGACCCGTTCGCCTTATCAGTCAGAAAATGATGGCCAAAAAGCAGGTGCTTGGTCTCGAAAGTGAAGGGACCCTCGGAGTCCCGGACTGATAACCAGGCCCACTTTGGAACTCGACGCGCAGTGACTGCCATGAGACATTGTCACACTGCTCCGGAATAAAGCCCGGTCTAAATGCCAAGATAAAGCCAGCAAAGAGAGCGAGCCGGGAATTGACTTTGGGCGACTAATGAAGGTTGCCCTCCTGTCTTCTCTCATCGTACTAAAAATGTTGATTAGGCGGTAAGGTCAAGTCAATGCTTGAGGCCTGATGGGGAGGCGCCAAACTCGGCAATAACTTCATAATGCAGAGCCGGACACTCGCGTTGTCTCAGAACAACTCAGAGTAGCTGAAGCGATGCCATTCTCACGAGTCAAACAGCATCATTAGTTCCAAGAGTGCGAAAAACAGATCTCCACTACGAAAACTATTCGCTCATGGCTGCATTGAGACAGCTCTTGCGAGCTCAGAGATGCTGGGCTAGCTGCATTCACCGCTAGCGATAGCTCGAATTCGGCGTTGCTGCGGATGAAGAGTTGCTGTAATGCAGTAGTGCCCCATCTTCGGCAGCTTCGGGGGTGGAAGAAGTTGGTGTGGAGTTGGGGGTTCCGGGTGCATTGTAGCATATTGGTGGCTGGGTTGTGACTTGTGCGCTTGAAGGTCTGGAGAAAATTTATGCTGATGAACGCTGGCCTTTGATTAATGAACCTTAACTTGACAGTGTGAAATATGCGAGGAGTGTACACCACCTGTGAGAAATATTTGTAAAGTAGTCTTGGTCGCATTCTCAGGGGACTCACCGATGGCCGCCTGGAAATTGCCCCAACTGGCCAATCGTTCTGCTGGGCTTGCAGGACTTCGAGATGTTCAAGAACACCAGACGCCAACCCTAAGCTTGCTGACGTCTGCGGCGGGGGACTTTCGGAACACATGATGGCGCGACGCTAAATTGCGATCTTGCTTGACAAGACCGTCGCCGCCAATTATCTTGCATGTTCACAGGGAATACCAGGGGTTTCAGCAGTTTCTACGAACATTTGTAATCATATCTATAATGAGCCCTGTGTCCGAGACTCCAGACATCGCATATTCCCAAGTGACGTCGGCTGAAGGCAGCCACTACTGCAGTGGCCGCGTGGATATGCGTTGCTTGCTTGAAGTGCATGTCCTTGCCGCCGGCCCTGACTGCTCCAACGTGCCAATGTATATCTCTTTCTCTCCAGACCTCGTGGCGCACGTGAGGCAAACCGCTAGCAGGTACTTGTGACTAGCCCCTGCAGCACTTGCCCCTGGCCAGCCTTGCAAAGAAAATTAACGTAGCTCTCTTTCGAATATTCTTGGTCGCTTGCTACTTTCGTGCTTAAATTCCTACGAAATCTCCGTTTGTCCTTGAAAACCTTGACGGCTGACGAGGCATCTTGGGGGATTGTCCTGCCTCTCCTCGCACCAATGCTTTTGCAGTCCAAGACCAACACCACGGCCGGAAGACGACAAATTCGTACCGGTCACCACTTCCACGTACGTCTTCCCCAAAAGGTGGTGAGCGGAGAGTTTTCTACGGGTTCGTGGGTACTACGACCGTGATCCAGAACAGCCACTGCGTTTTAGCTGCCAACTGCTCGACATTGGATATATTCTTCGCGAATCAAGCCCTGATGAAGTTTATCTCGGAGAATTCATAACAGTAAAGAGAAGAGACTATCCTTTCTGTCGCCTTGTGGTCGAGGATCTCGTATCGCGCCTCTCTTTTGTGCTCGTGGCATGCTCGACAGCGACGGTGTTTTTGTCTTCAGATGGGACGAATACCCAAACGGACTGGGCGACAGACAACAACGAAAGGGTAAAGGCTTGTGTGACATCCTTGTTCGTCATCATCACGCAGCGGGACGCGAGCATCACGCTTGCCATCGGTTTAGGGCCTACCCCATGGCACCATTCACGCAATCGGCATGCACACTGCCGGGAAAGCCTAGGAAACACATTGATCGTGGCTGCCGTACCGCCAAAATTCGTTGCGACCGGGCGCTCATTCAAGCATGGACTCGGGATTGTGGGCAGGCTGATTTCGGCGTGTTAGAGAACTATCACCTATATCTGGGACAAAGCAGGCAGCAAATCGCACTTACACAGTCAACTAGGCCAATGCTTCACGAGGTGGATGGACTCGCCCCAGCCAAACAGTCGAAAGCATCCGAGATTCGATTCGACTTTGTCGCGACTCGACCACTTCAACGCCCAGAGCCAATTTACTTGGTCCATCTACGTCGACTTTGTATCTAACTACAACGCGCGAGAACGTACCAATGAGCGAGATATCCTACTAGCATTTGTAGCTCTGTTAGAAGAAGTCTTGCGACAAGAGCTTTACGCTAGCTATCCATTCGTGTCAGGCTTCCCATTTCTTTTCAAGATACGGCACCTTTGTGAGGCGATTTCTGTGTCGCGAGTCTTGCAAGAACACGAGCAGACTTGCCGGGGTCGGCGGATGGCGCTCTCTGCTTACTCGCTCAGCCGTGCTAGTCTTGGGAAGGCTGGAGAAGCCATGTTCGATACTCGCCATGGAGTATGTAGTGCCCCAACCCAGTCTGGTCCGTATTTCCCGGTGTCAAATGGCTAGAGGCGGAGTGCCTGGAAAAGGGACGGATGCTTGTATAGATTATCTCTGGAACACTACCAGGCGTACCCAAGGAGCCCAAACAGGTAACTACTTGGAGGGTCCCGTCTCCTCTCTTCTCGGGGCTGGAGGCCTTCGGGTGCCTGACTTACTCTGTCCGCTGATAAGAGCTTTCTGACCACTTGTTTTACCGCGACCCCAGCGTCGGCCGCGATTTCGACATGGGAGTCTGGTGTACCCAGTGTCCAAGCATCTTCTCCTCTAGGCAGATGCAGTCTCCTTTATTTTCGGACGGAGGCAACTGAGAGTGATTTCGAAATACGGGAGACGGACGATTGCATTATCTCAAGTGTGGTAAGGACCGGAAATTCGACAAGATATGGGCGAATTCTTTGGAAACCCCATCGGGCTCTACAACGTGGAAGACAAAATGCACCGCGGGATAATATACGACGTTGGTCTGGCGAGAGTGGGAATCTGTACGAGGATGATTGACGACTTTATCAAGCTGTTCCAAACCTGCAACAGCGAGATTGTGCCGTCCTCGGCCCCCTGCGAGGGCTTCTGCGCCTCCGGGTATCAGAGCAGGCGAGAGGCTCTGCCGGCAGGTAGGACGAGCATATGAATAGCCACAGCCGACCCATAAAGCTTCTTCTCAGAGAATTTTTATGATGCTTCAGACACCTGGTGCCTCTACAACGTCATTTGGCTGTCTGGGACAGGGCATGGTTCGTGGCCGTTGAGCTCGGCATCGGGAAGATTCATGCCGATGCATTTGAAACCGCCAGAATCCTCAAGAAGCAGAAACGATGGTATCTGGGACAAAGGACTCCCTATTTCCCTACGAGATGTTTTGAGTAAAATCGGGCCAGGTATTCCAAGCTCACGTTTTCTGTTTTGTCCTGTTTGATAAATACGCCTTGATCGGCCTAGCATATTTTATTGATTGGCTGCCTTCTACAGAGGTACCTCTGTACTCCTAATTGAACACCGTAGAAATCATAGCCAGAGATTCTATGATAGAGGATGGACACACATTCAAGACGACTTTCAGTTAGTTCGCATACCGTAACCCTGACGTCCGTGAGAGTTGACGGTTGACGCCACAGCTGCCGTCCGCGTACTGGGACCGCTGGAGGAGTCATGGTGGTCACCGTTTTCCCCTTTGCTCCCCAAGGCAGTAACTTGTTTTTTTCTTTGGGCCTAAAACCTGTTAGATTCTAGGGCTATGTACTGCATCACCGCCTTAGCAATTCGTTTAATTTTGTGGCGTTTGCATAGATGACGGGAATCGAAGGTACGAGACGATGAAGGAGAACAAAACACGGCGCCACATGGCGTTTCCTGTTAAGAACTCGGCGCGAGTAGAGATGTTTAACCCAATGAAAGTGGAGCGACAATAAGAGATATCCCTCTGGCTCATAGAGTGACACTGTACGACATATCATGAACGATATCCACGAATATGGGGTTGGGTTTGGCCCGAGGAGAATTCCCACGGCGTCGAAAGGTTCAACGAAAGACCAGCCGGAACACCGGAAGATCTTCCGGAGGGTCCGGAAAGATCTGGTGGTAGGGACCCGATATTAGAGTCCAACGAACATATTTTGTGAGACACTGGCCGATTTTTGCTGCAAATCAATGGCCGGTTATGAGGCTCGAAGCAGAATAATGGCGCTGAAGACTTGACTTTCTGCCACACACTTGCACATGCAGTGAGCATGGCGCACAGCTGGCCAACAAACAAAAGCAGACACATTGCGGCCAAGTTTGCATTCACTAACACAACCTAACATAAATTCACCATTTCCCGTGTGTACCCGTGGCAGATTCTGGAGAAAATTTTTCTACGGTATGTCATCCATGCGTTTCGCAAGGAGCGGCGAAGTGGAAAGCATCTTGGCAAATCAAAATACGTACCGCGCCAAGGCGCTTCGCCGATTCGGCGCTCGTCCGGACGACCGGACCGGCAATGTCTTGAGCACGAGGCCAACTGGCCCGGCAAGGCCTCCCTAATCCGGATCCTGCCGTCGCGTTTTACGCCACCGCTTGCGTTTTCTTGCAGAATCGCAGTTGAATTTCAGATTTTCAAGCTGTCGCTCCACAACCTCACAAATGAGTGGCCATAGTTCTTTTTGATTCAGCTTGTGTCGGCCCAGAGAGAGAAATCATGTAGCTCACTGTGAGCCGAGCATCCCTCACTGCCGAATTACAACATCAACATTTCGGGGCATTCTTACCTAGATATATCAGAAATGCTCACTTCAAACCCATCGCGTATCATTGCCACGAGGACCGAAGGACCGACATGGAGTGCCGGAGGGAAAATTCCGGACCGCTCCAGTCGCTATTTCTCGTTTTAGGGTTAGGGTATATGTGTATGAGAGTGCACGTGGCTGCATATCTAAGATGGGTGCAGTTGCATTAAAAACCACTAAGAAGTGGTCGTTCTATTTCAGCAAACTTCTGCATTCATGCATGACTGAGTAGTTCGCTGCTTCTGACAATTCTGATGCCAATTAGAAGAACAGGCTGTTATTTGGCGGGATCTTGCCATCTCGGAATACCGTGTCGGGTAATTTTCGGGCTATTCAAGACCAGGAATGTGCCATATTCATCATGCACCCCACTGCACAGCCGCTCATCCCGCAAAAGATGCCAGATCCAGCGAGAAGCACGTCATCCCGAGCTGCCTAGGTAAGCAACGAGTCCGCTACAAATCCTTTCCTTCACGAGGACCTTGGCAAATGCAAGGACAAAAATTTAAGGTCTTCACCGGCGGTCCAGGCGATTGCGTGCCATGGGGGCGAAAATTGTATCATCTAGACCACAATGAGGGGTTCACAGAATAACTCCGAGCCAATCCGGTAGCTCAATTGCCCGTGTAAGAAGGTCTCCCAAGAGAACACATCTCCTTGCACACGTCACCTTCTTGGGGGACCAGATTCACGATTCCCATGATATATAAACAAAATACAATAAATGATCTCCTGATCGTTGCTCTTCGGTTTTATTATACCTTGCGAAATTTTGGGCCCTTTTTCGTCTCGCCGTGTCGTTTGCGGTTTCTTCTTGAGTGCCCCAACATCCCGTCCGATCCTCGAAGGCCTTTAAAAGCGTGCTGGATAAAAGCGAACGCTTACGAATCCGCAATTCAAAGCTCCGGGCTGCTGGGATCTGACTCGGGCGAACTTCTGCGAAATTTGGGCTATCTGACGTATTTATCATTGCGACGGTGCCCTAGCGCAGTTGGAATTGACCCAAAACAAGGGATTGTCCATTTGCCCTCTTGCCACGTTCCTCGACTCCTCAAGCCACCAATTTATAGCTTCGACTTACACGGCACGCACCCACGCACCCCGCGAAGCCAGCGCAATGTCCGTCTCACCCCACGGAGGAGTGCTCAAGGACCTCTTCGCCCGCGACCTCCCGCGCCAGGCGGAGCTCAAGGCCGAAGCCGAGCAGTACCCGGCCCTCACGCTAACGGAGCGCCAACTATGCGATTTGGAACTCATTCTAAATGGAGGATTTTCGCCGCTCGAAGGCTTCATGAATGAGAAGGACTACAATGGGTAGGTAACAGGTCGCATGGACAAAGCTTGCAAAGAACAGAACACGCTGACGGCGGCATTTCTAGTGTCGTCAAGGATCACCGCCTCACTAGCGGCGTTCTGTTCAGCATGCCCATAACGCTCGATGTCAGCCAGGCCACGATTGATGAGCTCGGAATCAAGGAAGGGGCTAGGATCACGCTCCGGGATTTCCGGGATGAGCAGAACCTGGCCATCTTGACCGTGGAGGATGTGTATAAGCCGAACAAGTAGGGGTTTCTCGCCCAGACGCGGTTGCTTGGGATCGACTGGCTAACCACGAGTAATGATAAAGGGCGGTAGAGGCACAAGAAGTATTTGGAAGCGACGACGATGCACACCCGGGTATCAAGTTCCTCTTCAACACGGCAAAGGAGTTCTACGTCGGCGGAAAGCTCCAGGCCGTGAACCGACTGGAACACTACGATTTCCTCGAGCTTCGGTGTAAGTTCCATCCCAAAATACCACCGAAAAGCCGTCTCCGGTTTGTGTTTCTCACTGATTTTGCCATAGATACCCCCGCCGAGCTGAGAGCCCTCTTCGACAAGCTCGGGTGGAAACGCGTCGTGGCCTTCCAAACCCGCAACCCCATGCACCGCGCCCACCGCGAGCTCACGGTCCGTGCCGCCCGCTCCCAGCAGGCTAACGTCCTGATTCACCCCGTGGTGGGTCTCACCAAGCCCGGCGACATCGACCACTTCACCAGAGTCCGGGTGTACAAGGCCCTCCTCCCGCGCTACCCCAACGGCATGGCCCAGCTCGCGCTCCTGCCCCTGGCCATGCGCATGGGCGGCCCCCGCGAGGCAATCTGGCACGCCATTATCCGCCGCAACCACGGCGCCACCCACTTCATCGTCGGCCGCGACCACGCCGGCCCCGGCAAGAACAAGCACGGCAAGGACTTCTACGGGCCCTACGACGCCCAGGACGCCGTCATGAAGTACCACGAGGAGCTCGGCGTCAAGATGGTGCCCTTCCAGGAGATGACGTACCTCCCGGACAAGAGCGAGTACATGCCCGCCAACGAAGTCCCCGAGGGCACGCGCACCCTCAACATCTCGGGCACCGAGCTGCGGCACCGGCTCCGGACCGGGGGCGAGATCCCGACCTGGTTCTCGTATCCCGAGGTCGTCAAGGTCCTGCGCGACCAGAACCCGCTCCCGTCGGCCAAGGGCTTCACCGTCTTCCTGACGGGCTACCAAAACTCGGGCAAGGACCAGATCGCGCGCGCGCTCGAGGTCACGCTCCTGCAGGGCGGGGGCCGCCCCGTCTCGATGCTGCTGGGCGAGACGGTCCGCCACGAGCTCTCGTCGGGCCTGGGGTTCTCGCGCGAGGACCGCAACACCAACATCGGCCGCATCGCCTTCGTGGCGTCGGAGCTGACCAAGGCCGGCGCCGCCGTCATCGCGGCGCCCATCGCGCCCTTCGAGGACGCCCGCCAGCAGGCGCGCGAGCTGGTCGAGCGGGCCGGCGGCGGGCCCTTCTTCCTCGTGCACGTGGCCACGCCGCTCGAGTACTGCGAGAGGACGGACCGGAGGGGCATCTACAAGAGGGCCCGCGCCGGCGAGATTGTCGGCTTCACCGGCGTGGATGATCCGTACGAGACGCCCACCAAGGCCGACCTGACGGTGGACTGCGAGAAGCAGACGGTGAGGTCGATTGTGCATGAGATTGTCCTGCAGTTGGAGAGTCGGGGACTTTTGGATCGCGTTTGAAGAAGCGAAGGGCCGGGCCGCTGCTGGGGAATATTCGGTTGGTTCGGATAGATGCATACGGCATTGGGTTAACGGCAACTTTTTGAGGGGGGATCGCGGGTGGTAGAAATGGGAGGATTTTGCCCTCGACGAGGCAACGTAAGAAGGAGCGAGTCGAAAGCGAATGATACAGGCTTGCCATAGAGTCGGAATCTGCTCTCGGGCATCATGAGGTCTCGTTGATTTAAGGCCCTCGATATCACTTAAATGGCTAACTAGAACAAAACTCGCCTGGGTACGGAGTGGTTTGGTACAGC
>Ga0247774_1001281_pt1 | contig 12718 bp, 8 predicted proteins | sample UWRJL001104B6_FD_179933 | JGI IMG/M metagenome (GOLD analysis project Ga0247774, IMG submission 179933) | Plant litter microbial communities from Arlington Agricultural Research Station in Wisconsin, United States - UWRJ-L001-104B-6 | ecosystem: Environmental > Terrestrial > Plant litter >... | reverse complement strand
AGCGACGGCATTCATCGAGATGAACGCGGCCGACGCCAGAACGAAAGATAGCAGTCTCATCTGTGATCCACCCCGCCGGTTTGTAACCTTCCTATCTCAACATATCGACGGGCACAGTCACAGCGTCTCGATTGCGCCGTCCGCTCTGAAAAAGAAAATGTCTTCGTGCTTGAAACCCCACTGCCCGCCGACCGCGCGTACGTGCGGCTCGAACGTGAAGAAATCGACTTCCCCGAGCGCTCTGTCATTGCCCTCTTCGAGGTAGAGCCGCTCGTCACGGCGTCTGGCAATGCTGTGCCCGACGTTGCCGCGAAAGTCGAGATTCACGAAGCCGGCTGATTCGATCTGCCGTGCGGCCCAGGCGGCAAGCGCTTGAAACGAAGTCTGCGGCCGAACGAAAGCGCACATGTCCAGGTGCAATCGCTGCAAGAAAGAAATGCCAGCAACAAACTCGGGACTGCGCGGACTGGACGTCACCGTTCCCTGTTCCACCGGAAACGATCGCGCGCAATCTCCCCAGTGCCCCTGGTCACTCGGACTGAGATCGACGGTGACCAGGTTGGTCTGCCCGACCGCTTCGAGCGCCGGCCGATAGTCACGCCCCGAGGCAGATAGACAGCTTCGCGAACCGAGCAGTACCAGCGCGGGACAGTCGTGATACCAGGTGTCGTGAATACCCTGACGCTCGAGCGCGGCGACCGCGCGAGCCGCGATGGATTGTTCGGTATCGTCAGGACCGATGGAGTCGGCGAGCTCGCGCATCACCGCTCGTGCCGCGTCTTGTGCTCTCCGATGCGCGGCGATCAGGGCCTGCGGTGGCATCCGTGCGGGCCCACGCTGCTATTTCGATCGCGCGGAGACGATCCGGCTGCTCAGCTCCGCCAGCGCACGGCTCATGCCTTCTGGAAGCACGCTGATCTCACAGGCGGCCGGCGCATCGACGCGAACCGTTTCGTAGCCGCGCATCGAAGGCTCCGTGCCCGCGCCAGTGCCAGCGCGCTTGAGACTCCACGCAGCACGCAACGACACTGCGCAATTCGCATCGCCGATGAGCTCTTCGATGTCGACATAAAGCAGGTCTGGCTCACTGGCACCCGCCGGCCACCGTGACTGCAGGTTCGCCGACAACGTTCGCGAAATCATCTCGGCCAGCGGCGCGGCCCACCGATCATCCTCGGCCAGCTTCAAGCGGGTGGCGTCGATACGCTGCACGAGCTCGGCTCGATCGATTTCTCCCGGCAAGCTCACTCGCGCGACTCGAACCGCTGGAGGCGTGCTCTGCTCTGCGCCCTCTCGCACCGGGCTCAGCGTATAGAGCCGCATCGGCGCGCTCGTAGCACATCCCGCCAGGCAGGCGCTCACCGCCAGCAGCGCCAACGCACCCGACCCTTTGATCACCCTCACTTGTCACCTCGACGCCCGCGAATGAGCGACTCGGGATGCCGCTCCAGATAGTCCGCCAGTCCGCGCACCGATCGCGCGGCTTCGGACAGCTCGCGCATCATCTGCGACAAGTCGGAAGCTCCCGCACCGGAGGTCGTTCCAGCGCCCTGGCTGCCCACCACATCACGCAGCGACTCCAGCGTCTCATTCGCGCTGTCCGACGTATCGCGCAGGCTCTTGAGCAGATCCTTGAGATCCGGCTGCACCTCTGCGGTGAGCTGATCGAGATGGGTCAACGCCGAATCGAGCGACTGAATCGCATGACCCAGCTGCGGGCCCGACGTCGCGCGATCGATATTCTGAAGCACGTTACGCAACGACTGCAGCGTCTCGGCGATATCGCCCGACGCGGTCGTCGGAATCCTTACGTAGTCGCCGACACGTTCGATGCGTGCCGGCGGCGCGCCGCTGACCATGTCCAGCGTCACGATCTTGAAGCCGGTGAGGAAGTTCGTGGTCATCACCTGCGCGCGCAACCCCGCGGCGACCAGCGTTTCGAGGTTCTTCTGCGCGGTTTCCGACGGCGTGCTGCCATTCGCGGCCGACATGTTGAGCACCTCGACGCGATCCGGATCGATCGCAATCGTCACGAGCGTGGTCAGGGACTTCTTGCCGGCCTCATAGCTCAGTCGCACGTCGCGCACCGTGCCCACCGACAGTCCGGACAACTCGACCGGAGCGCCCGCCTCGACGCCGCGGAGATTCCCGCTGAATCCGGCGACGTACACGAGCTGCGCTCCATGCGGCTCACGCTTGGCCGCCCGCTCTGTGTCGAACAATGCGAACGTGGCGCCCTGTGGGCTCGGCGTTCCCGCGAGCACTTCGGGCGGCGTTTCGAATGCGATGCCGCCCGAGAGCAACTGCTGCCACGAGTTCGCGCGGATGCGCACGCCCTGCGCGCCAACGGAAACGTCGACACCGCCCGCATTCCAGAACCGCGTTTCGGGATGAACCAGCCGATCGTACGGCGCGCGAATGAACGACGTGATGTTCAGCTGCTTGCCGTCCTCTGCCAGCTCGAATCCTTCCACTTCACCGACCGTGATGCCGTGATAGGAAATCGGCGACCCGCGGGTGAGCGAGCCGAGATCCGGCGCCGTCATCGTGAAGGAGCGGCCCGGCGTATCCGGCGTGAGATGCGGCGGCTCGTCCAGCCCGACGAACGACTCCTGCGGCTTCGAACCGCGGCCGGGTTCCATCTCGATGTAGACGCCCGACACGATGGTCGAGAGTCCGGAAATTCCGCCGACTCCGACACGCGGCGCGACCACGTAGAAGCGCGTGTCTTCATTCAGCGCGCCTTTCGCGGCGCTGGTCATGCGCGCATGCACGACCACGCGCGACAGATCGGGCGACAGGTCCACCTGCTCTACGGTGCCGACGACGACACCTCGGTGGCGGATAGTCGACTGACGTTCCTGCAAGCCTTCCGCGTTCCGGAAGGAAATCGTGACGTCCGGCCCATGCATCACATACGAGCGTGCCCCGAGCCACAGGACGATGATCCCCGCCAGGATCGGAACCGCCCAAACCCACGCAAACCACCGATGCACACGCGTGCGGGCCAGTGGAACGTCGTTCTCGTCGCGTCGTTCGGTCATGCGTTGCTTTCGGCAGCGGCATCCCACATGAGCCGCGCATCGAAGGTTTCAGTTGCGATCATCGTGATCACGACGACAGCGGCAAAGGCCACCAGTCCCGGCTCGGCGCGCACGGTCGACAAGGCCCCGAACTGCAGGAGCGCGACGAGCACGGAACCCATGAACACATCGATGTTCGACCAGCGCCCGATCACTTCGATCGTGCGATAGAAACGCGTGCGCGCGCGCAGCAGGCGCGCCGAGCGCAGGCGAATCGCGATCAGCATCCAGGTGAGCCCCAGCAGCTTCATGAGCGGCAGCACGATGCTGGCCACGAACACGATGAGCGCCAGCGGCCACAGATTGTTGTCGATGAGCTCGAACACGCCGCTCATGATGGTGTTGTGCTCGAGTCCGCCCACATTGTTGAGCGACATGACCGGCATCAGGTTGGCCGGGATGTACAACAGGTAACCGGCAACCAGCAGTGCAGCCGTGCGCTTCAGCGAATCGGGCTTGCGAACGTGCAAGCGCGCCTGGCAACGGGGGCAGAAGTGAACACGGGGACTCGCCGGAATGATGAGATCGCATGCTGTGCAGGCGATGCTGGGCGCCCGATCGGAGCCCGCGACACCGCGCACCGCCAGCGCGTCCCACACCGTGTGATCGTCGAGCTGGGTCAGGGTCAGCAGCGAGATGAAAGTCGCCGCGAGGAAGCACCAGCCCCCGGTGTCGATTTCGACGCTGCCGACCGTCTCGATGCGGGTGTACGCGACGAACGCGCCGACCAGGAATACCTCGAGCATCATCCAGGGCCGGATCCGGCCGAGCCAGCGGTACACGCGCCCGAGCAGGGGATTGTCGGTGCGGCCGAAGTGAATGCTGCCCAGGACCCAGACGAGCGCGGCCATGAAGGTCAGCGGCAGGATCACGGCACACATCAGCACCAGCAGGCCGAGCTCGGGAAAACCCTCTTCGGCAAAAGTTCGAATACCGGTGAGGATCCAGCTGTCTCGCGCTGCGCCAACAGCGGAGACGGACAGGAACGGTGCAGTGACGGCCGGAACGAGCAGCAACAGAGCGGTCGAAGACAATGCCAACGGCAGATCGACCCGGCCGACCGTGCGGCTCACGAGCACGCGCCCGCACTGCCGGCACTCGACCACATGCCGACGCGGAAGATGGGGAACGCGCTGTACGAGCCCGCAATCCCGGCAGGCAATTCGATCATCCGGGATGACGGCTGAGGCTGTCTGTATGTTCATCGAGCTTGGCGGTGAACGATACAGCAAGCCATAAAGTTCCACCGCCTCACCAGAAGCCTGGTGAGGCGGTCGGAACGGAGGCAGGAGGTCAGAACTTGGCGCGCAGTCCCAGCCGGAACGCCCGTCCAATCGGGTCGAACAGGATGAAGTTACCGTTGCCGGCCACGCTTGGCGCAGTCGGCGGTGCCTTGTCGAACACGTTGTTGACCGCGGCGTATACCACGAGCTCGTCGCCCTTGATCTGGAACGAACCGCTCAGGTCCGTATAGAACTGCGAGTCGACGTCGTTCGTGTTCGCGCTGTTGGCCAGCGTGATGCTGTAGCCCGCCTGGTTGGGGCCGATCAGCGCGTTGTTGTACAGGCCGCTCGGGATGTACTTGTTGTGCAGGGTCAGCGAGAGCGGTCCGTTGCTCCAGGTGGTGAGCAGGTCACCGCTCCAGTCCGGCATACCGGCCTGGGTGCCTGCACGCCAGCCCGTCATGCCGGCACGCTGCGTCGAGCCCGCGCTGTCGACCGTGACCAGGTCGTTCACGATCGTGCCGAGCAGGCGCAGATCCAGCTTGCCCGCCGCACCCATCGAGAACCCGTACTGGGCCTCGACGTCGATGCCCTTCGTGATCACGCTGTTCACGTTCAACAGCACGTTGCGGATGCGCGTGATATCACCCGTCACCGGGTCGCGATCCACCAGGGAACAGAACTCGGTCGCGCCCTGGAAGCAGCGGTTGGCCACCGTCTGCCCACCGAGCGTGCCGATCGCGTTGTCGACCTGGATGTTGTAGTAGTCAGCCGAGAACTGCAGGCCATCGAGTACGCCGCCCGGACGCAGCACGAGGCCCGCCGTCCAGGAGTCTGCGGTCTCCGGCGTGAGCAGCGGGTTCGATCCCGAGATCTGCTGAGGGTTCAGCTGCCGGCTGGTCGCCGGATCGATGACGCCGCCGCCACCAGTCGTCAGAGGACCGAACAGCTCCGAGAGGTTCGGCGCACGAATGTCGCGCGACTTCGTGGCCCGGAAGCGCACGGCCGGGATGACTTCCCACGTTGCGCCAACCTTCCACGTCGTCACGGAAAGCGTGTTCTCTTCCGTCGTCGGGCTGCTCGTCGAATAGTGCGTGCGGCGGACAGCGCCATTCAGCTCGAGCGCCTTCGTGAACGCCAGGTCCCCGAGAATCGGAATGTTGGTCTCGAGGTAGCCTTCCGTCACTTCGATCTCGCCCGCCAGCGCCTGGCCGTTCAGCGAGTAGAAGTCGGTCGCCTTCGACACCGGATCGGCATCGCCTTCCAGCTTCTGGTTGCGCCATTCCACGCCGCCGGCCAGCTGAACCGCGCCAGCAGGCAGATCGAACACCGCGCCCTGCGTATTCGCAGCGGCGACATTCTCGCGGATGCTCGTGGTCTGGAAACCGTGCGGCGTCACATACGCCCGGGCCGCATCGGAGAAGCGATTGCGGCCGAACGGGTTGAACGGCGCGCAGTTCGGATCGTCGTTGGTCGCGACGGCGTCGGCATTGACACGGCAGACGATCTGGCCCGAGCCATTCGTGACCGCATCGATGGCATTGCGCATGCGCGAGATCGAGATGTTGCTGGCGACCTCGAGGTCCACGTCGTTCTTGCCGAACTGGTAGTAACCGTCCCAGCCCCACTTGCTGTCGCCGAACTTGCCCTGCAGGGACGCGACCGCGCGATAGGTCTTCGTGGTCGACTCACCCAACGCGTTGCCGATGTCGCCGAAGGCGCGACCGAGCGTGAACGTCTGGATGTTGTTCGCGTTCATGATCGTCTGGACAGACGCCGGGATGTAGGGATTGCCCGAGCGGATCGGTCCGAAGCTCTGTGCATTGGCGAGGCTGCCCGCGCTGTCGCGGTATTGCGCCCCGTAGCTCTTGCCTTCCACCTGGCCGAACGAGACATCGAGCCCGCCGACGATATCGTCGGTGAATTCGAACGTGCTCTTGGTGTAGGCGATGTAGCGTTTGACCGGCGCTTTCAGCAGGTAGCCGGCGATGAACACGTTCTCGCCCTGGCCTTCGCCACCCTTCATGAACAGCGGCGCGAGGTTCGTGCCGTACAGCTCGCCGTACTGGAACGGACGCGTCGTGCCGTCGGCGTTGAACGTGGTGCCGCGCAGGGGGAACGTCGCCGAGGCGGAGTTGATCACGCCATCCTGCGAGTACGTGGCCGTCTGCACGTTATCGGTGATGTTGTTGGCCGGCCGGCCGCCGGTGCCCGGAGGCGCGTTGCCGAGATTCAGCACGGAGGAGCCGCACCAGCTGCGCGTGTAGCAATCGCCCATGCCGTGCTCGTTGGCGAATTCGCCGGCCCACACGAAGTGGCCGCGGCCGCCCGCGAACGGCAGGCCGCCAGCGATCGACGCGGTCATGTTCTCGTCGTCGCCCTCGCCGCTCTCGCCGTACTGTACGTTCGCGCGCACGCCTTCCAGCCGGCTCATGAGCGCGAAGTTGACGACGCCCGCGACGGCGTCGGAACCGTACGCCGCAGAGGCGCCGCCCGTGACGATGTCGACACGGTCGATCAGGATGCTCGGAATCAGGTTGGTGTCGATCGTGCCCTGTGAAGTCGAGGCGACGAATCGCTTGCTATCGACCAGCACCAGGGTGCGCGAAGCACCGAGACCTCGCAGGTCCAGCACGCGTGCGCCGATGCTGCCGCCCGTGTTCTGGGTCGTGGAGGGATTGGTGGATGCGCGGAACGACGGCAGCTCGTTGAGCGCGTCGCCGATGTTCGGGATGGCTCGTTGCTCGAGGCGCTCGGCCCCGACGACCGTAACCGGCGTGGGTGCGGTGAAACCGCTGGGACGCTGGATGCGTGAGCCGGTGACGGTAACTTCGGCCAGTGCGTCGTCGGGTTCGGCGGATTGGGCTTGTGCCTGCGTGGCGGCGACAAGGATGAACGGTAGTGTTGCGGCGGCCACACGGATTGCGGCCGGTTTGGTCTTGCGCATGATTCCCCCTCTATTCCGCGACGCACATGCAATGCATCGAGGTTGGCCTGACCATAGCACGCACAGGGAGCATCCCAATTAGCGCATCAGGGTTGGGAGACCACGAGATGGATAGCTAGCGAAGATTCTGGCGGCCGCGATTACGCTAGTTGAGTTGCGAAAGCAACAACTCTGGTCACCTCGCAGAGAAATTTTTTCCGACGTACGCGCTGAGCGCTGCCAGCTCGGTATCCGAGATTTCAGTCTTCCTGAAAGGCGCCATCAGCAGCACACCCTGGCGGACAAACACTGCCACGGCCTGCGGCGACAGATCGGTGCGGTCCAGCAGTACGGCGGGCGATTTGCCGCCGTACTTCATTTCCAGGGACTGGGTGCCCGGATGGCCGGGACCCGGTGCGTGACACGTGGCGCACCAACGTTCATACACTTGCTGGCCGGATGGCTCGGCCGCCCCCGCAGTCGAAACCAGCGTCACGAGGCCGATGAAAACGAGCAGCAATCGTTTCATGTCATGCCTTCCTCAGGTGCTTCGGCCATACGCCATAACGCCCTGCCGAGAGAATGCCGTTGGGGTCGACGGCGTCCTTGAGCGTCTCGCGCAGGCGGGTCAGGGAACTGTCGTTGTACGAATAGGTGCTCGCGATCAGATCCTGGAAGGCGGCCGGCGCGCGGTATTCGGCCCAGCCACGATCCGCCGCCACGCGCACCAGCTTTTCGAAGAGAGCGCGCACCTTCGTGTTGCGAGCCTTGTCGCGGCCGATGGGGAACATGATCAGGCACACGAGCGTGCGCTCCCAGCAAGTCATGTAGACAGGCCCGACGACACCGAGCTCGCGGCCGACGCTCGACTTCGTGACATGTTCGTCGTAGTAGCGCCGGAACTCGAGAATCGACTCCCCGGTGCGCGGCACGATGGGTGAAAAGCCGATGTGGCCGCCGGCGGGATCGGGATTGCCGGGATTGCGACCCAGCATCGCGAACGTCGAGAGGTTTGGAATGCCGAAGTTGACGAGCCGCACGCGGGTGAGCGCGTCCGGTGACAGTGGCGTGCGGAACAACTCCCCTTCCGTGAACTTCAGGCTGGGGATCGCGGTGAACTTCGCTTTGACGTAGTCCATCGCAGCGCGCACGACCGGCTCCGGCCCATAGATGGGCACCTGGATGGTCCAGGTCGGCGAACCTGCGCCGGGGCGATTCGGTCCGCCGAAGATCTGCGTGGAACCGTTGACGAGATGCTGTGCCTCCAGGCGGTTCAGCACGTCCAGCATCGGCACGATATCTTCGTCGCGCATCGACGTGACGGTCGAGGTCATCAGCGCGTCTGGCCGCGGCATCAGGTGGAAGCCCATCTTGGTGACGACGCCGAAGTTCGACTGCCGGAACAGCCCGTCGACCCACGGGCCGAAGCCCCAGCGGCTGTGCTGCCACGATTTCGAGTTCGGCAGCGCGCCCATGCCCGTGCGCACGACCTCGCCGTTGGCGAGCACCACTTCCATGCCGCAATGCGAACCGAAATGATCGCGGAACGGCGCCGCGGTCCAGCCGCCGCCGCCATCCAGCGCGTTGCCGATGACGCTGCCCCAGCCCGGATCGGGCGGGTCGATCCACACGTCGAGCTTTGCCTTCTGGATGTGATCGTAGAGATCGAAGTAGCTGACGCCCGGCTCCACCAGTGCATAAGCATTGCGCTCGTTCACTTCGATCACGCGATTCATCCGCTTGAGATCCAGCACGACGCTGCCCGAGTGCACGGGTGCAGAGCCGCCATATGCCAGGTTGCGGCCGGTCGAGATCGGATACAGCGGGATCCGATGTTGATTGGCAGTGCGGACAACCGCCTGGACCTCTTCCAGGGTTGCTGGCGCAACGGCGGCAGAGGCCACGCGCTCCTCGGGCTCACCGTAAAACGGGGAATAGGCGTCGCGGTAGAGCGCGACGTCAGCCGCTTCCGTAAAGACCCACTCGCCGCCGACGGACTGGCGCCAGGCTTTCAGCGCGGCGTCGAAGGCGGTCTGGCTGACGTTCGGTGGCAGGCTCATGAACGGTCTCCCCCGATGATCCAGGACGTGAGTAGCTGCGTACGCGGCGGCAGGAAGGGTTCGAGCGCGGCCTCGCTGCGGCCCACACGCGATTGCGCCGTGCTGGGGCGATACCTCGTGAGGGCATCGGCAATGCGCGCGTGCCAGCGCGCACCGGCACGGTTCAAATCAGACGACGACAGATCCAGGCTTTCCGCCCCACGCAGCAGTGAGTGCTCCGTGCTGCCGTCCGCGTGAATGACATGTTCCGCATGAAAGACAACACGCAGGCCGCTGCTCAACGCGAGCTGCTCGAGGCAGAACAAGGCGGGCCGAGCAGTCACCCCGGCGACGATCGAAGGGCCGCGTTGCCATGCGGGGGCGATTCGATTCAACCACACCTGGGTTACGTCGCCGTCCGCTAGCGAATGCACGGCGGCGCCCGTGCGACTCATGCGAGTCGCGACATCACGAGATTGGGAATAGCGCTCGTCGAACAGCAGGAGCTGCAGAGCGTCGAAGGCGCTCGCCTGCGGACTCACGGTCGTTGCCGCGGCTTTCAATGGTGTGCCTGCGATCGCCGGAACCGCCGACAACGCCGCCACCTCCAGGAATTCGCGCCTGCTGGTCATGCGAGCCCCTCCCCCTCTCATGTGTCCAGAGCCTCGCGCTTTTATGGTGCGCGGGCCATGGCATCAGGTCGCACGGACCGGGGAGTGAACAGGAGTGTGCTCTTTAGCCAAGCTACGCGCCGCCGCGCAGGCCGCGTACTCGCGCGGTCCGGTCGTCCCAGCTCTGGCCCGCATGCACGAATCGATCCCTGCTCCCGCCACAGCACGAACAATAACCCGTCCCCCGTTGCTGCTCCGGGGCACGAAGAGGATACAGGCCGGGACCCGCTGAATAGCATCGCCCCACTCAAAAAGAACGCAAACAGGGGGCGATGGCGATCGTGTCTCTGGATCGACAATCGAAGGGGGGAATCATGCTTTGTGAATGCGCATCGGTATCGCGCGCGGTGAAGCGTGCAATCTTTGGAGTTGTGACAGCATCCGCGTTCGCTGTGCCAGCCTGGGCCGCCGCGCCCGGCGCTGACGAGGGCGCTCTGGCCGAAGTCATCGTTACCGCACAGTTCCGTCAGGAGAATCTGCAGGACACACCTTTCGCGATCACGGCCGTCTCGGGCGACCAGCTCGAACAGCAGGGCCTGACGAATGTCACCGACCTCGGGCTCGTGATTCCGAATGCCAACATCCGGCCGCAGGGCAGCTTCAGCGGCCCGACACCGCTCATCGGCATGCGCGGTGTGCAGACGACGGACTACATCTTCACGTCCGAGCCCGGCGTCGGCATCTACATCGACGACGTTTATCAGGGCACGCTCACCGGCTCGGCCATCGACCTGCTCGATCTCGAGCGCGTCGAGGTGCTGCGCGGTCCGCAAGGCACGCTGTTCGGCAAGAACAGTCTCGGCGGCGCCATCCGCCTGATTTCCCGTGAGCCGCAGGGAAATGAAACCGGCACGCTCGAACTGACGTATGGCACCTCGCATCGGCTCGACCTGCGCGGCGTCTACGACTTCAAGCTCACCGACAAACTCTACGCGCGCATCACAGGCGTTTCGAAGCAGATCGACGGGTATCAGGACGTGCTCGACTTCGCCTGCCAGATGCGCGCGAACGGCACGCCTCAGCTGGCCGGCACGTTTCCGACCCAGGTGCCGTCCGAGCGCCAGCTCAAAGGCGACTGCAAGATCGCAGAACGCGGCGGCTCCGACACCAACGCCGGACGCATGATGCTGCGATACCTTGCGACCGATGCGATGGAAATGAGCCTCGCAGCCGACTACACGAAGACGACGCAGGAGCCGGCAGTCGATTCGAAGCTGACCCGGCATTCCGACACCAACTTCTTCAACAACCTCTACAGCAACAACGTCGTCTTCCCGAAATACGGCATCACGTTCACGCAGGACGATCGCTTCCTTACCGGCGACCCGTTCAAGACCTATGCGATTCCGATCGATCCGATCGGCGGCAAGTCGTTCCCGGTCAACTGGGAGACGGAAGCGTGGAACGTGTCGGGCAAATTGTTGTATCAGTTCTCAGACACGCTCGGCCTGACGATGATCGCCGGCTATCGCACCTACGACAGCGACTGGATGGGCGACGGCGACCAGATGCCGATCGACCTCAACCACACGTACGAGTTGCAGAGTCACACGCAACGAAGCCTCGAGGCACGGCTCTCGGGCCAGGCCATCGGCACGAAGCTGAACTGGACGGCGGGTGCGTATCGCTACGATGACAGCTCGCATCTCGGCGGCTACGTGACGCTGCCGGCGTTCGCGTCGATCCTGCCGAACTTCAACCAGAACGACTCGTTCACGACGGAGAGCACCTCCGCCTTCCTGCACGGAACGTTCTCCTTCACCGATGCGTTCACGGTGACTGCAGGCGGACGCTACACCGACGAGAAGAAGACCTACGCGTTCGATCACAGTCCGTATCTTCTGATCCCCGGCGAGCTCGAATACGGCTCGAGCCACTTCGACTGGAAGGTGAGCGCGGACTATCGCTTCAACGAGGCCGCGATGGTCTACGGCACCGTCTCGACCGGGTTCCGCTCCGACGGCGCTCAACCGCGGCCGTTCACGCCTGGGCAGCAACGAGTGCCGGTGCCGGCAGAAGAGCTGACCTCTTACGAGATCGGCACGAAGCTCGACCTGTTCGAGCGCCGCCTGCGCGTGAACATCGCGCTGTTCATGGACGACTACGATCCGCGCGTGTTCACGTCGAACGGCACACAGTGCAACCTGCCTTCGAACCTGGATCCGGGACCGGCCTTTCACCTGCCGCCGGGCGGCACGTGCCCTGCCGGCACCGAGATGGCCGGGCTCACCGGTTCACCGTGGATCGTCTATGACAGTGCGCCGGGCGAAGACCGCGGCGCCGAGCTGGAAGTGACCGCGAATCCGATTCCGGATCTGGCGATCAACGGCTCGATCGCATGGTTCGATTTCAAGTCGAACGACGGCCCGCTGCTCGCGGACGGCACCCCGAACTTTGGTTACGTGGATCCGAGCTTCGACGTGCAGGCCGAGCTCTCGGGCAACCTGGGCGTGCAATACCGCTTCAACGTGGGCGGAGGCTCGCTCGTCCCGCGCTTCGACTGGTTCTACCAGGGTAGCCGGAGCAACGGCAGCCAGTACCTGCCGCAGCTCGGCGGCAGCGACAACAAGGTGCCGGGCTATGGCCTTGCCAACGCGCGCATCAGCTACTCACCCGAAGACAACAAATGGGAGCTGGCGCTGACCGCGGACAACCTGTTCGACAAGTTCTACTGGTACACGATCGGCCCCGCGCGCAGCAATATCAACGGAGCCATTTCGGATAACCGCACCGGCAGCCCCGGACGGGGTCGCGAGGTGGCTCTCAGCTTCCGGCG
>Ga0247774_1001280_pt1 | contig 12719 bp, 20 predicted proteins | sample UWRJL001104B6_FD_179933 | JGI IMG/M metagenome (GOLD analysis project Ga0247774, IMG submission 179933) | Plant litter microbial communities from Arlington Agricultural Research Station in Wisconsin, United States - UWRJ-L001-104B-6 | ecosystem: Environmental > Terrestrial > Plant litter >... | reverse complement strand
ACATCAGGATCGATTTTGTATGCAGTCAGTTATCGGTGTGTTGAGGTTTGATGGTTTTTGGGATGATTGACAGTTACCTAATCGCTTATGCAACCACCTATGCAACCACTTGTGCAACCACTTGTGCAACCACTTGTGCAACCGGTGGAAGTTACCTAGCAGCTAGCGCCGCCTCGGTTTGATGGGTTTTGGCATGATTCACCGTTTATAGAAATGGTTAGCTAAACCTTGACACCCGTTTATGGAAATGGTTTGATAAAGATATCAACCATTTATGGAAACGGCGATGATTAACGAAGTACGGGACGCATTAGGCCAGTTTGCTCCCAAATCAGAAGTCCCCCGCAAGGTTCGATCTGTCAATCTTACAGATGATGCTTGGCAATGGCTCGCCGCTGTAGCCAAGAAAGCAGGAGTGAGTCGCAATGACTATTTAGAAGCGCTGGCAGAAGCTAGCAGTCCGCTTATGGAAACGGTAAAACCTCAAGCCCAACCGCTTATGGAAACGGCGGCAACTGAGAAAGAAGTTGATGGGGCAGACATTGAAAAACAGCCAGACACCGAGCTTTATCCGTTTATAGAAACGGTACTTACTGAGGTTGAATCAGTCAAGCTCGAATTGGAAGCGGCACGGGCTGAGAACCAACTGTTAGAGCTAGGTAACTCTTCGGTTGAGCTTGAAACTCTCAACCAGGAATTAACCTCCCTCCGATCGCAACTGGCAGCAGAACGCGCCTCGCGGGAGAAGATTGAGGCGGAACTCTCCGAGCTAAAGCAAAATTTTGCTCCGGCCGCCACACTTTCGGAGAAATTAACACCTGATGCAGGCACAATTCTCAGCCAGCTCCGAGCCAGGCGCAAAAAATCAAAAGCTGACCTGGCGGACTTGGAAGCCATTTTAGAAATTTTGCAAAGCTGAGGCGACAAAAATTTACAGCCATCTTGACAGGCGGCTGTGAATTTGCGATCGTTTTATAAGCGGCAGCTATCACTTACTTTTTTTGAGGTTTTTATGACCCAAACTTTACTCACTCTTAATTTGTCTGTTCCCACTTTTAAATCTGGTTCGTGGGGTCAACTTAATAAAGACGGGGAAATTCAGCTTACTGCTACTGCTTCAGATGATGCCGATTTTTCTCAAGCTTACACCGATTTGAAACTTCGTGTTGACTCTCTCCTTCAACAGGTTAGTGCGGAAAATCGGATTATTGTTCAATTAGACGAAGCTCAGCGAGAGCTTGACCAGAGGCAAGCAACTCTCAGAAACGTAAATGAAAATTTGAAGCGGGCTAATGCTCAATTAGAACGTATCAAGAAATTTATTTGTTTGCTTGGTATTAACCCTCTTGGTGAATATTTAGAAGTTAGCAACAGATTTTTAGATTCTGCTGTTGTTACTGCTGATGCTACAGTTAAAAATGATTCTGTTGAGGAGGAGGAAGTAGACCCCATCCCTTTTGATTCGGAGTCTGATAGCAATCCTCACGAGTTTTAGCCATAGAATTTACTTTAGTCGCCTAGCTAATGACATCCATGACTCGTCCGAGCCGATCGCCGATGTTCTTGGCTAGGCGGTCAGTACGTTATGATTCGTGGTAACACTATCGATATTTTGCTCTATCTTTAATTTTAGTAAAATGATTTTTTTACTTCTTAGATTCTTGCTTTGTGGGTTTGCACCGATGCCGAGATTCTGGTTTGGTCAAAAGGTTTTTATTAGTGGCAGTTCTTTTGGGCTCATCATTGGGCTGGAATGGCGAGAATATAGATTTGATGCGCCCTATCCTCCTCTTCCTATTTTTACCGATAATCAAAATCCTTGTCGGGGTTGGTGGTATTCGGTTGTTATTAATGATTCTGTCTATAGATACCCAGAGCGTTGTCTTTCTACTGCGTCAGACGTATCGCTAGACAAAAGCTAGACAAATTGCTAGAGTGAATCCCCAGCGTTAGATTATTGTTTGCAGCCAAATTTTAGTGGTACTGCGGTTAATTCGATCTCTTCAATATTTGTTGAGGGGATTTCTGTATATTGATAAACAGGGTTATTTTGGACATAAATAATGCTTAAATTTTGAAAAACACCATTGTTGTAAATAATGGTTTTAGGTGGTTTTTTGGCGCTAACTCTAGTAATGTAGGGGGAAACTTGTTTGTCTCGATACATTAATTTGATAATCATACTACAACCTCAAAATTTAGTTTGCTGAGGCAAAAACTCGATTTCAATACGATCGCCCACTTTAACACCGAGTTCAGTAGCTCGCCCGCCCCGGAGTTCAATAACTCGATCCACAGCAGTATCGGGTCCGTAGGTAGGACAAGGATCGGCACTACAAGGAGGTGCAGAAACTTCGATCGCTTCAACCACTTCATCCTGCAGAAAAATCATATCCAGAGAAATCTGGCAATTTTTCATCCAAAAATTGACCGACTGCGCCGATTTAAACTCAAACAGCATTCCTCTGTCATCGGGCAAAGAAGTTCTGTACATTAAACCTATATCCTGTTGTTCCGCTGTTTTGGCGACTTCCAGTTCGATTGAGTGATTATTTATTTGAGCTTTGGCAGAAATAGGTAGATGTTGACTGGATATTATTTCTGGGTTGGCTACACATCCTGTTCCGGACAGAAATAATGCTATACCAATAGTTAACAAATTAAGTGAATAATTCATGTTTATGGTGATTTTGATATTTTGAAAAGTAATGGTTGAGTAGTTTATTTAGAGAATTGTTTTTAACACTGCTAACCCTGTTATGTGTAATGGGTAGAAGTAGTAGAAAAAAATTTTCTCTGTCGTTGTCGGCTTTCGGTCTTTGGCTGGGTTGTGAAATGCCAAGATTATGGGAGTCAAAATTGCGAATAATTGAATGAAGCTGCCAGATGTTGCTGCGTAGATAACATTGGTTATAATCCACCCTATCCACCACATCCTAGATCCTTTGCTTTTTAAATTAATCATTAGTAATGGACACGCCACTGCATACCATCCGTAGTTTATTTTCCATAATTGAGCTGCGACTAATCCTAGTATCATTATTATGATTTTTTTAGGTTTTTCAGCTTTATGAATTTCTGTGAATACTATTATAACTAATCCCAAACTAAACATTATATTGCCTTCAAATGTTTTGAATAATATTTGGTAAGGGATTTGGCTTATTATTGCAGAGATTACTAATCTAATCATTAAAGGTTTGCTCCTACTGTCTGGCTCTCGCCGTTTCCAGTTTCGAGCTAGCACCCATGCAAACAGCGGAAAACTTAACCGACCGATTATCCGCATTGGTTCGGCTTCTATTGTAAAACCTATGTGGTCTATCAACATCAAAACTGCTGCTAACCATTTAATCTGATTTTGGCTCATGCTGCTGATAACCTTATTAATTGATTGATAAATCTTTTAAAACTTATGTTGCCTTTTGTGGTTATTGTGTAAAATTTTTGCCCTTCTTCCCACGTAAAAATGATTAATTCTTGTTCATTGAGTTTTTTTAGCCTTGCATGAATTCCTATTCGTGTGGGAGGTTTTTCTACATTCATCGTGCATATTTTTTTATTAATTTGTGTTAATGATAACGATTCTTTTTTAAGACTCGCTAACACTAAGTAATCTATTCTGCTCATATTTTCAGTGGCTAGCTTTACAACTAAATATTACTAATTGTCTATTTCTTAGTCAATGGGTTTACAAAAAGATAAGTGTAAACTCTAATAAAACTCTTCATTAAAAGATAAGAGATTTCCTCCTTGTTGCTGCTTTCTATATTCCCGATGATGAATTTATTGTTCATTTCAGGTCTATTTTTATGGATCTATTCTTGGCCGCTGTACTCAGCGTTTCCCCTCGTCCTTATAGTCCGCCGTCTGCTGCCGTGGCTCAGAATTTCTTTCCGGCCTCTGTAGTTGCCCCAACTCCTCCTTACACTCCTCCTGCTTCCGGGGTTGACCAGAATCGCCCGCCAATTAATACCCCACAGACTTCCCCGACTCGCGATTTTTCTGAAAGCTGGGAACAGAAGATGCTTCGCAGATATGGGAGGAAAGTTACCTAAACCATGAGCAAAGCAGAAAATCGCGAACTACTTGGCAAAATTTTCGGCGCTCTTGAAGATACCCCTCAAGCTGCCAGGCAGGGGATGAAGACAACAAAGGTTCCTGGTTATCCAGTGTTCACTTGTTGGGGTCGTTGGGGGGGCGCTGAACTCAACGAAGCGGGGAATAATAAGGGGCTGCTTTTTCTCCCTTATCTCCAAACAGGTCAAATGCCACTTCATAGATACAATGGCGCAACCAGTTTAGAGACTCCCCTAGAAATGGTTATGACTGGGATTGATAACCCTTTCAACATGAAAGTTAGCATCACCCCTTCTTTAAACCTCAGTGGGTTGCGGGTTGGTGAGTATTACTTTTATTCGCTTGCTCTTTTACCTGCTGCTGTTGGCGGTGGAAGCAAACCCACTCCTTACTGGGATGGTTGGCTTAAATCATATTCTGTTGAGTTGAAAGACCCTTCTAATAAGGACTATTTTGCTTTACTGAATTTGACTCGTGAACAGTGGGAAAAAATTAAGGTTTCCGATGATAATTTTCAACCTTTGCCTTTTGCCACCTCTGATAATGCAGTCCCTGCCACAGTACAGCAATGATGACTTGATCGCATTGATTACTGATTTCATTTGGGCGAATCTTTTTGTTTTGGCTACACAGTTCTTTTGCCTGGCTTTGATACTTCGGATTGTCAGGCTATTTGTAGATTGAGGGCTTATGAATGCCTGTCGATTTAATGGTCGTTCTTTTGGCCGTTTGGCCGCATTTTCTGTTATTTTCAGTTGTCCTCTTTGGCTTCTGGGGAATATTAACAGCTTTTCATTAGCTAGCGGTCGTATAACTGGTGCTGAAGCTGTTTCTAAAATGTCCGCTATTTTGGGTAGTCCTGAACAATTTGCTGAGAACATGAAACTTAGCACTCAGGATTTTATCGAAGACCATTTCGGAAGCATGGCTATTGCCGTCGCTTTTGGAATTGCAATTAGGAGGATGTCATCGTAAATGTTTAATTTAGTTGGTTTTCTTATCGGTTGCTTGCTTGTTGGTCTGGGTTTAGTTCTTTATTTAGTTGACCTTCTAAAGCCTTTGATCGTTCATTTTCAATACAGAAAAATGATGCAAAGGCTTTATGATGAGGATTTTTAATGCTGTCCCATCTTGTAACTTTTCCCTTTTCTCTTACTCTTTGTTTGGCTCTTTCTGTGTCTTCTCCTTTGATGGCTTCAAACATTCCTGGTGCCGCTGAAGCAATGAATTTTATTAATGAGGATGTTAAAGCTGTTGTCGAATTCGGTATCGATTGGGGAATGAAAGCTGCACTTGCTGCGACATCAACTCATGCCTTTATTGTTCTTGCTAAAAAGTTTCTTGATTGACAATGAAGCAATTTCTTGATTTTATCCAGTCTAATGCCGATCGACTTTGCGACCTTCCCAACAAATTTATTGATACTAACATGATTTTGTTAGCTCAATTAATTCTTTGCCTTTCTATTTATGCTGCAACTCTTTATTTGCAGAGTGTTGTTGTTAACTCTTGTTTAGCTCCCGTTTATCCTATTCCTTCGACTCCTTCAAATAAATGATTAATTTCTTACCAGTAGTTTTAACTGCTGATTGATACCATTCAGGGGCGGTGGTATTGATGATTTTAGCCTCTGTGTTATTGATGGTTTTGCTTTTGTTCATTAGTCATTTCATTCTCACATTTTCTAACATGGTTGCTCAAGTTCTTGACAGAGAGATTGTTGAAATTGTCCCTGATTCCCCTGAGATTTTCTCTATTAATCAGGATGACGTTGCCCGTCTCAATCGCCTTTTTTACGAATTTCAGGATAGCCAAGCTGCCCGCTTTGCTGCTGTTTCGAGTGCCTCCCTAGGTGTTGGTCTGGGTATTTTGGCTGCTGGCTCTGCCTCTGCCCAAACCTCTCCTACTGGTGGCGGTGCCAGTAACGCTGCAGAAGCAGCAGCAGACTCGATTGCGGCCGGCGTGACCAATGCGATCAATATGATCCAAGCGATCGATGGGATCGGGTTGGCGGCCTTTGGGGTGGCTCTCGCCCCAATGGGATTTATGGTCACGCTGCGCGTGCTTAACATGGTTTTATCCCGCGTATAAATTTTGTTGAGTTAGTTGCAGTGTGACTAATCAGGGCGACTGTTGCTATTAGTAATAGTCGCCTTAGGTCTATTTTTTACAGCTTTAAAATTATGTCTTTTACAGCTATTTATGGGCTTCCCGGTAAAGGTAAAAGTTTATTAATGCTTCAGCATGGCTTGAGAATTGCTGAAAAATATCGGTTGCGTTTAGTCACTAATTTTAATTTAGATCCTGCTTGCTTAGCGTACTATTGCAAGCTTAATAATTATACTTGGCTGTGGGAAAATATACCTAAAGGAATTATTTATTATGTATCGGCGAACAAAAACTTTGCCCAGTTTTTGCAGATTCCAAACTCTGTTATTTTGTTGGATGAAATGGGGCTTTATGCTCCTAGCGCTCAAAGCTGGACGCTTCCTCCAGAGGCGTTTAATGCTGTCGCAAATAATAGAAAAAACTGTCAGCATATTGTATTTGCTGCACAATATCCATCACAGGTGCATCCAGCAGTCCAACAAATCTGTAGCGAGATTTTGTATGCTGAAGGTACTACCATCTGGGATGATAAGTTAAGGAATGAAAGACTACTTTTTAAAGATTGTCATTTATTCGGTCCCTCTGAGTTTGAGGTTTGGTATCGCGACCCTAAAATTCGTAAGAATCCTGTTAAAGTTTGGGTTCTCGCGACTAAGCATTGGAAAGGTATCATCTCTTCAATGGATGCTCATACATTTAGGGTTTATAATAGTTTTGGGTTACTTGAAAGGGAGGATTCTAACGTTAATCTCTCCGAAACTTTTGGCTATAAACCTTATTTAGTTGATTCCGTTTCTGGTATAGAACTCTCGGCAGAGGATCTGCTTTTAGAAGGGCATAGTTTAACAGAAGTTGAAGAGAAACTTGATGCTTACTATAAAGCTGCTAATTTCAAGAAAAAACGCATTTATGAGGCGAGTAATAATTTACCATTTGTTGCGTGGAAATTAGAGGGCGATATACCTTTTCCTGGTCCTCATTATTTCCAAAAAAAGCTTATTCCTCTTTGGAATATGTTACCTGCTGCTAGTTATCAAGGTTTAAAAAAATTAGATTTAAAAATCACTCATCAATGTATGCTTTGGAACAAGCTTAATATTAAGCTTAAGAATGATTATATTTTGATGTGGCGCTTAATACTAGGCTCTTTTCTTTGGATATTCAGTCTTGTTATAGTTGGTATTTTTGATATTCATCATCCTTTATTAGCGCTGGCTTTTTCTATTGGTTCGTTTTATTTGCCTGTTCGTTTATTCAAATCTTACTGAGTGCTGTGATGAATCATTTACCTAGAAACGTCAGCATTGATTGGTTACGATTTCAAGTCTCTTCTTATAATAGTTCTATGCTTCGCCAAATTCAGAGAACTTTAGATTTACCATTTGAAAAAAAATTGCATCAACTTGGCGATGTAAGAGACACTAATTTTTTGGCTCTTAACAAACTTTGGCATGAGGTGTATGAGTTTCAAGGTAGCTTAATCGGTACTCGTTACCCAGACTCAGGTAAAGAGGATATGCCTTACAGACATTTTGTAGACCTTAATGGGGGTACTTTATCGGCTGTTACTTTTGATAAATTGATTGCTCTTCTGGGTTACTGTCAATCTGAAGAGGAATTTATCGCAAATAGGATTGACATCGCTTTAGATTTTAATCCTGGCGACCCTCGGCTTTCTGCGCGTAACTGGGAATCGTTTTTAGAAGACAATTTATTGAGTGGTTATCGTTTAGTGCGTCGTGTTTCTAATTGTGGTCGTACTCGCACTAATAGACCTGGTGCTACTGTTTATTTGGGTTCTAGAGAGTCTGAGCGATTTGTTAGAATTTATGATAAGGTCAAAGACGGTAAACAGTACGATCGCCTAGAAATTGAGTTTAAACGTTCCCGCGCTCTTTGGATTATGCAAGAAATTTCTAAATCTACAGTAAATGAAGTGCCTCGACTTCTTAATGGTGTTGTTTGTAGCCAAATTAATTTTAAGACGCGCTCTGAGGATACTTGTTTTTTTGAGGGTTACAAATTTGGGCCCGTAGATGTTCCTGCTCCTACACTTCATCTCGACATCGAGCGAAGCATTGCTTTTATGGAAAAACAATGCGCTACTTTTGCAATGGTAGAAGAGTACATGGGTTCTGAGCGTTTTGATAAATTCATGCGATCGCTTCTGGCTGCGGGCCAGCTCCGCATGAAACCTCGTCACAGAACGATACTAGACAACGCTAGACAACTGCTAGGGGTTGTTGCGTCTTCTGTCCTTATTTTACTTTTGCAATCTCCTGATGTTTCTGCTAGTGGTTTAAGTTGCCCTGCTCCTGTACCTCTTAGCTTTGAAATAAAGCAAAAGTTTCCTATTGATATTGTCAATCCTTCTCCATCTGAAGAAGCTTATTTTAATACTGTAGGGGATGGTTGTTTTGAGGTTAATTCTGGGCTGAATTTTCAAAGGCTTTGTTTGCCTGGGATGATTGTAAACGCACTTCAACCTTTTGTAATTATTACTTTGGGTATGAAGTTTATTTTTAGTTGAAAATATGTTTCTTTTTGTACCTTTTTACATTGCTACAACTGCGCCACCCCCGCCCCCGACCTATACGTGGTGTACTTATCAATTAATTCAAGTAAATACTAAAGAGATGATTTCTGCTGCTTATGGAATGGGCAACGTTCCATCTGGTACAAATTTAAATGGTCTGTGTCAAGCTTTTTATACCAGAGATATAAGGGCAGAGGATAAACCTTTAGAGCTTGTTAGTGTTTTTGGCGTTCAAAATCAAAGTAATCCTGATGCTTTCTGGTTGGCAAATACTTCTCGCCGTCAATTAACTCAGGAGGAACTTGAGCAATATGAGTGCTTATTTAACAAAGATGGGGCTTCCGTTTTGTCAACTAAGGTGTTAGACTTAATGCCTACTTCCCCTAATTCAATTCGCATTCCAGCTTTATTAATTGCAGCTTTAGAGAGTGTAAATTCTCCTATTTTGCGTTTTGCTGCTGTTGTTACTTATAGAACCGCCTTACCTATAATGGTTATAGCAGGATTAGTCAAGGCTTGGAAATTAGCATTCAAAAGATAGTTTTATGCTTTTACGTTTCGCTAAAATTGCAGGCGGTTTGAGACTTCTTATTACAGAAGCTGCACCTATTGTTGCTACTTCTGTTAGTTTACTTTCTCTCCGAAGTGCTGCATATTTAGTTGGTTTTGGTTTAGGTAGTATAGCTAGCATTTGGCTTCCTATCATTGCTACATTAATTTCAATTACAGGATTTTTTAATGCAGGCTCAAACACTCCTGAGTGCGAAGCATATCGCGCCCAGATGAGGTCTATTGATAATGCTAATCGTGCAGCTTATGCAGCTTGGCAAGTTGTTAACAAAGCCTATATTGACGGTCCCTATAAAAATTATTTACTTGCAGCCCAGGCGTTAGCTTTGAGTGCTGCTCAACAATCTAAAGCAATGTGTGCAAGTCAACCTGAATCTGCCCCTTGTGTTGTCTGCGGTGGGGGTGGTATTCAAGGAATTACCTGTGTTAGTTCTACTTGCTGGTATCGTGCTGATTGTGAATCTCGAAAATTTAAGGAGCTTAATACAGGTCTTACTGTGCCGACGCCTCCTCCTCCTCCTGCATTCCAGACTTATCCTGCTTGCTCAGCCCCAAATTGCCCCCCCGGTAAAAAAGTTTGGACGCAAGTTATTTGGGGTAGTCCTAGCGGCAATTTTAGTGATGCTAAAGGCTGTTTTGTAGTAGCTTATTCTCAAGATGCTCCCACTCTTCCGCCTAAAGTCGAATACAATCCTTTTTTACCAAAGGTTTTTGTAGAGTCTCGCGCTCTTTCTTATTATCTTGTGAACGGTGACAGATATCGCGGATTGCAGGATAATGAATGGAAAAATTTAGAATCTGTCCAGGGCTGGGATAAAGGCTACTGGCGCTCTGAGGTAACTGACCCTGAGTGTCGCGGTTGGCGTCCTGGTTGGAGTCGTAAAATTAAGTAATTTTTATGAATTATTATTTCAGATTAATATTTAAATCTTTTAAAATTGGTGTTACCTTCAATTTATTTACTTTAATTTTAATTGCTGTTTACACTTTATCTATTGAATATTATTTTCGCCCCTTTTCATTTGTCTTTAATCCGCTGATTGAGTTTGGGACTGCCATCTCGGGGATGAAGCTTTTTAGCGATGCTAATCCCCAAAATCATACTTTGCGTCCGGCATGGGCAAAAATTCAGGATGATTTCGATTTATTCATTCCCGAGTTTCAGCTTAGAGCTGATTGGCGGCAACCATCGCCCCGACTTGAAAAGTGGTGCAAGTCTAAAAATTGCTGTGCTCATCGGATTGCGTTTAACGATCGCAGGATTTCTCAGTTTCGCTGTTTCACCCTCGATGACTGGTATTTAAGCAATCGTGATTTTCTCGGCTCTGAGTTCGATCGCTCTGTAGTTTCTAGCCTGGACAGTTTTTTACTCAGGCTCCCTAGGGGTTCTCGCGTAATCGTGAATGAACCTTATATGCTTTTCGCCGATCGCAGAAGTTTTGACAGTTTTACTAGCTGGTTTTTGGCTTTGGCTGCTAAGCATCCTGCTCTTAAATTTGAAATCGGCATTCAGATCCATCTACAGTGGATCGATTCTTACTGGTGGCAATACCACGGCTGGCTGATTCCTGCTCTGGGTAAATTTGCCCGTACTCATCGCATTCGCTGGGGCATTACAGAATTCTCAATTTACAACCGTTTATGGAAACCGCGCATTGCTTACGGTGGCGCTACTCCTGAGCGGATGAGGTTAATTGATCGTGTTGAGTCAGTTATCCCCGATCGTTTTCGTGATGCGGTAATTGCTCATCAAGCCTACATTTTGCATAGTGATGCTTTGAAAGCTGGAGCTACAACTTTTGTCCAGTGGGGAAATTTCCCCACGACTTGGTTTGCTGAGGCTATAGATCCTCAGTACAAGTCTACCTTTGCTCTTTATGATTGGAATGGAAGACCTCAGTTGATGTACTGGGCGATAGTTCGTAGCTTAGCTTTAAAAAATTCTAAAAAGTAGCGCTACAGATAAACAGCTCTGGGCGTAAGGTTCAAACTTATACTTTATAAAGCTTCTAACGTATCGTTGTTTTTTTAAACAGTAACAATGCTTAAATGAAAAACAAATCTATTTACCGAAAAAAATTAACTCGTGCTTTAAAATCTGCTTGGCGCGAGATTGATACTTTGCAGTGCTACACAGCGGTTGAAGCTTGCGATCGCCTTGTTAAAATATCTTACACAAAGGGTAAAAAGTAGATATGTAGACGTTTCCATAAATGGTTAACATTTGGGTAGCGGTTGGCTAAAGCTTTATGTAAGCGTTTCCATAAATGGCTCGATTGCTTGAAAACGTGGGCCGGGGGGGGTGGCTGGGCTAGGGCCTCCCCCCCCCGGCCGCGCCCTCAGAATTTCAAGCGCCGCAGGCACCGGGTCTGAGTAATACCCGGTATAAACACAAGAAAAAAAATAAATAAATGTCTAGAAGTAGCATAGAGTAAGCATTAGAGGCGATTTGAGGCACCATCAAAAAAGCACCCGCCTACTGTCATGCAAATGGGTTGGTTTCTCTCAGTGTCCGTTTATGGAAACGGGGCGAGTGATACCCGGTAAACATCCCACAAAAACACAAAACATGATATACTTTCAAATTTCAAAAACTACCCCAAAAAACTAGGTCAAGCAGCCGATGAAATTTTTCGAGTGGCAGCTTGTCCGCTTCTGAGCTTGCTGTAAACAGATCGGGCTTCTGTCGGACAAGTTGACGCCGAAAAATTAGCGCAGCGGTCATCGGTTGCGGCGGGACTGGCATTTATATCATTTGAATTTGCCAGGAATTTTGAATGTGTAGATGTTTAGATGTTGAAATTTCTTAATAAAACTTTAAATCTGGATCGTTTGTAGACATTGACCCAATTCTAGTGATTTTGGAAAGCTGAGGCTATAAAACTTTACAGCTATATTCCTTGACAAAATTCCTGAAATACTGCAATTGTAAGTAATGGAGGACTGATGCGCGACTGACTAACGTTGGCACCGCTAGCCAAGTCACGACTTCCCCAAACCGTTAGGAAACAACGTTTGGAGCTTAAAAAGTATGACATTTACAAGGGGTCGTCCAGTCGGACGATCGCAACACTTAATGTATGGTTTCCAAGATAAGTTCAGTCAATTCAATGGCTGAGCCTTTTGGTAGTTACCGTCGCATTGATCAACTTAAAGCGATCGCTTTTGATTATGGTTTTGGCAACGAAGATGCCAAGCGGTTTGGCAAGCTCAGCAAAACTGCTACTTGGAAAGCAATGCTGGAAGCTTACGGTATTGCTTTGCCTGTAAATAAAGAGGATGAGCTTCCTGATCCGGATGAAGACGAGTAGGTTAAGCAATTGGCAAAAATTTTGAGTGGCGTGCGTTTTTGCCTAGATTGTGGATTAATCGAAAGCTTCGGCAACATCTGATGCCAAAATTTAGCAAAGCGGTTGTTAGTTGT
>Ga0247774_1001279_pt1 | contig 12719 bp, 7 predicted proteins | sample UWRJL001104B6_FD_179933 | JGI IMG/M metagenome (GOLD analysis project Ga0247774, IMG submission 179933) | Plant litter microbial communities from Arlington Agricultural Research Station in Wisconsin, United States - UWRJ-L001-104B-6 | ecosystem: Environmental > Terrestrial > Plant litter >... | reverse complement strand
ATTCGCAGCGAACCGTCGTCCATCCGCACGGGAATCGATACAATTAAACTGGATTTGGGGTGTTTGAGCCGTTCAATCGTATCCTCGGAAAGCGATACATATTTTAAGGCTCGTTCTAATCGGCGACTGGCATCGGCAAATAATGAATCAGACATAATAAGATGAAGGAAGAGGTTCGAGGTAAGAAGGAAGACAGGAGAAGAATTTTGACACGGATACCCGGATTAATTATTGAGTGTCCGTCAATCGATTTTAGATTTTAGATTTTAGATTTTAGATTGACCCCACGGATAAATGCGGGGGGTTGAGGATTTTCGATTTTCGATTTGGGATTGATTCCACGGATAAATCCGGGGGCTTGTACCACCTTTGAAATTCAAGGTCCGATTTTGAAGTCCGAGCGAAAGGGAAGAAGCAAGAATAGCTGACATCTTAAATTTAAGTATCTCGGCTGACCTACTGGTTTTCCTATACATTTTAATTTAATCACAATCCAGGTTGAATTCTGTCAACTCTCAACAGTCAACTGTCCACAAACTACTTTGTGTCGATCGACTTTTCGAGCAGTGCCAAGCACCGATTAAGGAGATACACTTACAATAGAGGGTGATATTTAAGCTCAAGCCGCAATTTAAGTTCGTGAGCTCAAATCAGTGCCAGCTACCAGGGGAATTAAATTCTGAAATAGATCGAGGCTTTAGCTGACGTTATCAACTCAATTATTATTATGGTTGGACTCCTAGCCGCGCTCTCTGCGTCTGCGGCAGGGGGTATGAGAATTGCCCTGCCCCTGCTGTTAATTGGTTTGCTGCGGGTTGACAAACTTTGGTCGGAAATACCTTTATTGTCTGGGGTTCACCCCCAAGTGGTGCTCACCATCTTGGTGAGTTGGTCGCTGTTAGAGTTATTTGCTTCTAAAACCTTTGCGGGACAGCGGGTGCTGCAAATTGTGCAAATTATTTTCAGTCCCATTGTAGGAGCAATTATGGGAATTGCGATCGCTCAGGTAAGTTCGATCGACGAAATTATTGCTCACCCTTGGATGCTGTGGATTATTGGTGTTGTCGGAGGTTTGTTGGCTTTAGTGCTGCAACTGGTACAAGCAGGATGGCTTTACCGGCTGCGGGGTTTGCCGATTTGGGTGATTTTCCTCCAAGATGTTCTGTGCATTTCCTTGGTGTTGTTTGCCTTTGACGCCCCCCGGCAGGGAGGGTTAGTTGCTATGATGCTGCTGTGGCTGGCAATTCGCAGTTCTAAAGAGTGGTATCGCTGGTACAGAAGTCAGGGAATACCGGGCGATAGGGGAAATCCCCGCCGTGGCAAGCGCGATCCTAATTAATTAGTGATTAGTTATTGGTGATTAGTTATTGGTGATTAGTCATATCGTTTACGGTTGTTTCGGAATGATTTAACCGCAGAGGGCGCAGAGGGCGCACAGTTCGATAAGAGAAAGATGAATAATTCCGATCCCAACGAATTTGATATCATTAGTCATTTGTAACAACAGTCAACAGTCAACGGTCAAGGGTCAAGGGTCAACTGTCAACTGTTAATTTAAAGCAATCCGATCGAGTGTAGCGGGCCCTGACCCGTAATTAACTCCAGCAATAGTGCCACAAAACCAATCATCGCCACACGACCGTTCCAAACTTCCGCCCCCGTGGTCAAACCCCACTCCCACTGCTCTTGAGGGTACATCTTAACTTTCTTTGAAGGGCGTATAACATCAGAGAATTTAACGTTGGGAGATTCTATCGACTCAATAACTAAATCGGCCAAGGCTTCAATAAACACCGGATGAGTATTCAGGGCGGGCACTCGGTAGAAATTCTCAATCCCCGATTCTTCTGCTAATTCTCGATACTCCATGTCAATTTCTTGTAGAGTCTCTATGTGTTCGGAAACGAAACTAATTGGAACTACCAACAAATCTTGGACTCCATTTTCTGCCAATTCGGTTATGGCGTCTTCGGTGTAAGGCTTGAGCCATTCCACCGGGCCAACCCGACTTTGATAAGCTAGAGTGTGTTCGTTCGATCGATCCAAATGTTCCATAATCAGACGAGTGCAATCTTCTATCTCGCGCTGATACGGGTCTCCCGCCTCTTCTACATAGCTCAGGGGGACGCCGTGGGCGCTAAAAAAGATGTGAACTCGATCGGGATTCGGATTGTGGTCTAGTTCTTGGGCTATCAGTTCCGACATTGCCTGAATGTAGCCTGGCCGCTTGTACCAAGAAGGAATCGCGGTATATTCGATATCCTTGAGCGCTGGATCTAGGCCCCACATTTCTTCTAGCTGCCGGAAGCTAGAACCGCTGGTGCTGATGGAAAATTGAGGATACAGCGGCAATATTGTCAAATGTTCTATGCGATCGCGCTTTATTTTAGCTATCGCCTCTTCGGTAAAAGGATGCCAGTAGCGCATCCCCACGTATACTCGAGCATCTTGTCCCTTGGACTGCAAGACGGATTGCAGCGAAGCCGCTTGTTCCTCGGTAATCCGCCGCAAAGGAGAGCCGCCCCCGATGTGGCGGTAGTTTTCCTGGGATTTCTGAAAACGCAGGGTCGAAATCAACCAGGCGAGCGGTTTTTGCATCCACGGAAACGGGATGCGAATGATTTCCGGGTCAGAAAACAAGTTGAACAGGAAAGGACGGACATCCTCGATTTGATCTGGCCCGCCCAAGTTTAATAGCAATACTCCCACACGACCCATAGCGGTTACAGCTCTCCCATCGTCTCAGTTCTGTTACTTATCTTTATCATTTGACACTCCCGGGCCTGCGAGGCGTGGGGATTCTTAATTCAGCGAGTGACCTTTAAGCGCTATGTCCTTGCGGCAATTCTTAAACCTTTCAACCGTAGAAAATACCACCAATTGACGAGTTCAACTCACAGCAACCGCAGAGGGTCTGTCTCCAAAAGCGTACTAGGATATAGCCTAGAGTTCGGGTATGCCCTACCCTACTTAACAAATGAACCAAATATTTGTTTTCGGGTAAATAGAATACGTTGATTCTCTAGCTGTATGGCGAGTTTTCGCGGCTAGGTGTCCAACAGTTTGTGCCTAAGAGTGTGTCTTAACTGTTTCACTATTAGCTCCTGAGTTTAACGTTGACTATCGTAGTATACCACAAGTGCCACCAATTCCCTGATTTTTGGGAATGGATTTAAGAAATTAAAGCCGTGCTAGAAGGACGGGGTTTTAAACCCAATTTCCCGATAATATCTTAAGTCGATAGCAAGGTATACATAATTTTGACTGTGGCAACACTTTTTAGAGATTTAAGTTATCGGTATAGCGTGTCTCCTTGATGCGATCGCGCGTCTGGCCCGCCCGTGAGCGTAGGCCCAGAGGCTCGTTTGGGCCAGCGACGCTTGGAATATTTTACCATCAGCGCGGAAACTAAAGTTTTAGATTTTTGCTGCAGCAGCCGTCAAACTACGCAATTTCTGGTGCTATATTCCCAGGATGTCACAGGACTTGACGCTTCGCCATTATTTCTGCAACTGGCACCAGAAAAATGTACTATCAGCCAATTAAGTAGAAGCTTTTGCTGAGTCGATGCCTTTTCCCGACTCTCAGTTTCACAGGAGCGTACAGCAGCGTTGCGATGCACTTCATGCGATCGGCGCAATTGCCACAATTCTTTCAGGAAGTATACCGCGCCATCAAGCCCGGTGGTCTATTCATTTTGGTAGATTTTCATCTCACAAATCCGGTTTTTTGGGTTCTGTTGGCTGTATTTTTGTGGTTGTTTGAGACAGAAACTGACTTGGGGAGTTTGTTGGCCCAAGTGGGAGGGCGATCGTACAATTCCGAACGAACTCAACCACCAAAACTTTATGCTGGCGGCAACATTCAAGTAATTCAAGTCCAAAAGTCATATCAAATCCGGTAACATCGTCGGGACAATCACCGATGGTGCAACCGGAATCGAGCTAATTTATCTGCGGGAATCTGTGTTTATCTGCCCTCATCTGCGGTTAAAAAAAGATAATTTCTGGAACCGCAGATGACAATGGATTGACGCTGATTCACGCAGATTAAGAGAAGAGATATCTGAATAACTCCGCTATCTGCGTTTATCTGCGGTTTCCCCATGTATCAAAAAAAATTGCAATCAATCTCCAAATGACTAATGACTAATAACTAATAACTAAACAAACTTTTTCGCTTCTGCCAAAGCCGCCTCAAACTTGAGCAATACATCCTTTTCTGTGTGAATAACTTTCTCTTGTTCCAGCAGCGGGCGGCCAAAGCGAAAAATGCCGTCCTGTTCTACGTGGTCTACATAAGGCAGCGTTTCTGGATGCGGCAAAAATTTTCTGCCTATCGTGTACGGCGTGTGGAAAGAAAAACTAAAATCGGGAAACTTGTCGCTCTTGATTTCCAGGTAGTAAAGCGAGTAATAATCTTTGGTTTCGCAGTACACGCATTCGCGGCACTTATTTACCCATTTGCGGTTTTGATAGAAAAAATCCCACTTATCCCAATAGTAGCCATCTTTCATCATTTCCTGGTGGTCGTCGCACAGTTCGAGATATAATTTGTCAGCATCCGCCGGACGGTAGAAGTAAAGCATGGCGTAGGGCATCTCAATCAGTAACTTGACCGCTTGATTTTTTCGCTGATACCATTCCTGCTGGTGAGTTTCGTAGACTTCCTTATATTTAATTGCTTTAAAGCTGTTGAGCTGATTTTCTTTTGCCCACCGCGACGCCCAAACTGTCCAGTAAGCTAGCTGGAAGGTTGCTGAAATTTCCGCAGAACCTTGTTCTTTCCAGTCGGCAATGATTTTTTCCCAAGCTGAACTAAAAGCTACTCGCGATTGTTCGTTTTCTGCTGGGTTTTCTGTATTGATGGGGGTGGGTGTTGGGCGATTATTTTGAATCAGCCCTTTGGGTTCTTGGCGCCAATTATTAATATCGGTTGGCGTTATACTTAAGATGAATCTTCGGTCGTGAACGGGATATTCTAAATGGATTCCTGATTTGCGGAAAGAGCGGTATTCTAAAATAGGGAGTTTGCCTTGTTCAATCCACTGCTGGCGTTCTGCTGGCGAACACTTGAGTATTGTTTCTACTTCTACCGGATTGACGGCTAATTCACTTTTGAATGTCTCCCAAAATCTTTCTTGTTCCGCTGGATTTACTTCCAGCACGGATACAATTCGGTTGATGAGGTTATCGGTTTTGTCTTGGCAATTTTCGGGAAGTCCTAAAAAGTCGAGGAGTTTGGTCTTGAGTATGCGTCTGGCAGAGATTAGCTCGGCTAACATGAGAAGCTCCAGTAGAGTCATGACTTGCGCCCTTGAATTGGCAAGATTTTTGCAAGTCTTATATATCTTAATTGATTCTCCTGGGTTGTCGGCAATTGAAAAGTCCGGGCGAGCGAAGCTATCCCGAACGCGCGGGTCTTCGGGAAGGGTGGGGAATCGCGGAACCTCGGCTCTATGCCTAAGCCAAAATACTCAAAACAAGGCCAAAAGACCGATCGACCTTTTGGTCTTTTTGGCTAAAATCGATAATTGCGATCGCGCACCCACAAACTCACAGGCACAGCATGGCCTGTTTTGTCAACCTTTACTTCTACCAAAAATGATTGTCGCTGGCTGCTTTGAGCTTGCCTAATCTCCTGATTGACTTTTTCCCTTTCATCCTCTGGCATATAATAAGTTTCTAAGCCGTATTCCATCAGGAAACCGTTATATTTGCCCTTAATTGCGATTTGGTTGGCGGGTAAATTACCGGGATTTTCTAGACTGACGCGGACGGGTTTCCAAGCTTGGGGGCGGCCGGGATTAGTCGCAGCTTTTGGGGCTTCTAAGATTACATAAAAACTGGTTTGTGCCTTGACATTGTATGTATTTTGTGGACAAGCAACCCCGGGCGGACAAGGTGTTTTTTCGCCAGGTAAATCTTTCCAGCCGGGGAGTTTTTGGAGATTTGTGCGATCGGAAATATTATAGCTCAAAACTTGGTAATATCCGCGCAAAAAGTCGTAAGGGTCTACTGGTACTGTTTGCAGGACAACTGTTTTGCCAGTAATAAAAGTGTAAACTGCGGTCGCTGGTACGGCGGCAATTAGCCCGATTTGCAGCAGCAAAGGAACCCACATTCGCCACGCGGGAAGGCGTTTTGCTTCGGGGGGAAGCTGAAACAGATTTGTTGTATCTGGATTTTTAACTAATAAGTCAATGTTGTTTGTGTTCATGTTATTTATGGGTTATATTGTTTGCGGTTGTTTCGGAATGATTAAACCACAGAGAACGCAGAGGGCGCTGAGTGACAGAAGAGAGAGATGAATAATATCAAATCCGTTAGCATCGGAATAGTAAATTCGAGTTCACTGTTGACTGTTGACTGTTCACTGTTCACGGCGTCAACAGTCAACCGTCAACATCATTCCGGTGTAACCGGAAATGATATAATTTCTATTCGTCGGGCATTTTTGCGAAGTGGCGCTCGAACCACAAACCCGCAGCAATAACACCGATTCCGCACAAAACAAATACAAAAGATTTGAGCAACAATTCTGTGTTATATTCAAATACTCGGCTGATAATTTGTAGGGTGATTAATACCAGGCCTCCCCAAAAACTCTTGCGGTTCCCTAAAGCTAAACCTTCTCGGATTAAGCCGACGGCTAGCAGAAATGATAAAACGTTAAACAGAAAAGTCGCTAATTCTGGAATCCGAATAAAATTCAAGTGGTAAAGCGGTATTAAAGCGGTGATGAGTATCAAAAGTGCGATCGCACCTGTGGTCAAATCCACTCCTTTTTGTTTTGGTCGCCGCCGTTCCAAACGTCCCAAACGCAGCCACTCAAACACCGTTAAAGCGCCCACAACAGCTACATTTGTTGTAAAAAGACTCCAACTCCAATCGGGCTGTGGGGGCGCAGGATTGAGGTAAGGATTGGGGGCATCGGGCCAAAACCAGTGGAAAGAAAGAATATAAAAAAGACTGGCGAGAAACACGAGTGCGAAACTGCGGGCGGTAGGTTGAAACAGCCTGCTGTCTATATTCGGCCACATTGCATCGTCGTATCCCCACAGCAAAGCAGGCGGTAGGGCACAAAAAATTGCTGTGCCCCAGGTTGGATTTAACCCTTGGACGAGAGAAACTTGTAGGGAGAAAATTAGGACGATCGCACCTAGGGCAAAAATAGCACGCGATCGACACCAATAAGCGAGCGGCACAAACATTATACTGGCTGCGATCGGCATTTGCCGCACCAAAACTTGCAGCCAAGAAAACTCGACTTTGGAGGAGAAATCAAACACGGCCAGCCAATAGCCCAAACCGATCAAAAGTGCGGACAAAACGCCCAAGGAAGTCAACCGCAAACTGTAAGCCATTCCGAGCACGCCGATTCCCCAAGCAAGGAAAAGTCCGTAGGAAGAACCGCCTATGTGGAACATTTGCGCCATCAATGCCATATTTGCTCCTAAAATCAGAGCTCCTAACAGCAACAATCCTTCACCTAGGAGTTTGTTTCGCCCTTTTGTTGGGGGCATATTTGGATGGGAGTTTTTGCTTGGGGATGGGGGAATGCGCCACAGATAGAAACCCGCCGCATTGACTGCTACGAAAAGACTTAGCAGCATTGCAACTCTCACTTCGCGCGACCAAAGTTGCCAGTTTGCGGCTACAAAGGTGATGACTCCTATACCGAGGAGAATGCCGCCGAGACTCATCAGAATGCTGAGGAAACGGTTGCGGGAGGCGGTTTCGAGTGTGTTGAATTGGTAGCGTTCCGAAAGTTGTTGGTAGAATGAAGTGTCGATGAGTCCTTCTGCTTCCCAGAGTTTGGCTTCTTCTCGCAACTCGCGCCGAAATTTATCTGAATTCATTGTTTATATTCGACAGGATTTGAACTCAATACGCTTGGGCCCGAGCCCGATCCCCCCTAGCCCCCCTTAAGAAGGGGGGGACAAGAACTTGCTCTTGCGTCCCCCTTCTTAAGGGGGATTTAGGGGGATCTCCGGGGAATAAACAGTTTTAACGGAACCGTACTGGATTTGAACTGTGATGGTTTTTAATATGTCACTTGTGGGGCGATCGTCGGTGGATGCTGGGACACCTGCTGAACTAGCACAGCAGTTTTGATTCATATCCTTCGGCTGTTGAAACCGTTTCTACACAAACAAACTCCCAGCAGAAAGGAACGAATAAATCAAGGAATGTAATATTATGGTACAAGCTCAATCTAAAAAATTAACTTTTGACGAGTACCTTAATTACTCAAATGATACGGGTCAACGCTATGAGTTAATTGATGGGGAGTTAATAGCTTTGCCCCCAGAATCGGAACCTAAGAATTTTATTGCTAACTATCTATTTTTCTATTTTGCTAGCAGCGGGCTAGTGCCACTCAGGCTGATTAAAACGCATAATTGCGAGGTTCAAGTTCCTGTTTTGCGATCGGGAGATGCGGCGAACCGCTACCCGGATTTGATAATTCTGGAACCTGAACATATTCCGCTGACAGCAACCAGGCTAACTATCACTTTCGATATGCTGCCTCCTCGGTTTGTTGTGGAGGTAGTGAGTCCGGGTAGAGTGGGCAGGGATCGGGATTACGATCGCAAACGAGCTCAGTACGCAGCCCGGGGCATCGCAGAGTATTGGGTTATCGATCCAATTGAACAAGTAGTGACGGTTTTGCGGCTTGAGGATGGGCAATATGTTGAGGTTGGGGTGTTTCGGGATGGAGAGGCGATCGTATCTCCGATGTTTCCACAGCTAAGTTTGACGGTTCAACAGATTTTGAGTGGAGAGGTTTAAGGGCGGATTAATAGCTAATTGGTTAGCATTCTTCTAACCACCTACCGATTAGTGAAAATCTCCACCCTCAACCTGATTAAGGCTATGTTTCCATCCTTAATAGGGGTTTAGTTTGATTGCGGCTTTTCCCAGTTGTTGGCTGGCTCCGGTCTATGGAAGTGTTTCAATCCCTGATAGGGATTTAGGTTGATTGCAACTCATCGGAACTCTAGCAATTCGCAATGTCGAGGATTTGTTTCAATCCCTGATAGGGATTTAGGTTGATTGCAACATCGGACGATCGATTAAACCTCCGAAAAAAGCCGGAGTGTTTCAATCCCTGATAGGGATTTAGGTTGATTACAACCATCGGGGAACATCTCGATAAACAATGCTTTGAGCCGTCGGTGTTTCAATCCCTGATAGGGATTTAGGTTGATTGCAACCTGGACGGCTTTCGCCTAACGATGTTTCGACAGTCAGTTTCAATCCCTGATAGGGATTTAGGTTGATTGCAACTTTATATAGGAACCATAAGAGAGTCTTTGAAATGCTGTTTCAATCCCTGATAGGGATTTAGGTTGATTGCAACATTCTTCTTGAGCTAAGTGGTGACCGTTTTCTATTTGTTTCAATCCCTGATAGGGATTTAGGTTGATTGCCACAGCGTTTAACGAACACAATAACAAAGAAGTGTTTCGGTTTCAATCCCTGATAGGGATTTAGGTTGATTGCAACCAGCCAAGGCTTTTTATACGCAATTCGGAATAGCAAAATCGTTTCAATCCCTGATAGGGATTTAGGTTGAGTGCAACTCGAAACTACACAGATGTCATTTGTGATTTAGATAATGTTTCAATCCCTGATAGGGATTTAGGTTGAGTGCAACATCAGGTACTTCTGTTACTCAAGAAGATGCCGATAGTTTCAATCCCTGATAGGGATTTAGGTTGAGTGCAACGAGTTACCTGAGTCGTTCCGTATTAATGACTTAGCGTTTCAATCCCTGATAGGGATTTAGGTTGAGTGCAACAGTTGGTTTCTGAAACTGTTAGTGTATTTAGTTTTCAAGGTTCGTTTGCGTCTGTACATATTAAAAGTACCATTTCAATACCGACCTGTCAACAGGCAAAAATTTCAACAAACCTCAAAACCTTTAACAGCAAGCAATACAGCATTTGCGTCCGTCGGATTTTTCATAAAGAGCCTTAAATCCATACTACGCAACAGAGACAGCCGAAAAAAATCACCCCCTCAAAAAAACACCTACCCACAGGCGCAAAACTCAACCTTCAACCCGATTCAAATTCCAGTTGTAAGGCAAAAAAACGATCGCCCATCCATCACCCACAGCCGCCTCCGGCCCCAAATAACCGCCCACATACTCAGCCACCGAACCCGCCGCCTTTACAAAATCCTCCCCGTACCACTCAAAAATCTTGCTCAAATAAAGCGTCTTTTTCTGGGCATCATATCGCACCTTATCAGGATTGTGAATAAAACGGCTCGCATCCGCTTCTAGTTGAGTCCGTACCGACTCCGGGAAATAAGCCCCCCGGCGCAGCAGCGGACACCCGACAGCAGCGCAAACTAATGCAAAATGGATGCGCGGTTCCGCAAATTCCGGCCGCAAAATTGCGTGTTCGATTTGATTGAGACTGTACTTTTTGCCGCCAACAATCGTATTTGAACGAGTGAAAAAATCCAAAAAACTCAGCCAGTTGGGAATTCCCAAAACTTTGGGACGGATCGACGCGATCGGATATACTTCCAGAACTTGAGAAATTGCGATCGCATTGTACGCATTCAGCCACAACGCCAGCCGCGCATCCGCATCAGTAAAATCCGCCCAATCCACATCAGCAAAACTTTCCAGCCACACCCGCAAAACATCCGCCCCCTCAGCTTTCCAGCGGCGATAATTGACCCGGCCCAAATCGTCAACGTAGCGTTGCAGCAACTCGTCCCAAATCCTAAAGTCGATCGTAGCGATCATTTATTACTATCCATAATATAAGGCGGGCATTGCTTTAGCTTCTGCTTCTATAGCAATCCTAAATCATTTGTGAATTTCTTACTCCCTCCCCTTGCTAAGGGGAGGGTTGGGGTGGGGTAAAAAATTTACGACTCATTTAGGATTTCTATATTTAATACTACCGTCAACCAAAATAACACCTGCAACGGTAGCATTTTTTAGATTAGGCCCGTCAAACCGGCTTTGGTTAAATTAGCATCGCTCAAATTAGCGCCTTGTAAATTAGCTTGCCACCAAGCAGCCCCGCTCAAATTTGCCCCGGATAAATTAGCTTCCCTAAAATTGGCTCCTCTCAAATCTGCCTTTGCTAAACTCGCGTGCCCTAGGGGAATGCTGCTCAAATCGTCGCCCGCCCACTCGTTAGTTTACCACAACAAATTGACTTGCTCGCCGTTAGCTGCAATCACCGATGTAGCCAACCCGAAAATCAGTCCCAATGAAACTGCTCCCAAAGTTACAGATTTCCTGCTCTTTACCTTCTACAATTTTAAAAGATTCTTAATTTCAACCTCAACACCGATCGATTTCTTCCGGCACAGCACCCCTCCCACTTTGAGCGGCAATTTTTTAATTTCCCCTTACCTCCATAACACACTATGACGGATCGAACCAACTTTTTCGATAAACTGTTAGCGGCTGTTGAAAACAATCAAAGTTTGCTGTATTTAGCCCTCGACCCCGACCCGGAAACCTTGCCCGCCCTCGTTTCCATGACTGCCGAGGAAACTAAAAGTTTTGTAACAGATTTGTTGTCAAAGCTCAAAAGTGCGATCGACCAAACAGCCGATTTAATCTGTGCCTGCAAACTCACCCTCGGTTTTTACCAATCTCTCGGTATTCCCGGTTGCGAATTGCTGCAACAAATTTTAACAATAATTCCTCCTCAGATAGCCGTAATTTTAGATGCCAAACACTGCGATTTAAATACCAGCACAGCGTTTGCAAAAATTGTATTTCAAGACTGGCAAGTTGACGCTATTACCTTAAGTCCCTATGCCGGATTCGACCAAGTAGCGCCTTTTTTGTTATACGCCGGAAAAACAGTTTTTGTCCTCTGTGCCACCGCCAACGCCTCAGCGGCCGCTTTGCAAGAATACCCGACGCCAGAAAACCCTTTCTACTTGCAATTAGTCCGAGTCTCTCAAACTTGGGGAACTCCAGAACAAGTCGGTTTAGAAGTAGGAGTAATGCCGGATATGTTGGCGCGCATCCGCCAAGCAGCTCCTGAACGCCTAATTTTAGTCGAAGGAGACATCGCCGAAGAAAATGACCTCACAGAAGAAAACGACCTCGCACAACTGCTGGCGGCTGGTTTAAACAAGAATGGTGAAGGTTTATTATTGCCAGTCCCCCCGAGTTTATTAGCGGGGAAAGAGCCGCGCCGAGAAATTGAGAAATTGCGGGATAATATTAATAAACAGAGGATGCGGGCAATCGAAGGTAGTCCCACTTGCGAATTGTGGCTGCCCGATGTTTGCTTTTTGCAACCGGAACCTTACCGCGATTTAATCTTGCAACTTTATGACATCGGCTGCGTAGTTTTTGGCGACCACGTACAAGCATCGGGAGCCGTATTTCCATATTACATCGACTTGCGGAAAATTATCTCAATTCCGCAGATTTTCCACCAAATAGTCAGCGCTTATGCAGACATTCTCAAAAGTTTAAAATTCGATCGCATTGCCGGAATTCCCTACGGTTCTTTACCCACAGCAACCGGTTTAGCATTGCGGATGGAACGGCCGATGATTTTCCCGCGCAAGGAAGTCAAAACTTACGGGGCGGGCAAGTTGATTGAGGGGCATTTTCAGCCGGGAGAAACGATTGTCGTAGTCGATGATATTTTGATTAGTGGCAAAAGCGTGATGGAAGGCGCGGGCAAGTTAAAATCTGCTGGGTTGAATGTGGAA
>Ga0247774_1001278_pt1 | contig 12721 bp, 13 predicted proteins | sample UWRJL001104B6_FD_179933 | JGI IMG/M metagenome (GOLD analysis project Ga0247774, IMG submission 179933) | Plant litter microbial communities from Arlington Agricultural Research Station in Wisconsin, United States - UWRJ-L001-104B-6 | ecosystem: Environmental > Terrestrial > Plant litter >... | reverse complement strand
CAGCGGTACTTCGTCCAAGGCGTCCTCGCCGGCTCCGTCAAATAACAAGAGCCTGAAATGTCACGCGAACCGCGATCCGGTTCGCGTGACATTTCAGGCTGGCGTTCGCGGCGGAAGCAGAAGCAGAAGCGGAAGCCCGGCGGCTCAGGTGAGCTCTTCCTGGCAGCGTTCGAGCCAGTCGAGGTCGGCTTGGAGATGCAGGCGAGCGCCTTCGATGAGCAGGAGGGCAACCGTGTTGTCGCGCTCGGTCGTGGCCGCGAGGTCCGACAGGCCGCGCATGAGGTTCAAGAGGTGACGTCGTTGCCTGTTGATCAGGGTCATGCGGTCGGCGGCCCCGGTCATCGGGGCCAGGGCGAGCTTGACGAAGAAGTCGTCGCGCAGCCGCGGGCCGTCGCTCTGCTCGTCCACCCAGGAGGCGAGGGCGTCGCGGCCGGCCGGGGTCAGCTCGTAGACCTTCTTGTTCGGCCGGCTGGCCTGGGTGACGTCCTGGCTACGGACGAGACCGTCCTTTTCCAGCCGTCCCAGCGTCACGTAGATCTGGCCGATGTTCGGAGAGGGGTAAGCGCCTCCGAAAGTCTGTTCGAGCGCTTGCTTCAGCTCATATCCATGAGCCGGTTCTTTGGCCAGCAAGGCCAGCAACACCGGTCGCATGTATGGCCACCCCCTTTCTCCTACCTACATGTCAGCCATGTTAGGACGCCCTGTCAAGCACCACTAGTGCCCACAATCTCGGCATCCTCTATTGACTACTAGATAACGTCAATATATAACAAGCATGTATACGAGTATAGGCGGCCGACATGGGAGGAGTCGAGATGCGATCCATGATCGATGACCCTGTGGTGATGGTCCGGCCGAAACGGGGGGACGGACTCCGGGATCTCCGGCGCATGCGATCGAGCCACGGAGGTGGCCGTATGACGAACCACCAGGCACGGGCCGGACGGCGCTACGCGGCCGAGGAGCCGCTTCCGGTGAGCATCACTCCGGCCCCGGACTCCGGAGACGGAGACGCGCCGCTCGACTGGCGGATCTCCTTCCCCGGCGTACCCGCCATCGTGGCGGTCGCCCGCCAGCTCATTCGCGCCACACACGAGGACTCACCGCGGCTGGAGGACCTCGAGCTCGTTACCAGCGAGCTGGTCACCAACGCCATCCGCCACACACCGAGCGGCCGGGCGGGTTCCCTGTTGACCCTCCGGATCCGCGGCCGGGCCGGCTGGGCCCGGATCGAGGTCAGTGACCTCGGCAGCACCTCCTGGACCGAGCCGGGACCGACCGGCGAGCAGGATGAGTGCGGCCGGGGACTCGTCATCGTCAACGCACTCGCGGACCGCGCCGGTCACGAACCGGCGGCCGGTGGACAGGTCTCCTGGGCCGAGCTCCGCTGGCATGTTTCCCCCGACCCCGGGCGCTCGTCGTCCAGGGGCGGCAGACCTACCTAGTCGGCGCCTGCCGGCAACCCCCCTATTTCATCGTCAGGGTCCCGTCGCCCGAGCCGTGACCCGCTCGAAAGGAGACCGCCGATATGACCGCGATCACGCTGAATCGGCTTGATAAGACCTATCCGGCCGGCAACAAGGCCGTGGATTCGTTGAGCCTGGACATCAAGGACGGCGAGTTCATGGTGCTCGTCGGGCCGTCCGGATGTGGCAAGTCGACGGCGTTGCGCATGATGGCCGGCCTTGAGGAGATCACCGGCGGTGAGCTCCGGATCGGCGACCGCCTGATGAACCGGACGCCGGCGCGGGACCGGGACGTGGCGATGGTGTTCCAGAGCTACGCGCTGTACCCGCACCTTTCGGTCCGCCAGAACATCGGGTTCGGGCTGACGCTGCGCAAGGTGCCCAAGGCGGAGATCCGCAAGCGGGTGGACGAGGTGTCGGAGATCCTCGGCCTCAATGACTACCTTGAGCGCAAGCCGCGGAACCTCTCCGGTGGTCAGCGCCAGCGTGTCGCCATGGGCCGTGCGATCGTCCGTGAGCCGCAGGCGTTCTTGATGGACGAGCCGCTGTCGAACCTCGACGCCAAGCTCCGGGTCTCCATGCGCGCCTCGCTGAGCCAGCTGCACGAGCGGCTCGGTGTGACGACGGTGTACGTGACGCACGACCAGGTCGAGGCCATGACGCTCGGCGACCGGGTCTGCGTGCTGCGGGAGGGGAAGCTGCAGCAGGTCGACACCCCGCAGAGCCTCTTCGACAACCCGGTGAACCTGTTCGTGGCCGGCTTCATCGGCTCGCCGGCGATGAACTTCGTCACCGCCAAGCTCGTCCGCGACGACGGCCCGCACGCCGCGTTCGCCGGCTTCACTCTGCCGATCCCGGCCGAGACCATGGCCGCCCGGCCGGGCCTGGACGACTACTTCGACCGTGAGGTGATCCTCGGCGTACGGCCCTCCGACTTCGAGGACGCCTCACAGGCCAACCCGGAGTGGGCGCGGATGCACGCCAAGGCGGACCTGACCGAGGAGCTCGGCAGCGAGATCAACGTCATCTTCTCGATCGACGCTCCGCCGGTGCAGCACAAGGACGCCGCCGACCTGGCCCAGGACGCCACCGACGGCGACGACGCCGCGACGCTGTCGCTGGCCGACAACAAGGCGCTGTGGACGGCCCGGGTCAACGCGCGGTCCCGTATCCAGCCGGGCCAGCAGGTCGAGCTCGCCATCGACAACCGCAGCCTGCACTTCTTCGACCCCACGAGCGGTCTGGCCATCGGCCGCGGCCACTGAAAACCCCCCGTACCAGGGCCTGCCGGATGCGGACGCGCTTCGGCAGGCCCTGTCTCATGCCCGGCGCACGCCGAGGGCCGTACGGGTGTGCTCGACGAAGCGGCGCGCGGCCGGGCCGGCCGGGCCCTCGGCCCGCCAGGCGAACGCGAGCCGTCCCCGTACCCCGGGCCGCAGGGTGATCGCGTGCAGTTCCGCCGACCGGCCGCCCATCACCGACTCCGGCAGGACGGCCACGCCGAGGCCACGGCCGGCGAGCCGTGCGAGCAGACGCGGGTCGCCGGCCTCGAAGGCGAAGTGCGGCCGCAGGTCCAGGGCGGCGAAGGCCCCGTCCACGCAGGCGCGGATGCCGGTGCCCAGGGGAAGGCCGATGAGATCGCGTTCGGCGAGCTCGGTCAGCGAGATCGTGTCCGTCGCGGCCAGCGGGTCGCCCCGGCCCACGATCGCGACGAGCGGCTCGTCGGTGATGACGTGGATGGCCACGCCCGGTGGGGGATCGGCGGCCAGCCCGGCGAACGCGACATCGAGCCGTCCGGCCCGGAGGCGGTCGAGCAGGTCCCCGGAGCCCGCCTCAGAGAGCGTGATCTCCACCGCCGGATGAAGCCGGTGGAAGCCGGCCAGCAGCCCCGGCAGGTCGACCTCGTGGGTGGACATCGAGGCGACCATCCCCACGGTGACGTGCCCGCGTACGAGCCCGGTGAACTCGGCCACCACGTCGCGGGCGCCGGACACCGCGCCCAGCGCCGCCCGCGCGTACGGCAGCACGGCGGCGCCCACCTCGGTGAGCCGCACCGTGCGCCCGGAGCGGTCGAGCAGTTCCTCGCCGAGTTCGCGTTCGAGACGGCGGATCTGGGCGCTGACCCCGGGCTGGGCGACGTGCAGCCGGGCCGCCGCCCGCGTGAAGTTCGCCTCTTCGACCACGGTCACGAAGTACTCCAGCTGCCGAAGCTCCATAACGAATGATGCTAGTGACCAGACCAACGTGCTCTTGGACTTATGGCCGGCGCGCGGCCACCGTGGACGGATGAGCCGAGAACACGCACTACGGGGGCTCGTGCTGCGCCCCGGCGACGACGGTTATGACGAGGAGCGGAGCGGCTTCCAGACCGCCCGGCGGCACCGGCCCGCGGTGATCGTGGGCGCGGCGGAGGTGGGCGACGTACGCGCCGCGGTCGCGTTCGCCGCCGCCCGTGACCTCCCCGTGGCCGTGCAGGCGACCGGGCACGGGCGGTCCGTTCCCGCGGACGGCGGCATGCTGATCAGTACCCGCCGGATGACCGGGGTCCGGGTGGACGCCGCCACGCGTACCGCCTGGATCGAGCCCGGCGTGCGCTGGGAGCAGGTGGTACGGGAGGTCACGCCGTACGGGCTGGCCCCGTTGAACGGCAGTGCCCCGCACACCGGCGCGGTCGGCTACACCCTCGGCGGCGGTCTGGGGTTGCTGGCCCGCCGCCACGGCTACGCGGCCGACCACGTACGGGAGATCGACGTCGTCACCGCCGACGCACGGCTCCGGCACGTCACCGCGGACAGCGACCCGGACCTGTTCTGGGCGCTGCGCGGCGGCCGGGACAACTTCGGCGTGGTGACCGGGATGCGGATCGGCCTCGTACCGGTCACCCGGATCTACGGCGGAGGACTGTTCTTCCCGGCCGGCCTGGCCGCCGGCGTCCTGCGAGCCTTCGCCGAGTGGACCCGTGCGCTGCCGGAGGAGATGACGGCCTCAGTGGGGATGATCCCGTTCCCGGACCTGCCGGTGATCCCCGAGCCGCTGCGCGGCCGCCACGTCACCCATGTCCGCGTCGCCCACCTCGGCGACGCCGCGTCGGGGGAGCGGCTCGTGGCGCCGCTGCGCGAGGCCGGACCGCGCCTGCTCGACACGCTCGCCGAGATGCCGTACGCCGAGAGCGGCTCGATCTACAACGACCCGTCCCGGCCGCACGCCTACTCCGGGTCCAACATCACGCTGTCCGGCCTGGACGACGCGGCGGTGCGTACGGTGTTCGACCTGGCCGGCCCCGACGCGCCGGTCCGGTGCGTGGTCGACCTGCGCCACCTGGGCGGCGCGCTCGCCCGTACGCCCGAGGTCGCGAGCGCGGTCGGGCACCGGGACGCGGCCTACCTGCTGCGGGTGCTGTCTGCGGAGGACTCGCCGGCGGCGCGCGCCGCGCACGAGCGGGTCTTCGCGGCGATGCGGCCGTGGGCCACCGGAGGGCGGTCCCTCAACTTCCTCTACGACGCCGACCCCGACCAGGTGCGCGACGCGTACGAGCCGGAGGACCACCGGCGGCTCACCGAGCTCAAGGCGGTGTACGACCCGGCCAACCTGTTCCGGCTCAACCACAACATCCCGCCGGCTCAGCCGGTCAGCGGGGCGAGGAACTCCGCCAGCGCGTCCTGCGAGGCGTGACGCGCCCACTCCAGCGGCGTGGTCCCGAACCTGGCGTCCCGTACGCCCGGGTCCGCGCCCAGCTCCAGCAGCAGCCGCGCGAGGCCGAGGTCGCCGCGCCAGGCCGCCCAGTGCAGGGCCGTACCGCCCGATACGCCGAGGACCGGCCGCGCGTCGGCGGCCGGGTCGAGCTGGGCGTCGACGTCGAAGCCCAGCTCGACCAGCAGCGCGAGTGCCGCGGTCCGGCCGCGCTCGGCCGCCTCCACGACGAGGGCGGGACGCTCGGCACGGGCCTGCGCGAGGAGCCCGGAGAGCCGGGCCACGGCCGCCCGGTCGCAGGCCAGGCACGCGGCCACGAGCGCGTCCACTCCGGCGATCCCCGGATCGCGCGCGCCGGCCGCCTCGAGAAACTCCACGATCTCGGTGTGGCCGCCACGGGCCGCCGCCTCGATCGGGGTGCGGCCGTCATCGAGCGGTGCCCGTACGTCCACGCCGTGCTCGGCCAGCAGCCGCACCCGATCGAGGAAACCGCGGTCGATCGCCCACGTCAGCTGGCCACGGACGAGTTCGGCCGGCGGATCGAGCGCGTCGCCGAGGCGGGCCCGCCACGGACCGCCGTCGCCCTCGCCGAGACCGAACGCGAACAGCAGCTCGAGATGGTCGTCGCCGGGCCGGAACATGCGGTTGTACAGGGCCTGCCCGTCGTTCGGGTCGGCGCCGGCCCGCAGCAGCAGCCGGGCGAGGGCGGCCGAGTGCGGGTGCCGGGGCTGGCGGCCGGGCCCGGACTCGCCCTCGCCGAAGGTGCCCGTCAGCGCCGTGAACGGCGGAGCCAGTCCCTGCCAGAGGAATCCGGCGTTCGGGTCCGCGCCCGCGTCCAGCAGCAGCCGGGCGACGGTCAGCACGGGCTCCTCCCGTACCGCCGGGTCGAGCCGGGAGTAGGCGAGGTAGAGCAGCGGCTCCAGCGCGTACGGGCCGCCTTCGCGGCGGGCCCTCGACCGGTCGGCGGCCAGGAGGCCGCGCACCGCGTCGGGGTCGGCCGCGGCGGCCGCCGCCCAGATGCTCCCGCGCGGCAGGTCCGGACGCTCGGCCAGCAGGTCACGTGCCCGCGCCCAGCGCTCGGGCCCGTCGTCGCCGTCGTAGGCGAGGCAGGCCAGACGGCAGAACTCCTCCGCCGGGTCGGCACGTGCCACCGGGTCCAGGTCACGCCGGTGCCGGGCGACGACGTCGAGGTGACGTTTCAGCCGGGGCCAGCCGGCGAAGCCGTGCTCTCGCGCGATGACGAGCTGGGCGAGAGACAGGGGAAAGGTGCCGGGGGACACTTCGGCGGAGTGCCGCGCGGCGACGCGTGCGAGGGCGGCGGCGTCGCCCGCGCGTACGGCACGCTGGAGCGCCCGCGCCCGGTTGCGGAGATTCTCCAGGCTGGGGTCGGCGGGGAACGCGATGGCCGGCACGGCGACCTCCCTTCTCGAGCCTGCTGTCCGCTTCGTCAGGCCGAAAGGAGGCGCGAGGCCATGGGTGTGTCACGGGGCGCAGGTGGGCTTCGCCCTTTCCGCGGACCGGAGGCGCCCTGAGCGCCGTCACCAGGCTACTCCGAAAAGATCCGCCGGATAGGGTGCGGACGTGCTCGTGCAACGCAACGACGTCAGCCCGATCGTGGCTCGCGACGCACGGATCGCCGAGTCGGCGCACGTCATCGGCAACGTGCTGATCGGTGAGGGATGCGTCGTCGGCCATGGGGCGGTGATCGAGAGCTCCGGGCCGGAGGTGCGTCTCGACGCCGGGGTGGTGGTGATGTCCGGCGCCGTGGTCCGCTCGCTCGGCGGCGTCCACCGGCCCGCCTTTCCCGTACGCGTCGGGGCCGAGACTTGTGTCGGCCCGCTGGCCGCGCTCGCCGGCTGCCTGATCGAGGACGCCTGCTACGTGGCCACCGGCGTCATGGTCTTCCAGGACGTCGTGGTCGGCGAGGGCACCCGGCTCGGCGCGGGCAGCATCGTCCACGTGGGCACGCGGCTGCCGCCGGCGAGCCGGGTCGGACTGCGCCACTACGCGGTCCCCGGCGAGGACGGCGCGGCCGTGATCACCGCGGACGTGGACGAGGCCCGGCGGCACCTGGCGGGCGCGGACTTCTTCGGCCACGTCTTCGACGCCGACGGCCAGGCCGACCTCGCCGCGCTGCACCGCCGTACGACCGCGATCCTGCGCGCCGAGGCGGCGGGATGGACCGACCGGGTGCTGTGAGACGGACCGGAACCACGAAGGGGTCACACATGCGCATCACGCTCGTGCAGGGGGACATCACCCGCGAGGAGGCCGACGCGATCGTCAACGCGGCCAACTCCTCGCTTCTCGGCGGTGGCGGGGTGGACGGCGCGATCCACCGGCGCGGCGGGCCGGAGATCCTCGAGGAGTGCCGGCGGCTGCGGGCCTCGCGGTACACCGAGGGCCTGCCGACCGGCCAGGCGGTGGCGACGACGGCCGGCCGGCTGCCCGCGCGCTGGGTGATCCACACGGTCGGCCCGGTCTATGCCAAGTCCGAGGACCGCTCCGCGCTGCTCGCCTCCTGCTACCGCGAGTCGCTGCGGGTCGCGGCCGAGCTGGGCGCCGCGACGGTCGCCTTCCCCGCCGTCTCCGCGGGCATCTACGGCTGGCCGCTCGACGACGCCGCCCGCATCGCGGTCGGCACCGTACGAGAGACGGACGGACCGGTCGAGGAGGCGCGTTTCGTGCTGTTCACGCCCGACGTCCACCAGGCCTTCGAGCGGGCGCTCGGCGCCTGAGCGAGCGGCGGCCCGGTGCGGACGGCTCCGCACCGGGCCCTCACGCGGGACGCCCCATGGCATCGGCGCCCCGCGTCCCCCTTGCTCAGGCCCCCATGACGTGCGGGGTCCGCGAGTGGCGCATCATCGGGAGATGCTCCTTGACGAGCATTCCGCTCGCCGCCAGAATCCACAGGCCCAGCAGCACGAGCGGAATGTAGGTCGGCACCCAGGAGCCCGGCGCCCAGGCGCCCTTGGTCGCCCACACGGTGAAGGCGGCCACGAGCGAGACCAGAGCGGTGATGCCCGCGAAGTAGGCCATCCACATCGGGAAGACGTGCGTACGCGCGATCGCGATCGCGGAGGCCGCCAGCGGCAGCGCCATCGCGACGCCGGCGATGGTCGCCATGACCGTCGACGTGCTGTACGGCACGGCGGCCAGGATGAGCAGGCCCGCGTGCACCGTGAGCGCGTACGTCGCCGCGCCGAACATCGAGATCGCGACGAAGGCGAGCGCCGAGACGAGGGTGAAGCCGGCCAGGACGACCGCGGGCGCGTCGGTGCCGTCGTCCGCCCGCCGGAAGGCGGTGGCCAGCGCGGCGCCGAACCACAGGAACAGCGCGATGGCCATGGAGTACAGGATGGCGGCCAGCAGGATCCGTCCCCGGTTGTCGTTCAGGTACGAGGCGATCACGCCCATCGTGTCCGTGCTCCGGGGCGCGCCGCCCATCACGATACGGGCGACGATGGCCAGGATCACGGCGCCGATGCCGGCCAGGCCACCCCACCGCATGTCGTGGCCTTCACGCATGAGAACCATCTCCTCAGATGTGCCGAGTCGGTAGTTCCACCGTTGACCGGGACAGGGACGACCTTCCATGGCCGAAAGTCCTGACTTCGGGCATCCGAATGGCGACGGCACGGCGTGCTGTCAAGCCCGATGAGCGGCCGATCCTGACCGCCCCGTCAGCGGACCGCCGTCGGCGTGGCGGGGCCTGGCGGGCCGTACGGCCCACGGCGCCCGCGGACGACTGGTCAGGGTGGCGTCGTGTTCCGGTCAACCGGGGCGGCGGCGGACCAGGGGAGCGTGACCTCGCCGAGTCGCCAGCGAGCGCGCCCGCCGAGCGGTGCCGTGGTGTGGACCGGATGCTCACGGGCGAGCAGCTCGACCGCGCCGATCCAGCGCTGCCGGGGACCGAACGCCGACCGTGGCGCGGCCGTCGCCCACGCACGGTCGAACGCGGTCAGCAGCTCGTGCACCCTCTCACCCGGCACGTTGCGGTGGATGAGGGTCTTGGGCAGCCGCTCGGCCAGCGTGGAGGGACGGGGCAACGACGCGACGTGGGCGGCGAAGGTGATGGTGCGCGGAACGGCCACGGGCCTCCGGCCGCCCGCACGCGGTCGCGGCACCGCCGGTGCGTCCGGGCCCTGGAGGGCGACCCAGACGGCGCGCCGGCCGATCTCCCCGCAGGTGCCCTCCACGAGTACGCCGTCCGGGGCCAGCCGCGCGCACAGCCGGTCCCAGGCCGCCCACGCCTCGGCCTCCTCGTACTGGCGCAGCACGTTGAACGCGCGGATCAACGCCGGCGGCCGGTCGACCGGCAGCTCGAAGCCGCCGAGCCGGAAGGAGAGCCCCTCCCGCCGGTACGGCCGGGCCGCCGCGACGCGTACCGGGTCGATCTCGATCCCGACGACCTCGACCCGGGGATGGACCGCGCGCAGCCGCGTGAACAGCTCGGCGGTGGTGACCGGCGAGGCGCCGTACCCCAGGTCGACGACCAGGGGCCGGTCGTGCCGGCGGAGCAGCGGGCCGTAGACGCCCGCGATCCAGCGGTCGACGCGGCGCAGCCGGTTGGGCGCCGTCGTGCCGCGCGTGAGGGTCCCCTCGGGCCGTCGTGCCTGAGACATGCGCCAAGTGTGCGACCTGCGGCGTACGCCCGCGACGCGACCGCCCGGACGTGCCGCGAAGGTCAGACCCGGTGGACCTTGTGCGCGGCGGCCTGCGCGCGCGGCTGGACGTCGATGCGGTCGATGTTGACGTGGGCGGGCCGGGTCACCGCCCAGGCGACGCAGTCCGCGATGTCCTCGGCGGTGAGCGGGTCCGCCACGCCGTCGTAGGTCTTGGCCGCCTTCTCCGCGTCGCCCTTGAACCGCACGAGCGCGAACTCCTCCGTCGCCACCATGCCGGGCGCCACCTCGGTCACCCGTACCGGCCGGTCGTACAGCTCGAGGCGGAGGGTGTCGTTGACCGCCGCCGCGGCGTGCTTGGCCGCCGTGTAGCCCGCGCCGCCCTCGTAGACGGCGTGCGCGGCCAGCGAGGTGATGTTGACGATGTGGCCCGCGCCGCTCGCGATGAGCTTGGGCAGGAAAGCCTTGGTCGTGCGCATCAGGCCGAGCACGTTGGTGTCGTACATGCGCTGCCAGTCGTCCGGGTCGGCGGCCGCCACCGGGTCCAGGCCGAACGCCCCGCCCGCGTTGTTGACCAGCACGTGACACTGCCGTACCGACTCCGCCAGGGCCGTGACCGACTCGGGCGAGGTCACGTCGAGGACGACGGCGGCCACACCGCCGCGGCGGCCCGCCGGGTCGGCGCTCTCGATCTCGGCCCTGAGGTCTTCGAGACGGTCCTTGCGCCGCGCGGCCAGCACGACGTCGAACCCCTCGGCGGCGAGGCGGCGGGCCGTCGCCGCGCCGATGCCGCTGCTTGCTCCGGTCACCACAGCTGTCTTCCGCACGCGAGCCATCATCTCAGCCGTCCGGGTAGGCGAGGGATGGGGGGATTGGGGCCCCGCCCCCCGGGGATACCTCGCTGACGGGAATGTCAGGTTGCGCTCGGTAGGTTCTCCTATCGGAGGTGGTGTCCGTGTCACGTCTTGCCCGGGTGGCGACGATCAGCGTTCATACGTCGCCCCTGGACCAGCCGGGGACGGGGGATGCCGGGGGAATGAACGTCTACATCGTCGAGGTCGCCAAGCGCATGGCGGAACGCGGCGTCGAGGTCGATCTGTTCACGCGGGCGACCTCGCGCGTCCTGCCGCCGGTCGCCGAGCTGGCCCCAGGGGTGCTGGTCCGGCACGTCACGGCGGGGCCGCTGGAAGAGCTGGACAAGACCGACCTGCCGCGCCAGATGTGCGCGTTCACGTCGGGCCTGCTGCGGACGGAGGCCGCGCACGAGCCCGGCCACTACGACCTGATCCACTCGCACTACTGGCTCTCGGGCCAGGCCGGCCACGCCGCCCGCATGCGCTGGGGCGTCCCGCTGGTCCACTCGATGCACACGCTCGCGAAGGTCAAGAACGCCGCGCTCGCCGCCGGCGACACACCCGAGCCGCTCGGCCGCGTGCTGGGCGAGCAGCGGGTGGTCGACAGCGCCGACCGGCTCATCGCCAACACCGCCGACGAGGCGGATCAGCTCCGCACGCTGTACGCCGCCGGCCCCGGTCAGGTCGAGACGGTGCTGCCGGGAGTCGACCTGCGGACGTTCACCCCGCGGGACCCCTCGGAGGCGCGCGGCCGTCTCGGGCTGCCCCAGGACCGGCTGGTCCTGCTCTTCGTCGGCCGCATCCAGCCGCTCAAGGCCCCGGACGTGCTGATCCGCGCCACCGCGGACCTGCTCCGGCGCGATCCCGGACTGCGCGACCGCCTGCTCGTCGCGATCGTCGGCGGGCCGAGCGGCTCCGGCCGTACGCGGCCGGACGAACTGCACGGCCTCGCCGGCCGGCTCGGCCTCGCCGACATCGTGCGCTTCTTCCCGCCGTGCCCCCAGGCGCGGCTGGCCGACTGGTACCGCGCCGCGGACATCACGGTCGTGCCCTCGCACAGTGAGTCCTTCGGGCTGGTCGCGGTCGAGTCGCAGGCCTGCGGCACACCCGTGGTCGCCGCCGCGGTCGGCGGTCTGCACACGGCCGTACGCGACGGGGAGTCCGGCGTGCTCGTCCAGGGGCATGACCCGGCCGACTACGCGCGCGTCCTGCGAGACCTGCTCGGCGCGCCACGGCGGCTGCGCCGGATGTCACGCGCGGCCGTGGGGCACGGCGCGGCGTTCGGCTGGCAGGGGACGGTCGACCGGCTGCTGGAGATCTACGCCAAGGCCGTGGGCGAACGTGCGATGGCCGCCTCGGCGTGAGCCCGCGTCGTACATGATGGTGGCTTTGCCGGCGAGCTGAGGAGCGATGATGGGTTCCACGGACGAGGCACTGAAGGCGATCCTGGACGAGCAGGGCCTGGAGTACGAACGGCCGCGCGAGGGCGCGTACCTCGTCAAGCTGCCCGGTCAGCACAAGCTGGCCACGATGACCTGGCTCGTCGCGGGGGAGCACAGCCTGCACGTCGAGGCGTTCTTCTGCCGGCAACCCGACGAGAACCACGCGGAGTTCTACCGCCACCTGCTGCGCAAGAACGGCGGGATGTACGGCGTGGGGTTCGCGCTCGACCCGATCGGCGACGTCTACCTCGTCGGCCGGCTGCCGCTGTCGGCGGTGACGCCCGAGGAGATCGACCGCATCCTCGGGTGCGTGCTGACCTACTCCGACGACAACTTCGACCGCGCGCTGGAGATCGGGTTCACCGGTTCGATCCAGCGGGAGTGGGACTGGCGGGTCAAGCGGGGGGAGAGCCTCGCGAACTTGCAGCCGTTCGCCCGAATCCTCCCAGACGTGGGCGAATAATCCCTGTTAGTGAGGACAGATTCTCTTTTCTTATCTGTTTCCGTGACTCACAGTGGCGCGCAGTAGTTAGGCTCTGTCCCGGTGGCAACGGGATGGAGGGGGACGCCATGGGAGAATGGTCCGTGCCGGAGACGGTCGACCTCAGCACCCCCAACGTCGCCCGCATGTACGACTACTACCT
>Ga0247774_1001277_pt1 | contig 12724 bp, 12 predicted proteins | sample UWRJL001104B6_FD_179933 | JGI IMG/M metagenome (GOLD analysis project Ga0247774, IMG submission 179933) | Plant litter microbial communities from Arlington Agricultural Research Station in Wisconsin, United States - UWRJ-L001-104B-6 | ecosystem: Environmental > Terrestrial > Plant litter >... | reverse complement strand
TTAAAAAACTCCGCAGTGAAGATATCAGCAACATTACCTTATTTGCTGACCCTCAGGTGGTGGATTTTTACCGCAATTTGGGCTTTATGTCCGATCCAGAGGGGATTAAAGGTATGTTTTGGTATCCAGATTAGCCTAGAGGTGCAGGTCGGCGTTGATTTGTTGAGGAAATACAATACAATATTGACGCTGCCAACACCGACTGCAACTGTGGGTTGCGGTCAGTTACGCACAGGATGTATCCCGGCAACAGGGCAGTTATGAATCTGTGCAAGTACTGTCAGTCGATTTGAGATTTGAGACGGGGGCAAGACGGGGGCGAGCGCCAGGTCTCGCCGTCGAGTCGCCCGATCCGTCGAACTATTTGAGATTTGAGATTTATTCCACAGATGAATCTGGGAGCTTGAACTAGGGTCTAAAATTGTGGGCAGCTCACGACAGGAGTACGTGGCACGGTATCCGTTTTTGGGTGGGGTTAAACCGCACAACCTGAAAAAAACTTCGCCTTAGCTGCCTCCCGAGCTAACTATTTAAAAAAGCTTGACAAGCGATGGGTTTTGTGCGTTAATAGTTAGAGGTTAGCTAACTATCACACCGGGATGTAGCGCAGCTTGGTAGCGCGCCTGCTTTGGGAGCAGGATGTCGCAGGTTCAAATCCTGTCATCCCGATCGCACAATGTTAAATAATAAATTGAAGCACAAGCAAGCTCTGATTTTTACATTTGGTCAAAATATTTGGTCAAAATGAAAACAGAGGCAGTTTGTGCCGATCGTGTTAAGTCGCCAGTCTTTGCGTTAATGTGTTTCAGGATCGCTCCTGATGGAAAAAATATGAAATCATTAGTTCGTTTGGGCGCAATATTGGGAATTGTCGGCTGCACTCTGCTGGGCCCCTCCCCAGGCAAGATGTCTGCACTGGCACTGCCGGAGCCGCAAATTTTGGAAAAGTTGCGCGAGGTGCCGGTATTTATGATTACAGACGGTCAGAATTCGTTCGTCATCACTTCTGTTCCCAAACAAGGTGAGGGTCAAACTGGTAATGCTTCGTTAGCGAGAATTTTCATCAGCCAGAAAGATGCTCAAGCTTTTGTCGATCGACTGAAAACGGGAAATCCTCAGTTGGCGGCGTCGGCGCGCGTGACGCTGGTGTCGCTGGGGGGAATTTATCGGCTCGCTCAAGAAAATAAAGGCAAGCCGGATCAGGTGGTGTTTGCTTTTGTTCCGGCCGCGCAGCAGGTGCAGTCGGCTAAAACTGTACTTCAGCAGACTGGGCAACAAGTTAACGAGTTCAACGGTGTACCTCTGTTTTTTGCCACAGGTGGTCCGGAAAATATTCCTTTGACGGTTCAGCGAGGCGAGAAAGTGGAGCTTCCCTTGTTTTTTAACAAGGAGGACTTGCAGGAAAGCATCGATGCTTTTAAGCAGCAGCAGCCGAACCTGACTCCCACAATTAAGATTGAGGTAGTGAATTTGGAGAGGATTTTGGAAGCTTTGCCCACTGAGAATGACCCGTTTTTGACCCAAATGATTTTGATTCCGTCGCGGGAGTCGCTGGAATTTGTGCGATCGATCCAACCTGCCGGTGCTGGCAACCAAAATCCACAGCTTGCTCCGAATCAAACTCGGCCGGCTCCAGGCTCTCCGAATCAAACTCGGCCAGCTCCAGCCTCCCCGGCTCCGAATCAAACTCGGCCAGCTCCAGCCTCCCCGGCTCCGGCTCCGGCTCCAGCTCGGCCGACGCCCTAAAATTTAGTCAGCAGTCATCAGTCAGCAGTCATCAGTTAGTAGGTTGGGTTTCTAGACTCAACCTACTATTTACCAATTACCAGTTACCAATTAGCAATTACCAATTAGCAATTACCAATTACCAAAAAGTCTTATGTTTGTTTCTGGTTTAGAGCTTTGGCAATGGGTGAATCAAGAAGCGGCTCTGGCGATCGATTATGACATTCCCCTAGCAGAACTCGACTGGCTGCTGCAAGAGCTGGCAGGTTTAGATAAGTTGGCTCTGCGTTTGGAGTCGTTTAAAGATTTGCCAAAAATTGAATTAAAGTTGTCTTTATCTGAAATTGCTCAATTGTGGCAGCGGCGCTTGCACGAACGGGTGCCGGTGCAGTATTTAACGGGAGTTGCACATTGGCGGAATTTTTCGCTCAAAGTAACGCCGGCGGTGCTAATTCCGCGTCCTGAAACGGAATTGCTGATCGATTTGGCTGTAGAAGCTGTTAAAAGCCGTTTAGAAGCAGAAAATATCAATCAAAAATCTACCCCCCCCAACCCCCCCTTACTAAGGGAGGGAGAAGATTTAAACGTATCCCAGCTTTGGGGGGGAGAATTTGCCAAATCCCATTGGGTGGATTTGGGGACCGGCAGCGGGGCGATCGCGATCGGCTTGGCTTGTGCGTTGACAAATGCTAGGGTTTATGCGGTAGATTGCAGTTCGGAAGCTTTGGCAGTTGCTCGACTGAATGCTGAGAATTTGGGTTTTGGATCGCGAGTTAATTTTTATCAAGGTTTGTGGTGGGAACCGTTAGCATTTCTCAAAGGTCAAGTCAGCGGCATGGTGTCTAACCCGCCTTACATTCCCAGCAGCACGGTACTGACTCTGCAACCAGAAGTTGTCCGACACGAACCTCATCTGGCTTTAGACGGCGGCTTTGACGGGTTAGATTGCATCCGGCATTTGGTAGAAACGGCTCCCGATTATTTAGAATCCGGGGGAGTTTGGTTGGTTGAGATGATGGCGGGACAAGCTGAGGCGGTAGCTGATATGCTGGAAAGTCACGGGAGTTATGGCAAAGTTCAGATATTTTCGGATTTAGCAGGGATCGATCGGTTTGCTTTAGCCTATCGGCGGTAGCGAGCAAGGCAAGCAAAGAAAGAATTTCTCGACTGTGCATACTTGCTTGATTTGGATAGATTATAGTTGGGGTAAACACTGCGATCGCACTCAGCACCCAAGAGGTATCACCGTGAAGCTGGAATACCAGTTTACGTTCAAAGAATATTTAGAAGCTAGTAGAATTTCCACAAAATTAGAGACTTTCTCGGAAGTCGAGTTTTGGACTCGATCTGTACTTCTTGTGGGGGGAGGAATTGTCTATATTATCGCTGGCCCAAATCCCCTTTGGGGTTATTTCATTATCGGTTTTGGCATCTGCTACATCCCTATTGTGAAGTTTCTAGAGCGGCGCAAGATCGGGTCGTTCGATAAACGTTTCTTTTGGGGTTTGCTTTTCTTAGATATTAAATCGGCGATCCAAGGGGAGATTTCATTGCACCCTTTTTTGTTATTCGGGACACTTTTACAACTTGTTTATTGGGCAGCTCAATTTTTTGGAGTCTTTCAACTCGGTAGGTGGATAGATAGAACTAATTTTTGGCACGAACTTGTTAGTCTACAAGTGACGGAATCTGGACTGGAGTTGGAAACTGCAAAGGTTAACATCAAAGTCAAGTGGGAATTTTACTCGCACTTCCTAGAGACAGAAAATTTGTTCGCTATCTATTTTTACGATTCTTCCAACATCCCGCATCTTTTCCCTAAACAGGCATTTAACCGAGAGCAGCGTCAAGTATTTAGAGAATTACTATACAGCAAGATTCCGCCAGTTTCGCAGGTTTAAATTAAAAATAATGAATTTTGAATATCAACTGAATTCTACCGATCGTGACGAAGCTTGTCTGGTGGCTCTAAACGGCTCCTCAAAATCCGAAAATCCAACTATTCATAAGTGGGTATTGTTAATAGGACTTTTCTTTGTTTTGATGGGTATAATCTCGCAAGATAAAAGGTTTTTAGTAGTGGGCGTTGTTTTGGTGACCGTGCCTATTTTTTGTAAACTTTTTGTGAAAAAAGGCAGAGAAGAAATATATGAAATGTACGATAGAAAATCCGACATAAGCCTAGAGCGAGAGATACCGAACATCGCCAATCTGACGAACTGGGGGGAACCTACGACTGTGGAGGTGATAGGAGAAGGGCTGGTACTTAATACTCCTAGTTGGCAAGGGACTTTTAAATGGGGGAATTTTGAATTCTTTAGGGAAACCAGAAATTTATTGGTAATCTATCCGGTGTTATCTCTCTATCCTGTGCCAGAATCGAATTTTATTATACCCAAGCGTGCATTCAGCGATCAAGAGCAAGGGTCGGATTTCCGAGAATTGCTGTGCCGCAATATCGGGAAACGCCGCTACAATCTTTTAAAGAAGATGTAGAAGCAATTCTTCAATTTTTCAATCTAAAATCTAAAATCGAATGACTCAAGTTTCGATCGACTCCTTGATTCAAGGGGCAATTTCAGGAGATTATATTGTCAGCTTTCCTACAGATACCGTACCAGCTTTGGCTGTCAGGCCCGATCGCTCGGAGTTGATTTTTGCAGCTAAACGCCGCAGTCAAGACAAACCGCTGATTTTGATGGCAGCATCGGCCGAGGCTTTGTGGCCTTACGTGCAGGGGAGTCCAGTAGACTTAATATTGTGGCAGCAAGTGGCCGCATCCTATTGGCCGGGGGCGTTAACTTTGGTGCTGCCGGCTTCGGCAAAAGTCCCGGCGGCGATGAATTCGATCGACCCGAGTACAATAGGGCTACGAGTGCCTAACCTTCCCCTTGCCCTAAAGATTCTAGAGCAGACAGGCCCTTTGGCTACCACCAGTGCCAATTTATCCGGCCAACCGCCTCTGGAGTCGGTGGCAGAAATTGAGGCTCAGTTTCCGGAAGTCTTGACATTAGTTCCTTCTGAATTAGCACCAGGGACAACAGCTTCGAGTTTGCCTTCCACTGTGGCTAAATGGACTGGCAGCGAGTGGAAAATATTGCGACATGGCGCGATCGAGTTAGAATGCTAAAAGCTAAACTCCAAGGCAAAGCAATATGGCGCCGATCGGCTGGAGCGACTTTATATATTTAGGTATGGGACTGGGACTGGGTGTGGGAAGCAGTTGGATTTGGCGCCTGCGGCAAAAAAGCTCGCAACAGCCGGAACCCGAACCCACAGTGCAGCCCACTCCTCAAGAAATTCACTTAGAGAAGTTTGATGCCCTTTGCGAGCAACTTAAGCAAACTCAATTGGCTTATCAGATGGCATCGGAGATGAGCCAATTTAAGGCTGGTTTTTTGGCTCGAACTTCTCACGAGTTGCGATCGCCGCTGAGCACTATGATTGGTACGCTGCAATTAATTCTCGCTGATTTGTGCGACGATCCTGCTGAGGAACGAGAGTTTGTCGAGCAAGCTCACGTCGCGGCACTCAAGCTGGTAAAATTGATAGATGAAATTATCTCTGTTGCTAAAACTGAACATGGCACTGACAAGATGGATATTGAGCCGATTCAGTTAGCTAAGGTTTTTGAGGAAGTTGATGATTTAACTTACTTGCAAGCTGCTAACCGCGGCATTCGTTTGGAGATATTGCCGCCAGATCCGGAGATTTATGTATTGGCAGATTTGCCGAGGTTTAGGCAAGTTTTAGTCAATTTGGTAGATACTGCTGTTGCTCAGATGGAGGAGGGCAGTATTTCTGTTTCTGCCCATGCTTCGCCGGAATATGGATATGTTCACATTTGGGTGGACGATCAGCGTTCAGTTAGTGCTTGGAGCGAGTCTTGGGATTTGCTGAAGCACGATTTGGAGTGTGATGCTACTAAGAGCAGCGATAATTCTCTGGTGTCTTCTGGAATGAAGTTATTGATGAATCAGACTCTTTTAACTTTGATGAGCGGAAAGTTAGAGGTTCTGGCTGTGCCTTCTGACTCCGAAGAGTGCAATTTTAACCGGACTCAGTGTTCTATTCCTTTGGCAAATTCGTGAAGAAGGAAGTTCGGCAACGAGCAGTGTACGGGATGTAACGGATTTAACGGATTTAACAGAAGTCGGGAAGAGGGCAACGGATTTAACAGATTTAACGGAGGTGGGGAAGAGGTTGGAGGGAAGATGAAAGATGGAAATTATTTATAGGGAGTAAGGTGCGCATGGCGCACCCTACATATTATAGATTTCGGTGCAAGTTTTGTGCTTATTTAACAATTAGCAGTTAGCAATTCGCCCTTGCTAATTTCTAATTCGACAATCTCTTCTAGAAGCGGATTTTCAAGTACCATTGTGGTGCTAGCATTTTTCTGAAAACCGATGCGCTCGTAGAAGCTTTGTTTGTAAGTTGTCATCAGGTAAACTCGCTCAACTCGGCACATTCGAGGGTGACTCAAGACGGTTTGCACTAATTGGCGGCCGAGTCCTGCACCTTGGTAATCCGGGTGAATGGCAACATCCCAGATGGTGGCTCGATAGATGCCGTCTGAGGTGGCTCTGGCAAAGCCGATCGCCCGTGAGCCGTCCCAAACTGTTACAACTGGTTCGCTGTTGCCGATCGCAATTTCCCAATCTTCTATCTTGCGTTCCCTCGCCCAAAAGGCGGCTGCTTTAAATAGTTCTTGGATCTGTGCGATGTCTGCGCGATCGCGACCTATACAAAATTGAATGTGACTGGAATCCCTAGTCGTTGATGTCATGCTCGATCTGCCTTCAAGTTGTATCTAAAGTGTGTTACTTTTACTGTCTTACTGGGTATAGTTGATTTTGCTTGGGAACAATCAATGATTTAATTCCCGATTTACAAAACTATTTTTAGTTATACATATTTTTTTAATAATTTCGGTGATTATTAATACTTTTTTGGGTATATTTTGTGGAAAAGTCTTTGACTCAGAATTCCCAACTTATAACTCATACCATTTGAGATTTGAGATTTGAGATTTTAGATGGGGAATGAATCATTTTGTATTGGTTTGGAGTAGGGGCGGGTTTTACCAACCATATCTAACGAATACCAACAATCTAGCTCAACCCGCCCCCCACCTACAGAGAAACCGGGTTTTTTCATAGCAATACTTGGTTACAGCCCACCGAAACAGTAAAAACCCGGTTTTGAGGCGTCGTTTATCAGTAAGTGAGAATTTGTAGGGTGCGTAATGGACCGAGAATCATCTATCGAGAGAGGTATTGACTCCACGAGAACAGCCGAAGATTGTGCTGTGGAGTCAATTCTCTAATCTCTAATCTCTAATCGAGTGAATCAGTTTTGCAGCCAGCGCGCGGCGTCTTTGGCGTGATAAGTCAAAATCAAATCAGTACCAGCACGCTTGAATCCTGTCAAAGTTTCCATCACTACTCTTTCTTCGTCTATCCAACCGTTGAGGGCGGCGGCTTTCACCATCGCATATTCTCCAGAAACGTTGTAAGCAGCAACTGGCAGGTTAGTTGCTTCCTTCACGCGCCAGATGATGTCCATGTAAGCTAAAGCGGGTTTAACCATGAGCATATCTGCGCCTTCGGCAATGTCGAGAGCAATTTCTTTAAGAGCTTCGCGGCCGTTTCCCGGGTCCATTTGATAGGTGCGCCGATCGCCAAATTGCGGAGCAGAATCGGCCGCATCTCGGAACGGGCCATAATAAGCTGAGGCGTATTTTGCCGCGTAAGACATGATGGGAATATCTTCAAATCCAGCAGCGTCCAATCCTTGGCGAATTGCTCCGACAAAACCGTCCATCATTCCCGAAGGTGCGATAATATCGGCACCGGCTTTAGCTTGAGCAACGGCGGTTTTCTTGAGCAATTCTAGTGTCGGATCGTTCAATACGCGGCCGCTTAAATCTCCGACTTCCAAATAGCCGCAGTGACCGTGACTGGTATATTCGCACAGACAAGTATCCACCATGACGATTAAATCTGGTACGGCTTTTTTAACTGCTTCCGTCGCTTGTTGGACGATGCCGCAGTCGTGCCAAGCACCTGTAGCGTCTGTATCTTTGTCTGCAGGAATCCCGAATAAAATAATCGCGGGAATGCCGAGGTCGTAGACTTCTTTTGCTTCTTCTACTATTTTGTCTACCGATAGTTGGTAGACTCCGGGCATCGATTTAACTTCTTTGGCAAAAGCTTCCCCCGGTACGGCAAATAAGGGGTAAATTAAATCGCTGGTTGTCAAGATATTTTCGCGTACCATCCGGCGGAGTTGGGGATGGTTGCGGAGGCGGCGGGGGCGGTGAGTTGGAAACATAATGTTTTTTTACGGTAGATAAAGCCCTGTTTTCTAGGACTCGCGGCGTTTCTTTAAAAGTCTAGAGCTTATTGTTGGCAGATCGCCCTGTGCCCTGTACTTAAGTAAACTTCTTTGACACTCCGGGCGCCTGAAGGCGCGAGGATTCTTGCTTGGGTCAGTCGATTTGCTCGTTGATGTTACCACCAATGAGTATAGATCGTTCTGTCCCCAAGCGTTAATTTCGGCGTGCCCCACCGTATTTAAACTGATTCCTGCTTGCTTAAATCCTTTTTCCAAAATGTTAATCGCGGCGTTGCGATCCCGATCTAATACCGCGCCACAACAAATATGGGTTCTAGTTGATAGCGATTTTTTGACGATATTGCCACAGGCTGAACAATCTTGGGAAGTGTATTGAGGGGCGACAGCAATTACTGTTTTACCGTATATTTTCCCAAAATATTGCAACCATTGAGCAAATTGATCCCACGCTGCATCGCTAATTGATTTGGCCAGCTTGTGGTTCTTAACCATATTCTTCACCTGAAGGTCGACCTAGGACACAAAATCGCGCTTATTTTACCGCGCCGGGCGTCGTCTTAACGGCGAAGTCTTTGCGCTGCCTGCTGACATAAAGGTGTTTTCTTCCTAACTTGTTAATCGCTTTTTTACGATTGCTAGAACCCTTCTTCTTCCCTTGAAACTCGTTTTTGCAATCGTTTTAAAGCTTTTTCGTTTTTGCGGAGATAGCGAGGGTTGGGAACTGTTTCACCATCACTGTCGGTATAGAAATGGTTTAATCCCACATCTATGCCAATAGCTTTACCAGTGGAAATAGATTCCCCTATTCGTTCCACATCGATACAAAACTGAGTGTAGTAACCGTCGGCACGCCGAATCACCCTAACTCGCTTAATCTCGCTGGGTGCATAAAAATGCAAATCCCGACTGCCGACTAACTTGAAAGTTCCAGCAGCAAAACCGTCCGTAAATGTTAAACATTTCTTGTTGGAAGAAAGCTGACAACCTGATGTCTTGTATTCTACGGAACGAGTATGTTTTTTGAACTGCGGGTATCCTTTTTTCCCTGGTTTCTTAGCTTTACAATTGGCGAAAAAACCTTGGATAGCAAAAATGGCACGTTCGTGCCGTAGCTTGACGCGCCATCGAGTTAAGTTTGCCTGCCCATTCAAACTCTTTGGCCATGATGGCACACTGTTTGTATAGGTCAATCAGCTTAACTCCTTGATTTTCGATCCAGTATCTAAGAGTTTTATTTCTGACAAATTGAGCTGTCCGAATCATTTCGTCGATGACTCGGTATTGCTGCGTTTTGCCTTTCAACTTAAACTCTAATACGATCGTGCAAGTATCCTATCACACCTTTGACACTCCCCTGGCTGAAGCCGAGGGGATTCTTAATTCAGCGACTGACCTTAAAATGTTCTGTCCTTACGGCAATACTTAAACCTTTCAACCGTGGGGATACCACCAATTGACGAGCCTAATTCAGAAGCATCCCAGCGGGTCTATCTCCAAAAGCGTACTAGGATATTTCCCTAGAGTTTGGGTATGCCCTACCCTACTTAACAATTCGAGCGTGAAAAAGTTTATTTGCTGGATTGAAACCTACATTTTCGGTTTCGACTGTTTATAGTGTTTTCGCCGCACTTTGTCCCCCAGTTTATGCCTAAAAGTGTGTCTCATGTCCTGTTTCACTTCGGGCAAGGGAGTTTAACCCTGACTGTTTCAGTTTACCATACTGTCCCGTTTTGTCCAAAGCTTTTTAAGGAAGTTTTTTGAATTAAAAAGATTGGATTTTGGGTTCATGACTGAGGTAAAGAGAACAGGCAGGATAAATCCTGCAACGCCCTTTCATCCCCGGAGTGAAGTCACGGGGTTTTCAGGGTATTTCTTATAAAATGTGTTTACTTTATAACTTTTTACACATTACGGTCGAAATTAAAGCCGTCCTAGAAGGAGGGGGCTTTAAACCCAATTATTTTGGTAAAACCCGCGATGTGCCTTATTCTTCGTCAGGGATGCAAGTGCTGTCGGGCCTTTCCCGTTCCCAGACAGATCCCGTCCCGGTGCTTCAGGGATCGGTTGGTACGGATATCTCGCTGGCTTCACACCTGCAACCAGCCTGCCCAGAAGCGAGAATAAACTGTAAATTATAAATGTATCGAATAGTAACGGTCTTATGTACAAGCAACTACTTTCAAAGATCAAACCGCTTTTGAAATCACTATTCGCGATCGGTCTGGTACTGACGCTAGCCCTCGGTAACGCTGACGGAGCTCTGGCAGCCCGCAGCGGAGGACGCATCGGGGGCGGATCTTTTAGAGCTCCGGCGCGCAGTTACTCATCGCCGAGTCGCACTTACGCCCCGCCGGGAGGGGGTTACTACCCGGGCGGCGGCTTTGGCGGCGGCTTCGGTTTCCCGTTCTTGCTGCCGTTTTTTGGCTTTGGGGGCGGGTTTGGCGGCCTGTTCTCGATTTTGATTTTTATCTCGATCGCTAATTTCCTCGTCCAAAGCTTCCGCCGCGCCGGGGGCGGCACTGACGAACTCGGCAACAGCGCCCCTACTACCACTGTATCTGTCGCCCGCTTGCAAGTCGGTTTGCTAGCAGAGGCCCGTGGTTTGCAAGCCGAACTCGACTCCCTAGCGCTAAAAGCGGATACCGATACCGCTGCGGGTCGCGCTCAAGTGCTGCAAGAATCAACTCTGGCGCTGTTGCGGCATCCTGAATACTGGGCTTACGCGGGCGCTGAATCTGTGCAAACTCGCTTGGAAGCAGCCGAAGCTAAGTTTAATCAATTTTCTTTGGCAGAACGCAGCAAATTTACTGAAGAAACGCTCTCGAATTATAACAACCAGCTCCGGCAAGCAGGGAGCAGCAATATCCTGCCAGGTTTGCAGGAAAATGGTGCGCTGGTTGCTTCTGATTTGAATTCAGATCCCGGGGAATTTATTGTGGTGACGGTGATTGTCGGTACTCAAGGCAAATTGCAATTGCCAGCCGTGAAAAACTCTGAAGATTTGCGCCAAGCTTTGCGCCAGATTGGGGGAGTATCAAGCGAGCAGTTGCTGGCGGTTGAGGTGCTGTGGACTCCTCAAGCGAACGGGGACACTCTGACTGCTGACGATATGTTGGCCGGCTATCCTGATTTGCGATCGATTTAGTAAGCTAGACTGGGCGCGGAGCATTGTCTGCCGCGCCCGAGCCCGCAGCAAAGCTGTGCGGGCGAACCCAATTGCTTTTGAGACGGACATGAAGCAGGATTTTGTGTAGGCCCATCTACTTAAAAAAGATTGTTTAACCAATGCTAGTATTGAAAGATTATGATTGTGTTTGATTTATCTTCTGCTATTGCCAAGGCCGACCCTAGAAAAGTTTTGCCCAGAAGTTAGGCAGGATAAAAAAAACTGATTGCGTCAGGAGTGACTGCTTCGGAAGAAGTTGCGACCGGGTGTACTCTAAATTTTATATAAAGAAGAAGCGATCGGGAGCTAAACTTATGGCCGACAGCAGCAGAAAAAAAGCCCTTTTCATTTTGAGCCAGTTAAATAACGACGATATTGACTGGATCATCCAAAAAGGTAAAAAGGAAGTTCTAGATCCGGGCGCGATTTTAATCCATGAAGGGAGACAGATAGATGCGCTATACATTGTTTTGGATGGGAATTTGAGCGTTTTGATCGAGGCTGAGCAGACTCAAGAACTTGCTAAAATAGCCAGGGGAGAACTTGTGGGAGAAATTTCTTTCATTGATAGTCGTCCTCCTTTGGCAACGGTGAAGGCGATGGAAGAAACTCACTTGCTGTCAATTCCCAGGCGGCAGTTAGTAATCAAACTTCAACAGGATATGGGCTTTGCTTCCCGGTTTTATTATGGAATTTCACTGTGTCTGGCAGACAGGATGCGCGGTACGATCAGACATATAGAATACGGTCGCAATATTGAATTAGATAAACCAGAATTTGAACGGGAGGATATCAATCCTAACGTCCTAGAAAATTTGGCGCTAGCTGAGGCTAAGTTTAATTGGCTGAGGGAAAATGTTAAGGCTTGAGTAATTTTAAGGCGTTTTTGAGTTGGGTGTGAAAAGTTGCCAATACATACGGTAATTTATCATCGAGGTAAACTCTCGAGTCTAAAAACAGCAGTCGAAAGCAAAAAAGGGGCTGGTTTTACCGGAAATATCGATCGATAACTGCCGGAAATATAAAAACCAGCCCCTTTGCTTTACAGTTGCAACCTCGCGCGCCCAAATGCAACTACCAACCACACAATCTAGATAATTCCCGGCCCTTTGCCGCGGGTATCTGCATCCATTGTCAGTTTTCCTTCCTCGCCTTTTTTATCTTTGACTTCTGCGAGAATTCGAGCGCGTTCTTGGGCTTCGGCTTCCTCTTTGGCTCTCAAATCGCCCGGTTCGTTGATGTACATTTCCGGTTCGATCGCGTAATTGTTAACCAGACCTTCTTTGTCTACTGTATAACCATCTGTAGTGTGAATGCTTTCGTCATCGGTTTGGTCATCAGTTTTTGCACTTTTCTGCTTCGCTTCGGTGGTTGGGTGCATGAAGTTGGCGCCTTCGCGTTCTTGCCGCGCTGCTGTCTCCGCAGGAGTAATGCCCCTGTCGTAGTGGGGGGCTTCCATATTAGCTTCGATTT
>Ga0247774_1001275_pt1 | contig 12726 bp, 12 predicted proteins | sample UWRJL001104B6_FD_179933 | JGI IMG/M metagenome (GOLD analysis project Ga0247774, IMG submission 179933) | Plant litter microbial communities from Arlington Agricultural Research Station in Wisconsin, United States - UWRJ-L001-104B-6 | ecosystem: Environmental > Terrestrial > Plant litter >... | reverse complement strand
GTGCTCGTCGGCGCGTGGGTGCTGGGGCAGGCGCGCATCGCCTCCCGCGCGCTGCTGCTGACCTCGGTCCCGGAAAGCCGGGTGGGCCGGGTGTTCGGCCTGGCCAACGCGTACGGGCTGGCCGGCACCGTGGTCGTCATGCTGGTCGTGTCGGCCATCACCGACCACTCCGACAGCCGCTACGGCTTCGCCGCCCTCGCGGTGATCACCACCGCCGCCACGGCGCTGGTCCTGGTCGCGAGCCTGCTGACGCGGCGGCAGCACCGCCTGGAGATGCCGGCGCCCCTCGTCCCCGCCGAGCAGACCTCCACTCCCACCGTCTGACCCACGCCGGTCAGGTGGCAGGGACCGGGATGGTCACGCGCAGTGACGTGCCCACACCCGTGGGGCTCGCCAGGCGCATCGTGCCCGAGAGGGCCTCGACGCGGTCCTTGACGCCGACCAGGCCCGATCCCCGGCCGAGTTCGGCGCCGCCGTGACCGTCGTCGTGGATCGTCAGACGCACCTCGTCCTGCTCGCCGTCCAGGTCGACGCGGACCCTGGACGCCTCCGCGTGCTTGAACGCGTTCGTCAGCGCCTCGCTCACGACGTAGAAAATGGCCACCTGGACCGGTTCGGGAAGCGGGCCCGGCACACGGTCGTGGCGTTCGACCGGTATCGGGGAGCGTCGCGCGAGCATCTTCAGCGCGGCCTCCAGGCCCGACTTGGAGAGTATGGCCGGGTGCAGTCCCCGGGAGATCTCCTGGAGCTCCGACAGCACACCCGAGATGTCGTCGGCGGCGGCGGTCAGCAACCGCTTGAGCTCCTTCTGCGCCGGCTCGATGGTCGCTCCCGCCGAGCGCAGGTCATAACCGATCGAGACCAGGTGCTGCTGCACCCCGTCGTGCAGATCGCGTTCGATGCGGCGACGTGTGGCGTCGGAGGCCGCGATGACGCGCGCGCGGGAGTCGATGAGGTCGGCCCGGCTCTTGGCCTGCGCGATCGTGCAGGCGACGAGTTCGACGAAGTCGCCCAGGCGTTCCTCGGTGTCGATGGGCGGCGGCTCCGACCCGCGGAACATCACCGCCGTCTCGCCCCACAGCAGGCCCTCCACCCAGACCGGGCACGAGACGACATGGGTGATCCCGTACGAGCGGGCCCAGCTCCCGATGTCGCTGCTGATCGAGTCGGTGGCGATCCGGGTCGGCTTCCCCGTGCGGAGGACGAGCGCCGCGGCGGTGTCGCTCCCGATCGGCCAGCGTCCCGCGAGGGGGGTGAGGGCGTCCGGCACGCCGGGGTCGGACCAGTGCGTCACCACGGTCGCCGTCCGGTCGGACTCGTAGCGATTGATCGCGGCGTAATCCGCTCCGATGAGGCGGCCGAGTTCGCCGGCGACGGTCTTGAACGCCTCCGGCGGTGAGACCCCTCGGGCGACCATCGTGGCCACGTGGCGCAGCGCACCCTGGGACTCCGCCAGCCGCCGGAGTTCGGTCCGGTCGGCCCAGACGGACTTGGGCACCGCACTCAGAGATGACACCACGGCACGTGAACGCAGAGTCAGTCCTCTTCGGCCATTCGCCGCCCAGTGGAGCGCCTCCCGTGCTCCCACTTTTCGTCCCTCGGTCCATTAGTTAAGGGTCGATAAAAGCAATTCCTACACTATCAGCGCAGGTAAACAGGGCAAAAAAATGCCGATCAGGGACCCCGGCAGCCCCAGGAACGTCATTCTTCACCTGCGGCGATAACGGCGGCCTCGGCGAAGGCGGAGACGAGCGCGGACTCCCGCGCGGCCTCCCACGCCAACGCGATACGCCCGGCCGGGACACCGGTGATCGGAACGTAGGCGATGTCGGGCCGGGGGAAGACCGCGGAGATCGCCGCCGGCAGGAACACGACGCCGCTGCCCGTCCGGACGTACTGCACGATCTCCTCCATGTCGTGCACGGCGGGCCCGTGGCGCGGCTGGCTGCCGTCGGGACGCGGGTCCATGCTCCAGAAGGCGTTCCACGCCGGGGGCGCGTCCGCGTAACGCAGCACGGGCTCGTCGGCGAGGTCGGCGATGGTCACGGACGGGCGCGTGGCCAGCGGATGGTCCGCGGCCAGCGCGACGGTCAGCGGCTCGGCGTACAGCGGCAGCAGGCCGAGCCCCTGGGGCGGGACGGGCAGCCGGACGAACCCGACGTCGACCCGCCCGTCGAGCAGCGCCTCGGCCTGGTTCCACCAGCGCAGGCGCTGCAACTGGACGCCGACGCCGGGATGGCGTTCACGGAAGATCCGCAGCGTGGGGTCGACGTCCACCCCGAGCATGAAGCCGACGGTCAGCGCGGGGCCGGCGGTGGCGCTCCGCGCCCGCTCCTGGGTCTCCCGCGCGGTGGCCAGCAGCCGCCGGCCGTCGCGCAGGAGCCGCTCGCCACCGGGGGTGAGGGCCACGTCCCGGCTGGTGCGGACGAACAGTTCGACGCCGAGGTCGTGTTCGAGCTGCTGGATCTGGCGGGAGAGCGCGGGCTGGGTGATGTGCAGCGCCGTGGCGGCCCGGCCGAAATGGAGGCGTTCGGCCACGGCGATGAAGTAACGCAACTTGCGCAGGTCCAGATCCGGCTCCACGTCCGTCACCTCCCGCCCCGCGCGCACCGTCGATGCGCCGAGCGCATCGATCACGCTGGAAGAAGCCTTGGACGCCGTCGGTGCGCCGGCGAAATACTCGGCCGAGTCCGGCCTCTTCGATCCTAGAGGGGGGCCACCACGAACCTTTTTGGAGCCCCTGATGCGTGCTGCCATCGCGACCGCGGTCGACGCACCGCTGTCCCTGACCGAGCTGGACACCCCGGCTCCGGGACCAGGCGAGGTCCTCGTCAAGATCACCGCGTGCGGAATCTGCTTCTCCGACCTGAACCTCCTGCACGGCCACTATCCCTTCGCCCGCTTCCCGGTCGTGCCCGGACACGAGATCACCGGACTGATCACCGAGGTGGGGGAGGGCGTCACTTGGCCCCAGGTCGGCACGCCCGTGGGCGCCCAGTTCCTGCATGATTCCTGTGGCCACTGCGACTACTGCGTACGAGGCGAGCAGATCCTGTGCCCGGCCAAGCGGATCACCGGCATCGTGGCCGACGGCGGATACGCCGAGTACGCGGTCTTCCCCGCGGGTTTCGTCACACCGCTGCCCGCCGGGCTCGACCCCGTCAGCGCCGCGCCGCTGATGTGCGCCGGCCTCACCGCCTTCAACGGCCTGCGCCAGGGCGGCGTACGGGCCGGCTCGCGGGTGGCCGTGATCGGTACGGGTGGCATCGGCGCGCTCGCCATCCGGTACGCGGTGGCGCTCGGGGCCCGGGTCGCGGTGGTCGGCCGGTCCCGGCGGGGCGAGGAGAGGGCGAAGTCGCTCGGCGCCGAGCTCTACGTCGCGACCGAGGAGACCGACCCCGCCCCGGCGCTCAAGGCGTGGGAGGGCGGGGCGAACCTCGTCCTCAACGCCGCCCCGTCGAGCTCCGCGGCGGCCGCCACGCTCGGCGGGCTGGCCCCGGACGGGACGCTGGTGCTGTGCGGGTACGACGCGGAGCCCCTCCAACTGCCCACCCAGCCGATGGTGCTGAACCGGCTGCACGTGATGGCCTCACCGTCCGGCTCACCGCACGACCTGCGCGACACCCTCGCCTTCTCGGCCACGCACGGCATCCTGCCCGAGGTCACGCCCATCGAACTCGACCAGACCCAATCCGCACTGGACGCGATGGCCGCCGGCACCGCCCACGGCCGCAGCGTCATCTCCTTCGCTTGATTCGGATTCGCCTGATTCGGAGCCCGGCCATGCCCAAGACCGTCATCGTCACCGGCGCCTCCAGCGGCTTCGGCGCCCTCACCGGCCGTGCGCTGGCGGACGCCGGCCACGTCGTCTACGCCGGCATCCGCGAGACCGACGGCCGCAACGCCCCTGCGGTCGCCGACGCCCGCGCGTACGCGGACGCGAACGGGGCCGACCTGCGTACGGTCGAGCTCGACGTGTCCGACGAGGAGTCCGTGCACGCGGCCGTCGCCACCGTGATCGCGGCGACCGGCGCGATCGACGTCGTCGTGCACAACGCCGGCCACATGACGCTGGGGCCGGCCGAGTCGTTCACCCCGGAGCAACTGGCCCAGATCTATGACACCAACGTGCTGTCGGCCCAGCGCGTCAACCGGGCGGTCCTGCCGTCGATGCGCGCCCGCCGCGACGGCCTGCTGGTCTGGGTCGGCTCGTCCAGCACGTACGGCGGCACGCCGCCCTACCTCGGCCCGTACTTCGGCGCCAAGGCGGCGATGGAGCACCTGGCCAAGAGCTACGCCGTCGAGCTCAGCCGGTTCGGCATCGAGACCGCGCTGGTCATCCCGGGCGCGTTCACCTCGGGCACCAACCACTTCGCGCACGCCATGCCTCCGGGGGACACCGCGACGGCGGAGGCGTACGAGGAGCTGTACGAGGGCATGCTGGACCAGGTCGGCGAACGGCTCGCCGAGCTCACCCCGGCCGACGCGGACGTGGGCGAGGTGGCCCGCGCGATCGTGCGGATCGTCGACGCCCCGAAGGGCACCCGCCCGTTCCGCGTCACGATCGACCCGTCCGACGACGGCTCCGAGACCGTCAGCGAGCTCGCCGACAAGGTACGCACCGACTTCTACCGAAGGATCGGCCTCACCGACCTGCTGACCGCCCGTAAGTGATCACCGCCCGTCCGCGGTGCGCTCAGGAGGGCAGCTGCAGAGACCAGGAGCCGCCGTCGGGGACCTGGACGACCAGCCATCCGGAGCCGGGCACGTCCAGCACCTTCATCCCGTCGCCGAGGCCGTGGATCCAGTCGGTGTCGTTACGCCGGCCGGGACGCTCGAAGCTGAGCCGCCATGTCCCTTCCGTCCTGATCTGGATGGTGACCTTCGTGCGCGGTCCGTCGTAGGCGAGGACCTCCTGGGAGGTGCGGCCCTGCCGTTCTCCCCCGAACGGCAGGGCCGCGCTGACGGGCAGCAACCGCAGCGACCAGTCGCAGGACTCGCCGGTGAGCTTCACCTTGAAATGGGTGATCGAGGGGTCCACCAGGTGCCGTCCCCGGTAGGACCGCTGGGCGTTGACCACCGTCCGGCCGGTTTCATACCGGCCATCGGTCCTCGTCACCGGGGACACGAAGAAGTTCGCGTCGCCTCGGTAGACGATGTCGGCGATCGCGTGCCGTCCGGGCTCGGGACGGTCGAGCAGGATCTCGAACTCACCCGGGCTCCGGCCGGCCGCGTGATACCGGTCCCCGGTCACCCGTACCTCCGGTGCGGGGGCCAGGTCGTCCTCGATCGCGTCGATGGGCACCGGGCGGTGGCCGAGGCGGGCGTCGAGCCGGATCAGGGCCGCGCGGCCCTTCGCGAGTGCGGCGGCGACGCGCGCCTCGCGGTTCGGTCGGTCCTCCGGGACCGCCTTGGCCGTGTCGTACGCCTCCAGGGCGGCGCGGTAGTCACCGACCATCGCCTCGGTGTGGCCCGGAGCGCCCGGGTCGAAGACCAGGTTCTCCAGCTGCTCACCGAACGCGGTGATCGACTCTTCGATCCGGGCGTCCTGCTCCCCGGCCCGTACGGCCCCGCGCGGCGTGCGCCGGCGGGGCGGAAAGCGGGTGACCAGGACGGTCACCACGACACCTGCGAGAAACGACGCGGCGAGAGCCCACACGCGCGACCTCCACGGCTAGGAACGAGGACGGAACAGCGCGCCGCGGATCCGGAGGCCGGTGATGGCGGCGACGCAGCGGAAGGTGTGCAGGCCCTGGCTCTCGTACTGCGCCTGTGAGGGCGGGATCACCTCGATCGACCACCTGGCCGGCGGGTAGCGCAGCGCGTCGCCGTGGCGGGACCGTGCCATGACGTCGCGGGAGCACACCTGGCGTACGAGCGGGTGGTCGTGCAGCGCGTGCTCGTCCCAGGTCTGCCCGCCGGCGGGCAGCGGCGCGATCGCGAACGTCTCGTAGGCGTGGCCGACCAGGCAGTCGTACCGGTTGACCGTGACGTTGCCGTTGATGGAGACGATGCCGCCCCAGCACTCCGCGGTCGTGGTGCAGCGCGCGCCGGCGCCGTGTACGGCGGCGGCCGGGCAGCTTCGCGCGGTGGTCTCCGCGCCGCCGTAGGGGCCCGGGTCCCGGTGTGCGGCGTTCGCTCCGGGAGCAGAGGACCGGTGGTCCGGGCCGCCGCCGATCGAGTACGCGACCAGTGCGCCGGCGGCGATGATCGCGATCGCGACGACGATGGCGGCGGCGAGCAGCGGACCGCTCAGCCCGCTCCGGCGGCCGGGTCGGGTGGCCTCGGCGTCCGGAGGTTCGGTGCGGGCGTCCCGGCCCTGCCCGGCGGCCTCCGGCCGCGCTCCGCTCACCGCCGGGCCCGGCCAGGACGCCGGGGCGGCACCCGCCGGCGAGGACAGGTCCGCCTCGGCGAGCGCGTCACGGAAGGCCGTGATGTCGGCCGGCCGGTCGGCGGGGTCGTAGGCCATGGCCTGGCGGAGCACGGCGACCAGCTCGGGCGGCGCGCCGGGGATGTCGGGTACGGGCCCGAGGCGCGCGGCCATGAGCGCCACCATGCTCGGCGGCTCGCCCGGCGGAAAGTACGGAGGCCGGCCGGACAGCAGCGCGTACAGGGTGGCGGCGAGCGCGTAGACGTCACCCGCGACGGTGGGCTCGGCCAGGTCGAACACCTCAGGAGGGGCGTACGCCGGCGTCAGCGCCTCACGGGTGGCGGAGGTCTCCATCCCCGGCCGGGGGACGGCGGCCAGGCCGAAGTCGGCGAGTGCGACACCGCCGTACCGGTTGACCAGGATGTTCGCGGGCTTGACGTCCCGGTGCAGCACCCCGGCGGCATGGGCCGCCGCGAGCGCGCCGGCGATGTGCACGCCGATGTCGCGGACCTCGGGAGCGGGGAACGGGCCCTTCTCACGCAGCCGGTCGGCCAGCGAGCCGTTCGGGCAGAGTTCGAGCACGATGTACGGCCGGCCGTCCGCGAGCACGCCCGCGTCGTACACGGCGACCACGTGCGGGTGGTCCGACAACCGGCCCGCCGCGGTGACCTCGCGCATGAACCGCCGCTTGTCCCGGTCGGTCCGCAACCGCCGATCGTCGATCTTGAGTGCGACCTCGCGCCCGACGGCGAGCTGACGTGCGCGGTAGACGGTCCCGTGACCGCCCTGGCCGAGCGTCTCCATGATCTGGTAGCCCGGGAGCGACCGGGCCGCGTCCCCCGCAGAGTCCATCCCGCCATGATCCCGCCGAATGACAAACCGGGAGGAAATATCCGGTTACCTGGTCGGGCTTTCCGTGGCGGGACGCCCTGTTCTCGTCCGGAGCCGGCGGGGTGGCCCGCGGCCGGAGCGACGAGCCGCTCGTCCAGCCGGCCCGGCACCGGCGGCGCTACGCTGCTGTGCCGTGCAGGAGACGCGCCTCGACACCGCTCGGATCCGGGCGGCTCGCCGGGTCATCGATCCGATCTTCCTCGACACTCCGCTGTACCGCTGCGAGGCGCTGGAGCCCGCCCTCGGCTGCACCGTGAGCATCAAGGTCGAAACGGCGAACCCGGTCCGCAGCTTCAAAGGTCGCGGCACCGAGGTCGTCGCGAACCTGCTCGCCGAGAGTGGCACGCGAGCCGTGGTCTGCGCCAGCGCCGGCAATCTCGGCCAGGCCCTCGCCTGGTCCGGTCGCGGACGCGGGCTCGACGTCACCGTCGTGGCCTCCCGCTTCGCGACGGTGGCCAAGCTCGATCGCATCCGCGCGCTGGACGCCAGGTTGGAACTGGTGGACGGCGACCACGAGATGGCGCGCGAGCGGGCGGCGGCCATCGCCCGCCACGACGGCATCCGGCTGCTCGAAGACAGCCTGGACATCGAGACCTGCGAGGGCGCGGCGACCATCGGCCTGGAACTGGTGGACCCCGCCCCGTCATTCGACACCGTCCTGATCGCTCTCGGCGGCGGGGCGCTGGCCACCGGCGTGGGTCATGTGGTGAAGGCGCTGGCGCCCGACGTCGAGGTGATCTGCGTCCAGCCGCTGGGCGCTCCGGCGATGACACACTCGTGGCGCGGCCGGCGCGTCGTCACCACCGACGCGACCGACACCATCGCCGACGGCGTCGCCGGCCGGTGTCCCATCCCGGCCGTCCTGGACGACCTCCTCCTGGTCGCCGACGACGCCGTCCTGGTCGAAGAGGCATCGATCATCACCGGTATGCGGATGCTCCTCGAACACGCCGGCCTCGTCGTCGAGCCATCGGCCGCGCTCGGCATCGCGGCGATCCTCCAGGACCGGGACCGCTTCGCCGGCCGGCACGTCGTCACCATCCTGTGCGGCAGCAACGTCGACGTGGACGCCTATCGCCGCTGGGTCGGTGCGACAGGCTGAAGGGTGGCGGCCGACAAACGCAATCGAAAGTTTGTTCGAACAAACGTCTTCCGTGGTTAGGGCCAGGGCAAGTACGGGTCGTGGGTGCGGAGATTGCGCGGGGCGATCTCCGGCCGGCCGGTGACAGCCGAGGAGGACAGGGAGACGTGAGTCGGTCAAGGCCCGCTCCCGGGCGGGGTAGGAATCACGTGCTGGTGTGGTGCCTCGGTCTGGTCGCCGCCGGCGGCGGGATCGGGGCGGCGCTGTGGGCTCCGCCGGAGCGGGTGACGCTGTTCCTGAGCCTGGCCGGTCTCGTGCTCACCGGGGTCACCGCCTGGTGGAGCCCGCGCGGGCGGAGATGACAGGTGGCGGCGTCGCGATAGGCGGGCGAGCCGGGGGTAGGGCTCCGGCAGAGCCGATCCGGCGCCATCGCAAGGGAGAGTCGACATGACCCAGCGTGCGGACACCTCCGCCACGGACGTACGGCCCGAGGCGAGCCTGCTCGGTGTCTACCTCAACGATCATCTGGCCGGCTCGACGTTCGGGACGGAGCTCGCCTCCCGGATCGCCAAGAGCCATCGCGGGTCGGACGAGGACGACGCCCTCGACCGCTTCGCCGGCGAGGTGGCCGAGGACCGCGCCACGCTGATGGAGATGATGGCGGCGCTGGACGTCCCGGTCCGGCAGTACAAGGTCCTCCTGGGCTGGGTGGCGGAGAAGGCCGGCCGGTTCAAGCCGAACGGCCATCTGCTCGACCGGTCCCCGCTGAGCGGCCTGGAGGAGTTCGAGGTGATGCGTCTCGGCGTCGAGGGCAAGGGCGCCTGCTGGCGCACGCTCCGGGTGCTGGCCGAGCGCGACGACCGCCTCGACCGGGCACGCCTCGACGAACTCGTCGCGCGGGCCGACCGGCAGGCGGACCTGCTCGAGGGTTTCCGCGTCACCGCCGTGGAAGAGCTCGTCCACCCGCGCTGAGCGCGCGGGACCCTCAGCCGTACGTGAACCTAGGCCGACCTGCGACGCCGTTCGTACGGGCGGCCCTGGCCGGGCCGCCGGCCGGCGATCTCGCCGGTGTCGATGACGTGGCGGGCGAGGTCGCGCAGTTTGACGTTGCCGTCCTGGGACGTCTTGGACAACATCGCGAACGCCTGGTCCTCGGTGACCTTGTGGCGCTCCATCAGGATGCCGATGGCCTGGCCGATGTCGGTGCGCGAAGTGATCGAGGCGTGCAGGTCGGCGTCGGAGCGGGCACTGGCGAAGGCGACGGCGGCGTGGGAGGCCAGCAGCCAGCCCATCCGCTCGGAGCGTTCGTTGAGGGCGTTGGGCCGCGAGGAGTACATGTTCAGCGCGCCGAGGTTCTGGTCGGACGTGAAGAGCAGAAACCCGATCATGCTGCCGATCCCGAGCCGCCGCGCGCGCGGGGTGAACAGCGGCCAGTGTTCGGCCTTGTCGGCCATGTCGGCGATCCGCAGCACCTCCCGCCGGTCGCGGGTGGCGTCGAAGCACGGTCCCTCGCCCACTTCTTCCTGCAGCCGGTCCGAGGTCTCCACCAGGGTGTCGGTGCAGGCCAGGGTCCGTACGGAATATCTCGGCCCCGGTCCTGCTCCGGAGGGGCGGCGCCGGACCGTCAGGATGCCGGCCGCCTCACAGCCCTCGACCAGGTCGACCGCGTACTGGGAGATCCGGTCCAGAGTGGTCTGGAGCGTGTCCTGTGCCAGCAGGTCCCGTGCCATGTTCGCCAGCGCGGTGGCCAGCTGGTCGTCCTGCGGTTGACCCGGCATGCTCATCTCCTGGCGAAGTGCCCACTCCGCAGGTCGCTGCCTTCTGGCCTCCGGTGACCGTTGCTCCACCCTACGTCCCTCACCGGCGGAGGTCACTACGCGAACGGGTCAGGGCAGGTGCGAACCCCGTAGCCCGGCCGTGAGCTCACCGCCGGACCACGGCGAGAACGACGGTGAGCAGGCCGAGCAGCGCGACGGCCGCGTTCGCGGACGTGAGGAACACGGCTTGGCCCGTGGACGCCGTTTCCAGATGTTCCAGGTGGAAGACGAAGTGCGGGACCGCGAAGACCGAGTAGGCGAGCGCGGCCGGGATGACGTACGCGGTGCGCGGTGCCACGAGCGCGATCCCGAGGAGCAGGGCGATGCCGAGTGTCGCGCCGCCGAAGTCGCGCGCGTAGTGCTCGCTGAACGGCGGCGTCAGGTCCACCGTCGGGAAGTGCTCGTAGAAGCCGGCGGGGAACACCTGGTTCCAGAACCCGACGACGAGTTCGTCGAGGAAGAGGACGCCCAGGGCGATGCGGATCAAGAGGGTCACAGCAGGTCTCCCGTTCTGGAGGGTTCTCCGCTGAAGACGGCGTGCCACCGGGAGACGTGACATTCACCTCAGCCCGTACGGCCCCTATTTCTACGGCGCGTAGTACTACAGGCGGTAGTCTACGACGAGGCGTAGTACTACGGCTTGTAGTAGATAGGGGGCCGCGGGATGAACCCGCTCGACATCGCCCGGTGGCAGTTCGGGATCACCACCGTCTACCACTTCCTCTTCGTCCCCCTCACGATCGGCCTGTCCGCGCTCGTCGCGGGCCTGCAGACGGCGTGGGTGCGCACCGGCAAGGCGCACTACCTCAGGGCCACCAAGTTCTGGGGCAAGCTCTTCCTGATCAACTTCGCCATGGGCGTCGTCACCGGGATCGTGCAGGAGTTCCAGTTCGGCATGAACTGGAGCGCGTACTCGCGGTTCGTGGGCGACGTCTTCGGGGCGCCGCTGGCCATCGAGGGCCTGCTCGCGTTCTTCCTCGAGTCGACCTTCCTGGGCCTGTGGATCTTCGGCTGGGACCGGCTGCCCAGGCGGATCCACCTGGCCTGTATCTGGCTGGTCGCGGTCGGCACGCTGCTGTCGGCCTACTTCATCCTCGCCGCCAACTCCTGGATGCAGCACCCGGTGGGGTACCACGTCAACGGCGGCCGGGCCGAGCTCACCGACTTCTGGGCCGTGCTGACCAACTCCACGATGCTCGTCGCCTTCCCGCACACGGTCACCGCCTCCTTCGTCACCGCGGGCCTGTTCGTCGTCGGCGTCAGCGCCTGGCACCTGGCCCGGCGCCGGCACGTCGAGGTGTTCCGGCCCTCGCTGAGGATGGCGCTCGCGGTCACCTTCGTCGCCGCGCTCGGCGTCGCCGTCACCGGCGACCTCCAGGGCAAGGTGATGACCGCCCAGCAGCCGATGAAGATGGCCGCGGCCGAGGCGCTGTACCGCACCGAGCAGCCCGCCTCGTTCTCGATCTTCACCATCGGCACCCTCGACGGCGGCCGTGAGGTCTACAGCGTCAAGGTGCCGCGGGTCCTGTCGTTCCTGGCCACGGGCCGCTTCGACGGCAGGGTCCAGGGCGTCGACGACGTCCAGGCCGCGGAGCGGGCCAAGTACGGCCCGGGGGACTACCGGCCGTTCGTCCCGCTCGCGTACTGGAACTTCCGGATCATGGTCGGCGTCGGGTTCGCCACCGCGCTGATCGCCCTGCTCGGCCTGTGGCTCCTCCGGCGCGGGCGCCTGCCGGCGAACCGGTGGGTGTGGCGGATCGGCGTGCTCTCGCTGGCGCTGCCGTTCATCGGCAACTCCGCCGGCTGGATCTTCACCGAGATGGGCCGCCAGCCGTGGTCGGTCTACGGCGTGCTGAAGACCGCCTCCAGCGTCTCGCCGGGGGTCGGGGCGACCTCGATGCTCATCTCGCTCATCGCGCTGACCACGCTCTACGGCGTCCTCATGGTCATCGAGGCGGGCCTGCTGGTGCGCTACGTCAAGGCCGGGCCGCCGTCGGAGGACGAGGTGCAAGCCTCGCCCGCCGGTGAGGACGAGGCCGAACTCCTGTTCGCCTACTGAGAGGGATGCTCGTCATGGCGACCACGACCGTCTGGTTCATCATCATCGCCTTCCTGTGGACCGGGTACTTCTTCCTGGAGGGCTTCGACTTCGGGGTCGGTGTCCTGCTCCCGCTGCTCGGCCGCGACGACACCGAGCGCCGCGTGCTCATCAACACCATCGGCCCGGTCTGGGACGGCAACGAGGTCTGGTTCATCGTCGCCGGCGCCGCCACGTTCGCGGCCTTCCCGGAGTGGTACGCCACGCTGTTCAGCGGCTTCTACCTGCCGTTCCTGGCGATCCTGCTCGCACTGATCGTGCGCGGGGTGGCCTTCGAGTACCGCGGCAAGCGCGACGACACGCGCTGGCGCCGGCGGTGGGACCGGGCGATCTTCTGGGGGAGCCTCGTCCCGGCGTTCGTGTGGGGAGTGGCGTTCGCGAACCTCGTACGCGGGGTGCCGCTGGACGCCCGCCACGAGTACGCCGGCACCGTGGCCGACCTGGTCAACCCGTACGCCCTGCTCGGCGG
>Ga0247774_1001274_pt1 | contig 12727 bp, 12 predicted proteins | sample UWRJL001104B6_FD_179933 | JGI IMG/M metagenome (GOLD analysis project Ga0247774, IMG submission 179933) | Plant litter microbial communities from Arlington Agricultural Research Station in Wisconsin, United States - UWRJ-L001-104B-6 | ecosystem: Environmental > Terrestrial > Plant litter >... | reverse complement strand
TTATTTTTTATGATTACCGGGTATCACCTCACCCGGTTGCCTGCGGCGCCTTAAATCTAAAGTGCGCGGCCGGGGGGGGGCGGGCCACGCTGAGCTGTCCCCCCCCGGCCCACGATTCTCATCGAACCTTCTCTACTCCCAGTAAAGATTGAGCATTTTGAATCAGTCGGCGGTGGCGAGATTTCATGGCTAGCTTGCCCGATCGCAAATTGTTATCCATAAATTCTTGATATTTTCTCTCACCCATAAATTCTTGAAGCATAGCAAGAGTCGGACTGTGCCGCTGGATAAAAGCGATCGATTTCTCAATATCACAATGAAGCACTGGTGTCGCCAAAGTAACCGCACCTCGCTTGTAAGTTTTAAAAAACTCAGTATCGGGATGCGACCGAACGAAGTTTATTTGTCCGCAAACAACATCATCTAAATATTTAGAAATTTCCGACAGCTCCAAATCCGCAAGTTGACGCATCACGGTTAGGGCTCGAAATCTTTTTAACTCAAGCTCAATGCGGTCAAAGTCAACGCCATCAATATTTTTATCGTAAATCCGAATAAAGCGATCGGATTCGCGAGAACCCAGATACACAGTAGTACCGTGTCTACTGCCTACATTCATTATTCGGCGGACAGTTCTATAATGGCTTAACAGCCTATCCTCAACGAAACCCTCCCAAAAACGCATGGAAAGCCTGGGAGAACCAACGGGGAAATCTAAAGCTATATCAATTCGATTAGCTATAAATTCATAATGGGATTGTGTCCAATAAAGAAGAGATTGGATTTTGTGGAATTCTAATTTTGCTAAGGTTTTACCGCTTAAATCGACAAAATAACGATGGAAATTTTCAACACCCGCAGAAGGAGCATAATTAATACCCATCAACGAGCCTTCATATTCATAAATCTCATGCCAGACTTTATTTAAAGCTAGCATATCGCTATTTTTTGCATCAGGTAAAGATTCATTTTTACGCTGAAATGGTAAATCTAAAGTTTTGATTATCTCAGGAATACAGCTTGACAATTCACTCTTGAACTGAAATCTAAGCCAGTCAACTCTAACTTTTCTATCTAAAAATTCAGTTAACATCATTTTAAAACCTTTCTATGCAAAATAAATAATTGTTCTGTGATTTTCGTTAGTATTCATTCTAATATTTTAACTTATTTTTAAGTGTAAGACGTGTTTCAAACAAAGGAACTACATCCGTTTATGGAAATGTTTGGCAAACAGTCCTCCGATTTATAGGACTGTGCTGGGGACTGTGCTGGAGCAGTTCTCAGGCAAACAGTTCTCTCCATTTATGTAACTGTTTGGGCAACTGTGTCTTACTACTTGTGCAACTGTGTCTTACTGCTTGTGGAAATGGTTAGCAAACAGTCTTCCAATTTATAGGACTGTGCTTGTCGCCTAGATTTAGAATGTCTTACGTTTGTCTTACTCCTTTTGCCAACTGTTTTACATTGTGTCCTACTCTCGAAAATCGAACCCGAAATCTACCTAGATTTGCCGACTTCAACTGTTGGCTCAGGATATGTAACAAATCTCTAATTGGTATTTAAGAGGGATAGAGCGAACTAATAGCCGATTTTAAACCTTCTCTAACTTTTGATAGATAAAAACTTCTGACTTTGCAGCAAGCCTACTTCTATTGATATAAATAAATATTTCTCTATTAAAAAATGTAAAAATTCGCCAAATTATTATACCGTAAAGTTAAAGTTGTGGTAACTTTAAAAAAAAGCATAAACCGTGGTGAAATCATGTTACGTCATCTAGCGTCGGTTGGTTTAGCAATGACTGCTTGTGCAACTCTTATGCCTACAAAGGTAGATGCTGCTACTTTAACAGTTACACCCATTGGTAGTTTACAAAGAAACCCTGGTGAAACAATTACATTTATGTTCTCATTAAATCCAGCTCCGTTCGAGGGATTCAATTCATTTACATTCCAATATCTTATTTATGATTACGATGGTAGTGAGTTATCTCGTCTTATAAACGATGTAGACCCGCCAGGTACCATAGTGAATAATACGCAAGTTATAGCTACTGCTACTTTTCTTGTTCTTCAAGATGTTAAAAAAGATGGACTGAGCGATTTATACGATGCAGTAGCATTGTATAAGGAAAGTGATAATGACCCAATAACAAATACTCCTCCTGCGACTGGGACATTTGATGTACACCCTGTACCTGAACCCCTAACTATACTTGGTGCAACCGCAGCATTAGGATATGGAGCTATACTCAAACGAAAGTATTCTAAAAAGATAGAATCTTGAGCTAGTTACAACAATTACAATGTCTAGGCGGGGATAGTGTAGTATCCTGATGTAGCTGCAACGGTTACAGGGCTTAGGCTGGGAAATTAGTGTTTCCCGGTCTAGAACAAGGTTTTGGAGTAAGTGAGAAATTTGGGGTATGCCCGCCTAGCTTATTGGCTGCTACTGTAAGACACCTGCGAGACAGTGTAAGACACTAGCAACCATTTATGGAAACGGTTAGTAAGACACCTGCGAGACAGTGTAAGACACTAGCAACCATTTATGGAAACGGTTAGTAAGACACCTGCGAGAGAGTTCGTAAGACATTAGCAACCATTTATGGAAATGGTTTGTAAGACACCTGCGAGACAGTTCGTAAGACACTAGCAACCATTTATGGAAACGGTTAGTAAGACACCTGCGAGAGAGTTCGTAAGACATTAGCAACCATTTATGGAAATGGTTTGTAAGACACCTGCGAGACACTTAGTAAGACACTAGCAACCATTCTCAGCCAGCTCGCCCGCCAAATGTAAAAAATCCCCGGTGTCCCTTCCTGACATAGAAGCGATTTTGGAGATACTTGAGGAGTCCTGAGACGACACATCCCAGGAACTTTGGGCATAAACCCCGGTTCATTCCGGGGCTTTCCTGGTCAAAATCTTAATAATTTGCAGGTTGACAAAATCGCTAGGAACCTGCGATCGTGGGTAATTGAGGAAGATTGATGCGCGACTGCTAAGCGATTCAGCCCGCTTAACAGGTCACGACTTCCCCAAGCCGTTATCCTGCAACGTTTGGAGCCTAAAAATTATGTCACACATAGACGATTGTCCAGCGGGACGATCGCAACACTTAACGCGCGGAGTATTTTTTAAAAATCACGTCGCTAAGGTCTACGTTTTCGATCGCATCAAGCACGGCACGGCACTGGAAATACTCTCCAGAGCATCGGCTGCCTGTCGCTTTGAATCACCTCACACAGCAGTTTCCGAACACCAATGGCGCGAATACTTCGGATTGCCCGTAATGTCTCTAAGTGCAGCAGCAAATTATTACGGCTTGAAAGTATCGGAGCTTGAACCCCACATTCGTAAAAAAACTACTTACGCCGGGGGGCTGTTTGAAAGCGGGATGTTAGTATTGCGCGGCGCTGCGTTAGAGTCCGCTTGTGAAATGGGACACACTGCTGGAATACAGCAGGGCTTTGTTTTGCTGCCACCGCGAGCGGTTTTGAACTTGTGCTTGTATTTACGACCTGTACCCGCCGTGGCAGCGACGGTGAATGCTTTCTGGGATTACGTGGTGGCCCAAAAGTTGCACGAATCCACTTCTGCTGATTGGTACTATACTTCCAGCCAACACGTTGAAATTGAATGCGAAAGGATTGAAGAACAAAGGCTGCTTGAATGTTTGGCAGAAGCGAAAGAGCGGAAAGTGTATCCTTACATTCAGCATTTCGGCCGCCAAACTTGTTTCGAGGCGTGGGCGAGATTGTTTACTTATGAAGGCGAATTCCCCCCACCCCGCGGCAGTTTTTATGTAGAAAGGCAGGACTGGTTCGACAGAGTATCCCATATTTCTTTGTGGAGATAGTTTTATGGCTGAAACTGTCACCAACCGCCGCCGTATCGACCGACTCAAAGCCCTGGCGATTGAACAAGGATTTACCAACTCTGACGCCAAACAGTTCGGGAAGCTCAGTAAAACTGCTACATGGGAAGCGTTGCTGGAAACTTACGGCATTCCTTTGCACCCTGTAGACACTTTCGACAGGATTGTAGACAGTAAAGCTCAATCGCTTGACACAAGTGATTGGACTAACGATGCCTCCTTCCCTGTCTGCAATTTCACTCCTCAGAACTCAACCAATTTTTTAGGCTGGGTTGATTTTGGTCAACTGATTGCACTGGTACTCGCATCGGTGGGGGTCTTTGTGCTGGCCATGTCTATGTGGCGGCAAATCAATCCTTTGAATCTATTTCCACCAGTTCGCATTAACATTCAAATCGGGACAAAACTATGAGCTTACAACTGCGTCTATTTGGCGGCGGTCAAACTGCTACTGGAAAAATTAACGCCAGCAACGACGGCAACCACGCGATCGACAAATCAAAAGTTTTGGCACAGACTGACGCCCTTGTAATTACCCCGAACACTCCTGGTAATTTTTCAAGCATCCGCTCGGTTCCCGTTGTGCCAGACCACGCTATTTCACGAAGGAAGAAGCGGACGCTATGAAGGGTTTGGCAAAAGAGAAGACTAACGGGGCAAGGCAATCTAAACGCGCTTACAAAGCTTTGACTAAGATTGAAGCGGCCGATAAAACAGTTCACAAAGAACACCGAAAATATGAAGGTGCGGTTGCAGAAAACGAACTAGGTAAAAAGCGCGCTGATACTGGTTTAGCTAAGAAACTGCACGGGATGCGTCCTGGCTATGCTCGCCTTGGCTTAGGAATTGATAAAGCAGACTCCGACGCTAGAACTCGAATTGATGAGATTAAAGCCAAGCTGACAGGAGGGGCAAGCTGATGGAATATATGTGGATTGCGGGCAACAAAAAAGGAGTGAAGAAATTGGTAAAAGCTTTACGAGCCAATGGTTTCACGTTTGAAGTTACCCACTATGCGGAAATAAAGAATTCTCCTTTCGGTGGCAGCCGATACTCTTATACCCTGAAGAATTTCCGTCCCCCCGCTGTAACTACTCCCCAGCCTCAACCTTGGGATGCAGTGCGAGGAGGTAAACGCTAATGCGAGCGATGTACTTGGCAAACTATTTTATCGCTGGGTGCATCGCTTCCTCCCTTCTGGGATGGATAGCGAGCTTGCATCCGATGGCATTTAGAGCGATCGCTTTTTTACTAGCAACAGCAGCAGTCGCTTGGGTGATGTGCTGGCTACTGGATTATTCTCTCAGTCAACTTCTAAAAATTTCCGTCCCGCACTTACAGGCACTTTTGGTCAGCAGTTGGACCATGATACTGATAGGTTTAGGAGTATTTTTATGCACCTAAAAATGTTTGTGTTGAGCGCGTCAGCAGTTGCATTATGGCTAGCTCCATTAACTGCACTTGATAAAAAAATAAGCTGGCATAAAGCAGTTCAGGGCGTAAGTTTGTGTGCGGGAATTGCTTGTGCTGTGAAAGCTAGTGATATTGCCCGCAAACTCGCTGAAGAGGCAGAAATTGAGGTAATTAAAGAACGGGCAATTACCGCCGATGTGGTTGACGAAATTTCAACAAGTGCGTATGTTTCGCAGCAGCAAAGACAGCAGGAAGCAGAACTTATGCTGACAAGCCCTGGCGTTGACGTAGAAGCGAGTCGGCAAGCGCTGGAAGCTATATATGACAACGACTTACAAGATAGTGCTTCCACTTCGGACAGTCCCGATTACCTAGTATACTTGGAAGTTTGTAAGTCCAAGGAATCGGGTAAGTCCCCCACTTGGATTATTGAAAATATTCTCAAGATGGGAGGACGCAAATTTACTGATGGCAAGGCAAAATTAGAAGCACTGATGAATCAGTTTGGAGGGGGAAAATGAATCTGCGATTGACTGGCACAAGAGCAGAAGTAGAAAATACTTTAACAACCTTATCCCAAAGAGGTTTTCAGTGGAACTCTAACGGCAAATACTACCCGCAGCGAGGCAACAGTAATGAGTTTTCTTATTACTTAAACGACGTGCAACTACCCGCGCCCACAGAAACAGTCGCACCGTCACCACCGTCAGCAACACCGGGAGAACCGCAACCCCGAGCTTGGGATGCAGTGCTAGGTGGCGAGCAATCGGAGCAAAACTGAAGTAATCTAAAAGTATGGAAGATTTAAATTTTTATATAGAAAAAGCTGAACATTATTTCTATGTTCCTGAGACACCAGCTTCATTGGTATCCCGGCTCTATCTCTCTTTATTCCCAACTCCGGGAGTTTTTATTCCGCCAATACCACCTTCTTTGGTCAAAACGATTACCTGCCGTAGTATATTCGACACCAGAAGTACCAGCAGAAAAAGTTTGGATTTTGTAGATTGTCTGGTTGTGACAATGATGGAGTCTCTCGACTGGGAAATCCATTTATGGGTAATCCATTTACGGGAAGTGGCTTACCTACGGCTTAACTTTTTTAGGCTATTAGTTGAGCTATTAGGTGAGCTTTTTTCCTGGGCTACAGAGATTAACACAGTTGTCCATCGCGCTCGCACCGCAATCGAAGCCAGTCGCGACCCCCCGCTAGTCTTTATTCCTATTCCCAAGCTGGTTGAATCTAATGGCTGTGCCCGCAGCGATTTAGATCCGTTCGCTTATTTTTAGCGAGCGGTTCCACTCTGTGCTCATTTTTTACACTACAAAAGCCAAAAACCGCTGCTTTCAATTGGAACTGCAAGACAGCGGCTTTTTGGAATTCAATTCACAATTCGCCCCGCCAGGTGCGGGAAAAAATCATGGTCAACAACAATAATAACTCGATGGGCAACCACACCTCAAGTGAATCAATCCTATCCGAATCCGCTCAGACTTGTCAAGAACTCTCTAAAGTTACTCAAACTTGCCAAGCCCCTGATAAAAATTCTGTAGTCTTTTTCCTTACAGCCGAGCATCAATCCCGTATCCAAAAACGTGACCTTCTTAACGACTGGACGCGGGCCACATTTCGGAGCGTGGTAAAGGAAGAAGCAACCTTCTATTTAGGATATGAGGCTAAGTCTGGCGGCATTCTATTTTGTGGGCAAACAACCCAAATGCAATTTCGCCCTGACAGGCCTTGGAAGTCTGAAACGGATGACAAGAATAAGAAAGCTCCAAAATGTCGCATACCTTTAACCGACCACGGCTGCGATGCACTTCTTCCTACCAGTCCTTACACCCCGGATTACTGGGACAAGATTAATTTAGAAAAAACTTGTTACCAAATTAACGGGCATCCTTGCCTCGTCATTACCGAGGGTGACTTCAAACCAATAGCAGGTTGCTGTAACGATATTCCGACGATCGGACTAACTGGAGTCGAGAATGGGTTAACCGGGCAAAAAGATGACGTGCAAGGCAAGCGCTACTTAATCCCGACTCTTGAGAAATATGCCCGCGCTGGGTTTGGATTCATTATTGCTTTCGATGCGGACGCTGCTGTTAATCCTTTCGTCAATTCGGCACAACGAAAATTAGGCCGCCAACTCCTGAAATTTAACGTTCCTGTTTACGTCGCCACGGGAAACTGGGAGATGGGAACAGAAAAGGAGACTAATGGAATGGATGACCTGATCCAGAAAAAAGGGATAGAAGCTTTCAGGAAAGCGCTTTCGGCTGCGACAGATTTCAAAAGCTGGGAATCTAAAACTTTTGATGAAGGTGGCGGAGACGGGCCTGATAAATTTCTTGTCCGCAAAAACACAACTTTTGAGGTGCACTGCCGGAAAACTTTATTTGGCTCAGATTGGTTTGTCTCAGATGGTGGCGCGTTTTTCCAAGATTGTGGCACTCACTGGCAACTGAGAGAAGATGCCGATGTTGCAAAAGCGATCGGAGATTTTGCGGAAGAATGTTACCAGTTGGCAGAGGTCGGCAAGAACTTTAAATTTGGGACGAGCAAAAATCTAGAAGCTACGCTCAAATACTGTCGGCGGACTCTTCACAGAAAAGACAAGCCCGCTAACCGCCATCTCAAGGCTTTCTTAAACGGGACGGTTGACACCAGGACTGGGAAGTTAGAACCCCACAACAAAGAGCATTATTTGCTGGAGTGTTCGCCCTACAACTATGTTGAGAATGCTCCATTGCCACCAACTCTCAAGCAATTTCTGCTTTCATCTTTCGGGGAGTCACAAATTCCAACTATCCGAGCCTTCATGTCTGCGCTGTTAGACCCAACCGCTCCCTATGGCCGCTTCCCGCACTTTATGGGGAACAGTGGCGACGGCAAAGGTACGATATTGCGACTGATGGAAAATTTAGTGGGCAGCGAGTCTTCATCATCTTCTCAAGATTTCTCAGAGCTTGGAAAACCAGAAGGCCGCTATCAACTGCTGCTCGGCAAAAGTTATTTCTATATTCCTGACACCGGGGGTTTTCAGTCGGGCCTCAAAGCTTTTTACGAATTGGTGGATAACGGCCCGATGTCTGGCCGCGCTCTGTATATGCCCAAAGCCATCCAGAAAAAATGGAACGTGCGGTTTGCGGTGGCGTCCGTCGAGCATCTCCCAATTGAACACGCTGGGGATGGATGGGACAGGCGGTGCATTCCAATTCCCACAATAAAATCTACTGGCGAGGTGGATGCAAATTTGGGGCAAAAACTCTCTGAGGAATTGGGGGAAATTGCTGGATGGGCCCTGAGCATGGACAAAGTAGAGCGGGATAACATCCTTACTCTTCCCGTCTCAAATCCTGTGTTACTCTCCCTCAAACAAGAAGGGGCGATTATTGGCGATGGCGTCAAATCTTTTGTCGATCGCTGCTTGGTACCGGGAGCCGAGACTTACTACGGCAGTGACTTGCATAGCTGGTATCAGGCTTACTGCAAGACTCATTCACTTACTCAGATGTCTTACCAAAAATTTATCCAGAGGTTGCAGCGAGTTTTGCCAAAACAGTGGCGGCCGAGTGAAGTTAGCCGGGTAAACGGCAAGCCCAAACGTCACCCAGCTTGTTGGGAAGGACTGCGAGTTCTGCCGTGTTTTGTGGATTTGGCGTTGAGTGATGATGGCGATCAGAAACCCAGCAATCGCCCGCACGTTCCGAACTGGATTTGTGTAAAAGAAAATTGCCAGGATGGCGGACTGCAAGAATTGACTGGAAACCTTGCTGTTACAGACGTTACAGGCACTTTACCCTCTGTTACACCCTTAAAAAACGCTGAAACCTGCATGGTTACAGACGTTACAGGCACTTTACCCCCTGTTACACCCTTAAAAAACGCTGAAACCTGCATGGTTACAGACGTTACAGCGTTACCTACCCAAAGTCTACGCAATGCAAAAATTTCTGATGAGATGACGAGAGATTGCATAGAAGAGACTGTGGTTTTAGGTGAAAGTGGGAGTAACGTCTGTAACGAAAGGGTTACACCCACTTCTGAGCCTACTGATGATGGGTGTAACGTCAGTAACGGATGTAACGCGGGCGATAGGGTGAAAGTTACTGCCAATTATCCTGGTACCGAATCCGAAGAATTTACCGACGAACATCAGGTCAAAATGCTTGCTGATAAAATGCGGGAAGCCATTGCCAGCAGTAATTTTGAGGGGGCAAAGGAAATTGTGAGACAGATTAACGTATCCACCTCTCAATTACGGGCATCTTTTTGGCAAAACCTAGACAAGACAGAAGAAAAAAACAAGGCTCGTCTATTGGCTTTCGCTAATTTATCTGAAGGGACACCCGTTAAGTACGTCGGGAAGATTGAGCAATATGCTCAGGAAGAATTAACAGCTTACGATGCTGATGGTCACGGCGGGATTACTTGTCTTCTACCTAATGGCCGCGGTTTTACGACTTGGATTCCAACACGGGACTTACGCTTACCGAAGTCATAGCGGTGTAGGTGGTTAGATGGGGATATAGACTATCCCCGCCTAATCTCTCCGACCTGACAACTTTTCTCGGCCATTGCCTTTCTCACATACGCTGGCTGAAACCTACAATTTTCGTTCCGCTCTGAAACTTTTTTAGCGGCGAACATTGTATAAAGCTTGTGCTGGATGCCATCGCCTGAAATCTATCATCTTCGTTACGATCGCCAAACTTTTTCCTTGTGAACATCGTATAAAAGGTTTTTAAAAAGCAATTCCGTGCTTCCCCTGGTTTGCATCTAAGTGGTTTTTAAAAACCAATCTAAAATCAGACAGAACTCGCTAGACTCTGCTTGGTTTGTAAAACGACATTAATCGTTCCCATTGCCGAGATTTTCTGTTGTCGCTAAATCTCTGCCCCCTCAGCCGGGGAGGCGTGCGGAATTTTTGCAGAGCCCGAAACGAAATTTTGTCACTTCGGCAGAATCTTAGCGGCCTCTGACAAAAATCCCGCTGAAAATTAATTGTTTGTCAAAAAGCTCAAACTACTTGCTGTGCCTGTATTTGGGGTTTTTTCTATTTTTCGTCCTTATTTCCGAGATAGTTATTATATATTTTTTATTTTTATTTTTTATGATTACCGGGTATCACCTCACCCGGTTGCCTGCGGCGCCTTAAATCTAAAGTGCGCGGCCGGGGGGGGGCGGGCCACGCTGAGCTGTCCCCCCCCGGCCCACGATTTTCATCGAATCTTCTCTGCTCCTAATAAAGACTGAGCATTTTGAATCAGTCGGCGATGGCGAGATTTCATGGCTAGTTTTCCCGATCGCAAATTGTTATCCATAAATTCTTGATATTTTCTCTCACCCATAAATTCTTGAAGCATAGCGAGAGTCGGACTGTGCCGCTGGATAAAAGCGATCGATTTTTCAATATCACAATGCAGCACTGGTGTCGCCAAAGTAACTGCACCTCGCTTGTAAGTTTTGAAAAAGTCAATATCGGGATGCGACCGAACGAAGTTTATTTGTCCACAAACAACATCATCTAAATATTTAGAAATTTCCGACAGCTTTAAATCGGCAAGTTGACGCATCACAGTTAGAGCTCGAAATCTTTTTAATTCAAGCTCAATGCGGTCAAAGTCAACGCCATCAATGTTTTTATCGTAAATCCGAATAAAGCGATCGGATTCGCGAGAACCCAGGTACACAGTAGTGCCGTGCCGACTGCCTACATTCATTATTCGGCGGACAGTTCGATAATGGCTTAACAGCCTATCCTCAACGAAACCCTCCCAAAAACGCATGGAAAGCCTGGGAGAACCAACGGGAAAATCTAAAGCTATATCAATCCGATTAGCTATAAATTCATAATGGCATTGTGTCCAATAAAGAAGAGATTGAATTTTGTGTAATTCTAATTTTGCCAAGGTTTTACCGCTTAAATCGACAAAATAACGATGGAAATTTTCAACACCCGCAGAAGGTGCATAATTAATACCAATCAACGAGCCTTCATATTCATAAATCTCATGCCAGAGTTTATTTAAAGCGAGCATATCGTTATTTTTGGCATCAGGTAAAGATTCATTTTTATGCTGAAATGGCAAATCTAAAGTTTTAATTATCTCAGGAATACAATTTGACAATTCACTCTTGAACTGAAATCTAAGCCAGTCAACTCTAACTTTTCTATCTAAAAATTCAGTTTGCATTGTTTTAAAAACTCCAAACAAAATAAAAATAACTGTTCTTCAATTTCTGCTATTGCTTATCTTAATATTTTAACACATTTTTAACTGTAAGACGTTTTATTTGTACGTTTTACGTAATAATTAATTATGTCTTACATTAATATTATTAAGCGTTCTTATCCTCTCGTATTGATAGCCTGCGACGCCCTTACGGTAGAGCCATCGAAGATTTTCCCCGAACATTGGTTTTTGTGGGTTCAACCAACCGTCAAGAATTCTTGTATGACCTAGCCGAGGCATCTCTAAGCCCTAGATGGGGATATGTAGTTATGCCCGCCTAGAGATAACACTTTTAAACCCTGGGCCAAGATATACTTAAAAATCTACAGAGGTTATTCTCTATGATTTCATTAATCCTTGTTTCTATGTTGGTGGTATCGAGTCAGTCGCAAAATAGTGGAAATGAACCTTTCTCATGGGTCGTGCAGAAACAACGGGACGATAGTGGGCGAACATTTGCTAATTGGTGTCGTGAAAAGGCTTCTTTGAGTCCTGAAACTAAACATACTGTTGAGGTGTTGTTGGAGGGAGTGGGAACTACTGACTGCGAGACAGCCGATCAAGAACTTTCGAGTCTCACTGAACTAGAACTCGACAACAATAAAATCAGCGACATCAAACCGCTAGCATCTTTGACTAACCTGACCGATCTCAACCTCGACAACAATAAAATCAGCGACACCAAACCGCTAGAATCTTTGACTAACCTGACTTCTCTCAGCCTCAAGAACAATAAAATCAGCGACATTAAACCGCTACAATCCTTGACTAACCTGATTTATCTCGTTCTCCACAACAATAAAATCAGCGACATCAAACCGCTAGCATCCTTGACTAACCTGGGTTTGCTCCGCCTGGGCAACAATAAAATCAGCGACATCAAACCGCTAGCATCCTTGACTAACCTGACTTGGCTTAGTGTCAGCGGCAATCAAATTAGCGACATCAAACCGCTCGAATCCTTGACTAAGATGACTCTTCTCGAGGTCGGCAACAATCAAATCAGCGACATCAAACCGCTAGCATCCTTGACTAACCTGACTTATCTCGAGGTCGGCAACACTCAAATCAGCGACATCAAACCGCTAGCATCCTTGACTAACTTGACTGAACTCTACCTCGAAAATAATCAAATCAGCGACATCAAACCACTAGCATCCTTGACTAACCTGACTTCTCTCTACCTCAG
>Ga0247774_1001273_pt1 | contig 12735 bp, 12 predicted proteins | sample UWRJL001104B6_FD_179933 | JGI IMG/M metagenome (GOLD analysis project Ga0247774, IMG submission 179933) | Plant litter microbial communities from Arlington Agricultural Research Station in Wisconsin, United States - UWRJ-L001-104B-6 | ecosystem: Environmental > Terrestrial > Plant litter >... | reverse complement strand
CGATCGGATCGACATCCGTACATTCTATAACAGTTTCCGGCAAATAGTGGTGCAAAACTAAGGGAACTCTGCCGCCGCCAAATCCCGCTATGTAGATTCTTTGAGGTTGGCTTTGCCACACTAAACCCAACATCATAGCCTGAGTATATTCAGACACTAGATGTAAAGGATTGTTGAAATCAAAAACAGATTGCAGTAAATCTGTGTGCTGATTTACTTTTTCTACTAAAGATAGCTTAATGTGCGATCGCTCTTTTGTGACTGCAACATAGTGAACACCAGACTCTTTGCAAAAAATAACTTTGTCTGGCTGTTGCTGCAACCAAGCCAGCCGCTGTCCAATAGCGGATAAGTTAATAGATTGCCAAGTTTTGTGTTCCTCAATCATCTGATTTTAAATGTTATTTAAATTCGATATTCTCTAAAAGTATAGCCTCATCAATCGGGTTTCTACCAAAAAGGCTGAGTCGCCCGGTATCGGCGAATAAACCGGGTTTGTAGTGAAGGCTTGGGCAAGTCATCTTCTCATTTTCGAGCAGGGCAAAGAACGAGAAGACAACAGAAATTCAGCCGATTACAGCCGCTTGTACGCCACCAATTCCAAACCTGAAACCGAAAGTTCCACTTTTTCCCAGTCTTCCTTCTCACCTTCCAACTTTTCAAAGGCTGCTGAGGTAAGCAAAATCTCTCCGCGTTCCGCCAAATCCTCTCCCAGCTTAGATGCCAGATTAAATTCCGATCCGTACATATCTTCTCCTTCCAGCATCAAAACATCGCCACAGCCAATACCAATGCAGAGGTAAATATCCATATCCGGCGGTAGTGTCGTGTTGACAGCCGCCGTTTGTTTCAAAGAGTCTTTCGCAGCTTCCACCGCTGATTTTACATCGGGAAAAACTGCAAAAATATTGTCGGCTTCCTCCTTAACTACAGTGCCCCTGCATTCTGAAATTATTGGTTTGACAATTCCGTGCATCCGGTGAATCATTGCCAAAAAATGAATGATTCCGTAGCGGACTGTCGTGCGCGAAAATCCCGACATATCCATTACTAAAATTGCGTAATTTTGGCGAAAAGTTTCATTTATTTTCGCATCAATTTCAGCCATCCTTTCGGGATGTTCGTTTCTTTCTTGCAGCAGCTTTTCTAAGTTAGCGCGGTTATTTGTTTTCATTTTATTTTAATTAAATTCCCAATCGCGACACAGTTCTTGAGGGCGGCCAGCAGGATGCACCGCACAATTGATGCCATCCTTACCGTAATAATAATCGCAGACTTTGCAAGGTTTAGTTTGCTCTAATTTTTTCATCAAAATTGCCCGGATTGTCTGGACTCGGTTGCGATACTTGTTTGCATTCGAGTGACTCGGTTCAATTGCCAAAGCTTGCTCGAAAGCTGCTAAGCTGGAATCGTACAATTTAATAATTTGGGAGCTGTATTTTGTCCAAGCATCGGCATGGCTTTGATACAGTTCGACTGTACTTAAGTTTAAAATTCCGTATTCTGTCCAAGCGTCAGCCGAAGCTCGATCGAACTTAATATTGGCATTGAGCAAAACTTTTTTGATCGTTGCCAAAAGTTCTCTCGGCTGCCAAGGTTTGCTAACATAAGCCTCGGCGCGATCGCCCTGGAACCGGGAAAATAAAGCTAACTGCTGTCCCTTGCCTGTTAAAAATACCACCGGTATGTTCCGAGTTTCGGGATTAGCTTTAATTAAACGGCAAACGCCGTAGCCGTCCAGACGGGGCATTATGACATCTAATAATACTAAATCGGGACAATTTTTCTCAACTTTAGCCAGCGCTTCCACACCGTCAGAAGCCTGAATTACATTCAATCCGCTGCATCTCAACTGATGTGAAATGCACTCGCGCTGGCTGCGGGAATCTTCCACCACTAAAACTGTTCTCATCACTCCCCACCTGGTTTTTTGAGGTAAACTTGTTCGTTGCTTCGAGTGGCCCTTGCTGAAATCAGTTTACCCCCTTGGATGAATTTGTTATCACTGGCGAGCTAAACTGACTCAAATTGCAACAAATCTTAAACTGGGAGCGGGCGATACTTATCAGAAAATGCGGGTTGCCAATACGCGGATAATTGTTGAAGGTTTGGCCGGCAAATATTGGGCTTTTAAGCCTTAATAACGGCAAATCGTACTGATATCGGACGAAAACCTTGTTGAATTTCAACAGATAATCGGCTACTGTATACGTTGAAGTTCTTAAGGACGACAAATGAATAGATTGCTCCTCACTTTACTTGTAAGTCCGACGCTGTTTGGATCTCTGATGTCTTTGAGCGCGATCGCAAATCCCGCTCCAATTACCGAAACACCAGGCCAATCTGCTGATTCGCCCCGCTGCGTGCGATCGCCCCACACTCAGCGTCTGAGTTGCGTGCGCCTCCCCGCCAAAACCGTTGCGAATTCTCAACCAAAAATCAGTTGGCAGCGCCCTGCTGACGAACAGACGGCGATGCTGGATTTTTCGGAAGAAGAAAGCGATGCGGCCGTGGCGATGTTTGGCTGCGACTGCCCGGTTTGTATCAATTCCCTGCGCCAGTTGCGCGGTGTGCCGCTTTTACCGGTGTAAGGGCGATCGATCTCATATGTTGCATCATTCTCAATTAACCTTTTATGAACAGGCAAGATGCCTGTTCCACAAAAGATAAATTTTCTTGTGGAACAGGCATCTTGCCTGTTGCTGACAATGGTGCAGGATATCCGATCGATCAAACAGCATTGGGAGTCAGGCTCAAAAACCAGGTTTCCGATGATCGCTGCGGGCTTTGGAATGCCTTTAGCTTTCTCACTTTTAAAGAAATTGTAGTCAATTTGTTGCAGGATTTCTAGAGATTTTTTATCTCTCAACATCGGGTCTCTACTTTTTAGTTAGAACTTGTTTAAGTTGAACAGTTGCTTGCTCAATTTTTTCAATACTACCTGGGTTGACCAATCCATAGTAGTCAAAAACGTAAACTCGATTATTTTTTGTGGCTGTTAGTTGATTCCAAAATGAATCAGATTTATATTGGTCTAAAATTCGGTCTCCCCGATCGACTACAATGATTACTTCGGGATTAGCCTCTAAAATCTTTTCCGCTGAAAGCGTGACGTAGCCTCGCACGGGGCTATCTCCTTGCAATTGGGCTGCGACATTTTTAACGTTAAACTTACCGAGCAAATCTCCAGCCCAACTGCTTTGATTGGGCGATAAAATCGGTTGTCTGCTTACCAAAACTAAAGTGGCGGGGCTTTGGTTCGGGATGTCTGCTAAAAATGTTTGGTAGCGTTTTAACAGAGGTTCGGGATTGGCTTTGAGGGATTTAGCTAAGGTTGTTGTTAACTTTTCTAGGGCTGTCCAGCTATCAACTTGAGTGAGTAAAGTTTTAATTCCAAGCTGCTGCAATTTCTGCATTGTTTGGTCGTGGAATCCCGATGCACCTACCACTAAATCAGGTTTCAATGCGATGATTTTTTCCAAATTGGGAGGGGTGCGTTCGCCAGTAACTGCGGTAATTCCTGTAAATTTGGAGTTGCTGCTGACTAATTTGCTGCCGGGAATTCCTACAAGTTTGGTTCTGTCGAGTTGATGGATAATATCGGCGGTTAAAGGTGTTAAAGCTACAACTTTTTGTACAGATTCATTGTTAGTTGTTTGTGGTTGATTTGCTGATGGCGAAACAGCAGGAGTTGATTGCTGAATTTGTGGTGTAGTTGCGGCGGAGCAAGCGGCAAATGCTAAACTCAGCAGCAGGATAGCGGTACGAGAAAACAAAGTTTTGTACATAGTTTAGGCTGGAGTTACAGCGAGTTTAGGCCAGGTTGAGACAGAATTGACGGGAAGTTCGATCGCAATTGAGTGCTTAATGATTTAAATATCAATAGTTTACGGGATATTTGCAGTCTTGGACGCACTGCGACCAAAGAAACCGGGTTTTTACCTTGGGTGCGGGCTGTAACGAGGTATTTTCGTCAAGATTAGGAATCGATCCCCCCTAGCCCCCCTTAATAAGAGGGGAACAAGATTATTCTTAAAGTCAACCCCTACTCCCCTTCTTAATGGGGATTTATGGGGATCGAAACTAAGTGTGAATAGTAGGAGCGATCGCACAAATCTGCAACCCTACAGAAGTTTCTAAAATGATAGCTTCTACGCCAAAAATCTCAGCTAAATTTTCAGGAGTTAAAACTTGTGCGGGAGTTCCTACACAAAAAAGTTTCCCTTTATTTAACATAGCAATCCGCGAACTGTACCTAGCAGCTAAATTAATTTCATGCAGAACCGTAATAATCGTCAATTTGTGTTTTAGATTTAGTTGGTTAAGCAACTCTAACAATTGTAACTGATAGCAAATATCTAAATAAGTAGTAGGTTCATCTAATAGCAAGACTTGCGGATTTTGAGCCAAAGCTAAGGCGAGGAAAGCGCGCTGGCGTTCGCCTCCTGAGAGTTGTTCGACAGGGCGATCGCGAAATTCCTCAATCCCAGTTTGACTGATAGCAACCTCCACCTTTTCCGCATCTTCCTTGCTCAATTCCCACTGCCACCAACCCTGGTGAGGAGAACGCCCCAAACTAACTAATTGCCTTACCGTCAAACCTTCCGGTACTGTTTGCTGCTGCGGCAAAATTGCTAATTTTTGAGCGACAACAGCAGCAGGTTGAGTATGAATTGCTTTGCCATCAAGCAACACACTTCCTTGCTGCGGAGTTAGGATGCGGCTAACTAACTTCAAGAAAGTAGACTTACCAGAACCGTTGGCACCGATGAGACTCAACCACTCACCAGGTTGTAAAGATAAAGTGATGTTGTGGGCGATCGCAACTTCGCCGTAACCCCCAGTTAAATTTTGAATTTCTAAAGACATTATATTTTGTAATTGGTTATTGGTTATTGGTTATCGGTAATCAGTAATTAATTTTCCTTCTTCCGACGGACATCCGTTACATCCGTTACATCCGTTAAATAATCCGTTGCCGAACTTCCTTCTTCCTTATTCTTAATAACTAGAACGCCGATAGAGCAGCCAGACAAACAGGGGAGAACCCAACAAAGCCGTAACCGTACCCACAGGCAATTCTACCGCACCCAAACGAGCCAAAAAATCAGCAAAAGTCAACACCCAAGCACCGCCTATCGCACTCAGCGGCAACACAAACCGATAATCATTACCAACCAACAAACGCACCCCGTGAGGCACAACCAATCCCACAAAACCAATCAATCCGCCGATGCTGACAGCACTCGCAGCTAGCAAAGTAGCAACACCCCCAATCAACAAGCGCGATCGCACCAGCGAAACCCCCAAACCAACAGCTAAATCGTCGCCCAAAGCCAGCAAATTTATCGATCGACCCAAAAAGCATCCTAACAGCAAAGCAGCCAAAATATAAGGTGCCGCCACCTGCAAATCCGACCAACCGCGACCGTTTAAACTGCCGATCAACCAATTCAAAGCAGCTTGCAAACGGCTGTCTTCAGCTAACAGCAGCAGTGTAGTTTGTATTGCCCCAAACAGAGAACTCACAGCCACACCAGCTAAAACCAAACGTTCCACAGAAATCCCCGTTTTAGTTTTTCCCAAAAAGTAGACCAGCATCGAAGTTAAAATAGCACCTATCCAAGCCGCCAAAGGCACCCAAGTTTGAAATATTCCCAAAGTCAGCATGGTAATCGCAACCAACCCCGCACCCGCCGAAATTCCTAATACAAAAGGATCTGCTAAACCGTTGCGGAGCAACCCTTGCAGCAAAGATCCCGACATTCCTAAAGCCGCACCAACCGTCAGCGCTGCCGCAACTCTGGGCAAACGCAATTCCCAAAAAATAGTCTGATTCACAGCATCACCTCGGTGCAGAAATGCTTGCCACAATTGAGCTGCACTCATGGGTACCGCACCAAAAGAAAGCGAAAGGGCGATGGTTAACAGCAAACCCAATCCTAAGAATACAACTGCCTGAAAAAGTCGATATTTTAGCAAGATTTCTTTCACAATATATTATACCGCTTTGCTTTTAGATAAATAGCCTTTTTGCAGAGTTATTTCTGCGCGATCGCCCAAACAACTAAGGGAAAATCCGGCTCGTTTGCTAGCGAATGAATGGAGGGATTGTAAAGCTCCCACCTCGCAAAGTTTGCCACCACACAAGCTCGGTTTCTCCACGCTCCTGTTTGAATACTTTCTAAATTAAAACCGCATTCAGCAAGCAAGTATTTGATGCCAGTTTCTGTCCAGCGAGAGCAGTCTGTAGGATAATCGTGAATGCGAATTGAAAAAGGTGTGGTTATTAAAAAGTAACCCTGGCTGTTGAGCATTTTATATATATTTTTTCCAGCGCGGTAAGGCCAAAGTAAATATTCAAGTATCTGCTCGGCAACTATCCAATCAAATGTTTCGTCGAGGCAAGACTCGCAAATATCATAATCGGGATATTTGAGCGATTTATAGCTTTTGAAAGACTCCCAATTACCCCAACTCTTGCCGGAGATTTCTAATACATTCAATCCCTCGGGCTGCAAGCTTTTAACAATTCTGCGCGTTTCGCGATTCATTAGGACTCGACACCAATCTTCGTTAACACCACTAAATACCATATTTCCTCGGTTTTGAACGCTCGAACTCGTTAACTACAATAACAATAACCCATTCACCTGAAGACGCCTTCAGTGGGAGCACATGAATGCAGATCAACGCCGATGTTGCAAATCGAGCGCACCTGCTGGTACAATAAAATTTATAATATTAGCAAAATAAACTACTACTTAGAATCATGTCCGCAAACACCGCGCTACCCGCAGCCTTAGCTAAAATCGTCCAGCGCTTTCAGCGACACTCCGACCCGAAACAGCGCTACGAACAACTGCTGTGGTATGCCAAGCGACTTCCAGCATTTCCCGAAAGCGACAAATTGCCGGAAAACAAAGTTTCTGGCTGCGTGTCGCAAGTTTATATTACCGCAAATTTGGCAGAAGGAAAAGTTTTGTATCAAGGCGATTCAGACGCTCAGCTAGTCAAAGGATTAGTGGGCTTGTTGGTGGAAGGTTTGAGCGGATTAACGCCTGCTGAAATTGTCACCATTACCCCAGATTTTATTCAAGACACGGGATTGAATGTGAGTCTGACACCTTCCCGCGCTAACGGATTTTACAACATTTTTCAAATGATGAAAAATAAGGCAGTTGCTTGTGAATTGAGCAAGCAAGCCGAAGCAAATTAAAAGAAAAAACAGCCATGACTCAAACTACAGATTTAACAAAATCAAGTTCTGGCAACTATCCCGCCGAAGTTCAAGAATATCTGTGGAATTGGAAAGAAACCCAAATCAAAGTTATTTACGAAACCAGAGGACAGGGAAATCCTGTATTGCTGCTGCCTGCTTTCAGTACGGTTTCTACACGAGAAGAAATGCGTCCTTTAGCAGAATTATTAGCTTCTAACTTTCAAGTTGTGAGTTTAGATTGGCCGGGTTTTGGCGAATCGGATCGCCCGCGAATCGACTATGAGCCGCAATTATACCATCAATTTCTCAAGGAGTTTGTTGAGTCAATTTTTAATAGTCCTGTGGCTGTAGTTGCGGCAGGTCACGCTGCGGGTTATGCGATGCAGTTAGCGCAATCAAACCCCAATGTATGGTCAAAGATTGTCTTAGCTGCACCGACTTGGCGCGGGCCTTTGCCGACGATGAGCAAACAGCAAAGCGGATGGCATGGAATTGTGAGAGAATTAGTACGATCGCCCTTACTGGGACAATTCCTATACAAACTAAACACTGCGCCGTCATTCCTCAGTCTCATGTACCGTCGCCACGTCTATGTCGATGCTGCAAAAGTCACGCCCGATTTCATCGAAAATAAGTGGAAAGTTACTCAAAAAGCGGGCGCGAGATACGGTTCCGCTGCCTTTGTGACTGGTGGTTTAGATCCGGCAAAAGTGCGATCGGAATTTACAGATAAATTTCAACAGTTAGCAGTGCCGGTGATGGTTGTAATTGCTGAAAATGCGCCGCCCAAATCCAAGGCTGAAATGGAAGCATTAACGGAATTACCGGGTGTTGAATCGCGAGTTATTCCCGGTTCTTTGGGTATGCACGAAGAGAATGCAGAAGCTTTGGCAAATGCGGTTAAATATTTTATGGGAGAGAATTAAGAGGGAATGAACCGCAGAGGGCGCAGAGAACGCAGAGGGGAGAAGGGAAGAGGGGAGGAATGCAAGCTGTTTTTTTAACGTTAGTTTGGATTCTTTGCTATTGGTTTTGTCTGCCAGTTTATGCTGTCGGAAAGCGGCCGATAATCAATTTGCCAAACAGTACGATCGAAAGTGCGATCGACTTTCACATTCATTCTTCTCCTGATGTGATTCCCCGCAGATTAGACGATTTTGAAGTAGCGAAATTAGCTGCTAGCGCGAAGATGAAAGCTGTGGTATTGAAAAATCACTTTGCCAGTACAGCAGCGCGGGCAGTTTTGGTTAATAAAATAGTACCACAAATCGAAGTTTTCGGGGGAGTGGTTCTCAATCATGCTGTCGGTGGCATTAATCCCAACGCTGTAGACGCAATGCACCGCATCGGCGGCAAATACGGTAAAGTAGTGTGGCTACCAACGGTTGATGCTGAGCATCACTTGCAGGTTTTTCACAAGTCAGGAAGTGGCATTAAAGTTGCGGAAAATGGCAAGGTTTTACCGGAAACAGCAGCGGTGTTGAAGATTGTAGCAAAAGAGAATTTGGTATTGGAAACAGGTCATATTTCCTCAGAAGAAGTGATGGCGGTTGTCGGTGCCGCCAATCTTCTCAACATTAAGAACATCCTGATTACCCACGCAATGGCAGATGTACCCGGTTTGTCCCTAGAAAATATGCAAAGAGCCGCCCAGATGGGAGCTTTTCTAGAACTAGCATTTGTCAACGATTTGATGGGATAAAATGCCGCTGATGACGGACACAAAAACTGGCATCAAGTTTCTATTAGTAAGATGGCAGCAGCGATTAAACTAATCGGAGCCGAGCATTTTGTTCTGAGCACAGATTTGGGAAGAAAACCCGATCCTTTACCCGCAGAAGGCTACAAGTTGTTTGTGGAAAAATTGATGGGCGAAGGCATTTCTCAGCGCGAAATTGATTTAACGATCGAGGAAAATCCAGCTCGTTTGTTAGGAATTTAGGCCTATGGTGCAGCGGTGCACCATACATCACTATTCTTGATTGCCTTTTCCGCGCAGGTATCCGTTATCTGCAATGCGCCAAGCACCCCCAGCATTGCCCGTTAAATCGCTATCTTCCACGGTAGCAATGCTATCTCTGTAAACGCCGATCGCCTCACCTTCATTACCATTAATCCGACACCGGCGCACGATTAATTTTCCTCCCAATCCGACACCTATTCCCAAACTGCCGTTGTCAAAAATACTGCAATCTTCCACCGTTGCTTTCCCATTATCCGATATAAAAATTCCGTTCCATACCCCATCATGAATTTGACAGCGGCGGAGGAGAGAATTTGCATCAGGACCGCAAATTCCCACCACAGAATAGTCCGCAGAAGTGAGATCGCTGTCTTCTATGATTAACTCGCCTTTGCGAATATCTACAGCGTAATATTTCCCCGTCGCGCTAAGCGTTAAACCGCGCACTAAAGCACTGTCAGTTGCCATTTTAATGCAGTTTGAGCTGATACTTTCAACAACAATGCGATCGACCTCTCCGCTGCCGATAATTTCTACCGATTTGTCGAGAATTAGACTTTCGCGATAAACGCCTGGATGCACGTCAATCCGCGAGCCCGGTGCTGCATTTTTCAGCGCTTCGCTAATAGTAGTATAATCGCCTTGACCCTGCTGAGAAACAACAAGGTTTTGACTCTTCAAAACTTTTGGCTCAGAAGTAGATGCTTCAATTTGCCCTGATTCCGAGTCAAAATGCTCAGATTGTCGATCGCCAGCTTCGGAAAGTTGCGATGTTAGCTGCAAGCGTTCTTGATAAACTGTCTCTAGCTGATGTTCTAACTCGCATACTTGAGATTGAAGTTGAGCTTGATTCTGGTTTGCTGTCTCGATTTGACTTTGAGTTTCCGAGAGTTGAGAATAAAGGTGCGATCGTTCTCTGTTAGCAGTTTCTAGCTGAGATGCCAATTCAGAGCGAGTTTGACGCACACTTTCTAACTGATTTTCTAAGTCGGATACTTGAGATTGAAGTTGAGTTTGATTTTGATTAGCTGTTTCGATTTGACTTTGCAATTGGGAGAGTTGAGAAGTGAGCTGATATTCCAATTCCGCCCGACTTTGACGCACACTTTCTAACTGTTGTTCTAAGTCGGCTACTTGATATTGAAGCTGATTTTGATTCTGGTTTGCTGTCTCGGTTTGACTTTGGAATTCCGAGATTTGAGAAGAAAGTTGCGAACGCTCTGTGTTAGCAGTTTCTAGCTGAGCTTCCAATTCAGAGCGACTTTGACGCACATTTTCTAACTGATGTTCTAACTCGGAGATTTGAGATTGAAGTTGATTTTGATTCTGGTTTGCTGTCTCGATTTGACTTTGAGTTTCCGAGAGTTGAGAATAAAGGTGCGATCGTTCTCTGTTAGCAGTTTCTAGCTGAGATGCCAATTCAGAGCGAGTTTGACGCACACTTTCTAACTGATTTTCTAACTCGGAGATTTGAGATTGAAGTTGATTTTGATTCTGGTTTGCTGTCTCGGTTTGACTTTGCAATTGGGAGATTTGAGAAGAAAGTTGAGCTTCCAATTCAGAGCGACTTTGACGCACACTTTCTAACTGATTTTCTAACTCGGAGATTTGAGATTGAAGTTGATTTTGATTCTGGTTTGCTGTCTCGGTTTGACTTTGGAATTCCGAGATTTGAGAAGTGAGCTGATATTCCACTTCCGAGCGACTTTGACGCACACTTTCTAACTGTTGTTCTAACTCGGATATTTGAGATTGAAGTTGATTTTGATTCTGGTTTGCTGTCTCGGTTTGACTTTGGAATTCCGAGATTTGAGAAGAAAGTTGCGAACGCTCTGTGTTAGCAGTTTCTAGCTGAGCTTCCAATTCAGAGCGACTTTGACGCACACTTTCTAACTGATTTTCTAACTCGGATATTTGAGTTTGAAGTTGATTTTGATTCTGGCTTGCTGTCTCGATTTGACTTTGAGTTTCCGAGAGTTGAGAAGAAAGGTGCGATCGTTCTGTGTAAGCAGTTTCTAGCTGAGATTCCAATTCAGAGCGAGTTTGACGAACACTTTCTAACTGATTTTCTAAGTCGGCTACTTGAGACTGAAGTTGAGTTTGATTGTGATTAGCTGTTTCGATTTGAGTTTGAAATTCCGCGAGTTGAAAAGTGAGCTGAGCTTCCAATTCAGAGCGAGTTTGACGAACACTTTCTAACTGATTTTCTAACTCGGATATTTGAGTTTGAAGTTGAGTTGGATTGCGATTAGCTGTTTCGATTTGACTTTGCAATTGGGAGATTTGAGAAGAAAAATGCGAGCGTTCTGTGTTAGCATTTTCTAGCTGAGCTTCTAATTCAGAGCGACTTTGACGCACACTTTCTAACTGATTTTCTAACTCGGCTATTTGAGTTTGAAGTTGATTTTGATTCTGGTTTGCTGTCTCGGTTTGACTTTGGAATTCCGAGATTTGAGAAGAAAGTTGAGCTTCCAATTCAGAGCGACTTTGACGCACACTTTCTAACTGATTTTCTAACTCGGCTATTTGAGTTTGAAGTTGATTTTGATTCTGGTTTGCTGTCTCGGTTTGACTTTGGAATTCCGAGATTTGAGAAGAAAGTTGCGAACGCTCTGTGTTAGCATTTTCTAGCTGAGCTTCCAATTCAGAGCGACTTTGACGCACACTTTCTAACTGATTTTCTAACTCGGATATTTGAGATTGAAGTTGATTTTGATTCTGGTTTGCTGTCTGGAATTGATTTTGCAATTGAGACAGTTGAGAATCAAGGTTCGAGCGTTCTCTGTTAGCAGTTTCTAATTGAGCTTGCACTTCCGATAACTGAGACTGAAGTTGCGAGCTATCTCCCTCGCTGCGATTTATCTGAGCCTGCAATTCTGACAACTGAGACAGCAGTTTTTCTCGCTCTCTAACAACCATTTCTGATTGACTTTGTATTTCTTCCACTTGAGAGTTTAACTGCATTTTCTCCAGATTAGCAGCTTCTAACTGTGTTTCCAGTTCTAATAATTCAAATTGAGGTTGCGTTGCTTGTTGGCGAGCGGTTTGCAATTGAGAGTTGAGTATGTCGCGTTCTTGCTCTGCATTCTCCAATTGAGCTTGTAGCTCAGAGAATTGAGAAGTAAATTGCGATCGCTCTTCTTCGACTAATTGCAGTTGAGATTGCAAACCCGACAGTTGAGACTGAAGTTGCTCCCGCTCTTGAATCGAGCGATCGAACTTAATTTGAATTTCCGACAACTGGTACTGTACCTGCAATCTGCTTTGACTAGCAGTTTTCAACTGACTGTCAAATTCAGACAGCAGAGCGTGAAATTGAGAACGTTCTGCATCAACCGCCTCTAACTCTGCTTGCATTTCCACCAATTGAGTGTTAAGCTGCGATCGCTCCTGCGCCGCAACTTCTAACTGATTTTTAAGTTCGGCCACTTCTGCTAACTGCGACTCAGCTTGTTGAGCATTTTCTAGCTGAAACTCCAAATCAGCAATCAGAGAATCAATTTGCGATCGATCCTGGGCAACTCCTGCCACAAATCCTTCCATTTCCGAC
>Ga0247774_1001272_pt1 | contig 12744 bp, 11 predicted proteins | sample UWRJL001104B6_FD_179933 | JGI IMG/M metagenome (GOLD analysis project Ga0247774, IMG submission 179933) | Plant litter microbial communities from Arlington Agricultural Research Station in Wisconsin, United States - UWRJ-L001-104B-6 | ecosystem: Environmental > Terrestrial > Plant litter >... | reverse complement strand
ACGGGCCAGGTGACCCGTCCCGCTTTTGCTCAGGCTTTCTCAGACGCTGCTCAACTCTGCTCACCCAGCCATTCTTTTGGGCTTTTGCCGCGTTCTAGATCCGGATTTGCTGAGCGTTCACCCGAAAACTTTAGTCAGTGGATGTTGGTGGCTGCTTCCAAAGGATACTTCCAAGCTCTCGAAGATCTCCGTAACCACGGTCTATCAGCAACCTGAGTCAACGAAGCAGTAAGAACGCTGCGATTCCGATTCAGCAGCACTATCCAGCAGAGGGTTGGATCTGATTTGTTGCTAGCGGTGGAGGCAGTGTATCAGCCGTGGTTAACCTCTCCTCAGACTAGGGGTTTTAAACAGGAGAGAATGTGCTTTACCAGCAGCAGGACATAAGGTACATGAAAGTCGACATGGTTACCGGGAATGACGAATCCATCCTCCACCAGGCGGCCTGCTGCAGCCTGGATGACGCTATAAACTACCTACTCGAGAACGACGCCGACAACATCAACCGTCTCAACCTCCGCTGCAAAACCTCGCCACTATTGGCATGCCGGTCAGGCCACTAGACCTCCACGATGCAGCACATGGAGGTTGGCGCGGATCCAAAAGTGCGAGTAAATAGAGGTGACATGCCTTTACATTCGTTCGGTCCACGAGACTTTCCAGGTATCCTCCGCCGCCTCTCAGAGAGGCTTCTGGAAGGCGGCGGTCTTGACGTAGTCTCCTCGGTATGGAACTATATTTTCTATGGAGAAACATAGGCGTGGCTGGAACGCCGTTATACGCGCACTTAGCAGGAGTGGGCTAGGCAATGTCCAAACTCTACTTAATGCCAGCGCTAATCTGGCTGTAGATTCGGACGGCGCCTCAGCCCTGGATCTTGCGTCGCTGCTTCACTGTCTTCGACTTCTGGGCGCTTTGCTTGCGACAACGCTAGATGAGCTCGGAAGCGAGTCGTACAAGGGAAGCACGCTCTGGGTTTTGCTCCTCAACGCAATTCTTGAGGGAGCTTGAGCGGGCCTTCGGTGTTCTCAAAGATCAGATTCCACGGCGGAAATTGGTAGATTTGGGCTTTGGAGACAATTGAGATGCTCATTAGCCTCCTCCGTACTTATATGAAGTTGAGGCTGGTAGCAAGCGGACCGGGACGCTTGCCTAGGGGCTTAGTTCTAGCTCTTGCTGCCCAGGACACCGAACAAGTCGTTTTTCAAGTCCTACCGGACAATGGTTACCAAGAATACATCAACGAGCCGGCGGGTGTAACTTCCGGATCAGACGTCAAGTGCACACCGCTGATGGCGTAGGATGTTGTCCAAAACCTTCCAGTCTTCCGCGTGCTTCTCAAGCATAGTGCAGACTCCCAGGCTACTCACTATGGTTCCCATCCCTTAACACTTCCCATACGAATATGCGCTGCACTCGCAAGACCTGACATACTTTAATCGCACGTAGTTAACGCTAAAATCGTAGTGAACCGGGATCGACGCATACGAAACGCCATTTGCTTGTATATTACGGAGGCGATACCTCAAGCTGGCCGAATACCTTTGGGACAAGGTCGCCGATGTTAACATGTGGTATAGAGAAGGCATCTGTTGCTGAGTCCGAAATCCTATCGCCATCATTAGGCACATTGCAGCAGAGTATGTTGCCGGTATACTGGAACGCCTACGCTTTCTTCTCTTTCTCATATCGGGTCGGCTAGTGGCTACGTTTGTTATTGGCCCCTAGTAAGCGATGCCGCCGTCCACATATTTGCGAGCGCGCCGTACCACCAGCCAAACGACTATACACTCAGGCAGATCCTAGGTTGTCTCCTTGACCATTGTAGACCTAGTGCCGAGGACCTATCGGTTGTCGGTACGGACGAGGTTTTCACGCCGCTTGCTTCATCTCGCCATTGTGAGGAGCAACGCACCCGTCATCCGCGGCCTCTTGGCGGCCGGGGTGGACCTCGACGTGAAGAGCGGCATGAGGCTTGCGGGACTAGAGCTATCCTTTTTTGTTCTGGCATCATTTTCCGTGACTTTTTAAGTTTGACCCGTTACAAGTGTCGGAGAGTTACCAGAGAGTCGCCCGCGAAAAGGCAGAGGGTTTGAAGGGGCGAGCAAATCAACCCCGAGACAGCGTATCACGGAAATAACTCGGCCGGTGGCATTTGGCCTCTTGTAGCATTACACGAGTTTGGGGTTCGGCCGGTGAGAGAGGGTGCCATCTTACAACCGTAAATCACCAATCGAAATTTGGTTACCTCTACTCTTGCTCTAGTCCATTTCTATTCAGTCCTTCAATTTCCTATATGCTCTACTTCAAGGCCTATACCTATTTAAGAACCTATAGGTAGCCCGGATATCGAATGCTGCGTAAATTCCAATATGTATAACTATTGGGAGATACTAGAATCAATCATGTGAGAGCCTTCCAGCAGCTGCCCTTGCTCCGATGGTGAAAACACCGCCGTTCTGCATTGTTCGGACATTATAACTACACTAGTAAATCCAACGAAAAGAGGGGTTTTATTTGAACAACTTTGGTAAACCCCCCCCCCATTGTTCCAACGAATTCAAGTCTCGCAGCTACGGTTCGGAAATGAGACGCCAAGTATATGCATCTTGGAAAAGAACGCCTTAAATCCCAACGTACCTGAGATTCCAATTTCTGACATGTAGTCTATAATAGGCGCACCAGGCAACCCCCATTGCAAAAACTGCTAGGCAAATCAGGTGAAACGGCTGTCGCGTGTATGTGTAGGACCACTTATCATTGCGCAGGCCTCTCTCGCAATGTAGAACAGCGCTTTGAGGCAATGTGTCCACAGCCCTCCCGGACGCGGCAGTATTAGTAGTCCCTGGAGCCAGAAATGCCACCGCCCCTAAAGACTCGCTCCGGCATGCAATCCCGTGAGGCATCATCCCGTCCTTGTCGCGGTCAGACAAGGCTAGCGGGCCGCACAACTCAACAAGCCTCTCAAGGGCAGGTACATTGTTCCACCCAGCGGCGCAGTGCAGCGCCGACCGGCCATCCGCATCTGCGGAGCGGGGGTCGACGCCGCGCGCCACCAAAAGGTCGATGATGCTCTCGACCCGCTTGCGGCTCCGCATAGCGTGGTGGAGCGCCGACTGGCCTTTGACGTCGCGAGTACCGAAGCCGACATCGATGGGCAAGCCGAGCAGGTACCGCAAAAGGGGCACATTCCCCCTTTGACAGGCTAGATGGACGAGCGATCGACCCGACTTGTCGCGGCACATGAACGAGTAGGGCTCGTGAGGTTGGAAGTACGGGCTGAGGTGCTCCGGCGCGCTCTTGCTAGACCAGGCTGCGTAGTGCAGCATCGTCATACCTACCTTGTCGGTCGTCTTGACTTCTTGGGCAACAGCGTCGCGGTGATGGACGAGAATCGAGGCCACCGTCGGGTTGAAGAAGTGGTGCAGCGGTGTCTTGCCATCGGCATCGCGGCTCCCAAGGTCGGCGCCGTTTTCGAGTAGGAGGCGGCAGGTTTCATAGGTATCGGACCTTGTAACGGCGAAGTGTAGCGGGGTGCTTGAAGACCGTGTGGTCAGGTTAGTAAGGGTTTTTTTACCATAGATATAGCAGTCATGAATAGAAATAGGTTTAGTGTATGACGTTGGGGGTTGACCCACCTGCCCTCCTCATCTCTCGAGTTTACATCACCGCCCTCCTGGATGAGGAGTTGAACCATTTTAGGCGACTTCGACGCCGCGGAAAACTACTCATCCGTTAGCCTGTTCAGAAAAGGACTCGAAGGGACGTCGATTGCCATACGTGAAGAAGACCACGGCCGTCAGGCGTCGTGTCCCACGGCGTAGCTTTCCGCAGGCCGAACAAGCTTTTAACGCCCTCAAGGTTGCCAGTGCGGACAAACTCGAAAATGTCGGACCGCGGGGAGACAATGTGAGGGAAGGAAATCTTCCACATCCCGCAAAGTGGCATGAAGCCGAAGCATCGTGGGAGAATGCAGGAAAGGTAGAAACCCTTCTTGCGCTTGAGACATGCAAAGGATGCCTGCAAACCGAATCCATATGTCTCCGTCGTCGGACGCGTGCTGTATTTCGGCCGTTTAGCCAGCCATCGCCGTTCCAGGACTGAACCCGTCCAAAATTCGATTCGTCCAAAATTGAAGTCGAAAGCATGCCAGGTGTCAGCCCGAATAGAAACAGGTTCCGCGTAGGAGGAGAGAAACCGGTCCAATGGACTCTGTGTGGAAGTAAGAGGAGTTGTTGGCGGGGGTTCAGGCTGAACGTGTGCGTCACTACACGTCGACCGATACAACATCGTGAGCTTTCTGCCATGCTCTCATTAGCGATCAGACAAATTACCAAAGTCCAGAGTAGGAGCATAGGGGGAAGAAATAGAGCATAAAAGAAGTGGTGGGGGATTGGAAGAGAGGACGACCGAGTTCACTAGGTAGGGCAACTTGCAATTGAATGGTAATCAAATCCACCGTAAAGACCGACTGATACATCTGCAGCCGGCCAGAAAATTGATGCAGCCATTGCTCCCCTAGAAAACAATGTTGAATCCGTGTCCAGCTCTGCTTTATCCCACGTTTCTGCAAGTCTGCCGACACGCGACGAACGCGCGATTCGACTTTGTCGAGATCAGCCCTGCACTCAGCAAGCTGGGTCGCGAAACTGTCGGGGACGTGGGCCTGAAAATCTAGGAAGCGGGGATCGCTTGCGAGATTGTGCAGCTCGCTGAAGGTCGATTGAAGTGCCTGGATCCACACGGTCGTGTGCCGGAGCTGTGCCGGAGCATCTCTCAGGCGACGGAAGGTTTCGACCAGCACCGAGCAAGACTGGACGCTGAAGGCTAGGACGGCCACAATGTTCGCGGTGATGGACAGCGGGTCGGCCATGGCAGGGCGGCCGAAATATCCCGAGAACTACCGTTTAACAATTTTGGGGTTTCTTGCCCGGAGGGAAAGATCAGGCGTAAGATCTGTCTTAAAAACTTTAGGGAGGAGAAAAATAAGGCGGTCTACGATTATTGATATTAGATAGAATCGCTTGCAGGACTTCCACATACAATGGACAATCTCGCGGCCCAGCCAGGTGGCGACTGCGGATGGTTGCCTCCCATTTCCAAACGCCCGAGCCAGCCCCTTCCGCCGCCGATGGTGGCGGTGCCCTCGGCGTCACACCAGCTCCAAAATCCGGCAAGAACTCCAGGCAGGTTAAAGAGTGCAAGCTCCCACCCACCAGCCCTCGCATTCGCGACCAACTTTCTCTTGTATTTACACTACCGCTCCGTGTCTTGGTCGCCCACCAGGCTCCCATCGCCCCGCTCTTAGGCTCCCAGCACCCGCTCCGCTCTAATAGGTGTTAAGGATAGACTGCAGCATGTCGCGACCAGATCCCCCTGAAAACAGCGAAAAGGTTAGTCAATACTACGTCAATGACAAAATATACTACTTCCGCAGCGGTAAGTTAAATGGGCCATCACTCTCTTTATATGACGTCCAAATTTCTAACTCACGGCCGACATTGTAGGAAAATGGCGCGAGGGCGAAATCAAAGGCCAAGGCGGCAGTAGTGATGACAGCCCCCGTTACCTAGTAGGTTTCCGCCGAATATGGTGGATTTTGCTGCGGCATCCTCGCCTCTGCGTCTCTAGATCTCAATGCTAATGCGCGTTGCGAAAAACGGCGAACAGGTCACCGACATTGCCAAGGGAGACGAACGACTCGTCGATGAAGATAATATTCGAATGAAGAAATATTAAGCGGCATGCCTTGGTTCCCAACTCAAAGTGTTCGTCCGGCATCAGTCACAGTCGGATGCGGATGGGGGCGTTTTTTTCGGAGATCTCAGGCCCTCAGGGTCTCGAGCAAAGCCCCCCCAGTGGACGGCTGATAAACAAACACCAATGATAGTGATTGAACTTTGTGGAGCTCGCACTGGCGGGGAAGTGACGTGCAAATTGAATTGCAAGAGCTGGTCAACATGGCAAGGCGCATTAGTAGGCGCTCTTAAATTGTGGAATGATGAAGTCGATGCCCCGCTCTCCAGAACAACCCTAGTCGGTTAAAAAAAATTTGTAGCTTCCAGATGCTACAGGAGATGAAGCGATCATGTATACTCTAGTATCTGCTTTCTTACGGAACGCCTGCTTCCTACCAGGCAAGCTTATGAAGACCCACCTAATTGATGATATCACCAGAAGAGCCTCAGGGCGGGAATGGGGTTCAGTACTTCGCCAGAATCCCAGTTATCAAAAGGACAGCTGTAATCTGATGTGGACAGCTGAGCGCCCCCGAAGCGCGGAGTTGAAACTCCAAATCTTGGAGTTGAAACAGAAAGACTTAGACAGAATCAAGACAAGGAAGCAGCGCAGGACGCTGATTAGAATTATCAAGAAAATCGAGAATTGGACGCCTTTTACTCTCTACATCTTGCAGTTATCTCTTGGTGCCGTACTTCTGACACCAGTCACGTGCGTTCGTATTTCTCAATAATTAACCCCACATCAGGCTACCCCGCTTGCGTAAAGTAACTGTCAAAAGGACAGCTGTAAGCTAATGTCTCCGGCTGCAGACTGAGGCACAACTCCAAAGAATACTGGGTTGCAACTCCGGAGCGGGGTTAGAAACTTAATCAGATCATGCAACCAGGCGCAATAACGCAGAATCATTAGGAATAAGCTTCATCAGACAGACATCAGAAAATTAACTGAATTTGTCGTCTCTGGACTTGTCCTGACATTTGGACCGTACTTCTGACAGTAACTACCCTCTAACAGGTTTACATTACACCTGCAAACAGACATGTTCACTGCCCGAAGTGCCCTGATTAGATTTGCATTTGGCAAATATTCGGCAGACCTAAAATGGAGCAGCTTCTTAAAGGAGCCTCCCCTACAATGCGATATACGGGTACATATTGAAGGCTAGCCCTCAGTATCAACTGGTAAGGCAATTTTGGGCAACTGATCCCTCAGGGCCTCGAGCATTCATTCATTGTACGGTGGCGCCTCCGTAAGGGGACTCAGGGTGACCATATAGAGGGGCTATGAATGAGCCGAACACTAAGGGAGGATCCCCTGACAGCTCCGGCGGTGTTAGGCCATCATTGGCCTGCTGTTCCACCAGCCGACGCTAATCGGCCGTTCTCGGAATAGATGTGATTGGAATCGTTGCGGCTTCGCTGTTTCTCGCCTCTTCGGCAAAGTGCAGAGGGATACAGCCTTGCCGGTCTTGAGCGAAGAGAAGCGCAAGCTTGTTTGCGGCAACTCGTAGGATGAAACTTACGACTGCCGACGATGTTTTCGACGCGTAATGTAACGGAGTCCTGCCGGATTTATCGCGCAGCAGTAGTAATTAGCGAGTCGGAAAACAGCTTCGGGATCGTTAAGCCGTTGTTGGAAGAATGTGATGTCGCCACGTATCGCTGCCAAATCCAAATTGGTTCGTCCGAAGGAATATCTCGCAGTCAAGTGCTGGGAAATTGATGTGCGCAGTGGCATCTATACTGGCTCGGGAAACTCTGTTACATAGTCGGCCTTGTCAACTTGGCAATCGAGTGCTCGATCTGGAAGTTTCAGTGCTGGCATTTTGCTCAATTTAAAGCCCCTCTTCTCCTGAAGCTGAAGGGTGGGCTCGTGCGGCAGGTCCTGCAGGGCGTACTTCCGTCCAGATTGATGGATTTTCTTGGTCCGGCGCATGACTTCGTTCAGTTGCTGATCACCCTGAAGCTCCGCCAAGTCAAGAGGTGTGCGTCCCGACTTGTCCAGTTGCTCGGCAGACCAACCAGCTTCGGCAAGTTCAATCACCCGGACCAGGTTTCCACTCGCCGCTGCCCGGTGGAGTGGCGTTTCAAAGTTCTCCGTCTTGTAAGAAATTGTGGGCTTCTGGACAAGATCAGCGGTCTTTTGAAAGCGAGCCGATTTCGTCGCGTCCGGATGTAGTAGTTCGTGCAAGTCAAGAGCGGCTTCCCAGGAAGATATCCGGTCTGACGGATCCTGCCGGAGCATTTGGACCGCAATGGCGAGGTACTCTTTCAGCATAATGCTTCCATCTTCTTTCTGTAGTAGCGAAAGCCACGTATCAAGCACGGCAACACTCTTCACGAACGAATCGTCAGTCGAACTGCCTCGCGTTGCCCCAGGCCCAGCTTGCATTGGCAGCAAGAAGTCCGTCCGCGCCTTCTGGAACTCTCTCACTTTGCCGCTCTCCCAGCCCCACACGATGAGAACAGCGACTTGAATCATAATGCAGCCCATGGCCCAGATATCGAACGCTCTGCCAAAGGTCTGCCCCTCGCGTCGATCCCAGCTATCCTCCTTGTAGTACTCTGGGGGCCGATAAGTTGTCGTACCGAGCCGTTCGCCGCCGTCAACTCCACTCCCACGGCCTCTACTCAACGAGACGAGTTGCGAGAATCCCAGGTCGGCAATCACGAGCGATTTTCCGATAACGAGGATATTCCGTGGTTTCAGGTCGTGGTGGCACATGACTTGCCTATCGATTTCGCTATGCAGATATGCGAGCGACTCGAGAAGTTGGCTCATCATCTTATAAAGCCACACTCGTTGGTCGGGTCTTGACAGGTAGGCCAAATGGGCAGGAGGCGCGGAAAGATTCAACCACATTTCCATGTCCATTTCTGCGTATGGAAATATCATTGATATGCTCTTGCTCTCGTAGCCTGACTCGGTCTTATGTTTTGTAAAGGAGGCCAACAACGGGACAATGCCAGGGTGACGGCGGTGTTGTAGGGCAGTGATTTCTTGCATGACGTCTGACATTCGCCCCTCGTCAACTTCGACTTCCTTAACCGCGAGATCGGAAGTCTAAGAGTTTTCCGTTGTTAGCCTTCAAAACGAGAAAGGTTTTGCAAACATTGATTAAAAGGGGGCAGCAGTAGAGCTATACATAGTAGAGGAGGGAAATTTGATCGTAACTATAACAACCCGGTCATTTCTTACCACGGTGTGTCCGGACCAGCTGGTGTCAAGATGGCCATCGGCAATCTTGACCTTGAACACTAGGCCAAATGATCCATGTTTATCCCTCTGCTTGCGAAGGAAGGGAAGTGGAGCCCCTTCAGGGAATTCCAGGTGCTCATTTTGCCTAAGGACCGGGGGTATTGTCCATTGCTCTTCAAGTAACTTTGATCTTCCCTCACTATCTAGCATCGGGAAGATGGCCGTAATCTGGGTGTCTTGGAGAGGAAATATTGCATCGGTGATTTCGCGATCAATTACATCGCGAATTTGACATTCGAATTTCGCGATGATGAGGAGTGCGATGCACTTGCGGGCTCGAGGAATCAAGGCCATCAGTGGCCGATTGATTGTCTCGCCGATATGCTGCGCCAGGCCATCTCTCAAGATCTTCTGTATCGATGACGGCGTGATCAGTTCTTCAAGAGCTTTGACAGATATGAACCCAAATTTATGCTTCTGGTCCAGGAGGGTTTCTCGTAGCGACATTATCTTCGGTGCTTCATTGGCCGCTAGCACGGGTGGATAACGAGATAGTGGATGACTCTCTGGTACCTTGGAAATTGGCTCCAGTCCCACCAAATCGTGAAGGTTTAATTTCTGAAAGTCATCCGACTCGACAGCTTTGCCGATGGGCCGTCCAGGGTAGAAGATGAGTGGGTCATCTGCGTCTTTCTTCCCAAACACCGCCATCCAATCGTATAACTTTGAGGTCGAATTCCAGATGCCTCTTTCAGCATCCAGCTTGAAAACCGCTTGGAACGGGGTGTCCTCACGACACTGCACCACAATAGCAGCCTTATACCCTGGAAGCACGCCTTTCGCAGCCTTTTTGGCTTCAACACAGTCCCAGACTACGACATTGTCCGTACCTCTAGGCGAGCTCTTGCACCATCCACTGAGCTTCATCTCGTGTTCCCTAGTCATTGCTTTCCCCCACTCCAATCCAACTTTGGCAGGGCCATGTGAAGGACCGAATGGCACATCGACGCCGGCAGAGACGTCACCCTCCCTCTCCTCGGTGAAGATTCTTCCTCTCCGCTCCTCGGGCGCCAGTGCCCTAACCCTCGGCAGCTCCAAAGGGCTTCTCTCTTTGTGATTATCCGTCTGGTCTGTCGTCTCATGGTTACCAAACTCAATGCTCACGTGGAAGGATCGAAGCCGCCTGTGACCTGGCCTGAATTTGATGATGAATCGCAGGGTAATCAATGCCGCAAAATTTCCGCCGTATTTACCATACTGAACAGTTTCGGTGCGTATGTTGACGAGTGTGTAAACATCTGGATCGTACTCGAGGACATTGTCCCGTGTGGTGGCTGCGCCTGGTGGGTTGCGTCGCGGGCCGAGCTCATCAGCCTTAGGCCTAAGCGGGACGAAGATATCCATGAGGGATCCTTTCAGATAAGTAGAATGCAGATTGGCTCCTCGGATCTTGTCCAGTCAATGTCACTGTAAATCCTCCGGCATTAGCAGCAAGTGGGCGAGCGTCCAGGTAGGGAGTATGCCTCAATGGTCAGTCCGCGTCACGTGGCGGGATATTTGTTAGGGCAGCTTTGCGCGAATCAGCTACACTTTGGCTGAGAGCCCTAAAAGCGGGGTAGGATATCACACGACGGGGATGCGGGGTTGATGGCGAATTTTCTCGGCAGGCTGTCCTGTTTTTGTGTCGCCGGCCTTGGCCTAGGTGACGCTAGGTTTAATCTTCTCGATTACACAGCGGCACTTCCTGAGCTCTAACACGAACCAATATAGTTCTCGCATTACATTGTTTGGCCAATCATGGAGGACGTTCTTCTTGATCCAGTGTCTGAAATGATTCAGCAAAGCCGGCACTATTGCGAGCTCGGCGACCTTGCTGGCGCTCTCAGGTTGATACGTGATAAAACAAATGAGACCCCCCCTTCCGACCGTCTTCGAAGCGAAGTTGTTCGGATTTATCTCATTTTCGGCGACCAAGCATCGGCTGCCACAGAACTGAGCGGCTTTGAAGCATCGGCCTCATCAAGTTTAGACTCGGCGCCTTACTACGATGTTCTTGCCCTTCAACAGGCATACATACGCGTGTTTGCTCGAGGCGACCTGGCCGTGGCAGTGCGAACTGCTAATCATCTTTGGAACAAGTATGAGCCAGATACAGCCGGGAAAGTCGAAAATGGCGACGGAGTGATTGTGGGTGACTATATACTAAGATGCTTGCTCCGCCACTGATGAAAGCAGGCCCTCGTCGCATATTATGCGCTGGAGATTTACGATCTGCATCGCCGATATGGCCAGGGATTGGCTAGGCCCTTATTCGAACCAAGGGACAACCTACTCCGGACAATAATTACCCGCCTCATATCCATAAACCTAACAGTTGAAGCATTTGAGATCATCGAGTACTTCACAGGCAATGCGACAGACATTCTTAGTGGCGTGGTCATGTCCCAGCTAGTGAAAGAGGGACCGTCCTTGGAAAGCGGCATTATTCGTCTAGCCAAAATTCATTTTGAAAATGATGACTTCGAAAGCGCAAATTCCATGCTCAGCATCCTTGATGATCTGGAAATACAAGGTCCGCTCTCAAATGACAAACGCGAAGTCCTTATCATCCGATTCCTGGACGTTGAGATGGATATGGCGCACCGAATTGAGCGATTGATGCAGCTATCTTCAGGCTTCCGGGAAAGGGGTGATTTTCTGACGGCCATGGATGCTCTTGAGCACGCTGCATCCCTGCACTCTCAACTCGGTGTTAGCAATGAGACCTCGAGGCTCGGCGCTGCCATCCACGACGCGCTATGGTCGCTGTGCTCGAGGACCAGTGACCACCTCAGTGGTATACAATTCCAATTCCGAAGATGCGACATGATTTCCTCAACTACGGCCAACCTAGCCACTGCACGGGCTCGCCGCGATGAATTGCTCTCGATGCCCATCTGCGATAACCTCCCCCATTTTAGGAAGATTCACCGGCGGCAGTGCATCGAATATCTCATGGTGAACCAAAGAGATATCGCGCTACACCATGCAGAGAAGTATACAGACTACTGCCGCCTCGTCGGTGACGAGGACGAAATCTCACTGGCAGAAAATTTGCGCCTTACAGCGCTAGTGCACCCAAAGCGGACGTCCGACGAGGCGAGAGAGTCACTTTTAGAAGACGTACGACAATCGCTAGAAGAAGGTATCGCCTGTGATGAAGCTGCGGCAAGATACATTGCATATGCCGAGAAATCCCTCCTCCTAGCCCAGGTAATGGAGGAGATTGCGAGCCTGCAAGGAGAGGAACGCGGAGAATCTTGGCCAGGTATTGCGGAGATTTTAAGCGAGGCGGAAAGAGTCTGCAAAGACATAGCCACTGAGCCCGACGGCGCTTTGCTGGCGTTGGAGATCTCATATCTTAAAGAGGTGTTTTCGTCAGAATCGTCCAAGTCCCTTGTCTCTCCATCAATCCCAGCTTCCAATTCGGACGTTGGAGGTGGCGACGCGCCACGCAATGCTGAACTCCGACGGTTCGGTACGCGCCATTCCTTTTCGGAAACTAAGTTTATATTTGACCTGGTTCTTGCCATCCGGAGTGAGGATTCTGCGCTGTTCTTCACATTCAACAGCAACGTGAAGAGGGAGGAAGAACGTCTAGTGCAGGAAGGCCACTCCATGGAAAGAAGCCGATTCCTTCTTTGCCAAGCTATTTTTTATTATGTTATGACCCAGCTTATGGATGAGCCCTTCTTTTCGTCCACTCGATTTGGATTCAGCACGCGAGTAGAAGGCCTAGAAAAATCTCTGAGAGCATTCGAGGAG
>Ga0247774_1001271_pt1 | contig 12749 bp, 15 predicted proteins | sample UWRJL001104B6_FD_179933 | JGI IMG/M metagenome (GOLD analysis project Ga0247774, IMG submission 179933) | Plant litter microbial communities from Arlington Agricultural Research Station in Wisconsin, United States - UWRJ-L001-104B-6 | ecosystem: Environmental > Terrestrial > Plant litter >... | reverse complement strand
TTCTACTGCTATCCAAATCAAAACTACCCCGACAAGAAAATCCCTTCCACCCCGCCACCAACTCGAAGGCCGCGCCAGATGTATCCATCCTGCTTTCCTAGGAGCCAACTTCACCTCCTTCCTTAAATCTCGTCATTTTGCAGACATCGGCTTTACCTCTTCCAGGTAGCCTCATACTCCTGCATCCAAAATGCGAATGGACGTCTCCATGTCTGGCGGCGCCGGCGACAGCAGGACCGACGTAGCCCAGAACGAAACCACATTCCCAAGCAATACCTTCCATGCCTCGCTGCCTCTCCACCCCCGCCATTCAACACCCTACTCATTCGCTGATGAGTACAGCTATAGCATAAGAAGTCAAAACCCCCGCCTCTCCTCGGCGGCCCAGATAGGAACCAACGTCGTCCGATCATCTATCGCGAGGTACCTCCGAGGGCCCGACCCGCTGGTTCGCACAGTTCCTTCCCATCAACGGCGTACCGCCGAGATCTCCTTTGCTTCAGATTATGAACAGTCTGATGCCGGATTTCCGCCCATCAGCGAGATGGCCGAGGAAGACCCAATCGAAGACAGCAGCAGCAGCAACGACGATGACGGCGGCGAAATGGATGGAACTCACCCCGGCATGACTTCTATCCAGCGGGGCCATTTCGGGAACCCAGACTCCGAACCAACCTCCTTCTCGAGCACCAAGCCTAGTATTACAGTTTACAGCAGCAACACTAACACCTTTCCCGAGCATGTTTCTGTACCCACACAGACAGTTGCAAACCTCGCTACCACCTGGCAGCAAGCCGCGGTCCATCCCGTCGTCAAGTACCAGTCTGGGAAGCTGCTAGCTCGCTGCCATCTGCACTGCTATCACGGTCCCTGCGTTCCGATATGGTACTGTGGCATTTGCTGGCCTTGTTATCATTGTGAGCGTTGCGGGCACTGTCCGAGGGTGATGGGGAGGCCTTATTAATATTAGAAAGCTCAAGAGAGAATGGCTGGAGGCCGGGAATGAGGGCGAAAGGTTCATCTTTGACAGTGGAGTCCCTTAAGTCTGGAGTTTCGGCGAGGCGGTTAGTTTTTCTTCCTTTGGCCGGAAGACCCAGGTAAGCTTGGCTTAAGAGATGGAAGCGGAAGGGCTGGGACGGAACTTGAGGTGGGGGGATGCAGCGGAAGAAACGATGCTTTCCGGAAGTGGAACTTGGTTCAATGGTACAAAGAGTGGCGGGAACGGACCAGCGTCATACGGCTTGGCAACCTAGGTGATTCCATGAGAGTTCGGTAGCATAGCTTTCTGGAAGGCCGTACGACAAATTCCGCAACGTCTGCGGAGGGAGGGAGGCACCTGGGCAGCTAGGTGGGAAGGACAGTCATGGCATAGGCCAGGGCAGTCTCTTGTAATCTTCACGAAAATGGCAGGTTTATCCTGGGTCTCCACTTTATAGAGCGCCAAGCCGGAACAAAATAGACCAAGATTTCATATACTTCAATTTGTCATTGGTAAGTACGCCGACAATAAAATCTGATGTGGAAGTCTCTGAGAAGATCTAGAGTTCCCTGCAACAGGGGGAGACACAGCCAGAGAGGAACTCTGACTTCGTGTGTATGAGGCTAGGGTTTTCCACAGTGATCTGGATGAATCACTAGTTTCTTCTCCATAGAGGAAGGGCACCATCCAATTAGTAGGGCGAGTGTTCGATCCTTCCTGACCTTTTCCAAATCCAGTCCTCGTCCTTCCCGCGAGCTGCCGTCTCCTCGTGGGACAAACCCAACATGTGTCCACGTATGGCTTCCTCCAACAATCAAACGCATGGTTCAGTGGCGTGGTTGGCCATCACGCTTCTCTCACGTTGCCAAGGATTTCAGACACAAGAGGTCCTCAGTTCGAAAAAAACATGGGTGCCGGGTCTGTTGCCCTGCACATCTTTTCACAAGCAGGCAATGTTTTGCCGTCCAAATTTGAAGCAAGGAGCTGCCCAATGTCAGGTACCAGAACTGTCGCCCACAGTGCTGCGATATCGAGATGTCGTACCTGATTCGTCTCAGCCTGTCTCTGTAGTCACAGATGCAAGCGATCTACCTTGACCTGTTTTGTTCATAGCGAGCTAGGATTGACCAGACTTATTTACTTGGAACCGAAGAAACGATCTTCAATTTCGGTCTCTCAACGAGTTCTTCTTGTCAAGTCCTCCGCTTCAGACATAAGCAGCCTACAAGTTATCCCGTCTCTCCAGGCAAACAAGATCACAAGCACACTTTCCGCCACCATATGTCAGGATTGTCACTTGCCTCTCTGGTTCTATTTGTCGGAAAAGGATATGCGGACTCGTAAAAGAGCATCTCGCTAAAGACAGGAGAAAATAGCAAAAACATGCCCCTTACTGGGATCGAACCATTGACCTTCGCATTTCGATCCCTTTGAGGGTACAAGTGCGACGCTCTGCCACTGAGCTAAAAGGATTCCCTTTCTGGTTGACACTTATTGTAGTGAATCCTTCATTTCAAGGGTTCTTAAAAAACGAGGCCGTTCGTGAACTCAATTGAGCTGTAATCCTATTTGTAGCAAACGAAAGCGTAAGCGGAAGATTCCAAAGTCTCTCGACTCCCCGCGGCATTTAATTTCGGTCACTACGAAAGTACATTTTACTCCACGGCTCCTAGTACAGGCCATCTCACCTCATATCACAATTGACTTGTCAAGATAACAAGCCTCCTTAATCCGCTGTATTTGAGCCTGTAGCCGCATCGTCTTGCAGTCAAGCCGGCTACCACTTCTAAAGCTTGCTCGCCCCGTTATAAATGTCAAACCCCTAAGTCGTGGGCCAAGGGCGCCAGTAAGTGGCCACTACTGGGAGATGAATGAGAAGTGTAGCTATGATATCGGGACTGGAGTAGCATAGATAAGGTCTTTGTGCCGGTCCACTGCCTCTATTCAAAGCCTGGTTGATGGACATGACCACGTCTTCACGGCAAAGCCACTACCTCGTCGACGCTCATCCACATCCCTGGATACATGCGGAATCTTAAAACCGCCTACAATCATATCTAGGCGTCCCGTATTCTCATTGTAGGGTGGCCCTAGAGTGGAGGCGGCCCCCTTTGAGATTGCACTTGCCCACGAGATAGCCATGGTCCAGTTCCAAGCTCTCAGCTCCCATTTTCCAGCGTCCTCCGGGCATACAATATCATTACGCTTCGAGGTCGGTATGTTGCGTCCAATAGTTCTAGGATATCCTGTCCGTCGCCTGTTAAAATTCGGTGAACAAGTGGCCGTACCTTTGTCGATGTCAGCATGCAACAAACATCAAATACTAACCAAAGAGCTTTTATGATCTTTACTCACTCATCAGACCCAGTTTGTCCATATCTCTCCGTCTCCTCCGGATATCTGTCAAAGAGGCTCGAGTCGCCGACGCCTGCCTTAACTGGGGGCGTGTAGGGAGCATCGATGTCCTTCCGTGCCAGCCGTTCCCACGTAACTTCGGCAAACCAAGGATGGTTCTTGACGTCCGCAGATCCGCTGTAAAGGTTCCCCAGCCGCTTCGTAATATCGGCCGTGATCAACTTCTCAAGCAGGTCCTGTGCGTCTGGATGGATGTATGCGGGATACTTGACCTTGCCTCGGAGGATGTTCTCATAAATCTTCATAGGCGATCCGCTGTCCCAGAACGGCGTGTAGCCGCAGAGCATCTCATATATGAGGATGCCCAATGACCACCTATCATTGTCAGTTGGCTTTTTGTGGAACGGCGAGTTTGGCAGCGAATGAAAGACGGCCATACCAGTCAACAGATTTGTTGTAACCCTTGTTGTTGACCACCTCTGGTGCCAAGTAATCTGGCGTTCCACACAGCGTCCATGTCTTGTCTGGCACCCGTTTGGCGAAACCAAAGTCGGTGATCTTGAGATGACCATGACGATCAAGGAGGAGGTTTTCGGGCTTGAGGTCTCGGTATATGATGTGTCGAGAATGGAGATACTCCAAGGCCAGAGTCACCTCGGCGGCGTAGAACTTGGCCACAGGGTTCGGGAAACGCTGCATGTTTATGTTAGTCGACGCTGGTGCGGACCATGAAGGGAACGTACGCCTGATTTTCTAAGTAGAGAAAAGAGCTCCCCTCCCTCCACAAAATCCATCACCATGTAGAGGTTCTTCGAATCTTGAAATGTGCCCCACAATGTCACCAAGAACGGATGCTTGACCTCGCCCAACATCCTCCTCTCGTCGTTGGTGTGCTCCACCTGCTTCATCTTCACGACTTGGGCCTTCTTCAACACCTTTATTGCGTAGAAGCGTGTGTTGTGCTTTGACTGCACGAGATGAACTCGTCCGAAACTACCAGTCCCGAGAGTCCGGAGAACCTCGAAGTCCTGCAAAGAATATTTGCCCTTGGTTACCCGGGGCTGGCCATGGGCAACCTGGTTGCCGTACTGTTGAGTGGCATTGTTCGTTGACGGGCCGGCCTGGTCTTGAGCCTGGCCTTGGTATTGCGGCTGGTCATTGTCCATGCCCCCCATCTGGATCGACCGCGATGGCTGGTGACTCGGCGGAGGGGGAGGCTGCTGTTGCTGTTGGCCCTCCCCTCCGGCGCCGGGTTGCGGAGGCGGCTGCGGAAGCCGACTCGGATCGGTGCCGGGGCTGACGGTTTGGGAGATTGGAGGTGATTGGAAGCCTAGCTGTTGCTGGGGAGGAACCTTGTCATTCTGGAGCGGATTAATTAGATTGCTAATACTCGGAAGGTTCTGCGACTCGGATGATGGGGTCGGCTGGAATTGTGTCGGATATGCGGGCTGGTGCGCAGCCATTGGATTCATTGCCGGCTGACTTGGAGCCATTGGATTCCCTGTTTCATGGGCGGAATATCCTGCTTGTTGAGAAGCGGTCGCGCCTGCCGTTGGAGGGTGCGTCCCCTGCGAGATTTGAGTATTCGCGACCGAGGAAGCAGCAGTTGTGGACAGCGAGTTTCCTTCCCACGGCTTCGCTGCTGTCGGTGTTACCGGACTTGTAGGAGCACTAGACGAAGGATCGCCTTCCCTCGTCCGTTTTTTCTTAAGGAAGCCGGGTAGAGTAGGCATATGATTGGCGACGGAGAAGTTGTATGGAGGTCGTGGGGAAGTCGCAGCGTCGTTGCGGAAGGTGTACAGGGAGGGACGGAGTGTCGCACGCTGTCTCTTGTTGGTTCGCCGAGTCGAACCTAGAGGCGGGGGCGGAGCTCTGGTGCTGCTGGTGCTGCTGCTGTATTTGGGAAAAGCAGCAAGTGGCCGAAGCGATTGGAGCAGCACTAATTGGCCTCAGACAGAGGTGGTAGGTGATCTGGGGATGTTCGCGTGATGCTCGTTGCTAGCTAAATCGCGATCTAAGACGGCTGGGAGGTATGAGGTGGGCTGGCAGTGGGAGCGCAGCCGATTTGGATGTATGAGGGGAAGCTCGACACCTTAGTATTTGCCGGCCGTGCTCAGAAGAGTCAGGACGATGTGGTGTCGTTGCCAAGATGGCGCATTACGAAACTTGTTGGCGCGATGGTGAGTCTGACCCGTTTAGTAGCTGCTACTCGCAGATTCTCGTCGGTGTCGTCGTGGGTATGAAAGTGTGTTTTTCAATGCTTCTGTTGCGACGCACTCGTGGAAGAAGATGGCGGGTAGAAGTTGTCTGAGCTGGTGCTGGAGCAGGTGAAGTAGGCACCACCAGAGTCGAAGCACCAGCATGGCAGACCCGGGACGGATGCAGTTACAGTCCTGCAGAGGAGGGGCCGAGCCAAGTTAACATTATTATTAGCGGCAGGCACGCATGCTGGTCCACCGAGGAGCGCCACTAGCTTCACAAAAAGAGACTCGTTCCGCTGTCTTGCTTGGCGCAAGGGAAAAAGACAGAGAGGATGAGTTTCTAGATAATGGGAGTTAACCCGGAGAGCCCTCCAATATGGCGATTGTTTTGTCGCTTCCGGCGAAATTTGGGGTCGGTCGCAAGGAACGGTACCGGCAAATTGGACGTGGGTGCTGGCATCCGAGTGACAATCCAGGGTCAGAAGCTGCCCGATGCCGCAGATAATCGCTGAGGGAATTGGCTATTTGGAGGGGCTGGGCCGCCGGGCTGCCGGGCTGCTAGGGCTCTACGGACGCACCTTCGGAGAGCAAACCAAGTGGCAAGGAGGCCGGAGTGGTACCGACACTTGCGCCCCGGGGTCGAGACAGAGCCGTTTAACTTTACGATCGCCTCTGATTCAAACGGACATTAGGCCGTTCTGTTACGAAGCCTGAAGATATCCCAGGTAGGTGGGGCAGTACGGCTTTCTTCAAACAAGCTTGAAGATCTCTCGGTACATGCTGTGGGTGCATCATGGTGAGATGAAGTGAACGTGCCTTGAAAGTAGATTGAGTCTCAAGTATGTGCGGGCTGCATGGTGCAGACGCAGTCCATCGGTCCAGTCGCAGAGCACGGGGCCGCGAGGCAGATTTGCATTTTGCGCCCCGAAAACGAGACGAAGCAGAAGCGTCGAACGAGCCGTCCGCGATACTGGTTAAGTTGCCGCACGGGGAGTGGGGTCTCTTCGTTGCCAGGGGACAATCCAATGCAGTCGGCATGCGCTTGACGACACGATCGACAGGCGAGCTTAGTTAACGGATGATAGACCTTTTTCGTTCTTCCTCCGAATGTGCTGTCAGTCGCCTGCTTTTCTGGAAGTGGGAAAGGTGCCCCGAGCTTTTATCTCAAACGCCGCGTTCGGGAACAGAAGGTAGTAGAGCGGCGAGTCGCAAACGGGGACCGCAGGCTCCAGGCTGCCGTCGCCTTCCAATTGACCGAATCCACGCATTGAGGCTCTTTTGAGGCTTTTGAAGCTCTTCCGCATCGAGCATAGATGCAATCATTCTGATAGCAACTATCGGCATCGATTTGCCTGGTCTGATCATGGACCCCTGGTCGATATCCATATCGACTATGACGGGCGGTACCCCACTCAACGATCCCGCTCCTACTTCATCAGTTGGCGGCTTCTGCCCCTCCCCTCCACAGTCACCGATTCCCGAACCACGTTTGACGTTAAGATAGGCGCTGCTGGTTGGTGAGGCGCTTGTTACGTGGGGTTTGCTGCGCATGTTTCACCGAACTTTAAGTCTGGGCTAGCCTGCTTGGTCTAAGCAGACAGCTCGACGATAGTAAATTTCGTAGGTATCTATGCATGCGCAAAATGAAGAAGACGGGAGCAGAAAAGAGGCAGTCAAGCTTAATGGTGAAATTTGCCAACATCCTTAGCGGAGCACCAGGAACCGATTTTCCACATGGGCTCTCGAATTGGCCGACGCCGAGTATCCAACACTCTTGAGAGAGCCTGAACTCTCGGATATCCTTATTCACCCGAAACCGCAGGTACCCACCAACTCTTTCCTAGCTTTACGCTGAATCAGGACAAAAATATAGGCTAGTACTGTAGACACGCAATGGGAATGACATATCTATTTTGGGGGCAACACACTCGGTAAAGATGATGATTCTTCTAAGTTCCCAAGAGCCCCCCAAAACCTCTCGCATTTCATGTAGAGACCCCTCCTTCCACTCGTTCCGATGGCGCCTACTAGGACAGATGTTAGCTCCTAGTAGCCGAGCAGCCCGTCAAGCCCGCGAGCCGTCACGTAGGTACGAGCGGTTATACCCTCCCACACACAATCCTTACACCCTCGTGGCCAGCGCATTCCCCCAGCAAGTCCCATATTACAGCATCCGGCATCCAAGAACCTGGTTGCGACCATCCCGAAGTGCCGTAGCCCCAAACGGCGATACTCAAGAACGCCATGCTAGCCGAGTGAAATGGCTTGAAAGAACCGGACATGTCGTCGGCGCCGAGTTCTCATTAATTCATCCGCCGTGGAGGAACTTTCGTCGACCCACGATTGATACTTCTCAGCAGCAAGTTTTTCAAAGGCGGACATGATGGACCGTGGATGAACCATTCAACCGGAAATGCCTGCCAGCTTCACCCTGCTCAAGACTTCGGCCCTTTTTTTTTTCTCCCCTTCTTCCCACACTCGCACCAGCTGCCAGGACGGCACGCCGGCAGCAACCTAGCCATAACAGCGCACCGAGGGCATCAGTTCACGTCACTAGCTCGGTTGGAAACCCATCCCATTGCATTCCGGGTTGACTAATACATCGTAAGCCGTTTAGTGGCTTGTGAATCAACCATCGGCGGCGCCTCAGTCCTCTTCCCGCCTGCATAGTCGCTTGACTCTGCATATGCCGCCAAGAGAGAGGGATAAGCCCCTAGGTCACCGGATGTGCTTGTGGCATGCCGGGAGGAACCTGCAACGCCGGCGATGGCTTGCGAGGCTCCGACCCCGGCTCTGGCGGGCCGATGTGTAATAGCTCCGTAGAGCTCCGCATCAAAGGATAGACCCGTTCCGTAGAGAGCTCTACAAACCCCTCCCCAGCACCATGAAGATATAACCATCAATTGTACACAACTAGCACTAACCATAGCCCCGACAAGACCGTCTGACTCTTTGCCATATGTCGGTGCTTCCTTTTTAGTCAAAAGGGTGCCAATTATCCCCTCGACTGATTAGGCAGGAGACGCAAATGTTCAGGGAAAATGCCTTCTCCCATGCAACAGGCCGCCGACCAAAGACAAGTGTTGGATATTTACCTGCCGCCGCCCGTCCGCGCCCCTGGAGATGACACACGCGGCCTCTTCTCGCCTGCTCACTCGCCTCGCCGCTCATCGCTGGTGCTCGACCAGCCAGCTTAGAACCTATGCGTCTTCTTGTTTGCTCGGTAGGCCGTATACCCCACGTATGCACCACCCGCAACGAGCACAACCAGCATGATCTTTGCCAAGAACCAGAACCACCCACCACTCTGGCCCTTCTTCTTATATTTCTTAGATTTCGACTTGCTGCTCCCGCCCGCAGAGCCTTTAGACGACCCGCTGCTCTTAGGCGCCATGTACAGGTTCCGAGCCCTAACAGAAATAATGTCATGGTTGTCGCTCAACTCGCCCGTCTCGGCGCTGAATCCAAGGTAAGCGATCTGCGGGATGGCAGGCGGCTCGTTCGTCTCAAAGCACAGTGTCCACTCGCCCTCCGTCTTGTACTGCAGCTCGAGCTTGAGCTGCTTGTCCTGGAAGTACGTGAGCTTGAGCTTCGTAGGGACCGTCGCGTGGCGGATCCCTCTTGCGGAACAGCCCGCCAGCTCTGTCCCTTTCCCGTCGTTGTCCTTGTCGTAATTGATTTTGCCGTCGCCAAACATGGCCATGACGTACGGAAACACAACGCCGGGGCGGTTGTTCTTGTACGTGTCCACAAAGATGCCCAGCCCGTTGAAGTTGTCGGTACTTCCAAAAACTGGGCCTGGTTGGCCGCGCTCCTTGGTAATCCACATAGCGAAGCCATCACCGTATAGTTGATTCTTGCCGCCGACCTTGAACTCAACTTCGACGGCCCAGTTCGTAGCTGTGAGAGGGACGCGGGAGAAGAGCCAGCCCGACTGGGATGGCCGGTCAGAAGTGAGTCGGATATACCTGTCCAAAGGAAAAAGGTCAGCCGGTTGTGAGTGATGAGGTTTGGGGACGTGGTAGTAGCCCGCGGAGAGGTTCAACGCACGAGTCTGTTCGGATTATTGTGTCGCCTCCAAAGTCGTACCACCGACTCTGCATGTCGGAGTCGAGATATGGCTATTGAACATGTTAGTCCACCAGCGGGCGCAAGAGCCCAATTGGCTCCGCAATCGAATATTCCGCGTACCTGCACCAGCGTGTGTGTCCTCAACTAGATGCAGGTGTTAGTAACTCCAGGTTCGAAAATTTCCCTCTTCTCGGTCCTGCCCCTCCAGGATTCACATCTCAAACTCACGGCAATGCTCTTGATGTCCTCCCCATCCGGAGATTTCTCCTTGTTGTCATCTTTAACACCCCAAGCCAGCCCTGCTAGCCCACTGAGGGCGGTCACCAGGGAGGCGAACCGCATGATAGCGCTCGTGTTGTGTCTGGAAGGAACAAGTGCCCGGAGGGCGTCGGAGCAAGAGAAAGGGACAATTAGTGGTTAAAGAGAGTGACAAGAAAATTGGTAAACGTCCTGATCACCGGAGGTATATCACAGACCGCTGGTAGTTTTCATCGGGTCTCGTCACAAGGGCCGCAAAAGGTTAGCTGGCTCCTTTGTGGAAGTTCGTCACGGTTTAGGGAAGTGTGGTCGCGAAGTGACCAAAAAATTGGAGACTGAAAGTTGAAGCTGTCCTCTTCCCCCTTCCGCCCTTCCAGACTAGAGCTTCCGAGGTTCAGCCGGGCGAGGCGTGAGGTCCTGCACCTTACCTATTTGCCCGAGAGCCGCAGCCCCTACTTCTGCCACCCCTGTTGACTGAGATCTGGGAAGGTTGCTTTGGCTGTAAAATTTCCAGAGCCTGGCTGGTCAAGTATCCAAAACTCAACAGCGATTTCAGCCGACCTTGAATCTCGGCCTCGACTTTTGTCTCAATCGCCCGCTGCACTACAGCTGAAGCTTCCATCACCGCTGAACTTGAATCAAATGGACTCTGTACAATTAAAATCCGCAATTATCGAGCAAGTGCGCAACGAATCTAGGGTTGCAAATGCGCAAAAGCTCCTGCAGGTGAGGCGAACTTCACGCGAGCATCGCTCGTTCTGGAACAGCATGCAGCGAAAAGTACAGAACTTTGCTAACAGGTTGGGTATATAGTCTATCAAATTTTCGTGCTTCGAAAAATGCATCGCGAAGCCTGGCACATCACTCTCAAGCTCCGAGTCACGATGCGTTACGGATTGCATGGAAAAGTACATGGCGGCCTGGAATCTAGTCAACAGTACGTACATCACAAAACTACGGTCAGACAGCATGAAGGAACTTGAATGAGAAGAGGAGGCACAAAATAAGGGATACGGACGACTCTATGTAACAACATGGTTGACGTGCAGTTGGATGGAAGCATACTACGGGGGTCGCTAGAAGGTATGGTGGGACGAGGAGTGTATGATACGGGCAAACATGTTGGCGATGATAATGTATCTTGGGAAGGGAGAAACCACCATAGACGGGCCAAAAAAACCGCAGACCCGACCATCAGCCAGGATAGAGGGTAATGATACCCATTTTATACACGCTTTTATGCTGCTCAACTGGAATGCGTCTTCTTTGCCTCTTCGGCCGCCTTTTTCCTGGCAAGGTACCTTTCCCGGGCGCTTGAAATGTCGCCTTCTGTCTTTTTCGACTTGGTCATGACCTCAACGGTCTTCTGCCTCTCTTCCTCCTCCGCATCCCGTGATCGCTTGAGCGTAGCAGCCAACTGCTCCTCCATCATCCTGGACTGCCTCTCCACCATGGCACGTTTTCCACCGGCACCGAAGTACCCGCGACCAGACCCGCGGCCGGAGCTGTAGTCGTCCCGCCTTGGATCCTTGACTTCCTTTTTCGGCTCGCTCTTCTTCTTTGGAGCCACGTTGAGGCCACCTCTCAGGAGCTGTCGCTTGTCAACGATCTCGCCGTCTTCGTTGATAACAACTAAGCCCCCTTTTGAGTTAATCTCCCTCGCGATATCTGTCTCTGACTGCTCCATCTCGACCGGTTCTCGTTCGTCGTGGAGTGGGATGGGACCGGCCTTCGCCACCTCCTCCGTAGCTCTCACAGCCTCTGCATGTTTCTTATCATCCCTATCTAGCAATTCTTTATAAAAAGCCGTCATGCCCCCCGTTCTGTTCTCCCTCGCCGCCGCCTCCTCCTTCATCTTCTCTTCCTCCCTCAGCCGCTTATTTTCCTCTTGCAACCTCTTATACGCACCCGTCACAAACTTCTCCTTATCCGCAAACCCATCTCCCTCCGCCTCCCTCTCACGCGCAATCTTGCGCTCTTCAGCGATCTGCAAGTCCCGTTTCCGCACCTCCGCCGCTTTCAGCAACCCGTCCATATACTTTGGCCGCCTATCTTCATCTTCATTAGACTTCTCCTTGGCCGGCTTCATTGAGTCGTATACCGCGTCGTACTCGTACACAGTCGCGTCCAGCGCCTCTGCGGCGGCAGCATTTTTCCGCGACGTGAGTGCCGAAGCTAGATCCCCCAACGCCGAGATAGGCTCGGTTCCGGCTTTTGATTTCAGCGCTGGGGGCTTGAAAGGAAGCGCGGCCTTGTTGTGCTTTGCTTTTCGTTCAGGGATGGACTGCCGGGCGGCGCTGGGGGTTGAAAGATCAGTTTCGAGACCGCCTATTTCCACGATGGCCGTTTCTTGTAGGCCTCCTCGACTCTTTGCGGTGGTTGTCGAATCTTCGTCGTCCGAGTCATCGCTGCCGAAGACGCCAAAGGCTGGTTTCCGTTTTGCCGGGGCTGGTTTTGAAGAAGCCGGTTTTTTCTTGCCGAGATTTAGGCCGTAGGATAGGCCCTTGCCGGTCATTTTGGTTATTGTTTGCGGAGACTAGGAAGACATTGAGGAGCGGACGTTTGAAAGGAAGCATTTCCATACATAAATTTTAGAGCTCCTCGCACGGACCACTTGCCGAACGAAGTTAAAGGTGCCAGGCGCCAGGGTGGCTGTGGGACAACCTCTAATTACCTCTTTAGTACTACTTCTAGGCTGGCGTTGAGTTACGGCGCAGATAGGTACCTATCTGCCTATTTTCTGAAGATTTAAGGTACTGCTTAAAAAAAATAGTTAATAGCCTATGGTGAAAATGAACTATGTTTCAGCAGCGTGTTTACAAAGCGGCACAAAGTCCTTGGAAGACAGTTGGAAAGGAGAAGTCTGTTGGTCAATTTTGCCCAGA
>Ga0247774_1001269_pt1 | contig 12762 bp, 14 predicted proteins | sample UWRJL001104B6_FD_179933 | JGI IMG/M metagenome (GOLD analysis project Ga0247774, IMG submission 179933) | Plant litter microbial communities from Arlington Agricultural Research Station in Wisconsin, United States - UWRJ-L001-104B-6 | ecosystem: Environmental > Terrestrial > Plant litter >... | reverse complement strand
GAACCCAAAGCGAGGACACAAGAGAATGGGTCTCCAAGCTGAAGTTTAGGAAGAGACGTATGATTTTTTGGAAAACACCATTATCTCCCTAAGTAGGACCTCGAGTCCAATACATAACACTTTACTCAACGAAATACTAACGCCTAGATGTAAAATGTTTTATCATTGTTGTGCTGGAACCCTAGGGCTTAGAGTCTCAGGCTTTTGCTCTGCGGAACTACTAACTAGGGTTAGGGTTCTATGACGTGTATGTACGGGTCCCAGCTGATTCGGAGAGCTGGGCCACAATCTAGAAGAAAACCATCACAATACACATTCCAGTCACAGATTATATCTGCACTCTGGGAGATAAGGTATTGTACGACCCTGCAAAATCAGTGTCCAGTTGGCCATATTTGGCTTAATAATAGCCCTAACTGAGATCTCTGTTACCTGGCACGATAGAGGCAAAATTCCGTGGTAAACAGTTAATATATGAAAATGAGGAAACCAAATTGTTCTCTTGGTCACTCGACCCCTTCACGAACCACTGCAGTTCAAGGGACTGACTGGTCTGAGTGGGATAAAGTGGGGTTAAGTCCGCTTTCGCTGTACTTCAGTAGTGAATACAGAAAAGATAAAGCCCGGAAAGTCCTCAGATTGGATTCTTTCCGCCCTTATGCTCGACCGAGAAACCCTTTCCTAGATTTGCCACCAACTTACTATTAACCTCAAATTCTCGGACACATCACATATGGATCTATCGCCATTCGCTACAGCTAGTGAGCTAGGAATCTGGGTAAAACTTACGTACACAATTCGGATGAAGACCGAGACCATTCAACTGTATAGTTTCCTCGTTTCACTGAGGAGCGACTGGTTTCTCGACGACGACGACGAAGATGCACTCGCTTGCTGGAAAAATCTCGCTCGCTCCGTGGTAAGCCCCATGCTTGAATGTCCGACCGCATTGGCCAATGAGTTCGTCATTGACCCACACCAAGGCCGAGTCCGCAACAATTCCGGCCGAGGAGACGGGAGGTGGCCATCTGGACATGCGCAAGTAACATCCCGCCAATCAATGTCAGGTCATTCCGCTCACGACTTTGCTCCCAAAGGTAGTGCCACTGTGGCCAGTCCGGTATGTCTCTTCGGACGACCAACTGTGTTACTTGTCAAGTAGCACGGTGCGCATATTGCCATATTACGAAGACGAGGGTCTAGTCCAACTCGAAGAAACCTTTGAAAACGCCACAGAGCCGACACCGGCGGCAGTGTTAGGGTTGGAGAGTCGAGGGTCGGGAAAGGTCGGGAAAAAATAGACGGAACTGGAAACGACCGCTATGCATGGGCCTGCAGGTATGCGGGCCAAGATTGGCCAGGCCTGTGGACCCCCCGTCGATGTGCTGGCAGCGCAGCTCTCCATGGCCATAATACAGAAGGGTGCGGTGAGTTAGGAGATCGGATAACGGTAAAGTAAATGGCAGAGTCAAATTGAGCAGGAAACTTGCTAAGTCAGAATGCGGCTTGGGAAGGTCTGTATTAGGTAGATTTCTCGCCGTGGGTGGATGATGAGGTAGTGGCTAACTTGGCGCTGTCCCCTTGGTCGGGTTGCGAAGTAAATGAAATGGATTCAATTGAAAAATCAAAAATGGAATGAAAAGGCTCCGACAGGATTGCGAATCCCATTCGGGATGACGGCGGCTATGTCGTATTTTTGTAATGCGAATGGTTAGCGTGGTAACGTTCAGTGCTGCAGAGGTGAACCGGCAGGTGGTCTATAAAAGCAGTCAGGACGAGATTTTTATCAGGGCGACCTATCCCATCTATGTCGAAACTTATATAAACGGAGAAATTCGGCTGTTTGAGTCGTCCAATGGAATAGCAAGGCGACTAGGCGGTCCAGGTAGTTAACACAAACCCATGACTGCCCAGTTCATGCAACCCGGCCCAATATGGAATTCTTCTATTCCACTCATATCAAAGTACAACGTATTTGGTGCCAATAGATTCTCTTCTCCTCGACTTTGATTCCTCCGAGCTGACTCCTTTTCCAGAGTCCCAGGAGCTTGGCAGGAATGGAAATGTATTATATACTAGCCTTCTAACTGATTAGTATCGCTCGTAATGAGAATTGGTTGTCAATAAAGTCTTTATTCTGGACAAAGACGACATGTTGGCTGGATATTTCTCCATGCGCTGATGGCGAGTTATCGCGGTCAAGTCAAGCTATTACGATATGTGCCCACCGGACGCAGAGCAACATGACCCTGATGGAATTCACTTCAACTGGGACGGGGCTGATAACGACATATCGGGGGCTACGAATTGGAAGAAAGCCAGTCTGCCTTGGGTTGATCACAGCAAATGCCACGCCGGAAAGGACTACCTAGGCGAGTTTTTGGAAACCCCTTCCTATCTCCCAAGTGAACGCCAGGAACTGGAATTCCAGGCCATTGCAACCAAAATCTCCTTAGACAAGCACAGATCACATAAGAGGACTTTGCTCGAGTACCCGCCGATCGCCTGGATTTACGACGCCAATCACGACGGTAAACCGAGGACCTACAACGGGGTTCAATCTGAACGATCGCTCCATGAATGCCTAGGAAGGAAGGTATGTCCGACGTCCTTCCAGCTTGACTGCGACCATGGATATGTTTCATATGAACATCGAGCTAACAGCCAGTATAGAAATTCGGCGATGCTACTGTATGTGTCGATGCTGACATACGAAGACTGTTCGTTTCCATACCAACTTAGACATGATGATATTGAACAATTACTTACGTTGGCCTTCAATTTTGCAGCTGGATTCCGAACCCGGGACCTGTAGCATTGAGTCCCGTCATACTAGCTGCTACGAACAAGCAAAAGACTATATTGCGAGACTTCTTCAAGATGCACTTCTCTAGGGGCGATCCTGCAGCCAGGTTCTACGTCCGTTGCGCCCCCCTATGAAATATTTTAAACTAGAAGCTGACCCTCAATGGTAATTTTAGCTACACGGTGACAATTTCGTGTACGAGCTCCACGCCCCATTTCTGGTATTGCGGAAATGGGGACCGAACCCGCAACTTGATACCAGACAGCGACATGACAACACTCCCGTGCGAGAGCATATAGATGTGTCTTTTCTCGATCATGGGCTAGAAGACACCAGAGAGTGCGGCGAGAGGTACCTACTCCAAAAAGCGACAACTTCCTTAGTAATCACCGGATTCAATTCGGAGCATTGGACCGCCATTCTGCTTACTGACTGCTACTTTCATACCACCAACGAATACAACACGGACACCCTTGGATACTACAACACTGATTCTGAAGAAGATGGCTCGAATCAGGAAGCACAGAATGATGGAGATGTACCAGAGGATTTTGATACAGAGCAAGATATGTGGGATCCCTTCACAATTGGGTCGACCCCGATGGAAAAGTCCGAAAATCACGCTACCGAGTATTTTCTCTTGTCGGCGGCATGTCGAATGCGCCAGGTCCAAGAAGAGTCTGCTCTTCTGGTTGGATTTCTTGTGGAAAAAATCAACCTCTATGTCAGTAAATCTCTTTCACTTGCGCTTTGAGATTAAGTAATTCTAATCCTAGGCACGTGCGCTTCAGCTAGACAACAACAAGAACATTCCGCCCCGCGAAAAGAAAACGTCGTTAGGTTCGGCCGGAAGGAAGGTCGACGCAACAAGAAGTGCATTTGACTGGCAGCGGCAAGTGGAGGCGATTCTTGACGAGTGCAAAGACACGCACGAGAAACTCATAAAGTCATGGGAGAAATTCGCCATCAGGGGACTGAAGGACGTTTGCGGCCCCAAACTATCACCCAGGATACATTCCCTTCTGAAGACAATAGACAAGACGATAGACGAGCTAAAAAACAGCTTGAGAAGTTTGCAAAAGCTGCATAACAGAACTACGAGATTCAAGGAGATGGTCAGTTACAGAAGCGAACGTCAACCTTCTTCCTGCTAACCATACAAATATAGCTACAACGCTATATTGAGGTCGAAGGCAACCAGGTAATCATTTTGCAGTATTGGAACACAACGATGGTATGCTTTCATCATTTTCATTGAAACAATACGACTCCCAGTAGGTCTAACCTTGTGCTACCATCACAGTTACACCTCGTTACACCTGTTGCTATCTCGACAAGCCTGTTCGAAGCCCAGATCTTCAATCCCAAGCAGAAACCTATGTGGTTTACCGTTGTAACGGTCATATTGATGGGGTTGACCTTTTCGATGCGCCCACTGTTGGCTTGGTACGACGGACGACGAGCTGCAGAGCCTGCTGCGGCGACGACACTCGATCCACAGCGTTTCACAGACCCACTAGCTGTACAGCGACGACACTCAAGGCGAGAACTTGTTCGTGTGCCCAAGACTGTTCTGCTTGGAGAGAAAACCAGTAGGAGATTGAGACGCAGACGAGACTAAAGTTTGTCATCACGTGACATAGAATTTAGAAAAGCTGGGAGAGTCACCGCCTCGATATTCCGCACGTGTACTTGAGATATCGTGACCAATTTCACCGAGACGCCGACGGACTCGATGTCGTTGCTCCAATGGGGAACACGAAGCCCGGCGCTGTTCCGCCCTGTCATGCAAGTCGAGTGTGCTGTTTCGTCCTTATTGGGTAGCAAAAGACACTGCATGCAAGCCGGTGTAGCCTGACTTACGGGCTGCCACTTGATATACGGGGCGGAACCTGAGACTTAGGCATGGCTGCACATCTCCCCTTGGCGCATACCCCAACGCCCTGTGATGCTACCCATATCGACCTGCTGCCCAACCGCAGAGTCTTGGGCCCGGTGCGGATCCGAATTAGGCGTTGTCATTTGATGGCCGTGATGTCAAGAATTCCTCCTCAAATTAAGGGGTGCGCAAGTCATTTTATCTTGAAAATGCAGCTATTGTTCCCGAGCAAGAAATCGTAATTGCAGTTGGTTCTCCCAACCCAGAATAAAGCCCGCCCCCATCGCTTCATACTGAGCCTGGCACCGGATTCAGAGCCCAGCCATGGATGAGGAAACGGAACTTGCTCGCGAGTTCGCCTCCTTACAGCTCGGTGCCTCTGCCAAAATCACGCCGAAGGTTGACATTCAGTCAAAACCGTTGGACCTATACCGCGCACACTTGGCCAAGCTAGTGTCCGATGCGGTCAGTTGTGACGCCGCTTTGGTCTATGACGCAATTTCCTTTCCACGAGAGGGCGCAACCGGCGATTTCGAGGTCATGCTGGCCCGGCTACGCCTGAAGGGTGTGGATCTAAAAACTCTCGCCGTCGACATTGCTAAGAAGGCAAGTTTTGTTGAATGCCAATATTTTAGCTTCTAATCGGATCAACCCCGGCGAATCAAGGCTAGGGAAGCTAACCACGCTGTAGATCGCGACTTCGCATCTTTTCTCCAATCCCCCATTCCCCGATGGCCTGCACCTCAAGTTCTACTACGAGCCAGGACCACTCCCGCGCCTTCTCATACCCTACATCAAGGCGCGAGGGTCCTCATATGGTAAGGTGGAAAACGGGAGCTTCCGGGACCCGTCGTTGGCGAGTGTTGAGAGCAAAAGGGTACTTGTCGAATTCTCATCGCCCGCGATCGGCAAAGACTTTGACGGAAACCACCTACGGAGCACAGTCCTCGGCAACTTTGTTTCCAATCTATACCAACACATGGGCTGGGATGTGGTTCGGTTGAACTACCTCGGCGACTGGGGAAAACAAATTGGAGTCCTTGCGGCTGCGCTTCGCAGATATGGATCAGACGAACTGCTCGAGTCGGATCCTCTGGGCCACATCCATGACGTCTACGACAAGGTCAGAGAGCCCCTCAAACACGAACTAGAGGCAACGCGGCATGCAAGAGAAGAGGGAGAGCCGATCCAGGTGGCGGAGGAAGGAAGCATACTCGCTGAACGAGACGCATTCTTCAAGAAACTGGAAAATGGTGAACCGAGTGCGAACGAGCTATGTGCACGCATCCGCGACTGCACACTCGATTCTCTCAAACCCGCCTATGAAAGTTTCGACTACCCCTTTGACGAATATTGCGGAGAATCACGAGTGAAGGCCGGGACTATTGCCGAGATCGGAGAAAAATTCAAAGAGCTTGGCTTGTACGAAGAGCAAGATGGTGCCTGGATAGTCGACTTTGAGAAGCACGGGGCTACCGAGCTGGGGCTGGAAAAGCTTCGCGACCACGCCGGATCCACGACATATTTCATGCGACATATTGCAACAGCATTGGAGCGGGACAGGTCATATTCCTTTGACCGCATGATATATGTCGTCTCGTATCGACAAAATATCTACTTCCGGCAAGTTAAGAAGGTGCTCGAGCTACTAGGTCGAGGAGACCTCGCGGCCAAGCTCGAACATATTTCCTTTGGTGAGATGCAGGGTATTTCGAAGAACTTGCAGGATGCATACTCCTTAAGTCGAATATTACAAGTCTGCGGCGATATACTTCGTAGTGCCTCGGGCAAAGAAAGGCAGACTAGCGTAGTAGCGGGCATTCTTGCCACGCCGGGAGACACAGTTTCTGCATCAGTCTTGGCAACGCTCGCTGTATCTGCACGGAGAGCGCTGGCCGTTTCTGTTGATCCCAAATCGATGGTGTCTGCCGAAGGAGACTCGGCACTCAGGCTGCACGCATGCTTGGAGCACCTCTCGAAAGCCCTGACGACGCTCCAAACCGATGAGATCAAGGCTGCGGAGCCTGACTACTCATGCCTCGAGGATGAGGCCACGATAGAGTTGCTGGGGCTCATGGCACGGTACCCTGATATTGTAGCCAGCGTGTACAACTCGGTAGAGCCAAGCGTTATCTTGAACTACCTCTTGAGGTTGGCGGACTCGATCACTGACGGAGTTGCGGACGACGACGAGGAGGAGCTGATTGGCAAGTCAGAGAACGGACTTGGGGCCGAGGACGGCTCCGATAGGGAGGCCGAGGGCGAGGAGGAAGAGAGTGCCCAGTGTCAGCGAGCTCGGGCTGAGCTGTACGAGTGTGGTGAGCAAATATTAAACGCTGGGATGAAGCTGCTCGGTATACCTAGACTTTGCGGCTTTCCGAAGGTTTGAAGACAGCCGGGTGCTCATACGATGCGGCTCCATTTCCCACCACTAGAAGCTAGTCCAAGGATCACTCCAAGATATTTGCAGGGCAATAGTCATAACCATACTGGTGGGAAGTTTTCCGGGGTTCATTTGTACGATACCCAACAGTTGAACAAAACATGGGGCGGGGCGGAAAGAATTATCGCGGTGATAACGGTTTTTTTGGGGGTGGGTTTTTTTTTGGGTTTTTTTTTTCAATGAGGATCATCGTGATATATGCTGGAGGGGAGACTCCAGAAACAAGATCTACACATCTACGAGCGCCGACTTTAATTTTAGCATATCGAAGCAGCGCTAGAGGCCCAAAACATCTTCCCGGTAGTGAATATGGGGGTTTTATATGTGGTTTTACATATATGGCATCTAAAGCAAAATCAGACCCAAACCTGTTTTCCCGAGACCATCGCTGTCCAGTTTAAGTGCAGCCATCTAAAAGTCCCGAACCTCTCTATGTCCGTACCATTCCGTACAGGTGCTCAAGACCTAGCCCAAGACATTTAAAAATTAAGGACGGTTATCTGGATGTCTTGATGCCATCAGATGTCAGAAACATGGCGAGTATAATGCCAACGTCGCAGATAGACGCAAATGCATGCAAATAAAGTGTTTAATCAATTCAATGGAGTGTCAATTCCCGTCTCTGACGGTTGCTCTGCTTTCTTTCTCTCGCTTATAAGACACGTTGACAATAATAACCTCGTTCGTTTACATAGTCGAAGACCTTGCAGCAGAGGTCATTCTTAAGGTTGATTCCGAGCTCGAGGGTAACCAACTGAAGGACCTATCAAGGCCGCCCTCGGGCGCCTTGCTGTCGGGGAGGTGGTCGGACTTGAAGAGGACCCCGGGAACGAGGCCGTGCCTAATACACATCTCCCTGATTATGTAACTCTACACATTCCCCCATCTAACCAGTCAACTAGTCAGTCAACCAACTAAGTTAAATGAATATATTTCTTACGCAACCTACCCATCCCCCCTGTCAAAATACATAGACATTTGTCCCTGCAGCAAATTTTTTAGGAGAATTGTTAACGGATACAAATGCATTGATTTTTTCTAATGAATATCTAGGTCTAGTATCGGAAGCAGCGTATTAAATAGACCCTATAGGGTGGCTCGTGCCACCCGTAAAAAGCTTGCCACAGCTGGCGTAAGTCCAGTTGCCTAGTAGGCAGTAACGCGTACGTATGTATCTTCTATCTTGAGTTCTTAGTAATAGTGAAGTTGTTAAGGAAATTATGGAGGTATGTTCGATAAGAATCTGTCTCCGTATTGGAAACACCCCAGTGGTCGATAAGCCAGATGAACTCAATTTTGAGATACTCGAGAGCGCCCATCTATTGTGGGTAAGGTACTAGCCGAAACCTATTCGCCGAGTCCAAGAGCTTCCAGGCACAGTGGTAAGAGATAGAATCTTAAGGCTCTTCTTGAGTTTCAAGCGGCCACTAAAATCATGTCCACCATGGTCGGATCCCTCTTCGAAAGAAAGCCAGAGAGATATCAGATTCGCGAATGTTATTGGCAAGTATTTGAATGCGCAGTTGCTATGACCTCCGTGAAAGATAGCTAGATCTCTTACGTGATCCCCTGTTGGTGCTGGAAGAGGGATTTGGTCCTTTCCTAAGTGTACGACGAGTCCTGATATATGTAACGGCCCTTGACATGAATAGCCTGAAGATGAGGCAGGTAAATAACAAAGATCGAACAGCTTTGCAAGAGTGGGAACACTAGTTACTATCACCTTCATGAGTCTCCATTACCAATGTCTCCAAGTCCGGTAGAAAGGAAAGCTTTCTTGATATTTTTTTCGCCTTCATCAAGTAATCCAGGGATCTTCCTGTGTTGGACGGCGTGGAAAATCACGAGAGACCATCTCGACTCAAATTGATTCTTGTGCCTCACCAAGAATGAGTTCGATTCCCCCTCTCGCCCGCCACGTTCGAATAATTCTGCCACCGCCTGACCTGACCAGTTGCTGCAGGTCGTAGCAGAGCCTTTCCGAGTACGGTAAAGAGCGATCGTAGTCGAGTCATAAAAGGACTGCACTAATTTCTAACCGCCGAAGGCATCTAAGCTATCAAGGCGCAGAATACAGCCGAAGAAGGCGTCTGCTTCCGAAAGCCTCCGGGGATCGCATCTACTCGACACATTAGCATTCACTTGACTTGCAGATAAGGCGAAGCCCCTGTCTTTTAATATCCTCGTATGCATTATATGCAATCCACGGATAACGATTTCTCGCTCTCAGGGGAATATCTCACAATTGTGCGGCTCCGTGGCACCAGCAGGTTCGGGTCGAGGTGCGTCGTTAAAAGAGTCTCGGCGGGGGCAAAATTTAGGTCCCGTATCAGCAGACCAAGATTTGAGACTCTGTTCCAAAAGCTCTAAGGCTAACCTCCTAGTAGAAGCTTTCATAATAAATAAAATACAATGGAGGATAATCGAAAGGCCAAGAGCCCAGCATTCAGAGCAGGGGATTAGGGGATCTGCTCAGCCAAAGGGTGAACAAAAAGCTAAGCAAGCCTGATGAGGGCTGAATCAAATCTGAGCTGGGGTCAAGCCTCTAACGTGGCCAATCTCGCTAACTAAAAAATCCGCGCACTTTCACCGGAGGATATCATGAAGCCTTTCCACTGCGCTGCGTCGCTCTCCTTTGGCTTCGTCTGACCAACTCCGACCTGTCTCTATTCCTTCCAACTGGACGGAGATGGTATGCTGGTAGGCAGCGACTGCGAATTGTAGGTTTGTATGCTGAACAAGAAACTCACCTCTTATGTCCGTTTCAGAGGACATAACGCGATGCAGAAAGACTTGGAAGCATAAGAAGACTGATTCTTTATATTCATCATGTCGGCCGGTGCCTTATTAGAGTACTTAGAAGTTTCACGCCCATTCTGTTTTGCAAATACGCATCACGACGCTTTGTAGCCGGGAATAAGAGATATGCGTTAAGACGGAGGACAGTATTGTTCAGGCCGAATGCTGGTCACAGCCGATAGAAATGCAGGTTGTGTGGCTGACAGGGTGGCTTGTGCGCCACCGCGAATGACGACATCGGTATGATTCTTGCGCAATTCTGGTTGCTACTATACTCAACGACGGACCTATCTTAGAACGCACTCCGCAAGACGCAATCCTGCTGGTTCATACACTGATTGACTCCCATGAAGTTCTCAGTTGAACTCTAAATTGCTCTTTAAAAATCCTGTCGTCTAAAACAATGGCTCCCAAAATATACCTCATCAGACACGCCGAGTCCAGCCACAATGTCTCTAAGGACTTTTCTCATCGCGACCCACCGCTAACGGCCAACGGCACAGCCCAGGCCGCACAGCTGGTGTCCGCATTCCCGAATCCGGGCTCCATCGCCGTCATTCTTAGCTCGCCGCTCACACGCGCCATCCAGACCACGCTGGCGGCATTCCCGCATGTGCTGGACCGGCGATATTACCCCGGCAAGAGCGGCGCCGGGGTGGATGGTGGGGTGGAGCTGGTGCTCGACCCGGATTTGCAGGAACGAAGTGCGCTGCCTTGTGACACGGGGTCGAAAGTTGCAATTCTTAAGGAGGAATTTCCGGGGTTGGAAGTTGGTGAACTGGGAGAAGAGTGGCTTGTCAAAGAGGGCGAATACAGTGCGGAAGACCGAGCTGTCGAGGACAGGGCGAGGAGGGCTAGGCAGCGGCTGGGTAGACTTGTTGAAGGGCTGGATAGGAACAATAATGCGGATGTTGTTGTCGTTGTCACGCACGGGGTATTTATGAAGTTCCTGTCCCAGGACCAGGATATCGATCTTCCCAAGGCTGGTTGGAGAGCTTATACAATTGTCCAGGTCGGATCGGGCGAGTGGCGGTTGATTGCAGCTGATGACTCTGAATCTGAAAATGCCCTCTAGTTGGCTCACAAATAACACCGTACAAACACAATTGTAACTAGTGCTGCTGGAGAACAGGTGCCTTCCAGAGTACAGCGAATTCTAGCTCTGAATAGACGCTAAGAACATGAGCCAATACGCAATTATTAATCTCTTCTAGCCGAGGATGTCGTGAAAGGATCAGTACTTACTAAACGGTCGCGATTCTTAATGCCTGCCGCCCTAAAATCATAGTCGCAATTTTCTCTTTCAAAAGGTCTGAGATGTGAAATCAAGGATGGCGAAACGATTGGTGATGTTTTCATCCGGATATTTTGTAGGTTTCGTCGAGATATGGACAAGGTTCTTGCCTCTCTCCGGGGAGGCGAGGAAATGATGAAATTCGGTGGTGCCTGGTGGGGTCGGAACAAAAGGGCGGCAGCATCACAGCGGGGTTTAAAAATTTTGCGCGCTTGACCTGAAGGGTCTACGCAGCCTTGCTTTTAAGTTTTAACCATAAAATCAACACATGGACCCGTTATTCGACAGCCAACTCACGAAAGCCTCAAAGTTACGCTACGCCGAGGGTTTGCATATGTACCAAGTCAAGTAGCACAAAATTCTCCCCTTCTAGGCGGCCATAAAAAGATCCTCAGTTAGATATGGATCGGGAACGACGTTACGTGTATAAGCCGCTTAGCTGCCCTCGGTCCACCCGCCTCATTCACTACTGGCGTGGGATCCAAGCTGTGGCTGTCGAAGCCTATCGAATCGACGATGCGCCGAGCTACGATGCTCTGTCGTACACCTGGGACGGCCAGGGGAGGGACTGCGAACTCCATACTTCCACCGGCCTTCTTCTCGTGACTCGCAATTGCTATCTTGCCCTTCAAGAGCTCCGTGGGGCGTCCGGAGCCATTGGACGCATTGGTTCAAGCTCTGATGCCGACGGCGGTCTCATCTGGATTGATGCCTTGTGCATCAACCAGGATGACATCGCTGAAAAAGACCAGCAACTACAGCTTATGAGCGATATATATTCTCATGCTCGGAAGACCGTCGTTTTTATCTCCCAAGAACTCGACGATCGGGATTTCTATTTCAATCTCAGCGTCGGCGTTGAAGCGCGGTCGTTCCAAATTAACAACATCGATATTGCCATTCGCCGTGACCCAGCTAATCACATGGGAACGGAGGAAAGCCACAAGAAGGTAGATTGTCACTCGTTCTTTGGTTTCTGGATTTTACTAGAACTGACGATTCCCAGGTAGTACAAGAGTATGACCATAGAGTTTATAGACTCGGAGACACGCTGGAGGGGATTCTGGGTCATTCTTGGTTCAGCCGTGTCTGGATTATCCAGGAAGTACTCCTTGCTACTGATGTACAGATCATCACTCTCAACGGTCGCTCCCTATCGCTGCCATGGAACATGATTGACAAAGCAACGCGGCAGCTGGCGGAGGGCCAAGGATTCAAGAGGAAAAGCGTGGTTTCACGCGCCTTGGAGCTCATGGATATGCGAAAGGAGTTTGCGCAGAGCCGGTCAATCGGACTCGCGTCGGCTCTCAGACTGGCCCATAATTCGGCAGCAACCGATCCGCGGGACAAAATATTTGGGTTGCTGGGCATATGCAACTCGCTTCGAGAAAATATCGATGCCACATACACAAAAAGTGTAGGGGAGGTCTGGCAGAATGCGACAGCCACCATGCTCTCTGCACATGGCCTCCGGGCGTTTAATTACCTCACCACCGCTGGCTGCCTCGAAGATGCAAATTTTCCATCGTGGGTGGCGGATT
>Ga0247774_1001268_pt1 | contig 12763 bp, 9 predicted proteins | sample UWRJL001104B6_FD_179933 | JGI IMG/M metagenome (GOLD analysis project Ga0247774, IMG submission 179933) | Plant litter microbial communities from Arlington Agricultural Research Station in Wisconsin, United States - UWRJ-L001-104B-6 | ecosystem: Environmental > Terrestrial > Plant litter >... | reverse complement strand
GACCACCACGACGGCTCGATCGCGAACGCGCTCGGACCCGTCACCGGGGTGCTGTGCAAGTTCGTCGCGTGGATCTCCGGTGGGCACCGGCACGCCACGCACTCCCTGATGTTCATCCTCCTGGGGATGTTCGGGACCGACCTGCTCGCGCAGTACTTCAGACCCGGCTGGTGGGTGGAGCTGTTCCTGCTGATCGGTCTGGGGCTGCGCGGCGTCGGCATCCACGTCCCCGAGCGCGAGCACTTCAACATGGTGCTCAACGGCGCGCTCGCGCTGGGCCTGACCTACCTCATGGTGGGCATGCACTTCGCGGGCCCCGGGATCGACCTGTTCATGGGGCACTACTACCTCGGCTGGGCCGGGCTCTCGGTGGGACTCGGCTGCTTCATGCACGTCTTCACCGACTGCCTGACACCTCAGGGCTGCCCGGTGTTCTGGCCGGTGAAGACGCGGTTCGAGTTCCCGATCGTGCCGCGCACCGACGGTGTCGTGGAGAAGTGGATCGTGACGCCGGTCCTCACCCTGGGCATGGTCGTCCTGGCGATCCGGACGTCGGCGGGCGGCTTCGCGGTGCACTGGCTGCAGCACAACCGCGGCTGAGGGCAACCGGCCGAGCTCCTCGCTCCGGCAAAGGATGTGCTGGTCAGGACCGCCGAACGGCTTGCCGCCGGTGGCCGATGGGAACAGCACTGTGCATGGAGCGAGAGATGCGGCCCGCGACGGCTCTGGTCGTGGCGTTGATCGCCGGGCTGCCACTGGCCGCGGGCTGCGGCAGTGGCGTGCGCCGGGAGAACACGCCGACGACGGCGAGCGCGGGCACGGTCGCACCCGGCTCGGCTCCCGTGCTCGAGCAGCAGTTCGAGCAGGTCGTGAAGACGGTGCTGCCGTCCGTCGTCCAGATCAACACCGACACCGGTCTGGGGTCGGGGATCGTGTACGACACCAAGGGCGACATCGTGACCAACGACCACGTCGTCGCGGGCGCGCACCGGCTGCAGGTGACCTCGCCCAGCTCCAAGACGCCGCTGCCCGCCCGGCTCATCGGCGAGTTCGCCGCCAACGACCTCGCCGTCGTACGGGTGAAGAACGCGAGGCTGACCCCGGCGACGTTCGGCGACTCCAGCCGTCTGGCGGTCGGCCAGCTCGTCCTGGCGATGGGCAACCCCCTGGGCCTGTCCGGGAGCGTCACCAACGGCATCGTCTCCGCGCTGGGACGCACGGTCAGCTCACAGCGTGAGGGGTCCTTCCCCGGCGCGACGATCGCCGGGGCCGTGCAGACGAGCGCGCCGATCAACCCGGGCAACAGCGGCGGCGCGCTGGTCACGCTGACCAACCAGGTCGTCGGCATCCCCACGCTCACCGTCTCGGACCCGCAGATCGGCGGCGCGGCGGCCGGCATCGGGTTCGCGATCCCGAGCAACAGCGTCAAGCTGATCGCCGACCAGCTGATCGCCTCCGGCCGGGTGAAGGAGTCCGGCCGGGCCGCGATGGGCGTCAAGGTCCGGACCGTCGTCGACCTGCAGGGCAACGTCGCGGGCGTCGGTGTCGTGTCGGTGACCCCGGACGGCCCGGCGGACAAGGCCGGCGTCAAGGCCGACGACGTGATCCAGTCGGTGGGCGGCGCGCGTACGCCCACGACCACCGCGCTGGCCGAGGCGCTCGCCGCCCTCAAGCCGGGGCAGAAGGTCAAGGTGGAGGTCCAGCACCCGGACGGCTCGAAGGCCACGGTGACCGTCACGCTGAACCAGCTGCCGGGCTGAGCGGCTCAGCGCCGCTGGATGACCAGCTTGTTGTGCCGGAAGTCCAGGACGACGTTCCCGAACCGGCACAGCTCGTCCGAGCCCAGCAGGCCGGCGACGCCGATGCCGAGGTCGACCACGGACAGGGACGTGCCGTGCATCGGCAGGCCGCCGAGCGTCCAGTGACGCACCCGGACGACCGGGACCATGCCGCTGCCCGTGACGCCCTGGACCGGATGCTGCTGTCCCGTACGCGGCAGGCCCAGCCTGCGGACGAGGCTGCGGTCCACCGACGAGTTGGACGACCCGGTGTCGAGCACGAACTCATACGGTCCCCGGCCGTTGACCCGCATCGGGACGTAGACGAGCGTGCCGCCGTTGCCGCGGACCACGCGCATGGGCAGCGTGATCTGCCCGGGATGCCCCGCCGTCGGCGTGGGCGTCGGCCGGGGCGTGGGCGGCGCGGCCGGTGGACCGGCCGGCGGATGGTTCCGCACGACGCCGACCTGTCCGTCGGCGCAGCCCACGGCGATCTGGAGCGCCGCGGTCAGCAGCAGACCGGTGATGACGGTACGGGACACAGCACGGATCTTCCCCGCGCGAGGCTCCGCTTACCCGTGACCGTCGGCCCTGGTCACGTCACCTGCCGGACGCGTTCGATCACGGGGGCGAAACCGTTCATGTACGGACCGTGGACGGTGTAGTAGGTGAAACCGAAGCGTTCGCGGTTGCGGACGATCTGCTCGGCCATCTGCTCGACCGTGCCGATGAGGACGAAAGGCGTGTCGAGCAGCTCCTCCACCGTCATCATCCGCCCGTACTGCTCCAGGACCTTCTCCGCGGCGGCCCGGCGATCACCGGTCTCCAGCACCAGCTGGACGAGCACGTGCCACTCGACCTGGTCGGCCCGCTCGCCGGCGCACTCGCGTGCGTACCGGACCCGCTCGGCGGCCTCCTCGGCGGTGCCGATACGGAAGGTGCCCGGCGGCTGCCCCTTGACCTGGTACGCGCCGGCGACCGCGACGATGTCGGCGTGTTCGGCGGCGATCCGCAGGATCCGGTCGCCGGTGCCACCGACGATCAGCGGCGGGCCCGCCCCGTCGAAGCCGCGCCGCTGGACGGGCCGGGCCACCCGGAGGCCCATCGCCTCCCGCATCGCCGCCTGCTGCGGATAGCCGTCCGCGGCGAAGAGGCGGCCCAGCTCCCGGATGGTGGCCTCCAGCCGGTCCGCACGCTCGGCGAACGGCTCCCACGCGAGGCCGGCCTCGGCGAACTCCCACTTCATGTGCCCGGCGCCCAGGCCGAGCTCGAGCCGGCCCCCGGTGAGGAGATCAGTGGTGATCACCTCACGGGCCAGCAGTGCCGGGTTCCAGAACGCGGCGTTCAGCACGAGGGTCCCGACCTTGATCCGTTCGGTGGCGTCGGCCGCCGCGACCAACGTCGTGAAGGGCGCCACCGATCCGAGGTGATCGGCGGCGAAGATCGTGTCGTAGCCGTACCGCTCCCCCTGCCGGCAGGTCTCGGCGAACTCCTCGCGTGAGCCGAGGTCCAAGATGTTGAACGAGAAACGGAAGTCAGCCCCAGGGAAGTCAGCCATGACGAGCACGTTGCCCGAGATGCCCACGCGGCGCCAGACCCGTTCCGGAAGCGGCCACCAACCCCCCTTTTGCCAGATCAGCGGCTAAAGCTGACCAATCACTGTCAGATACGTGCGTCGTCTCTGGCGCCGCATACGGAGTGCCCGTAGCGTCGCACTCGTGAGCCACGAGACGGTGATCAGCGAACTGATCTCGTATCCGGTCAAGGGCTGTGCGGGCGTGTCACCGAGCGAGACCGTGGTGACCGACGCGGGCCTGGCCCATGACCGAAGCTTCATGGTGGTCGACGACGACGGGACGTTCCGCAGCCAGCGCCGTGACCCCCGGCTGGCGCTCATCCGGCCCGGCATCGACACCGCCGGCGAACGGCTCACCCTCAGCGCGCCCGCGATCGAGGATCTGCGCCTCGCGGTCGATCTGGACGCCCCTCGTCAGGAGGTGAGGCTGTTCGGCCGGGGCTACCGGGGCATCGACCAGGGCGAGGAGGCCGCCGCGTGGCTGTCGTCGGTGCTCGGCGCGCCGAGCAGACTGGTGCGGGTGCCGCCGGAACACGACCGGGTCACCGGCGGACGGACGCCCGGAACCTGCGGTTATGCCGACAGTGGCTCCGTGCACGCCATCTCCCGGGCCACGCTGGACGAACTCAACCGGCGCCGGCACGGGCCCCCGATCCCGATGTCGAGGTTCCGCCCGAACCTCGTGATCGACGGATGGGACGAGCCGCATCGGGAGGACCGCGCCCACCGCGTCGTCGCCGGCGCCGCCGAACTCGCCTATGCCCAGCTCGCGATCCGCTGCGCCGTCACGCTGGTCGACCAGGAGTCCGGGGCCAAGGCCGGTCCCGAGCCGCTCCGTACCCTCGCCACGTACCGCCGCGCGGCCACCGGCGGCGTGGCGTTCGGCGTCAAGTTCTCGGTCCTGCGTCCGGGCGTGATCGCCGTCGGCGACGCGCTGACCGTCGTGGCCTGGACCGGCTCTGAGCTCGACGCGGCGCGGAAAAGCCAGGTCTACTCCTGCGACTCCTTGGAACGCTTGTCGAGCGAGGCGAGGTAGGCGTTGTAGTCCGACAGCTCGTCGTCGGCCTGCGCGGCCTCGGCCCGGTCGGCGTTGCGTTCGAGCCGCCGTGCCAGCCGCCGGTCCTCGGCGAACCACTGGAACACCATCGCGACCAGCACGATGAACGTCGGGATCTCGCCGAACGCCCAGGCGATCGAGCCGCCCGCGTGCTGGTCGGTGAGGATCGACGTTCCCCAGGGGCGGCGCAGCGCGGTGTACCACCCGGCCGCGATCGGCTTGCCGAGGTTCATCAGCGCGAGGCCGAAGAACGCGTGGAACGGCATGGTCACGAACAGCAGGAGCATCTTCGCGATGTACGGGATCTTGCGCGGGGTGGGGTCGACGCCGATCAGCACCCAGAAGAACAGCGAACCGGCCGCGAGGAAGTGCACGAGCATCGCGAGGTGCCCGACGTGGGCGCGCATGAGGTAGCCGAACAGCGGCGTGAAATACACCGCGTAGGTGCTGCCGATGAAGATGAGCGTGACGGTGGCGGGGTGCCCGATGATCCGCATCGCCCGGCTGTGCAGGATGATCGTCAGCCATTCGCGCGGCCCCCGGTCGCCACGGATCGCGGCCGGCCTCAGCGCGCGCAGCGCGAGGGTCATCGGGGCGCCCAGCACCAGCAGGATCGGGCTCAGCATGGACAGGACCATGTGCTGGATCATGTGCGTGCTGAACAGCACCGGGGAGTAGGTGGCGACCCCGGTCAACGTCACGGCGACGATCGTGACCAGGCCGAGGGCCCAGGAGATCGTCCGGCCGAGCGGCCAGGCGTCGCCCCGGCGGCGCAGGCGCGTGACCCCGGCGGCGTACAGGCCGCCGAGCACGACGACCAGCACGGCGAAGAACAGGTCGGGCCGCCACATGGTGACGAGGCGGCCGAACGTGATCGGCGGCGGCATGGGGAACCCGATCAGCGAGGTGACCGGGTCCTCCTCGACGGTCGAGGCGGGCGGCGCCGTACGGGCCAGCGCGACCGCGACACCGAGGGTGGCGGTCATCACGATGACCTCGACCCCGGCGAGCCGGGCGAACGCCCACGGCGGCCGGGTCACGGCCGGCCGGGTGTACCCCTTGGGGCTGTGCGCCATGAGGGCGGGCAGTGTGCGCTCGCGATGGAAGTAGCCGAAGACGCCCAGGGCGATGAAGAGGGCCAGTTTGACCAGCACCAGCCGGCCGTAGTCGGTGGTGTAGAGCAGCGACGGATCCGGCAGCCGGGACACCGCGTTGCCGGCCCCGCTGAGGCCGACGGCGACGTAGCACCAGAGCGCCATCCGGCTGAACCGCGCGGCCGCCACCCCGAGGTGGTCGCCGCCGTGCGTGGCGTGCCAGACGAGCAGCAGCAGGCCGCCGACCCAGGGGGCGAGCGCGATGATGTGCATCGCGAGCGCGCTGATGGCCAGCTCGTGGTTGGGCGAGGCCGCGGAGTGCCCGGTGAGCGGGGGCGGCAGGAGTGCGGCGAGCGAGACGACGAGGAGCCCCGCGGCGGCGCCCGGCGTGGCCTCCGTACGGGCCAGCAGCGCGACCAGCGAGGCGGCCAGGACGACGAGCATCAGCGCGGTGCCCTGCGGCAGCTGGCCGACGTAGCTGGACAGCTCACCACCGCTCACCACCCTGCTGGCCGGCACGCCGAGGACGTCGGAGACGGTGAAGATGAGCGTGCCCGCGGCGCCGGCCGCCCAGACGGCGGCGATCCAGGACGCGCCGCGCAGGTAGCGGACCGCCTGCGGGTCGAGCACGCCGCGCGTGGAGGGGAGCAGGACGGCGGCGCCGAGGAGGACGCCGACGGTCAGCGTGCCGCCGGCCTCCATGACGAAACGCGAGACGGGCAGCGCCCAGCGGGTGAGGGTGCCGGCGTCGCCCAGCCCGGGGATCACCTGCTCGCGCAGCGCGCCACCGGCGAGACCCGCGATGACCATGGCGGCGACGCCCGCGAGCGCGGCCGCCGCCGCGATGTACGTCCCCTGCCTACGCACGGGACCCGGCGGCGAGGTGGTTCGCGGGGGCGTGGGACACGGGACGTCGGCACTCGAGCCGAGGAATGTTCGTCATGGAGGCGGAGATCGATCTCTCAGGGATGGGTGGCACCACGGACGTTCCCACCTTATTGGCGACGTGGCAACGGCCCGTCAGGAGTCCCCGATCCAGGGGGAACACTTTGTTCTCCCTGGCTTTTCCGGCCCCCGCTTCAGAACTCGCCGCGAGCACCGATGCGGCGGGCGGTCAAAGGCCCGCGCAGCTGAGGGCGTGGCGGTAGGCCTCCGCGCGGTGCTGATCGTCACCGGTCCGGGACAGGAGTTCGGCCAGGTTGAACCAGCCCTCCGCCACCTCGCGCGAGGGTTCCATCTGGTGCAGGCACGTCATCGCCCGGCCCAGCACCTCCGCCGCGTCCTCCTCCCGGCCCAGCCGCATCCGCGCCTCCCCCAGCACGATCAGGGCGCCGGCCGTCGCCGGCCGCGGCTCCGGGCCCAGCATCTTCAGCGCCTCGTCGGCGCGGTCGGCGGCCTTGCGCGGCTGGCCCATCGCCAGTTCGGCCCGTGCGAGCTCGGTGAGGCAGCGGGCGATGTCGATCCCGCCGGCCGCCGTCGCCGCCATCTCGCTCGTCGCGCGCTGGAGCTCGTCGCGGGCGCGTTCGGCGTCCTCCGGGCGGGCCAGCAGCATGAGCGTGCCGTACTCCCCCCGCAGGCGGCTCAGGTTGCGCTGGTCGGCGGCCTCGCCCAGCAGGGCCAGGGCGCGTTCGCCGTACGTCACCGCCTTCTCGAAGTCGGCCTGGTAGCGCGCGACGATCGCGGCCTCCCAGTACGCGGCCATGCGCGCGACCGAGCTGCCGATCGCGTCCGCGTGCTCGATCAGGCGGTCGGCGAGCTGGCCGCCGCTGACCAGGTCGCCGCGTTCGAGGTAGGCCCCGACCAGCGTCGCGCCGAGTTTGACGGTCTCATCGCTCCACGGGCCGGGCCTGGCGGTCACCCGCGCGAAGGCGCCCTCGGCCACGGCCACGCTGCGCGCGGCGTCGCCCTTCTCCCGGTGGCACCGGGACATGGCGATGTTGAGCCGGATCCATTCGTCGGTGTCGTAGTCGGGCGAGAGCACGGCGGTCAGCGCGGCGAACTCCTTCAGCGCCTCCTCCAGCTCGCCCGTCGCCTCCAGCGCGAGGGCGTGGCCCCAGCCGGCCCGCCGGGCGTACTCCGGCAGCGAGGGCAGGTCCGGGTCGGCCAGCAGCTCGGTGAGCCGGTCGCGCGCCTCGGCGGCCTCGCCGTTCTGCAGCGCGATCTCGGCGTACTCCAGCGTCACCCGTATGCGGTCCTGGGAGTCCTCGTCGATGCCGCTGGACAGGTAGGAGGCCGAACAGCCGAGTTTACGGGCCAGCAACCGCACGACATCGGGGGTGGGGATGCGCTTACCGCTCTCGATCAGGGAAACGTAGCTATCAGACAGCTCCGGGAGGGCCAACTGCGCCTGCGACAGGCCTTTGCGAATCCGCGTCGACCGGATTCGATGCCCGAGTGATCCTTGACTGTCCACATTGACCCGCTTTTACTCGAACGTTATAGACGGAGAGGTACGCGCATGAACGGACTCAAGAGAGTCGCGAGCACGCTCGTGGTCGTGATCGGTATTTCGATCGGCGCCGTGACCGCCCCCGCGATCGCCGCCGTCACCAGCGCAGGCCACCTCGGTTCACCCGAAGTGTTCCACTGCTGCTGACGTCCTTCTCTTCAAAAGGATAGTTTTCTCCGGCTTCTTCCAGAAGCACCTTCGGAAGGATGCCGGAGATGCGCGGCCGCGGGGCCCGTACGCCGGGCTCCGCAGCGTAACCCCTAAGTCGACCATATAGGGAGATCTCGCCAAAGAGTGACCGGCGATTCGTGAGATCGTCCCAGTTCCTTTCTCGGGGGCGCCTGCTCTACTGCCCTGAGACCGAGGTACGGGACGGGAGGTGGATGTCGTGACGAAACAGCGCGATCCGCACGCGAGGGAGGGCGCGCCGGTCACCGGACGCTCATTCGCGGGAGGCGTCGGCGACAGTGCGGCGCGCCCGGACGGCGTGCTCAAGGTCCGGGGCGCTTTCGCCTATTCCTCGGACCTGTGGATGGACGGGATGCTCTGGGGCGCCACGCTCCGCAGCCCCCATCCCAGCGCCGACATCCGCGGCATCGACATCACCGAGGCGGTGAAGCTGCCCGGCGTGTCCGCGGTGCTCACCCACGAGGACGTACCCGGCGCCCGTCACTACGGCCTCGACCTCAAGGACCAGCCCGTACTCGCCATCGACCGGGTGCGCTACCAGGGCGAGCCGGTGGCCGTCGTCGCCGCCGACCATCCGGAGACCGCGCGACGCGCCTGCGACCTCATCAAGGTCGACTACGCGGTACGCGAACCGGTGACCGACGCGCGGGCCGCCGCCCTGGACCCCGCCTGCCCGAAGGTGCACGAGCACGGCAACATCGTGCGCCACCAGCCGGTACGGACCGGCGACGTCTTCAGCGCCGACGTGGTCGTCACCGGCGAGTACGAGGTCGGCATGCAGGACCAGGCGTTCCTCGGCCCCGAGTCCGGGCTCGCCGTGCCCGCCGAGGACGGCGGCGTCGACCTGTTCGTCGCCACCCAATGGCTGCACGTCGACCAGGAGCAGATCGCCCCCGTCCTGGGCCTCCCGCCGGACAAGGTGCGGCTGACCCTGTCCGGCGTGGGCGGCGCGTTCGGTGCCCGCGAGGACCTGTCGATGCAGATCCACGCCTGCCTGCTCGCGCTGCGCACCGCCCGGCCGGTCAAGATCGTCTACGGCCGGGAGGAGTCGTTCTCCGGCCATGTGCACCGGCACCCGGCCACCCTCCGCTACGAACACGGCGCCGACCGGGACGGGCGGCTCGTCTACGTCAAGGCGGAGATCATCCTGGACGGCGGCGCGTACTGCTCGTCCACGCCCGCGGTGGTCGGCAACGCCGCCTCGCTGGGCGCCGGGCCCTACGACGTCGCGAACGTCGCCGTCGACGCCTACGGCGTCTACACCAACAACCCGCCGTGCGGCGCGATGCGCGGCTTCGGCGCCGTCCAGGCCTGCTTCGCCTACGAGTCGCAGATGGACCGGCTCGCCGAGGCGTGCGGGCTGGACCCGATCGAGATCCGCGTGCGCAACGCGCTGTCGGAGGGGTCGCGGCTGCCGACCGGGCAGGTCGTCGACATGCCCGCGCCGCTCACCGACATGCTGCGCCGGACGGCGGCGTTCCCGATGCCGCGCTCCGCCGGCACGGCCGACCCGCGCGACCTGCCCGGCGGCGTGTCCAACACCACGCACGGCGAAGGCGTCGTCCGCGGCGTCGGGTACGGCATCGGGATCAAGAACATCTGCTTCTCCGAGGGCTTCGATGACCACTCGACCGCCCGGGTACGGCTGGAGGTGTAGGGCGGTGAGGTCACCGCGCTGGTGCACACCGCCGCCGCCGAGGTCGGGCAGGGCCTGGTCACGTTGCAGGCGCAGATCGCCCGTACGGAGCTGGGCGTCGAGCGGGTGACGGTCGCGCCGGCCGACACGACGGTCGGGTCGGCGGGCTCGTCGAGTGCGTCGCGCCAGTCGTACATGACCGGCGGCGCGGTCCGCACCGCCTGCGAGGCCGTGCGCGAACGGGTGCTCCGCCTCGCCGGGCTGCCCGGCGGGACCCTCAGCGGCGGGCACGTCGTCTCCGGCGAGGTCTCGGTCCCGCTCGCCGAGGTGCTCGGGGACCGCACGATCGAGGAGACCCGGGAGTTCCGGCACCGGCCCACGAGCCCGCTGGACCCGGTGACCGGTCAGGGCGACTCGCACACGCAGTTCGCGTTCTGCGTGCACCGGGCGGTCGTCGACGTGGACGTCGAGCTCGGTCTCGTGAAGGTGGTCGAGCTGGCCGCCGTCCAGGACGTCGGCAAGATCCTCAACCCGATCGCGCTGGAGGGCCAGATCCACGGCGGGACCGCGCAGGGCCTGGGCCTGGCGCTGATGGAGGAGATCCAGGTACGGGACGGGCTGATCCGCAACCCGTCGTTCACCGACTACCTCATTCCCACGATCCTCGACATGCCGCCCATGAGCCTGGAGATCCTGGAGAACCCGGACCCGCACGCGCCGTACGGGCTGCGCGGCGCGGGCGAGCCGCCCACACTGTCCTCCACGCCCGCGATCGTGGCCGCCATCCGCGACGCCTGCGGGGCTCCGCTCACCCGGATCCCGGTCCGCCCGGAACACATCCTGGGCCCGGCCGGGCGGCGGGTCCCCGCCTGAGGCGGGCACCGCGTCGCGGCGCGGCGCGCGACTCCCCTACTCTGCTCCGCATCGAGGCATGATCGATCGGAGGCCCGCAGTGCTCGTACACCCCTGGGATTCGGCCGAGGACAAGGAGTGGCGGGAGTGGCTCGCCGAGCGCGACTTCGGCCAGCTGGTCGCCGGCGGGCGCGGGCGCGACGTGCCGGTCGTCGTACCGACCCACTTCGTCTTCGACGGGGAGCGGACGGTCTGGCTGCACCTGGCCCGGCCCAACCCGGTCTGGGAGCCCCTGGAGGAACACCCGCGCGCGCTGCTGACCGTGATCGACGACTACACCTACGTCCGCGCGGAGTGGAACGCGAACCCGGGCACCCCGGTCGAGCGCGGGGTGCCGACGTCGTACTACGCGACCGTCCAGTTCGTCTGCGACGTCCGCGTGGTCGACGACCCGGCGGAGAAGGCCGCGATCCTCGACCGGCAGCTGGGCCACTTCGAGCCGGGTTCCGGACGGCTCCCGGTGTCGGCGACCGAGGACCCGGACCGCCGGCAGCTGCCCGGAATCCGCGGGATCGAGCTGACCGTCACCGACGTGAGGGCCAAGTTCAAGTACGGCGGCAACAAGGAGGCCGACCACGTACGGCAGATCGCGGACCGGCTGGAGGAGCGCGGCAGCCGGGCCGACATCGCCGCCCGTGACCACGCCCTGCGTCGCGTCTGACGCGTCCCGATACTGTTGGGACCGGTGTGCCGGGAAGTCTGGTCGGCGCTGTCCTTGGTGATCCCTCAGATCGGGAAGAGGCAGTGACATGACCGACGTGGAGCCCTTCGGCCGGGTGATCCTGCTGATCGCGGTGATCGGCACACTCGCCGTGCTCTCCAACCGGTTCAGCGAGCGCCTGCGCGTCCCGGCTCCAGCGATCTTCCTGATCGGCGCGGCGGCCGCCTCCGACATCTGGCCCCGCCTGGGCACCGTGCAGATCCCGGCGGTGGAGAAGGTCGTCACCGTGGCGCTGGCGGTGATCCTCTTCGACGGCGGCATGCACATCGGGCGGCGCCGGTTCCGCGAGGCGGCCGGTGCCACGCTGTGGATCGGTGTGGCGGGCACGCTCGTCACGGCCGCCGTTCTGGCTCTCCTGGCGCACTACGCCTTCGGCATCGACTGGCGCATCGCGATGCTGCTCGGCACGGCGCTGGCCCCCACCGACCCGGCCGTGGTCTTCTCCGTCCTCGGCCGCCGGGAGATCGCGGGCCGTACCGGCACGCTGCTGGAGGGCGAGTCGGGGGCCAACGACCCCGTCGGCATCGCGCTGATGGTGGCGCTGCTGGGCGCGAGCGGCACGGGGCTGTCGGCCGCCGGGCAGATCACCGTCGCGTTTCTGCAGCAGATGGCGATCGGGGCGGCCGTCGGCGTCGCGGGCGGCTCGGCGCTGCTGGCCTTCATGCGGCGCGTGCCGCTGCCCAGCGCGGGCCTGTACGCCCTGCGCGTCCTGTTCGGCGCCCTGCTGATCTACGGGCTGGCGACCGCGGCGCACGGCTCGGGCTTCCTCGCGGTCTTCGCGGCCGGCATCCTGCTCGGCGACGAGCGCGCGCCGTACAAGCGGGAGATCGAACGGTTCCACTCCGCCCTGGCGAGCCTCGGGGAGATCGTGGCGTTCACGATGCTCGGCCTGACGATCAGCCTGCACGATGTGGCGAAGGACGGGGTGTGGTGGATCGGGCTGCTGCTCGCGGTCGCGCTGGCCTTCGTGATCCGCCCGGTGTTCGTGGGGCTCGTGCTCCTGCCGGTACGGCTCCGGCGCAACGAGCGGATCTTCGTGCTGTGGACCGGGCTGAAGGGCGCGGTGCCGATCCTGCTCGGGACCTTCATCCTGCAGGACGGCCTGAAGGACGCGCACCGCGCGTACGAGATCGTCTTCGTCGTCGTGGCGTTCTCGGTGATCGTGCAGGGTGGTCTGGTGACGACGCTCGCCCACCGGCTGCGCGTCCCGCTGCGCACCATCGAGCCCGAGCCGTGGAGCCTGGGCGTGCGCTTCCAGGAGGAGCCGGAGGGACTGCACCGCTACCAGGTCACGGCCGGGTCCGCCGCGGACGGCGCGACAGTGGACGACCTACCGTGCGGTGAGGACGCC
>Ga0247774_1001267_pt1 | contig 12764 bp, 9 predicted proteins | sample UWRJL001104B6_FD_179933 | JGI IMG/M metagenome (GOLD analysis project Ga0247774, IMG submission 179933) | Plant litter microbial communities from Arlington Agricultural Research Station in Wisconsin, United States - UWRJ-L001-104B-6 | ecosystem: Environmental > Terrestrial > Plant litter >... | reverse complement strand
CCGGGCGTGTGCATGGGCACCGCCGGTCCCGGCGCCACCCACCTGCCGCTCGGCGTGTACGAGGCGTGCGCCGACCGTGCCCCGCTCGTCGCGGTCTCCGGCCAGGTCCCGGCCGAGCACCTCGGCTTGGACTCGTTCCAGGAGATCGACCCGGTCGCGCTGATGGCCGGCGCCGCGCTCTACAACCAGCACATCGGCTCCCCCCGGCAGCTCGGCATCCTCGGCCGCGCGCTCGCCGAGAGCACGTTGCGGCGCGGCCCGGCCCACGTCGCGTGCTCCTCCGACGTCTTCGCCGCGCCCGTCGCCGGCGCGCCCGTCGCGCGCATCGGCCGTCCGGGCGCCGGCACGACGGCGGACAAGACCGCGCTGACCGGGGCCGCCGCGCTGCTGTCCGAGCCCGGGACGCTCCTGGTGGTCGGCGCGGTGAACGGCGAGCTCGCCCTCCCGGTCGAGCGCCTCGCCGAGCGGATCGGCGCGCCCGTGCTCGTCCTCGCCGAGGGCCACCGCCATCTGGGCGCCGTCCCGGACGGCCGGGCGGTACCCGTCCTGCGCGACGGCGCCGACACCTACGCCGAGCTGCTCGCCCGCTGCGCGCGCGCCGTCGTCGTCGGCCCCGCCACCGCGTCGGTCGAGGCACTGGTGGGCGGGCGCGTCCCGGTCATCCAGGTGGCCGACGGCGCGGAGGGCGCCCACCCGGGCCCGGCCGGGTGGCTCCGGCTCCTCGGCGATCCGGCGGCGATCGTCGACCGGCTCGCCGCGCTCGCCGACCGGCGTCCCGGCGGCGCGCTCGCCGCCGAGGCGGACAAGCTGCGCGCACGCACCCGGACCCCGCTCTGGGACGCCCTGGACGACGCCCTGCCGAGCGACGCGATCCTCGCCGTGGAGAGCGGCGCGCTGCTGGACGGGGCGCTGCGCGGGCTGCCGTTCCGCGACCGCCTCATGACCTCCTCCTACGGCCTCGGCGCGGGCGGCAACGCGGTGCCCGCCGCCATCGGCGCGCGCTTCGCCCGTCCGGACCGGCCGGTCTTCGCGGTGACCACCGACGGCGGGCTGCAGGACTTCGCCGCCGAACTGCTCACGCTGAGCCGGTACCGGATCCCCGTCACCGTCGTCTGCGTCGAGGAGACGGGCCAGGCCGACACGCGCCGCCTCGCCGCCGCGAGCGGGCTGCGCACCCGGGCCGTCGAGGACGTCACCCGGCTCGCGGACGCCGTCGCCGCCGTCTCGCAGGAGCCCGGCCCGTCACTGGTCACGGTGCCGGGCGCGCCGGCCGACCGCGAGAAGATCACCGTACGGGCCGCGGGGCCGGGGACCAACGCCGCCGCCCTCGCCGCGCTCCTCGCCGAGACGGGCGCGGAGGAGGCGTACGTACGGCCGTCGGAGGAGACCGCCGCGCTGGCCGAGGTCTGCCGCGCCGCCGGCGTCGCGGTGCACCCGGTGCGCAACCCCGAGTCGGCCGCGATGACCGCCTCGGCCGTCGCCAAGCACACCGGCCGGACCACGCTGTGCGTCACGGCGGGGGGAGCCGACGCGATCCTGCAGCTCAACGGCGTCTTCGACGCCTGCTTCGACCACGCCCCGGTCATTGTGCTCGCCGCCCGCGCGGCGGTGCTCGACGGGACACGGCTGTTCGGCGGCGTCGCGCGGACCGTACGGCTCGACGGCACGCCGGGCTCGCTCGCCGAGGTCGCCCGGGTCATGCGGGCCCCCGCGCGGGGCGTCGTCCACGTCGAGGTCGACCCCGCCGCCCTGGACCGTACGGCCGAGGAGCACGCGGACGAGCGTCCCGAGCAGGCGCCCGCGCCGGTGCTCCCGGCCGACGCCGCCCTGGACGAGGCCGTCGGACGTCTCGCCGCGGCCCGCCGGCCGGTCATCCTGGCGGGCCGCGGCGGGCGCGGGGCCGGCCACGAGATCGCCGAGCTGGCCGCGGTGCTCCAGGCGCCGGTCGTCACGACCATGCCGGGCCGCGGCACGTTGCCCGACGGCCATCGCCACTTCGCCGGCGCGGTCGGCTCCTCCGGCCATCAGTGCGCCACCGAGACGCTGGAGTCGGCCGACGTCTGCCTGGCCTTCGGCATCTCGCGGCGCGGCGCGTCGGCGTTCGACCTGCCCGGCGACTTCGCCCTCATCCAGGTCGACCACGACCTGGTCCGGCTCGCCAACGCGCCCCGCGCGGACCTGGCGCTCAACGGGGCGGCGCGGGAGACCGCGCAGGCGCTGACCGAGCGGCTCGGCGCGGTTTCCGCGCCGGATCCGGCGCGGGCGGAGGTCGTCCGCGCGCGGCACCGGCGGTTCCTCGCCACCCGGCGCCGTACGAGCCGGATCCCGGCGCCCGCCGCCCGGCCGATCCGTCCCTCCTCGCTGGCGCTCGCCATGACCGCCGCGCTGCCGAAGTCGCTGGTGACGGTGGACGTCGGCCTCACCACGCTGTGGGTCTACCGGTACATGACCGGGCGGCACGAGTTCGTGTGGACCAGCTCCTTCGCCACGATGGGCTTCGCCGTGCCGGCGGCGGCCGGCCTGGCCCGCATCGCCGGCGACCGGCCCGTCGTCGCGGCGGTCGGCGACGGCGGCATCGCCGTGACCCTCAGTGAGCTCGGCACCCTGCGCGACCTGGACCTGCCGGTCGTGGTCGTGGTGTTCGACAACGGCAAGCTCGGCGCGATCAAGTTCGAGCAGGAGATCATGGGCTGGCCGGAGTACGGCTCGGCCCTGCACAACGGAGACCTGGCCGAGATCGCCCGCGCGTACGGGCTGGCCGCCGAGCGTGTCACGACCATGGCCGGCCTGCGCCGGGCGCTGCGCGTCGCCGCCCTGACCAAGCGGCCCTTCCTCATCGACGTGGTCTGCGACTGGGGAGAGATCCCCTCGCCCGCGCAGGGCCGTCCGGCGGCGGCCCAGGTCGCCGGCTATCTGCTCGCCCTCGCACGGGAGGGACGCCGCCGGCTGCGCGGCGGCGGCCCCGAGGACGGCCCGCTCATTTCCGGAAGGACGTCATCGTGATCGGTATCGTCATCCAGTCGTTCGCCGGGCTGCTGTGGACCCTCGCGTACATCCTGATCATCCGGCAGGGCCGCCGCGACCGCGTGTACGGCATGCCGATCGTCGCGCTCAGCGCCAACCTGGCGTGGGAGTTCTGGTACACCTTCATCGAGTTGCCGCCGCATCCGGACCCGACCAAGCACGCCGCGCAGTTCGCGGTCAACTTCGTGTGGTTCGTCTTCGACGTGGCCATCCTGTGGCAGACGCTGCGCTACGGGCCCAAGCAGTTCGCCTGGCTCGGCCGTACCGGCTTCTACGCGATGTTCACGCTCGCGCTGGGGATCACCGGTGCCACCGTGATCCTGCTGAACAAGGAGTTCCACGACGTCTTCGGCGTCCGCGCCTCGTTCGTGCAGAACCTCATGATGTCCGGGCTGTTCCTCGGCATGCTCAACGCGCGCCGCTCGCTCGCCGGGCAGTCGGTCGGCGTCGCGCTGTCGAAGATGGGCGGGACGTTCCTGGCCGCCCTCGGCGTGCTGCTGTATCCGCCCGCCCCGATCTACAAGCACTCGGTCCTGCTGCCCTTCCTGTACGTCGCCATCCTCGTGCTCGACCTCCTCTACACGGGCCTGCTCTGGCGGCTCGGGAGGACCGGCGGGTCCCGCGAGCCCGCGCCGGTGAGCGTGGCGGTGTCGGCGTGAGCGAACCGGTGACCTTCGCATTCGAGAACGGCACGGGGGAGTTCCACCCGGCCACGAGAGGAACCTCATGACCGACGACGCGCGTGGTTGCCCGCACTTTCCCTTCCCCGTACCGTCCGACCCCCTCGGCGTCGCCGCCGAGGCCCGGCGGCTCCAGGAGACGGCCCCGCTGTCGAAGGTGGCGCTCCCACCCGGGCAGGCCGACACCGAGGCGTGGTTCGTGACCGGCCACGCCGAGGCGCTCCAGGTCTACCGGGACGCCGAGACGTTCGAGCGGCGCAGCGCCGACGGTGTCGTCCCGTTCCTCGCGGCCTACCCCGTGATCGTCGCCCTGGACGGCGAGCACCACCGCCGCGTCCGCGGCCTCGTCCAGAACGGCTTCGCCCCCGCCCGCGTCGAGCGGCTGCGTCACGAGATCGAGGACGTGGCCGCCGGGCTCGTCGACCAGCTGGTCCTGGCGGGGGAGCCCGCGGACCTCGGCGACGCCTTCGCGGTCCCGCTGACCCTGCACGTCATCGCCCGCATGTTCGACCTGCCCAAGGGGGACTACGAGCGGTTCCAGGGATGGGCCGACACGCTGGCCACCGCCGACGTGTCGACCGCGGCGCAGGCACAGGAGGCGATGCAGGCGATGGTCGGCTACGCCGGTGCGCTGCTGCCCGAGCGGGCCGCCGACCCCGGCGACGACCTGCTGTCCCTGGTGGCCGTCAACGCCGAGAGGAACGGCGTGGACGCGTTCGAGGCGGCGCTGCTGGCCGCGAGCCTCGTCGTCGCCGGGTGGGAGTCCACCCCCGCCGCGCTGGTCTCCTCCGTGCACCGGCTCCTCATCACGGACGGCGGCGACGGCCGGAGCCTGTACGCCCGGTTGTGCGACGAGCCGGCGCTCATCCCGACGGCCGTGGAGGAGATGCTGCGGATCGTCCCCAACAGCGTGCTCGGGGCCGCCAACCCGCGCCGCGCCAACCGCGACATCGAACTCGGCGGCGTCCTGGTCCGCGCCGGCGAGCTGTGCATCCCCTCACCCGACACGGCGGGCCGGGATCCGGCCGTGTTCGAGGACCCCGAAAGCGTCGACCTGGCGCGGTCCCCCAACCCGCACCTGGCGTTCGGAAACGGTCCCCACGTGTGCGTCGGCGCGCCCGCCGCGCGGATGGAACTGCAGGTCGCGCTGGAGACGCTGACCTCACGGCTGCCGACGCTGCGTCTCGCGGTCCCCGCCGAGGACCTGGAGTGGCCCTTCGACCGGGGGGTCGCGCGGCGCCCCGCGCGCTACCCGGTGGCGTGGACGCCGGCCGAGGGCTAGCGGCCAGGGCGGCCTCGCCCCGGGCGGCGGGTCAGTACCAGTTGTGGGCCTGCCAGAAGCCCCAGGCCTTGCAGGGGTTGCCGTAGCGGGAGCCGACGTAGGCGAGTCCCCAGGCGATCTGGGTCATCGCGTTGGTGCGCCAGTCCGAACCGGCCGAGGCCATCTTCGAGCCGGGCAGCGCCTGCGGGATGCCGTACGCGCCGCTGCTGGGGTTGCTGGCGTGCTCGTTCCAGCCGCTCTCGTGGTTCCACATGGTGAGCAGCGAGCTCCAGCAGCCGCCCCAGCCCTTGAGCGCGTTCATCTTCTTGGCGTACGCCTGGTTCTCCGCCGCGCTCGGGTTATGGCTCATCCGGCGCTTGAGCGCCTCCCACTCGCGCTTCTTCTTCAGCGCCGCCGCCTTGGCCTTCGCCTTCTTGGCGGCGGCCTTCTCCAGGGCGACCTGCTTCTCGTACGCGCGGCGCTTGGCGTTGGCCTCGGCGCCGGCGACGACCGGGTCCATCTGGTAGCTCGACAGGTCCCGCATGAGCTCGTTCGTGGACATGGTGGAGGTGCCTGGAGGCGGCTTGCCCTTGCCGAAGTCCACGTTCGCCACGACGACGAGCACGAGGACGACGATCAGCGTCATGATCACTACGGTGCTGGTGGCGGCCCGCTTGGCCAGGCGGATGACCCGTGAGCCGCTGGGCTCGGCGAAGTCATCGGCGTACGGGTCCTGCCGCGAGTCGTATGAACCGGTGAGTTCATCCAAGTCGTGGGCGTCTGGGGAGCGCCGCGATGCCTGGTGCCGATGTTGCATAGCAACATAGCTTGCACCATCTCTACGCTTCTATGGTCGTATGTCCGTGTAACTCGTATCCCAGTCGGCGGTGTGTTCCGTCATACGGACATCAGACGTCCGAGGGGCGGAACGCCGCCAGCTCGGCACGGGTCGGCGGGTCGGCCCCCTGACGGGAGCAGGTGATCGAGGCGGCACGGGCCGCCTCGTCGACGACCGCGGCGAGCACCGAGGACCCGGCCGACCCCAGCTCCTCCCGTCGTCCGGCGCCGAGCAGCCCACGGCGGCCGAGCCCGGCGAGGAGCGCGCTCATGTAGGAGTCGCCGGCCCCCGTGGTGTCGATGACCTCCGTGACGTGCGCGGGCACCCGGAGCGGGGCACAGTGCGGGCCGGTGACGACCGAGCCGTCCGCGCCGTGCGTCACCGCCACCACGCTGACGCCCGCCGACAGCAACTCGTCGGCGAAGCCCTTGTGCCCGCGGCCAGGGCGCAACCACCGAAGGTCCGCGTCACTGACCTTCACCACGTCGGCGAGGCGCAACAGCACCTCGATGCGCGCCCGCGCGTCGGGGACGCCCTCCATCACGGCGGGCCGGCAGTTCGGGTCGTAGGTGATCGTGGCCTCGCCGCGCAGCCGCCGGGCCAGGCCGGCCAGCACCTCCGCACCCGGAGGCATGACCAGCGCGAGCGATCCGATGTGCAGAGCCGACAGGCCCTCCAAATGCGGGCCGGTCACTTCGGCCTCGGTCCACTGCCAGTCCGCGGTCCCGGCGATCCGCAGGTCGAACGACGGCACGCCCTCCGCGTCGTGGTGGACGAAGGCCACCGACGACGGCTCGGGTGCGGCGACGACCGTCTCCGTGCCGACGCCGTTGCCGACCAGGTGGTCACGGAGGGTACGGCCGAACGGGTCCCCGCCGATACGGGCGATCATCCGGGTCGGCACGCCCAGCCGGGCGAGCCCGACCGCCACGTTGGCCGGGCTCCCGCCGGGCAGCGGGACGTACGCGCCGTCGACGGCCACCAGGTCGATGACGCACTCCCCGGCGACCGCGACGGTTCCGGTCTCATGGGTCGGCAATGCGGCCCTCCTCACTCGGAGCCGGTGAACTTGCCCGGCGCGGCTCCCGCCATGATCGCGACCGCCTCGGCCATGTCGACATCCCCGGGGCGCACCACGGCCACACGCCGGCCCAGGCGCTGGATGTGGACGCGGTCGGCGACGTCGAAGACGGTCGGGATGTCGTGGCTGATCAAGATGACCGGCAGCCCCCGCTCCCGTACCTCGCGGATCAGGTCGAGGACCATGCCCGTCTCCTTGACGCCGAGTGCGGCCGTCGGCTCGTCCATGATGACGACGTGCCGGGCGAACGCCGCGCCGCGGGCCACCGCGACACCCTGCCGCTGACCGCCCGACAGCGTCTCGACCGGCTGGCTCATCGCGTTGATGCCGATCTTCAGGTCCTGCATGTGCCTGCTCGACTCCGCCTCCATCCGCTTGGTGTCGAGCAGCCGGAACACCGTCCCGAGGACACCCTTGCGGCGCACCTCGCGGCCGAGGAACAGGTTCGCCGCGATGTCCAGGGCGGGCGCGACCGCGAGGTCCTGGTAGACCGTCTCGATGCCGGCGCGCCGGGCGTCGGCCGGATTGTGGAAGTGCACGGGGCGCCCGTCCAGCAGGATCTGGCCCTCGTCGGGGATCAGCGCGCCCGAGAGCGCCTTGATCAGACTGGACTTGCCCGCCCCGTTGTCGCCGATCACCGCCAGGATCTCACCCGGCAGTAGCTCGAAGTCGACGCCGTTCAGGGCCGTGACGTGCCCGTACCTCTTGACGAGGCCGTGTGCCGCGAGGACCGGGTTCACGAGACCTCCTTCGTCGGAGGGGCGACCCAATGTGCTGTGTTCATTGATCGCTCGCTCCGCTCGCTCATGCGCGCCTCCTCCGGGCCAGCTGGTCGACGCCGACGGCGAGGATGACCAGGATTCCGGTGATGAGCACCTGGTAGATGGAGGCGACCCCCATCAGCTGCAGGCCGTTGCGGATCACACCGACGATCAGCGCGCCGAACAGGACGCCGACGATGCTGCCCCGCCCGCCGAACAGGCTGACCCCGCCCAGCACGACCGCGGTGATGCTGTCGAGGTTGTCGGTCTGGCCGGCCTGCGGGTCGCCGACCGCCGTACGGCCGACCAGGAGCAGCCCGGCGACGCCGTAGACCGCGCCCGCGACCGTGTAGACGGTGATCAGCAGACGGCGGGTCGAGATGCCGGTGAGCCGGGCCGCCTCCCGGTTGTCCCCGACCGCGTACACGTGCCGTCCCGCCGCGGTGTGCCGCAGGACGTACCAGGCGATGAGGAACATCGCGAGCATGACCACCGACCCGTACGTCACGTCGGTGTTGCCGAGCGGGAACGTCTGGCCGAGCGCGGTCAGCGCCTTCGGCAGGCCGGTGACCGTCTGGTCCTTGGAGTAGATGTGCGTGAGGGCGAAGGCGATGTTCAGCGTGCCGAGGGTCACGATGAAGGCGGGCAGCCGCGCCATCGTGACCAGGGTCCCGTTCAGCGCGCCGAACGCCGCGCACACGCCGACGCCGAGCAGGATCGCCAGGGGCCAGGGCACGCCGCCGGTGACCGCGAGCCGCGTCATCACGATCGTGCCGAACGCCATGACCGCCCCGTTGGACAGGTCGATGCCGGCCGTGAGGATGACGACCGTCTGGCCGATGGCGAGCGTGCCGACCTCCATCACCTGCTGGACGACCAGCGACAGGTTGCCGCCGGTCATGAACCGGTCGGTGAACACCCAGAAGAACAGGCAGGACAGGATCAGCGCCGCGAGGGGACCCACGGTCGGGAGGGCGGCGAAGCGGGTGAGCCGCGATGGCACGGTCCGCGCCGGCTCGGTCGGGCCGGCGACGGTCGTGTCGGTCGTTTCGGACATCGGCTCAGCCCCAGCAGTTGGCCAGGCCGAACTGGACGTCCTTGGACGCCAGTCCCGGCTGCGGCTTGGAGGTGACCAGGTTGACGCCCGTGTCGGTGTAGCCGGTGGCCTTCTTGCCGCCCTTGGCCCACGCGACGATGGAGTCCACGCCCTGGCTGGCCATCTTCAACGGGTACTGCTGGGCGGTCGCCGCGATCTGCCCGGCCTGTACGGCCTTGACGCCCGTGCATCCGCCGTCGATCGAGACGATCATCGTGGTCTTGTCCTTGCCGGCCGCCTTCAGCGCGGTGTAGGCGCCGAGCGCCGCGGGCTCGTTGATCGTGTACACGAGGTTGATGCCGGGCTCCTTCTGCAGGCAGTTCTCCATCGCGGTCTGGCCCTTGGCCTGGTCGCCCGCGGTGTACTGGCTGCAGGCGATGCTCGGGTCGCCCTCCTTGATCCCGTATCCCTGCAGGAAGCCGTTGTGCCGCAGCACGCCGACGGTGATCCCCGGGTTCAGGTCCAGCATGGCGATCTTGACCGGCTTGCCGCCCTCGACGCTCTTGGCGTACTTGCCGATCAGCTCGCCGGCGGTGAGGTTGTTGGTGGCGAACAGCGCGTCCGCCGAGTTCTGCGGGTCCGGCGGCGTGTCGAGCGCGATCACGTCGATGTCCTTGGCGCGAGCCTTCGCCAGGCTCGGCACGATCGCCTTGGTGTCGCTCGGCACGATGAGGATGCCCTTGACCCCGGCCGCGATCATGTTCTCCATCGCGGTGACCTGGCTGGCGTTGTCGCCGTCGAACTTGCCCGCCGCGGTCATCAGCTTGACGCCCTTGGCCTTGGCCTCCTTCTCCGCCCCCTCCTTCATCTTCACGAAGAACGGGTTGGTGTCGGTCTTGGTGATGAGGCCGATCGTGATGTCCTTGCTCGATCCCTTGGCTCCCGGGCCGCAGCCGGCCGCGACGAGGGACAGGGACATGACGGCCGCGAGGCATCCGGCGAGGCGGCCTGGTGTCGAGCGATTCATACCGACTCCTCCAACCGCGCCGGCGGTACGGCGCGTGACTTGACAGCGGGCGGCACCTGGGAAACGTTTTCAGGAAACGTTTCCACAGAACGTAGATCCCAGCAGCGGACCTGTCCAGAGGCAGTGCGAGAATCATGCGGCCGGGTCCGAGCGGGGGAGGAACGGATGCCAGGCGAGGGGGAGAGCGCGCGCCGTACGGTCACGATGCGCGATGTCGCGCGCAAGGCCGGGGTCGGCCTGGCCACCGTGTCACGGGTGATCAACGGCAAGCCGGGCGTGGCCCCCGAGCTGGTCCGGCGCGTCACCGAGACCGCCCGCGCCCTCGGTTACCGGCACGACGTCACCGCCAGCAGCCTGCGCCGCGCCGACCGGCGTACCGCCACTATCGCGCTGGTCCTGGAAGACGTCGCCAACCCGTTCTCCTCGGCGGTGCACCGCGCCGTCGAGGACACCGCGCGCGAGGCGGACATCCTCGTGCTGGCGGGCAGCAGCGACGAGCATCCGGACCGCGAGCGCGAGCTCATCGACGCCTTCACGCTGCGCCGGGTCGACGGGTTGATCGTGCTGCCCACGGGCGGCACCGACGAGCAGCTCGCCGCCGTCCGGCGGCACGGCACCCCGGTCGTGTGCGCCGACCGCCTCGTCGAGATCGACCGCGTCGACACCGTCACCGTCGACAACCGCGACGGCACCTGGGCCGCCGTACGCCGCCTGCGGGCGCTCGGTCACCGGCGCATCGCCTTCCTCGGCGATCTGGAGACGATCTGGACCGCCCGGCAGCGGTACGCGGGCTTCGCCGGAGAGCACGCGGAGGCGAAGGCGCCGATCGAGGAGCGGCTCGTCCACCGCGACCTGCACGGCGCGGAGGCCGCGCGGGCGGTGACCGCCCGGCTCCTCGCCGGAGCCGGCCCGCCGACGGCCGTCTTCGCCGCGCAGAACCTGCTCACGATGGGAGCGCGGCGCGCCCTGCAGGACCTGGGCCTGCAGGACCGCGTCGCGCTCATCGGCTTCGACGACTTTCCGGTGGCCGACATGCTGATCCCCGGCATCTCCGTCGTCTCCCAGGACGCCGGCCGGGTCGGGCGGACCGCCGCCCGGCTCCTGCTCGGCCGCGTCCGGGGCGGAGAGGACCACCTGGCCGCCCGGCACTCGGTGGTGCCGACCCACTACGTCGCGCGCGGGTCCGGGGAGATCCCGCCGGCTCAGTAGCCGAGCTGGAAGCCCAGGTCCGGCTCGATCGTGGCGACGTCCAGCTGCGCCTTCTGCAGGCGCCCGGAGTAGTCCCAGTTGAGCGACTGCCAGCGGGTGAACTGGTCCAGCACCCACTGCCCGGACTGGCGGCTGCCGTTGCCGGACCGGCCGTTGCCGCCGAACGGCAGGTGCGCCTCGGCGCCGGAGGTGGAGTTGTTGACGCTGATCATCCCGGCCCCGATCCCGGCGCGGAAGGCGAACACCTTCGCCGGGTCGGTGGTGTAGATCGAGGACGACAGGCCGTACCCCGGCAGGTTCGCCAGCTCGATCGCCTCGTCCAGCGTGGTGTACGGCATGACGCCCACGATCGGGCCGAACGTCTCCTGCTGGAACAGCTCGTCGCCGCGTTCGACCCCGTCCACGATCACCGGGTGGTAGTACAGGCCCTTGGCCGGATCGCCGACGAAACCCGCGCGGGGGTTGGCCGCGGTGATCCGCCCGACGCCGGTCGAGCCGTACGTCCTGCGGTCGCCGATCCAGCCGAGGTACTTCTCGTAGGTCTCGGCGAAGCGCTCGGCGAGCATCGGGCCGAACACCACGTCCTCGGCCGGGTCGCCGACCGGCGCCGAGCGCGTGGCGGCGTCGAAGCGGTGGACGAAGTCACGGTGCGCCGACTCGTGGACGATCACGGTGCCGAGCGAGGTGCAGCGCTGGCCGGCCGTGCCGAACCCGGAGAACAGCGCCGCCTCCACCGCCAGGTCCAGGTCGGCGTCCTCGGTGACCACCATGGGGTTCTTGCCGCCGAGTTCGAGGCAGGGCGTCTGGAAGTGCAGGCCGCAGAGCGAGCCGATGCGCGACCCGACCCGGGAGGACCCGGTGAAGCCGACCTTGTCCACGACCCGTTCCAGCAGCGCCTCGGACAGCCCGGCGAATGTGTCGCCGCCTTCGGCGTAGACCAGGTTGAGCACGCCTTCGGGCAGGCCGGCGTGCGCGAACAGCTCGTACAGCGCGCCGGCCGACGCGGCGGCGTACTCCGCCGGCTTCCACACGACGGCGTTGCCGCACAGCAGCGCCGGGACGAGGTACCACGACGGCACCGCCACCGGGAAGTTTCCCGCCGTGATGACCATGGCGGTGCCGACCGGCACGCGGAAGGTGAACAGCTGCTTGTCCGGCATCTCCGACGGGACCGTCTGCCCGTACAGCCGGCGGCCCTCGCCGAGGAAGAAGTCGCAGGTGTCGATGATCTCCTGCACCTCGCCGAGCGACTCCGCGTACGGCTTGCCGATCTCGCGGGTGACGAGCCGGGCGAGGCGCTCCTTGTTCGCCTCGACGAGGCGGCCCACGCTGGAGATCACGCGTCCGCGCACCGGTGCGGGCACGGCGGCCCACGCGCGCTGAGCCTCGCCCGCCGTACGGCACGCGCCGACGATCTCGTGCGGCCGGGCGAGTCCGACCTCGGCCACGACGTCGGACAGGTCGGCCGGGTTGACGGAGCGCACGGTGTGGGCCCCGGCAGGGAAGGGCCGGCCGCCCACCACCGACGTGAGGTTCTGCATCTGGTTCCTCCTCGGAAAGCCGCGTCCGTCACATGGTCCCGCGTCCGTACCCCGGCCGGTGCCGCGCGCCCCGCCGATCGACGTGGGGCGGCACCGACCCTAGGATCCACCGGGTGCGGACTCTGGTGCTCTGGGACATCGACCACACCCTGATCGACGCAGGCGGGCTCAGCAAAGAGCTCTACGCCAGGGCGTTCCAGCGCGTCACCGGCCGCGTCCTCGAACGGGTGGCCGACATGGCCGGCCGTACGGAGTGGGAGATCATGGCGGGGACGCTCGGCTTCCACGGTATCGAGGCCGACGACG
>Ga0247774_1001266_pt1 | contig 12772 bp, 6 predicted proteins | sample UWRJL001104B6_FD_179933 | JGI IMG/M metagenome (GOLD analysis project Ga0247774, IMG submission 179933) | Plant litter microbial communities from Arlington Agricultural Research Station in Wisconsin, United States - UWRJ-L001-104B-6 | ecosystem: Environmental > Terrestrial > Plant litter >... | reverse complement strand
GCGCCGTACTCAGTTGCTTGAATCGCCCAACAGGCCGCCCTCATACACGTCGTTTCATCTTGGCTTCATTAAGGTTTATCTCCGTCTCTCCTTCTCGAAGGCGCCGTTTCAACTCCAAAATGCTCGCTGCCTCGTATGCAATTCGATAAGCCGTTGAACTCCAGGATCCCAAACCAAATGCGAAATTAAAAATGGGATAAAGAGGAGATTTGAGAAACGTCGAAGTGGCTGATTCAGGGACTCTCCGACTTCGCCATTGCCGTTTCTATAGTCGCATGCCGCTGCAACATCTTCGGCGACCGCTGAAGTTCCTGAATGACGCCGAACCATCCCCGCTTGTGCTGCCCCTCCGTTTCGTTCTTGTGTCCCATGGCCGGAGTCGTCAGCCTTCGTAGAGGCACCTTCTTTGCGGCACTCTCCGTGAGGGATCTCTGAAGCCCCCTCTGTGGCGTGCTCGGCTCGATTGCGGTCTTCTCGCGTTGGTTTTGTTGAGGTTGAGGGGCCACCTGTGCCGCTTTCTCATTTACGCCGGTGCCGACCCCGCCCCCTCCCCCGCCCTTCACGATGCCCATGTAGAGTACCAAGAAGCGCATGCGCAACATGTCCAGCCTGCGCATTCGGTCCTCCAGCTGCCTCCTCTTGCTTGCCCACAGCAGCCTGGCCCCCGTTCGTAGCGTCGTCCCTCTCTCGTCCATGAGCAAGGCGTTGAGGTCCTCGCGTAGGTCGTCGCCGCTCTTCTGGATCTCGCGCAGCAATCGCCCTAACCGGATCTTGTCTTCGAGCAGTGGTGCGCGTGCCACATCGCGGTCATAGCTCTCGTTTTCTTGGACGGAGAAATCGACGGCGTCGAGAAAGGTGGTAACCTCGCGCGGGGCCGACATGTAGGCCGTCGCGTGCCGGGAGAGGTTCTGCACCAACACTACCAGCGTGAGAGCAAGAGCGGTGAGAAGGAGGATGATGGTCCAGTCTCGCCCCGCCGTACTCTCAGCCATGATTTCTACTCCGCCGATTGTCGTGAAAGCGAAGCTGGCGACGACGAGGGTGGCTGGGGCTTTTCGGGTTCATTAGTTTGCTGGTGGGGGTTCCGCCTTTGTCGGCGCAAAAATTTCTCACACGTTCCGCAGCTTCCTCAATAGAATAGGGAGGTCATCGTGACATTTCGCCAGGGGGAAAGAAAAGCTTTGGACGGAGGAAAGTGTACTAGACTATTAAGTGTGCTTGAAGATTCATGCGAAAATTGGCCGGAGGCGAACTGGGAAAAGTGTCCGGAATAAAAATGTCCCCTTCAGAAACAGGCCGAGACCATGTCTATCAAGAGAGCGGCGACTGGATGACGTTGAATGCTGGCGGGAACGGACTAGGTTTTGTTCTCGTCCTATGGTACAACACCAATCCCGACGACCGCACACCGTATGCGGTGTGCGTCGCCCCTTGACGTGCACTCTCGCCAATTGTACAATGGCCACAGTCCCAACACCGCCCTCGGCTCGGAGCGACCGGACTAGCGGGAACCTCGCACAGCAGAAGCTAGAGCCTGGGAGATGTACATGGAAGCTTTGTGCCGCTGTTTCCTCCCCTGCGTCGGCCTTCCTACAGTCCCACGGGGTGGGGTATCGCACAGAACTTGTCCAGGGTCACATTGTTGAGCACAGAACGATTCGGTAGTATCACATGCAAACACCGAGGAAGCTGCTGCGATATTTGCAAACCGTTTTGCTCCAGACAGCATTTTCTGAAGTGTCTCTGGCTTTGTCATCGGGACGTGTCGGCATTGCAGACTCTTGACCTTTAGTTGGACTGCGATGTTTATGGCCTATACCCCACCGAGGCTTGAGAGTGGATCACACCTATCGCCAAACATTTGAATAAACGCATCGACGCTTCTCTATTTGGCCAAAGTTTATCTTGCCAGCGTCCACTTATGCGCCTAGTTTCGACTCCCTCTTCTCAATTTGCTGGAGACAAGATCCAGAAAGGAAGTTGGCAGCGTCCCGGTCTCAACGTCAGGTAGGCACGCATGTGCATCCATGGCGTCGCTGCAAAGTTCCTGCCCCACATGCACATTTGAACGTAGGCGGTCTTCGCATGCACGTGTCGAAATTTGGGAACCTAGAAACCCGCATGCTCGGCCGCACGGGAATTCGACGCCTCCATCACACCTATTCGAACAAACGAGCAACAGAACCCAGAATCGGAGTCCAGGGCCTTACGATAGGTGCAGTTCTGTTTCCGCAATCCCGGCGAATGCGCTTAAGGTCGCAGCCTCAACGCAAATAAAAAGATGACATCCACTCACCTTCCCAAACCCCTCCAATACAGGGGCTCGAGTCCCGCAGTCTTGATAACACAAGGTGCCGAGGGCCGCCTCTACAAGACCACTTACCTTTTCCCGAATCTGCCCTCTGCGTTGAAGTATCGGCCCCCAAAGGCGTACCGACATCCCGTCCTCGACCAGCGCCTGACGCGACAGCGGATCCTGGCTGAGGCGCGCATCCTCGTGAAATGTCGCCGCGAAGGCGTGCCCGTCCCGGCCGTGTATGCCGTGGAGGAGAGCATGGGGTGCCTGATGGTGGAGTGGATCGAGGGAGAGCCGGTGCGCGTGCGGGTCAACGAGTGGCTGGCCGCCAACAAGGTCACGCCTGGCGTCGATGTTAGCGCCGAGGACCTAGAGAGGATACGGGGGAGCGAAGAGCTGAGGAGATTCATGCGGAGCGTGGGCGAGGCGGTAGGGAGGCTCCACCAGGTAGGCGTTGTGCATGGAGACCTGACGACGAGCAATATGATGTTACGGCCATCTGAGCCCGGCGGAGGAGTGCTCTCAGGAGATATTGTTCTTATCGACTTTGGACTCGCCAGCGTGAGCATCCTCGTGGAGGATCGGGCTGTGGATCTCTATGTGCTGGAGAGGGCGTTTGGAAGCACGCATCCCCGAGCAGAGGAGATATTTAATGAGGTCCTAGAAGGATATAAGGTGACGTTTAAGCAGGCACCAACAACGATAAAAAAGCTAGAGGAGGTGAGGTTGAGAGGAAGAAAACGGAGTATGGTTGGATAAGATGCCTATATATATTCATCATGTAATTGCCATAAATAAACCGCGGAAGCCATAGTGCCGACTGTGCTCGCCTCTGCCGATAGATGCATGCAGAAATCCCCCCACGAAACACCGATGTAATGCAATCACGAATGTTCAAACCTGCGCTTCCCATCCACAGGACCAGCCAAGCTAAGCCACGCCGTTCCCGATCCCGATCCCGCTTGTAGTGGGCTGGCTCCCCAGAATCTCGGCACCAGCAAAGTACCCCTTGTTCTCAATGACTCCCCGGTCCTTGACAAGAGCGGTGTACTTCACCACCCACTGAGGAACAAGATCGCCTTCGAGGCCCTCTCCGTCTTCCTCCAGGTCGGCCAGGATGCCAGCGCCTTGGAAGCCGTGGCCAAGAAGGCTCCGCAGGGTCCCAGGAGGCAGGACGTCAGAGCAGTCGCTATGCACGGTGAGTTCAACCCCTTCCTTCTTCGCCAGCTCCATGAGCGGCGGTGGCACGTTGCAGCAATCTCGCACGTTGATCTGGTCGACGTCGGGCCGGACCGACACCTTCGCCAGGAACTTGGACAGCTTTTCGCTGCCGAATTCGGCGACTCCGAGCCCTTTCACTACTCCCTGCTTGTGGAGCGCCTCCAAGACGGCCCAGGTGGATACCTCTTCGTCTAGATTGCCTTGCAGGGCATTCTTCTTGTCGGCCTCCCACTCGCAGTCGCCTTCGAAGGCGAGGCCTGGGAACGAGGCGATGAGTAGATCGACTGCGGAGACGCCAAGCTCTTTCTGCACTAGAGCAAGCGCTTCCATGGTGTACCGAGCCCGCTGGTGAACCGGGGCGGTTGCGAGGAAGAAAATCTTCACCGTGATTTCATACTGGTCGGCATCCTCTTGGAGCCCTGCGGCGTCCCAGTTTATGCGCGGAATGTAGAGGACGGCGCCGTCGCGTTGCGTCCAGACCTCAGGCGCCGGTCTGCCGCCTGTACTCCTCGGTTCGTCATATGCCGAGTGTCCGTTGTCATCCGCCGTCTGCGAAAGGGCGCTTGCGTAGTCTTGTTGCGCTGCGAGAAAGTTGCTTCGCAGAGAGTTGGTGAGCTCAAGGTTGGACCTGAATGCGCCGGGTTTGCGTATGATGGAAGGGCCACCTGAGACAATGTTCCTAGGGTACCAATCAGCTGCATGTTTCAATGGTTAACGACGCAAGCGGCAGATCTGCTTCGAAGCTGGATTCTTGGGCACGCGGCTGATCGCTCGGACAACAAACCCGGTTGATAAGATCAGTTTCGCCATCGGGGCGGCTGGAAAAGCGCAAAAATATCCAAGAATATGCTTCGAACAAAGTGCTGCAGATTCGACTAGTGGATGTGCTTGATACGGCGATGGCGTGCTCTTTATCGGCCAACTTGGGGTCCCACCTTTGCAGGTTGGAAGTGGTACCCTTTTTGTTATCAATTGCCCGCTAAGGACTTTTTGTGCAGCCTCTGTGCTACTATCCTGATATCGGAGAAATCAATATGGGTCGTCCCGGCAGGCCTCAGGGATATTGTAACTTTATAGAGGGAGATAGACTTCGGGACAGCGGCTGGGCGGGTAAAAGACCTGCAGGCTCGTAGTATTTCCTGCAGCGACTTGTGGATGCCAGGCAGCCAAGCAGCGAGTTCTCCGATTTTGAAGCAGATGCTGTGCATTTGTTTGAGACTGCTTATATTACACTGACAAGTAAACTAGATAGTCGGAAAATTGATAATCCCTACGAGAATGTGGTTAGAGGAAAATAGATTCATGAGAAGTTTTACAAAGCTTTATTGAAGAATCCAAGTCTTGCAACTGCGGCATTTAACGCGTGCCATCGTGGGGCAGGATTTGAGCAACCAGGATCACAACTAAACGTGTGTGTAACAGCTGCCAACAGCTGTCACAAAACAGCGCTGGGCTTTGATCTGCTTTGCGGCAGGTTTCCACGTTTCCAATCACTTTCTGGCGAAACCACCGCCAATTGTCAAGATCCATCGACACGAGAACAACCTCCTCGGTGCATTGCGCTGCTAGCCAGCACAATGGCAATTCAGTAAGAACTCAGGCACGCTTCGATTCTCCAGTTTCCATACTAACCCTTGTAGCTACCTAATTCTACTTTCCCGGCAGGGCAAGGTCGTACGTCCATCGAGCGCCGAACATTCTCCTCGAATAGCCCAACTGACAAGGATTTTATAGCGACTGGCGAAGTGGTTTACGACTCTTTCCCCCAAGGAAAAAGCCAAGATTGTCAAGGATGTGTCTCAACTAGTTCTTGCCAGGAGGACTCGGATGTGCAACTTCCTTGAATACAAGGGTTGGTCCACCTCTCCTTCCCATGCCGCCGAGGCAGCCAGCCTAACGATGCCATAGACACGAAGATCGTCTACCGTCGATACGCCTCCCTATTTTTTATTGCCGGGTGCTCTTCGGAAGATAATGAATTGATCACGCTGGAAATCATCCACCGATACGTCGAGCAGATGGACAAGTACTATGGCAATGTGTGCGAGCTGGACATCATCTTCTCCTTCACCAAGGCATACTACATACTAGACGAGCTACTGCTGGCAGGCGAGTTGCAGGAAAGCAGCAAGAAGAACGTGCTGCGGTGCATCTCTCAGCAGGACTCGTTGGAAGATATGGAGGTACGTGAAGTCATTGTTTCTTTAATTGTTAATGCGTGCGCCATCACCATGTTTCGAAGAGTCATGTTTGCTTCTCAACGCTGCCTGTATTTTCTGACACTGACGATTGCCGTGGCATGTCCAGGTCGAGGACGAGGTCACCAAGATCATGTAAAACCATCACTGCACTTAACCCTTTGAGGATCTTGCCATGATTAGTTCTGGCCCGCGAACTTCGTTCTGAACAGCACAACCTTGACGACTTGCACTGTGGCTAATAACCTTCTCCCTGGTGCATCACGACAGGAATCGCAAGCGATCACAAATGCGCTCAAGGACTCGGGGTTCCTGTGAACACGGAGAACACGTCGCCGCTAGAATAATCGATGTGGAAGGTCTAGGTGGGGGAAAGACGGTGTCCGCGGTGACATTCCTCGGGTCTATCGGTGGGAAGCATGTCTATACCCGGCCAAGGCCGTGGATGGTGGCCAACTACTGCCGTGTCCTTCGTAGATGGGACGCGGAGAGGCCGTTCTTGTATCTTTTACTAGCCGAGACCTACTCGCGGGCCTGGTTCTCTCCACACGCCAGACGAACCTTCAGGTGGGGTAACATCACAAGGACCGACCATCAATATAACGACAATGACAACCAAATGCAAAGAGATATTTGACATGATTCCTTATTTGAACTTCGACGTTATCACCAAGTGCGACGTGGAAAGACTAGGCCGTCCACACGTGTGAGAGCCTGACCTTTTATTCGCCTAGCTTACATGCGCGGATGAATCGGAGGGTGGGGATTGCGGTCTCTACAATTTCAAGGCTCTCAAGGGTCAGTGCTGGTCTCGTCCCCTTCGGGAGAGTGCGGGAACCTGCTGGGCGTCGCTTCCCCCATGTCGTCCTGCACCCCCGCGCGAGGCATTCTGTCAGATGAGCATCCAGCGTTCCAAAACGCCTGCGAAGCCGGCTGAGACGATCTTTTTCCTTTCACAATGACCTGATCCGTTTAATCCGTCATCCTCTCGTTCAGGACCAACTTTAAATTACCTCACTTTTAATCAGTTGTGAACATGGTTTTCTTCGCCTAAGGTGCTCTCTGCTGGACTCTTGTCTAGCAACGGTACTCTTAACATTGTCCAGTGGTTTGAACTACGCCCCGCGCCTGCGGCATTGATTGCTTTCTCGTGCAAACGACGACATCACCAGTTCGCGGCCTGCGACAGGCATCCATCGTCAGCACCGACTTGCGAACCTCATAACCACCTCTGCGATCGCGCTTTAACCACGCCCTTTGACGAACAGATTTACGCCGAGCGCATTTCCCGAGATTATAAATCGCGATCCATCTTCAAGCGCAATCCAACTCGGTTCGCGCCGCTCCCCCATTATCATTTTCTACATGTGTACCACAGGACGTCGGAAAGTGACGAGATGAAGGTATGCGCCTCTTCCACTCTCAGGCCCGGCCTGCCTGGTGCCCGTCCGTTTGACGGAGGGATCCACTCGCCAGTGTGAAGCGCAGTGCTCAATTGTCGCCCGTCTCGGGTATCTGTCAATGTAGTACCTCCCACTTCCCGGGTTCGATGCCGTCACAGGCGCGCTCAACTTCCAGACTGGCGACTGCAGCGTCACCGGTGGCTGCGACCTCTACACGACCAAGTCCACGGGCTCCGACAAAAAGCTCTACAAGAACATAAACGATGGCCTCGACTCGCAGCAAGCGCAGCTGCTCCGCTTTGGCGCGAGCCTATCGCCACCGCAGCGCGACGCCATGGGCCTCGCCGCTTCTCAATCCATCCTCTCGCAGTCGAGCGCCTTTGGTCCACTTTCGGACCTCTCGAGTCGCCGCACATTTGCCTATCTGATCGCGACGCTCAACGCCTCGCACCCGCACTACGACTTCTCCAACGTGCTGCGGCCTGGCGACTTCAAGCGCGAGAAGAACCTTCGGCGCGTCATGGCTAACCTCGACTCCATCCTCACCAACGTGCGGGGTACCACCAACCATAACGTCCACCACATGGGAGGGCTCGGCCTCGCCAGCGGGGGGGTGGACGGGACTGCGACGCCAGCGGCCACCGAGACGGTGTGGGGCCCCAAGTGCTGGGCCCTCATCGACAAGGAGATGCACCTGGACGACTGCACCATGTTCTCGTACCAACCTGACGCCGACCCCTTCGAGGAGGACGAGCCCGCGATCTGGTCGGCACACTACTTCTTCTTCAACCGCGCCTGCAAGCGTGTGGCATACCTCTACGTCAGGGTCGTACCCGTCGTTTCCTCACAAAGCCCGACCTTGTCGCCTTCACCTTATGCTACCGGGCGGCGGCGTCGCGGCGACTCCGATATCGAAGGAGGAGCGACCAAGAGAGCACGGTTCTGGCTGGGCGATCGGGATGGCGAACTCGTCGAGTCGAATGATGATGACGAGGATGATGACGGCTTTGTCTGGAACCGCGGCGAAGATGGCGACATTGTGCCGTATTCGGATGACGACTACGTGGACGAATATTATGAGCCTACGGCGGCGGATGAGGACGACGAGGAAAGTGACACGCCTCGGAGTCCGCCACGAGGTATGAGCGAAGATATCGCCTCGCAGATGGAGATATAAGACAGTGTCCCTTGTGAACCTTCGGTTCTCCGAATGGACCATCAACAGATCAGATGGTTTACCAACCATTCTGGCGGGTCGGTTCTTCGAATAAACGACGATTTATTTGAATGGATACCAAGAAAGGCACCCCCAAAAATGGGCATGTTTGGATGTCCCATTCTGCCCTTTTAGTTTTGGTATCGGTACTCCCCTAGCTTGTCTGGTTCGAGCCCATTTCTTTGCGGATACCTCTTCGTTATTTGATTTCCTCGCATCTTCTTATTTTCTTCTATTTACCGGTCGTCTTCATTTAAGTCTCGCTCAGCGGAGAGTGATGACGAGAACAATGGACTCATCTCTGTTTTTTCTTCCCTTGCAACCATGATTCCACTCGTGGGCGAGCTAGTATTAGTATCAACGGTCTTGGCTAGTTGGTAGGCGTTACACAGGATGATGATATCCGACGGACTATCGTCTTTTGAGTCTGGACAGAACAAAGTGTCCTGGGCGTTTTTTAGGAAGATGGTATTTGTACTGGACGGGAGCGGAACCGGTTACGATAGTGAATAACGCAATGGCTTCTGAGAACTTGTATCAATAGTGGTCTAGGTGTCCTTACTTGTGTTCGAGAACTACGGCGTCGTCAAGTAGAATAATGGTTTTCGATGGGTATGATCTTGAGAACTCGGCGATTCTCTGAACAGCAAGCCAACACATTCGCGATTCAGTGGCTCAAGAGAGTATGTCACCCTCATCTCCAAGGCGTTAAAACCCGTTTCCTCCTAGACGTAGACTAGGTATGAGGACATACCACTGGTTAAACCTCAATGGCCTACGGACAACCCCCACCTGGTTTGCACCTTAGTGGGGCACAGTATCACATAACACTTTCCACATCTACCCAGAAAAAAAATAACAAAAATAACATGCCAACGGCGCAGCAAAGTCCACCACGTATCTCCATTCTTACCTGTAAAATAATGTGCTCTTTTCCTAATCGTTTAGATTCACGGTCTCCGACATTGTTTTAGCCATATCAAATTAAAGGGGGAAAAATAAAAAAATAAATAAAAAATAAAAAAGGGAAAAAGAGTTTCCACCTTGCTAATGGTGAGATTCGAACTCACGCCTCTTTCGAGAATGGATATCCCTAAGTTTTGAAGAACACTTAAGGCCATCGTGTTAGACCACTCCACCACATTAGCGTCGCGGATGGTTCTTCTCGCATCGAAGTAATTTTGGGTTTCATAGGTATGGGTGGGAAGGCAGCTTTAACCCTAATTTGATTTGCTGGATATCGAGCCGAGGACAGAATGGGTCATTCCTCCGATAAGAAAAATGTGAGCATGCGCTGCGCATTTGCTTGTTTGATGTTGTTTAGAACCTTAACCCTAGCTTGGGGGCTAGGTCTATTGGATTCGATTGCTCTTTGATGGATGAGATTGACTACTTCAAAGCAACCTGGTGCTAAGTGTTGCCGGAGATGTAGCTACTAGGATGATGCGTAGGAGGGGCAATACACCAAGACAGTTCCGCTAGGCAGATGTGCTATTTCTAAATTTATACCAGATGGCCCCTTGGATCCGGTAGCAAAAAGAGAGCTACGGAGAAACACGAGCGACGGCACGTTGAAGTTGCAGCGAAGACGAGGCAAGCACTACGTTCAGGTACATATTATTACGGCATAGGAAGTAGATAGACACCTTCCACCTTGGTATCGCACAAGCTACCATCAAATTGTCCCTACATAGCCTGCCAGTTATTCGCAGGCCCTCGCCATGGCTCTCGTTGTGAGCTGCCACACGACATGCCGAGATTTCTCCCGGCCAATGTCGGCGGCGTGTACAAAATGCGCCGGGGCTCCATTTTTAAATGCTCGCCTTGGCCGCCTTCCGCTTCTTCACAAGCTTATAGATCCAGAGAGCGATAAGTCCAGAAGCGACGCTAGGTCGAAGGTTAGCTGGTAGAGCTAAAATAGAAGGAAAAGGAAAAGGAAGTGGCCTACACAAAGGCAATGCAAAAGACGGTTCTGAAGAGTAAGACAAGGTTAGCCGCGTTCCTTCAATCATCATAAAAAGGCACGAGTGGCGCCAGGAAGCTGTTTTGACATATGCCTGGCAATTAACCACCTATCCAGGAGCGCAAACGTACATGACACCGGGTTCACGCGCAGCCCAGTTCTTCCTCTTCACCAGGTGGGAGACGACATCGTCGCGAGAGACGAGGCTGTTGATAGCGGCCATTTCGAGTGGCGTGGTGTTGCCGTCAAGTTTGGGAGCTCGGGCCCTCGGGTTTCTGGATGAGACACGGTTAGTTCTGAGCAAAGTTTCGGCAAGATTCAAAGGTCATTGAGCACAAAATTGTTTAGAACCGAGATGGCACGTCTAGGACGATTGCGCGCCCGTTCAAACGCCAGATTGCAACCTGGCGAGCGGCGTAGATTCGGTTCTCTCCTCCTCGTGCGGGACTTCCCGCCAGCAGGTCGAGAGCCTGCCCGAAGCCTCCCTCGGCATTGGCGCCTGGTGGCTGGACGCGATTGCGCAGCAATTCCTATCGTCTAAAATGCCAATTGATACTGATCAAAAGTCCGTAGTGCTGTAAGGACAAGATGCGTCGCAAGCGCGAGCTCGAGAATCTCAATGTCGGCGGTCAATGGCTGGACCTCTCGCACTCGCGAGCGATTTTTGGTCTTGTTTATCGAACCGCACCATCGCCGGGACGCGGGGAGAGCTTTTGTCTTGGCGGTGGGGAACTGCCCTGAGCTTTCAATTGACTGAACATGCAAGTGACTTACTAGAGAAAGTCGCAGATGTTGGAGGGCGAATTCAAAGAAAATTGGCTGAAGAAGTTGCTGTTTTTCCAATCGATGAGTGGTCCGCGAAAAGAAGAAGCAAGGAAAAGAGTTGCAAGTGCGGTCCTGATCACAGGGAGAAATAATTGACCTGGCGGGTCATGATGGCAGGTCGGAATACGGCACGCATGCAGGAGCTTTTGGCCGGTTCAGGTGATCAAAGCTCTCGCAGATGAGCAGGGTTCCCCGAGGCGAGAGACCAGCTCAGGGCTGGCTCGGCAGGTGGCAAAGCGCGGCAAGGCACAAAAGAGTTAGCAAAGAGCTTAGTCATGAAAGCCAATCGCCTATCCAACAATTCCCCGCGACAGTACGGATACCGCCGAGCTCAAACCTCGGCGCCGAATCCGGAAGCATCGTAATCGAAATCACAAAATAACACCCTCAGCCGTTTCGGAGAAGCTAAAGGAGCTGGCAAAGGACAACGACTTCATCTACTACCAACTAGTGCTCAGCAAGGCTAGCCTTCCGCCTGTCCTACACTCCCCGCCGCAAGCCAAACCCAATCACCGAGCTATATACGAGGTAGGATATTCAATGGAGTACCGGCCCCAACTTATTCTCTAAGATTATACCCTTTTCCATGCCTGAATCGGTAAGCCTATATAACGAGGAGAAGGTAAAGACTTATATAGGAAGAAATGGAGAATAAATACTGGCCTTGTTACGATGATTTCAAGCTTATCGAGTACTCAACAATATGGTGGACCCAGCAAGGGGCCGTCACGCCAAAGAAAAAACCAGGCGTCAAAAACTGGTTGAAGACCGATTGGGCACGGACGTCTAGGTCTGCGCGCAGGCTGTACGCCTGTGCGCTCTAGACGCATCCATCTAGTGCAGTCATACGAGAGACAGAGCTTAGGAAGATCGTCAATCTTACATCTACATATCTTCATCATTACTTGGCATACCACTGACAGTCGTGATGATGCCCTTTCCAGCACCTTGCTGAGGTCCAGGTTATTGCCTAGGTACAAGGCGAGCTTGAAATCATCGTAGCAGTGGGTCCTCTTCTGCTGCAGCTCTCCCATCCTCCCTCAGTAGCCTCTCGGGATATAAAGTGGTCGGTTTGTATAAGCCGTATATAAAGGCGAGGTTCTAGGAGATATCTATTTAGTCTTATACATGGTGTTAGGTGATGGAATGAGAGGTTGGCTGGCCGAGTGGAGACCTCTTCTAATGACTCGGGTTAGTCATATGCTAGTGAGAAGACAATGCAGAGAGGAACAGGGAATATCACTATGGATTGGGAGTCATGGATCACGGGGTGGGTCACGGGTGATCACTGGAGTCACTTCACTGGTTATTAATCTCTTTTGTTCCGTGCTTCCGAAGAAGCTTAGATTGAGCATCATCATACAGTCATTCAACCATATTCAAGGACAAAGAACATTTTCTTATCACAGTGATCACTGACGCACAACCAGAAATTAGACGTCTCGATGATATCTGACACCGTTGAGGAACAGTAGTGAAGTCGACGGCGAGGTCGAGAATACTCCATCGCTGTCTTCGGGTACAGCAGGAACTCCGGATGATTCAGGATACGATTCTCTTTGCGAAGGACATTGGGTTGTGATACGGACTGCCTTGCCGCTTTCACTGACCTTGTTGAAAGACATGCGGAAAGAAGGAAATTTCGAGAAG